>FSVW01001752.1_pt1 | contig 26683 bp, 29 predicted proteins | sample 1637551 | NCBI WGS metagenome assembly FSVW01 (sample SAMEA3914814, study PRJEB12502) | metagenome | biome: forest; material: soil | place: USA | collected 2011-09-16 | depth 0.1 m | reverse complement strand
GCCCAGCGCGGCGCGCTCGATGAGCGCCAGCGCATCGCCGAGATCGAGGCGATCTGCCGCAAGTACGAGCTGAGCACCGAGCTGCGTGCCGGCATGATCCAGCGCGGCGCCACCATCGAGCAGGCCCGGCTCACCGCGGCCGACGTGGTGATGGAGCGCGCCAAGAAGGCCCCCGCCGCCGACTTTGGCCAGAGCCCCAATCCTGATCTGACCGAGAAGGAGAAGGCCCGCTACAGCATGATCCGCGCCGTCAACGCGGCGCTGACCGGCGACTGGACCAAGGCCGGCTTCGAGCTGGAGTGCAGCAACGAAGTCGGCAAGCGTGCCGGCAAGGGCCCGAGCGACAAGCTGGCGTTCTTCCTGCCGACCAACATCCCCTTTGCACGCGCGGCCTACAGCGTGGGCACGGTGGGCGCGGGCACCACGGGCGGCACCCTGGTGGCCAACGACCTGCTGCCCAGCAGCTTCATCGAGGTCCTGCGCAACAAGGCCCGCGTTCTGCAGCTGGGCGCCACCATTCTCAGCGGCCTGGTCGGCAGCGTCACCATCCCGCGCCAGACGGGGCAGACGGCCACCTTCTGGACCTCGGAAGGCACCAACACCAGCGAAGGCGAAGCCACCTTCGACAGCGTCACGCTCAGCCTCAAGACCATCGGCACCTTCAGCCAGATCACGCGCAACATGCTGATGCAGGCCACGCCTGACATCGACATGATCGCGCGCGCGGACATGATGCAGGCCATCGCCCTGGGCATCGACCTGGCGGCGCTCTCCGGCAGTGGCTCTGGCGCCCAGCCCCTGGGTATTGCAAACCAGAGCGGCATCGGCAGCGTGGTGGGCGGCACCAATGGCGCGCAGCTCACCATCGACAACCTGATCGACCTCGAAACCCTGGTGCTGTCTGCCAACGCCCCCGAGGACACGCTCGCTTACCTGACCAACTCCAAGGCCGCCGGCTGGTTGAAGAAGGCCAAGAGCACCACCGGCCAGTACCTCTGGACCAGCACGCCCGGCGGCGGCCGCAGCGCCACGCCTGGCGAGATCAATGGCTACGGCCTCGCCCGGACCATGCAGGCGCGCTCCAACCTCACCAAGGGCACCGCGTCCGGCATCTGCTCCGAGGTCTTCTTCGGCGCCTGGAGCGAGCTGCTGATCGGCGAGTGGGGCGTGCTGGAGATCGTGCCCAACCCGTATGACGCGTCGGTCTACAAGAACGGCGGCGTCCTGCTGCGCGTTCTGCAGAGCGTGGATATCGCCGTGCGGCACGCCGCCAGCTTTGCCACCCAGAGCGACGCGCTCACCGCCTGATCCACAACCGCGCTCGCACCTCACGCGCCCGGCCCCGCTACTCAGCGGCGCCGGGCGCACTGCATTCAAGCATCAAGGAGATTCACATCATGGCAAGCAAAAAGTACATCGTCCGTCAGGGCTTCGTGGTTCCGCTGGAAGCCGAGAAGCCCGACGGCGGCAAGACCGTCAAGACCTTCGAGGGCGGCGACGAGCTGACGCTCGACGACGAGCAGGCTGCGCTGCACCTGCACAAGCTGGAGTTCGCCAGCCAGAAGGACCGCGATGCGGCCGTGGCCGCTGAGCAGCAAGCCAAGGTCGAGAAGCACGTCACCTCCAGCCCGGTCGAATTCATGGCCGCGCTGGTGAACGTGGTCGCCCAGGCTCAGGCCGCGGCGGCTGTGCAGGCGCCTGCATCGACAACCGCCTGATCGCACGCCGCCATGTTCGCCGATGACGCCGCGATCTTCCTGGCCGACATGGGCTCGCCCACCTCGTGGACGCCGTCCACGGGTGGCGCGGCTGTCACCGGCCCGATGCTGTTCGACCGACCGGGCGAGATGCTGGAAGCCGGCCAGGTGATCAGCAACGAGTACCAAGTCGCTTTTGAGACCGCCGCCTGGCTGGGCCTCAAGCGCGAAGAGGTCCTCGTCATCGGCGGAGATGGAGGCGGCGCCAGCTATCGCCTTCGGACTGCACCGCGGCCCGAAGGCGATGGCGTGTTCTCGACCGTCATGCTGACCAAGGAGCGGCCGTGAGCGACCCCACCGTGCTTGCCCAGATCCTCGCCCGTTGGGACCAGGTGTTGAAGGCCGCGCTGGCCGGCAGCGCCACGGTGGACCGCGACCGCGCCGATGCGGTCTGCCTTGAGGAAGCGCCCTTCGTCAACGTCCTGGTCCAGGAGGTGCCCAGCACCCGCTTTTCCGACACAACGGACCGGGACGAAGCGCACATCGACTTGCGCATCTATGTCCGCGATGACGACCCGACGATGGCCGCCGAGGCCATCCACCAGATCGCGCACAAAGCCCTCATGGCCGACGTGCAGCAACCCCAGCCCGTGGCCGCGCTGCGCCGCATCTCGGCCTCCTTCGAGCTGCAGGCCGCCGACACCACATCCCTGATCAAGACCGTGCGCTACCGCGCCCAGTACCTCACGCCCGCCACCACTCTTTAAGGACACCACCATGCCCCATTACCGCATCCGCCACGGCTACTCCTTCCGCGAGAACGACACCACCGTCAAGAGCGGTGGCCAGGTCATCGAGCTGGGCAGCGATGTTGCCGCCCAGAACGCCGAAAAGGTGGACCTCATGAGCGCCGACGAGCTGGCCGCGCACGAAGCCGAGCAGGCCGAGAAGGCCCAGGCCTCGGGCGAGTAAGCCAAACCCCACAACACCAAGGAGCACCATCATGTATCTTTTCGGTAACGGCAGCCTGTGGGGCACAGCCTCGCAGGATGCCCAGGGCAACACCATTGCCAACCCCAGCCCCATCCAATTCGGCGAGCTGCAGGACGTCGGCTTCGACTTTGGCCGCGACCTCAAGCTGCTGTATGGCAACAAGGCCATGCCCGTGGCCGTCGCTGGCGGCAAGATGAAGTTCGACTTCAAGAGCAAGTTCGCTCGCGTGTCGGGCCGCATCTTCAACGACCTGTACTTCGGCGCCACGATGACGGCCGGCACGCTCGCCGCGGTCTACAACGACCTGCAGGGCGCGGCCATTCCAGCCAGCACGCCGTGGCAGTTGACGGCCATGCCTCCCGCCACCGGAACCTGGGTGCGGGACCTCGGCTGCATCGACAAGAATGGTCAGCCGATGAGTCGGGTAGCGAGCGCGCCGGCCACGGGTCAGTACTCGGTCGGTGCCGGTGGCGTCTACACCTTCGCGACGGCCGATGCCGGCCAGACTGTCTACATCAGCTACGCCTACACGGCTGCCGTGGCGAACGCCAAGAAGATCGCGCTAAGCAATCAGCTGATGGGCGCTACGCCGGTCTTCGGCATCGACCTCGGCATCACGTTCCAGGGCAAGCAGGCCGCGCTGAGCTTCCCCAACTGCGTGTCCGGCAAGCTCAGCTTCGATCCGAAGCAGGACGACTTCACCACCGCCTCGATGGACTTCAGCGCCTTCACCGATGGTGCCGGCAACATCGGTTACCTGTCGCTCTCGGAGTGATCGCCACATGAAGACGATCACCCTGACGTTGAGCGCTGGCACGCTGGTGCTGGGCCCGCTGCTGGCCGCCACCATCCGCGACCACAAGGACGCCATCAAGCTGGCGCAACAGAACGCGCTCGCGGCGCCCGAGATGCTGGAGCTGGTCAGCACGCTCGCTCTGGCTTGTGGCAAGCGGGTCAATTCCGCCCTGACGCTCGAAGCCGTCGAGCAGCTGGTGGACATGGAGAACGTCGGCGAGGTCCTCGCCGCCTGCTGGGGCGTCAGCGTACCCAAGGAGCCCGAGACGGGGGAAGCACCGGCGAAGGGCAGTCCGTCGAGCTGATCGACTGGGACGGCATCTTCGCCACCGTGGTCCACGCCCTCGGCTGGACCTGGAGCCAGGCGGAGGCGGAGCTGGATCTGCACCGCCTGGCTGCCCTCAACCGCCATTGGCATCACCACCCGCCGGTCTACCGGCTGGTGGCTGCCTACCTTGACTACAAGCCGCCCGAGCCGGCCATCCGCATCGACTCAAACACCGAGATATCCGGCGACCTCGCCGCAGCGCTGGAAACCCTGCCCGCCCGGGTGGGCGGCCACAAGGTGGACCGCACGGCCTGGGAACGATTCAAACAAGGACAGCAACCGTGACCAACGAGAACACCGAAACCACCTACGAGATCCGCGGCGATGCCTCGGGCTTCGTCGCGGCGACGGAACGCGCTGCGCAGGCGACTGCAAACCTCACCAACCAGGTCAAGACCCAGTTCGACAAGGTCGGCAAGGTGTTCGAGGAGGTGCAGAGCAAGCTGCTGCTGATCACGGCTGTGGTCGGCGGCGGCAAGTTCTTCAAAGAGGCCATCGACAAGGCCAACGAGCTTACGGGCTCGGCAACGAACCTGTCCAAGCGCCTGGGCATCACGGGCGAGGAGGCCGCCACACTGCGCACCGCGTTGGGCGACATTGGCAGCGATGGCGACACCTACGTGGACGCCTTCGACAAGTTCGCCAAGCAGCTCAAGACCAACGAGCAGGGCATGCAGGACATGGGCCTCAAGACCCGTGATGCGAACGGCAACCTGCGCGATAGCAACACGCTGTTCAACGAGGGCCTGCAGACCGTTGGCAAGTACAAGCCCGGCCTGGATCAGACCACCGCCGCCATGACGCTCTTCGGCAAGGGCGTCGATGACGTCATGAAGCTGCAGAAGCTCAACAGCCATGTGCTGGACGAGGCGCGCGAGAAGAACGAGGCCCTAGGCCTCACGCTAACGCAGGAGGGCGTGCAGGCCAGCAAGCAGTACAAGATGGCCATGAACGACGTGGGCGACGTGCTCGACGCCGTCAAGAACACCATCGGCCAGGCCGTGATGCCCATCTTCACCGAGCTGGCGAACTACTTCTCGCAGAGCGGCCCCTACGTGGTGATGGTATTCAAGGGCGCGCTGACCATCCTGATCGCCGCCTTCCGGGACCTGCAGATCGTCGTCAAGATCGCGGCCGGCTTCATCTTCGAGACCATCAGCACGCTGATCGACGTGGGCGGGCTGCTGGGCGATGTGTTCAGCAAGCTCTTCCATGGCGACTTCTCCGGCGCCGTCAGCTCGGCCAAGGACGTGGCAAACAGGATCGGCGATGGTTTCCGCCGTGCGTTCGTGGAGAACGTCGATAACGCGATGACCGATGGCAAGAACGCGTTGACGAATGACATGAAGAAGCTCTGGGGCGAGGGCACCAAGGTGGGGGCACCCAAAGGGGGGTCCGAGACCATGGGCGACTTCGACAAGACCAAGGACAAGAAGGACAAGCAGGACCCATCCTTCATGAGCTTCTACGAGGCCGCGCTCGAAGAGGACAAGAAGGCCGCCACCGAACGAGACGCGCTGCACGGCATGAGCAAGGAGGCCGAGCTGGCCTTCTGGCAGAACATCCTGCAATACGCCACTCTGACCACCAAGGACCAGGTGGCCGTGCAGAAGAAGGCCAGCGAGGCGCGCATCGCCCTGCTGGTGGACGAGGCGCAGAAGGCCGACGAGCTGGGCAAGGTCAATCTCGGCGCCTGGAAGGAGCGCGGCCTGGCGCAGGTGGCCGTGGACGAAGAGACCGCCAAGAACCGCCAACAGCTGGGCCTGATCACGCAGGACCAGCTCCTGCAGCAGGAGATGCAGTTCGAGCAGCGCCGCCTGGAGATCCAGACCGCCGCCCTGCAGGCCGAGCTGGCCGCCACCAACCCCGAGCGCGACCCCGTCAAGGTGGCCCAGATCAACCAGCAGCTGGAGCAGCTGGAGCAGCAGCACCAGCTCAAGCTTCAGCAGATCCGCGGCCAGATTGCCGTGGCCAGCGCCGCACAGCAGGGCAAGATCTGGCAGGACCTTCAGGGCCGCATGAGCAGCCTCTGGGATCAGGGCGTCAACGCCATGATGAATGGCACGCTGACTTGGCGCAACGCCATGCGCGCCGCCGGCACGCAGATCCTCGGCTGGTTCTCCAGCAGCGTGGTGAAGCCGATGGTGGCGCACTGGCTCTTCGGCGAAGGCGCCAAGACCGCCGCCACAGCCACCGGCACGGCCGAGCGTGGCGCCCTTGAGGCGGCCGCGTCGGCGGAGTCCATCGCCGTCTGGGCGATGACGGCTGTCAAGAACATCATGGCCAACGCCTGGGCCGCCATGGCCGCCGCCTGGCAGGCCGTGGTGGGCATCCCCTACGTCGGTCCGATCCTGGCCGTGGCGGCCGCCGCAGCCACGTTCGCGGGCGTGGCAGCCATTGCAGGCCGCGTGGCCTCGGCCGAGGGAGGCTACGACATCCCTGCAGGCGTCAACCCGATGACGCAGCTGCACGAGAAGGAGATGGTGCTGCCCGCCAAGCATGCCGACGTGATCCGCAGCATGGCCGATGGCGGCGGCCGCATGGGCAGCATGGCTGGCGGCGCCGTCGAGCTGAAGGCCACCCGCATGCGCGGCGGCTTCTTCATGGTCCACCAGGACGACCTGGTCGCCGCGATGAACGCGGCCGGCCGCAACTTCAAGACCGGATGAGCCAGCTGATCTTCCCCTCGCTGCCGGGCATCACCTGGCCCGTCACGCGCACCGTGGTGGCGCCGCCCGTGAGCATCAAGACCACGCCGAGCCGGCGCGAGTTCCGCGCGCGCGACTCCAGCGTGCCGCTGTACGTCTATCGGCTCGCCTTCGAGTTCCTGCGTATCGGCCAGGCCTATCAGGAGTGGCAGCAACTGATGGGCTTCTTCAACAAGGTGGGCGGCACCTTTGACGACTGGCTGTTCGAGGACGAGGACGACCGCACGGCCACCGAGCAGACCTTTGCCGTGGGCGACGGCGTCACCAGCACCTTTCAGTTGGCCCGCTCGCTGGGCGGCTTCGTCGAGCCGGTGTATGGCGTCAACGGCGAGCCCGTCATCAAGGTGGGCGGCACCACCACGGCGCCGGCCAGCACCAGCCCCAACGGCGTGGTGGCCTTCAGCAGCGCGCCGGCCAATGGCGCGCTGCTGAGCTGGAGCGGCAACTATTTCCAACGCTGTCGCTTTAACGCCAACAGCCTGGAATTCACCAAGAACTACACCACCTTCTATGAAGCCAAGGCGGTTGAGTTCATCACCACCAAGCCGCTATGAGGACCGCCTCCTGGGAAGTCTCCGCTGGCGCCCTGGCCGCATTGCTGGCCAGCGGCGCACCGCTGCAGAAGTGCGACCTCTACACGCTCACTCTGCCCACGGGCGCCGTCGTGCGCTGGACCAGCGCGGACCACGCGATGACCGTGGGCGGGCATACGTTCAACCTCGGTCCCGGCATCGAGCGCAGCCAGTGTTCCTGGAGCCTCGATGTGTCGGTGGACACGCTCACCATGTCGCTGTACACCGACGCGGCGCGGCCGTGCACCATCGGCGGCTTGCCGCTGCTGGCGTACATCTACCGCGGCGGGCTTCAGCGTGCGCAGGTGCGCCTGGAGCGCGCCTTCTGGGGCGCTGGCGACCCGGGCCCGATCGGCACGCTGGAATGGTTCACCGGCACTGTGGCCGAGATCCCCATACTGGACCGACACCAGGCCCAGCTCAGCATCAAGAGCGGTCTGCAGGCGCTCAACATCCAGGTCCCGCGTGAGATGTTCCAGGCCTCGTGCCTGCGCACGGTCTACGACGCCGAGTGCCTGGTCAACCGCACCGACTTCACGCACTCAGGACTGGCCACCAGCGCCACCTCGCTCGGCCGCACGGTGTTCAGCACCAACCTCAGCCAGGCCACGGGCTACTTCGACCTGGGCACGATCACCATCACCAGCGGCGCCAATGACGGCGTGCAGCGCAGCGTCAAGAGTCAGGTGGGGGGCGTCATCACCGTGTTGTCGCCGCTGCCCGCGCCCATGGCCGTCAACGATGCCTTTGACATCGTGCCCGGTTGCGACGGCCTGCAGAGCACCTGCAGCGGCAAGTTCAACAACCTGCCGCGCTTCAAGGGCATGCCCTACATCCCGCAAGCGGAGACCATCACATGAGTGCAGGCGCCTGCACTGCCGCCATCGTGGCCGAGGCCCGCTCCTGGCTCGGCACCCCCTATCACCACCACGGCCGCATCAAGGGCGTGGGCGTGGACTGCGCGCAGATCCTGCTGGCCGTGTATGCCGATGCGCTCGGCCTGGCGCCCGCGCTCGACGTGGGCAAGTACAGCACGCAGTGGCATCTGAGCCGCAGCGAAGAGATGTACCTCGCCTGGCTGAAGGCCGCCGGCGCGCACCAGGTGCCTTGCGCGCTTGCCGGTGACATCGCCATGTTCCGCTTCGGCCGCACTTTCAGCCACTCGGGCATCTGCACAGAGCCGGGCGTCTACGTGCACGCCTATGGCGACAAGATCCGCAAGGTGATCGAGTCGCGCATCGACGAAGAGCCGCTGTGTGGTCGTGAGGTGCAGTTCTGGACCCTCGGGGAGGGCGCGTAATGGGAGGCGGCAAGACCCTCAGCACCAGCCCCACGAAGGCTGAAGCGCTCACGCTGCAAAGCTCCGTCGCTGGCGCCACCATCCCATGGCTGCGCGGCCAGCATCGACTGCCGGCCAACCTGGTTTGGTACGGCGACTTCAAGGCCACGGCGCACCAGGAGAGCCAGGGCGGCAAGGGCGGCGGTGGTGGCGGCGGCAGCACCAGCTACACGTACTCGGCCAGCCTGGTGATGCTGCTGTGCCACGGCACCATCACTGCGATCCCGACCGTCTGGAACGACAAGAGCGCCACCAACCTCGGTGCGCTGGGCATGTCGATGATCACGGGCACCATCGGCCAGCTGCCGGCGTCCGTGCTGGCGCCGCACGGCGTGCAGAAGATCGGCTATTCCGCCCTGGCCGGGATCTCGGCCGCGGGCTATGCGCTGGGTGACTCGCCCAGCGTGCCGAACCACAGCTTCGAGGTGCGCCACAGCAGCGCCTTCAGCGTGGTTGGCACCACGCCGGACGTGGACCCCACGGGAGCCGCGGCAGATCTGCTCACCGATGCGATCCGCGGTGCCGGCCTGCCCGCCGGCATGCTGGGCGACTGGACGCAGTGGAGCGACTATTGCGTGGCCCAGGGCCTGTTGATGAGCCCGCTGCTGACGGAGCAGACACAGGCCAGCGACGCGCTGCAGACCATCGTGGACCTGACCAACGCGGCATGCTTCTGGAGCGAGGGCAAGCTCAAGGTGTTGCCTTACGGCGACCAGGCGCTGACCGGCAACGGCCGCACCTACACGCCCAACACCACGCCCGTCTACGAGCTGGACGACACCTGCTTCATCTTCGACGAAGGCGAGGCGCCGATCAGCGTGGCCATCAAGACCGGCGATGACCGCTTCAACACGGTCAACGTCCAGTACAAGGACCGCAGCAACGGCTACAACGTCGCCATCGCCACGGCCAAGGACCTGACCGACATCAGCGTGAACGGCGAGCGGGTGATGGACACCATCACGGCCGACTGGATCTGCGACGTGAAGGTGGCCCGCCTGGTGGCCGAGATCAAGAAGCAGCGCAGCCTCCTGGTGGTGGGCGAGTACACCTTCCGCCTGCCCTGGCATTACGCGCTGGTCGAGTGCATGGATCTGCTCACGCTGACCGACAGCGTGCTCATGATCGATGACCTGCCGGTGCGCGTGACCAAGATCACCGAGGCCAGCGACGAAGAGCTGGAGATCACCTGCGAGGACTACCCCGCCGGCATGGCCAGCGCGCCGCTGTATCCGGCCCAGGTGCCCGCCGGGTTTTCGCATGACGCCAATGCGTCGCCGGGCGATGCGCTCGCGCCCGTCATCTTCGAGCTGCCGGGCCCGCTGACCACCACTGGACTGGAGCTCGGCATCGCCACGGCCGGCGCCAGCGCCAATTGGGGGGGCTGCCAGGTCTGGGTGAGCTACGACGGAACCAACTACCGGCAGCTGGCCCAGCTCAATGGCCCCAGCCGCTTCGGCCTGGTCGCCACCGACAGCGGCAGCAGCCTCGGCTTGAGCATCAACGCTGGCGAGCAACTGATCGGCGGCAGCTCGGAGGATGCCGAGAACCTCGCCACCCTGATGATCGTGGGCGACGAGTACCTGGCGTACGAGGATGCCACGCTGACAGGCCCGGGCGCCTATTCGCTGACGGGCCTGGTGCGTGGCGCTTATGGCACTCCGATCAGCGTGCATGCCAGCGGCACGCCTTGGGCGCGAGCGGATGATCGGCTCGCCCGCAGCGGCCCGCTCGATGTCAACTTGGTGGGCAAGTCCCTCTACATCAAGCTCTGCAGCTTCAACGTCTACGGCGCCGGCCAGCAGAGTCTGGCCGATGTGGACCCGGTCAGCTACACCATCACCGGCAACATGATCGGCGCGCAGCGCGCCGTGGCCGCGCTCGGCATCCGCGCCAACCAGGACACGTTCACGCACGCCAGCTACAGCCAGGGATACATCCATGGCTTCGATGGCAGTGGCTCGCCGCAGGACGTGCCCGGGCGGATCTCCGTCAACGGCGTGCTGCAGGCCGTTGCGAACGGCGTGCTCAAGACCAGCCAGGGCCCCGTGGCCGCCTTCGTGGTCTGGGACCAGTCGGGCACGGGCTTCGCAATGACCTCGGGAACGCGGCCCTATGTGATGGCACGCCGGACTGCCGCGGATTGGGAATACGACAACGACAGCGTCTGGACGGCGTTCACCCCGACAGGCACGCACTACATCGTCGGCACGGTCGAGACGGGCGACACGGACACCGGAAGCGCGCCGGGCATTGTGGCGGCGGCCATGTGGGTGCAGGCGACCACGCTCGACGCCATGGCGTCGGTGGGCGGTGGAGGCAACTACCTGCATCTCCGGTACTCGGACGATGGCGGCACCACCTTCACGGCTGACCATGGCAAGACGCCCGGCGCCTACCTCGGCCAGTATGTGGACTTCGACGAGGCCGACAGTGAGGACCCGACGGACTACATCTGGGTCAAGATCGCTGGCACGGACGGGACACCGGGGACGCCTGGCGCCGATGGCCAGACGCCCTACTTCCACACCAAGTACTCCAACGACGGCGGCACGACATTCACTGGAGGCAGCGGCGAGCTGCCCGGCGCGTACCTCGGCACTTGTACCGACTTCACCATGGCGGACCCCACCACGGTGGGTGCCTACACCTGGGCGCTGATCAAGGGCGCGGATGGCACCAACGGCACGCCGGGCGCGGCTGGCTCGAATGGCCAGACCAGCTATCTGCACATCAAGTGGTCCAACGACGGCGGCAGCACTTTCACGGCCAGCTCGGGCGAGACGCCTGGCGCCTATATCGGCACCTGCACCGACTTCAACCTGGCGGACCCCACAACGGTGGGGGCCTACATCTGGGCCCTGGTCAAGGGCGCCAACGGCACGGACGGCATCCCGGGAACGCCGGGTTCGGATGGCCTGACGAGCTATCTGCACGTCAAGTGGTCCAACGACGGCGGCAGCACCTTCACGGCCAGCTCGGGCGAGACGCCTGGCTCCTACATCGGCACCTGCACTGACTTCAACGTAGCCGACCCAACAACGGTGGGGGCGTACGTCTGGGCGTTGGTGAAAGGATCCAACGGCACGAATGGAACGAATGGCGCCAATGGCGCGGACGCCATCACGATCCAGCTCAGCCGCTACGCCGCCACCGTGCCTGCCGACAGCAGCGGCGTGGTCACCGACTGGTCGGCCGCGGTCACCGTGGTCAAGGTCCTGAAGGGCAGCACGGATGACACCGCCAATTGGTCGCTTTCGCGCACAAATGGCAGCGGCGTCACCAGCACGCTGTCAGGCACCACGCTGACCGTCTCGGCCGTGACCGGCGATGCAGGCACCGTCGATATCACCGCCACGCGCAGCGGCTTCGCAACTCTCACGGCATCGTTCAGTGTCTCGAAGGCCAAGAGCGCTGTGGCTGGTACGGGCGTCATCAACAACACCGTGGTGACCAGCTTCGTCACGCACGCGGCGCCGGCCACCGCGGGCGTGAAGTTCAACGCGGACGGCACGGTGACGCGGCGCAATAACGCCGGCACGTATGTGGCCACCAACCCCTGGTACTCGCCCACCACCTCGGGCATCGGCTCCAGCTACTGGATCAAGCTGGTGCCGCGCAGCGGCGCGGCAACGTTGTCGGCAGGAACCATCAATTCGGTGCTGGCGCTGTCCTCGACCTTGACCTGGGAGATGGCCATCGCCAGCGGCGCCAGCACCAAGAGCGGCGCCTTCGACTACTACCTGTTCTCCGACTCTGGCGGCCTCAACACCGTGGCCACCGGGACCATCAGCATGAGCGTGGACACGACATGATTTTCATCTCTCACCCCACCACTACCTCACAGGGCATCCCGGTGTCGCACCACCGGTTGGTGCGCGCCGAGATCTCGTCCGACTTCAGCCTGGTCGGCATGTGGCTCGACGCGTGGGTGGATGAGGCCGCGCGCCTCGCGGGCGGCCCGCCCGTGGCCAGCCTGCATGTGGCCGCGCCAGTGCCGGCGATCAGCACCCGCGCTGGCCTGGTGGACGGTCTGACGGCCGCGCTGCTGGCCGACCCGATGTATGCCGGTGGCACCGTCGTGCCGGATGCCTCGGGCACGCTGGCAGACGCGCAGGCGCGGCAGTGGGCCGCCATCAAGGCCGAGCGGGACAGGCGCCTGCACGGCACCTTCGAGTGTCTCGACCACACCTTTGACGTGGACTGCGTCAACGTCGCCGGCGCTGCGCTGGACGCGCTGATCGCCAAGCTGAACAACCAGGACGTGGCACAGCTCTGGGTGCTGGCCGACAACACGGCCGCCACCTTCGATGCGGACCAAATGATTGCCATCGGGCGCGCCTGCAAGTCCTACGTCGGCGAGCTGTGGGCCATCAGCCAGGCGCTGCGTGCGCAGATCGAGGCCGCGACCACGGTGGCCGAGGTCGAAGCCGTGACCTGGCCTTCTTAACCCGACCAGGAGCCCTGACGGATATGCCCGAACCGACCACAACCGCGGCCGCCACAGTCGGCGCTGGCAGTGTGACCCTTCAAGCGCTCACGCTCGTGGGCGTGCCCCTGGGCCTGCGGGCGGATCTGCTCGTGGCCGGCTTCAGCGGCGCGCTGGTGGCCATCGTGCTGCTAAACAGCGTGCCCAGCGCGGGCGACACGTGGCAGCTGCTTTTCCGGGCCACGCTGCGGCGCATTGCCGTGGCAGTGGCCAGCTCGATCACGGCCGGCTACCTGGCACCACTGCTGCTGCTTCTCGCCAACCTGCCGCCCGAGCTGCTGCTGGGCGTGGCGTTTGCCATTGGCGGCGGTGCACAGCACGTGCTGCGCTTCGTGATCCGGCGCCTCACGGGCCATGGCGTCGAGCAGCAGGGGGTCAAGCCATGACCGACGTGCTGTTGGCAATGTGGGTCCTGTACGTCCTCGCCGGCCTCGTGGTGCTGGCCGAAGCGCTTAACAAACTGGAGCAGTTGACGCCGCGCAAGCGGGGCCTGGCTGTGCGAGAGCGGCTGCACGACATCGTGCAAGCCGCGGCTTGGTCCGCGCTCGCCGTGGGCGCCTTCCTCGCGCTGATCTCTCCCTTCTACGAACTGGCCGCACCCGACCTGCAGGACGTCCTGGTCCTGCTCGGTGTGGCCGTGCTGATCATCCACCGCCGTTCACAGGAGCAATGGACATGACCCCCCAACTCAAAGCGTTTCTCGACACCATCGCCTGGAGCGAGATCGGCCCCAAGCTGCTTGCCTGCAGCAACGACGGGTACGACGTGTGCGTGGGCTCGACACCCGCGCACCCCATCCTCTTTCACGACTACAGCCGCCACCCGGGCTTTGAGGCGAAGCGATATCCCGATGGCCCTGGCGTGTCGCGCAACGAGGCGACCAACAGCGATGCAGCGGGCCGCTACCAGGTGATGGGCTGGCTCTGGCCGACCTATCGCGATCAGCTGCATCTGCCTGACTTCGGCCCCGGCAGCCAGGACCTGATCGCGCTGCAGCTGATCAAGGAATGCCGAGCCGTCGATGACATCGCCAACGGCTACATCACGCAAGCCGTCTTCAAGTGCCGCAGCCGCTGGGCGAGCTTCCCCGCCGCAGGCTACGGCCAGCGCGAAAACCCAATGCCTGCGCTGCTGGCCGCGTTCCGCGCCGCCGGCGGCGTCGTCATGTCTTGACCACCCACCACCTTGAAAGGACTGCAATGCAAACCCTCACGCTCTCTCAGATCGGACTTGGCCTCCTCATCGCCCTGGCCATCGGCTTGATCTGCTTCGGCATCGGCCGCACCAAGATCGGTGACAAGGCCGAGGCCGCTGCCGACAAGGCGACGACCGAAGTCCTGTTGGACACATCGGCCGCAACGCTGCACCAGGCCATCCGGCTGCGTGACAGCAAGCTGGCCAGCGCTGCAGATCTCCAGGCGCAGGCAGCCAACGACACCACACGCATCGAGCAGACGGCAGCTTCCATCGGCGCGATGTTGCGGCCGGTGCAGGCGCCTGCACCGGCCGCGCCGACGAGCTGAATTTCCGGTTTTTCACCCTCGCCCCGATTGAGAAGGGGCAACAACCTTAGGAGCAATCATGAGCTACTCATTGAAACTGCGTGCTGTCTCGAAGCTCGCGCTAATCGCCGCGGTGGCGGCTCAGCTGGACGAGATCGCCGTCCAGCAGCCACCCCACGAAAAGGACAAAGGTGCCGCCAATGCTGCGGCCGCAGCCTGCATCAATGTCCTGCCGGATGACGAGACGAAGGATGTCGAGATCGCCATGGGCGGGTCGATCAACACCCGGCTGTGTGGCCCCGCCTCCGAGATGACGACGGTCACGGGCGCATCGGTCAGCGTGTCGGCCTACTTGGTTGACCGGCCAGCGACGGACTGACCATGTGGCCCCTGTCCATTGGGACCGAGGTCAAGGCCGGCCTGGCACTGCTCGTGCTGGTCGGCCTGGTGCTTGGCGTGGTGTGGTTCAGCGCGCACGAGCGCGGCATCGGCTACGACCAGGCCATGGCCGAGGTGAAGGCAGCGGCTGAGAAGACGCGCGAAGAGAACCGGGCGACCGCTCAGACCGCCTCCGCCGAATTCGCGGGTCAGCAGACCGAGATCCGCGCCCGAGTCATCAAGACCCTACCGGAGGAAAGCAATGCTCTCCAGCGCCCGATTTGCCCCATGCTCGCGCCGCTCACGGTTGCCGAAGATCCGCTCGCAGCGGCCAGCGAACCTTTGCGCCTGGCTGACCTGCTTGTGCCTGCTGCCATCATTGACGGCTTGCGGCGTGCCGGCGCAGATCCGCCCGACAAATGATCCACCGCCGGCCAACCTCGCTCAGCCCTGTTGGGCTGGGCCTGATTGGCCGCAGGGCAGGGACGTGCCCTTCGGCGAGTTCAACGAGATCGCGAAGCAGCGCGAGGCGGCCGCGGCTGAGTGCCGCCTGCAGCAGCGTCAGACGGTGAAAGCATGGCCGAAGTAGATGGCGGCCTGCAGTGGCACTTCCAGCTCGCGGCTGGAACCCTGCGCCTGCTGCCACCTGGTGGCTTCGAGCGCGGCGTGCGTTACGAAGCCATCGCCCAGGTCCTGCTGCTCGGGCTAGGCTGGGCCTACGTTCATTCAATGCTGCGCACCGATGGCCATCCGCTGGCCAGGGGCGACTTTGGCGAGCTGCTCCGCAAGCTGCAGGTGGATCACGGCATCGAGGTGCTGATGATGGTCCGCCGCAAGCGCATGAAGCTTTGGGACCTGAAGCAAGGTAAGCCGATTCGCCTGAGCTGAGGCGGCGTCGGTCGTAACCGTAAGCCGCATGCGACAAATGTCGCACTCATTTAGTGGACAAACCGTAAGCGCGCAGCGTTATCAAATGCTAATATTTGAGTACTAGATCAGAGTGCGACCGGCGGGATTCGAACCCGCATTCCCTCGTTTAGCAGACTAGAGCCTGATCCATCAGCGGTCGCGTTGATTTAGTAGCCGAGCCCGGCAGCGCAAGCTGCTCGGGCTTTGCTTTTCCCGTGAGGGACAGCATGGATAGACACTATATCTAGGGGTCACACCCCCATCAAGCCCTAGGGATAGCGTCTTGAAAACGAAAATTTGGCGTGTTTTTGGCCCAATTTCTCTGCGTGGAACCGCGTTTACCCCGATTCCATCGGCACCGGATAGCTACGGTCCGCATGAATACAGGCCTGGCGGGCGAATGTCGTCGCAAGGCCGCACGGTTACTGGCCTTTTCAACCTGTCTAGTGCCATGCCTAGACGCGTGCAGATATGACGCAATCGAGCATCAATCAAGTCTGCTTCAGTACCCGCATCATGCGGTGGTGCGAGGTGGACGGAGAGACAAACGGCACCACCACATCTGCTCGAAGCGCTGGCCAGCGATGTGCTCATGCCCATGCAGCACCAGATTGCGCCCGCGGAAGTACAGGATGCGCGCGCGCTCCAGCTCGGGGATCTGCAGCGGATACAGCGAGGCACAGACCGGAGCCACCTCCTGTTGGTGCCACGAGAAATACTTCTGCACTGTCAGCTCGCCCACGTAGGGCGGCTGCCGGCGCACCTCGTCGCGTGGGAGGCGAACGTCGGCATGGAAGAGGAGGCGGATAGCGACTCGCATGCTGATGTTTTATACAGTATTTGAGCAAGCGTGTTTGTAGGCATCCAAGTAGGCATCTGGCTATTCCGTCGATAATATGGCCGATGAATACTGAGTATTCGGTTCCTTTCACCGGCACCAGAATTGCAAAAGGCCACCCTTCATCGGGTGGCCTTTTTGTTGCCTGGACGTTGTCTGAATGCGGGGCGGCATTGCCCCACCGGGGCTTTCAGCTCCTGCCAGCCAGGACCTGCCGCCGACGCCAGGCCAGCAGGCCGAAGCCGGCGCCAAGCATCCAGAGGGCGTCGGGTTCCGGAACTGCCGTGATGACGACATTGCCCGGCTGCAGATTCACGTCGATGTCGTTGAAGGCCGTGTTCCAGAAGACCGGGTCGCTGAAGCCCAGCGTTGCCGTGCCGAGCCCCACCGCGTTGAAACTCAGGTGCATGAGCACGCCGTCGCCAGTGACGCCGCTGACCGGCCCTTGCAGCACATAGCCCATCAGCGAGATGGTGCCGGCCGAGTTGTCGACATCGCCGTTGGAACCGTAGGTGGCGCCGCCGCCGGCCAGGAAGGAACCCTCGCTGACGCCCGTCGATTGCAGCAGGCTCGGGTCGAAGCTCAGGCTGAACTGGAAGGCATAGAGATCGGCCACGCCGCTGATCATCACGTCTACATCCAGCGTGCTGCCGGTCAGGGCCGGATTCGGTGTGGCCGTGATGCTGACCTGTGCGGGATCGGCCCATGCCGATGCCATCAGGCCCAGGGAAAACAGCGCCGCGCTGGCGAACTTCGTTAGCTTCTTGCCCATGACGCAAGACTCCTCATCATGTGGTGGGTTGACCTGCACAAGGCCTTGATGCATGGCCGAGAACGCAGGAGTTGGCGCATGCTGTCACAGCGGGCGCAAACGTTTCAAGCGAGGCAAAACCCGGGCTTCAACATAGGGATGGCCGTCCGCCGGAACGCGTGCCGGAATGCGGCCTTCCCATGTATGCAGGAGCTGTAATGACCCGTCATGTTGTTGGCCACACAGGTGCCCCATCCCTTCGCAAGCACTCTCTCATCAAACTGTCGCCCCTGCCGCTGGCCTTGAGCCTGGCCGTGCTTGGCCTGGCTCAGCCCGCGCAGGCAGCGCCGTCCAAAGTCCAGGCCCTTGTGGGCACGGCCCAGCAATTGAGCGGCAGCTACTGGCGCGATATCGCCGCGCCCGAGTCGCGCGGAACCGACAGCAATCTGGCCCAACCCGGTCTTGCGCAGTGGCGTGCACTGGAGCTTGATGGCAACAGCATGCTGGCCGCCGCCGCAGGCGCACCGATGGAGAACACCGACGCCGCCCGCCTGAGCCCTGCGGTCATCAGCCTGCCCCACCCGGACGGCAGCTTCCAGCGCTTCAGCCTCGTCGAATCGCCCGTGATGGCGCCGAGCCTGGCCGAGCGCCACCCCGAGATCAAGACCTACGCCGGCCGCGGCATCGACGACCCGACCGCCACGCTGCGCATGGACATCACACCCTTGGGCCTGCACGCCTCGGTGCGTTCCGGCAACGGCGCCTGGTATGTGGAGCCGCGCGTGCGGCGCGACACCAGCGTGTATGCGGCCTTCAAGCGCAGCGCCTTGCCAGCCGATGGCGGTCTGCGCGAGCCCGCGATGGTCGAGCCCCAGCTCGTGATGTCACAGGGCCGCGTGCGCGCTGGGGAGGCGATCCAGGCGCACGGTGCCGGCTTTGCTGCCGGCGCCAGCCTCACGGCCACCTTGCGCGATGCCCAGGCGGGCGTGATCGCCACTCAGCAGGTGCGTGCCGATGCCGAAGGCGTGGTGACGCTGCGCTTCGACGGCCACTATCCGCCGGGCAACTACGAGCTCAATCTGACGGCCGATGCCACGCGTTCCGCTCGCAGCCAGCTGAAGGAAGCCAAGGGTGTGGATGGCGACCTTGCCGAGCCGGCCACCGCCAGCGCGCCGCTGCGCGTGCTCGACCTGCAGGAGCCCGCCGCCGCAAGCACGGGCACTCAGCTGCGCACCTATCGCCTGGCACTGCTGACCGATCCGGGCTATGCCACCTTCCACGGCGGCAGCGCCAATGTGCTGCCCGCCAAGGTCAGCCTCATCAACCGTGTGACGCAGGTCTACGAGGACGAGACCTCGATCCGCCTGATGCTCATCGACGACCACGACGCGCTCGATCTCGACACCGCGGCCAAGATGACCGGCGTCAACGGGCCCTGTGGCGGTGCGGCTTGCTACACCACGGCGCAGGCTGCGGGTTGCGACAGCCCCACCTTGACCCAAAATCGCCTTGTGATCGGACTGCTCGCGGGCGCGCGCAATTTCGACATCGGCCATATCGCCATGGGCAAGAACGGCGGCGGCATCGCCGCGCTGGGCGTGGTGGGCAGCAGCAACAAGGCACAAGGATGCACGGGCGTCACCACGCCGGTCGGCGATCTATTTGCCGTGGACTATGTGGCGCATGAAATGGGGCACCAGTTCGGCGGCGACCACACGTTCAACGGAACGCAAAGCAACTGCAGCACCGGCAATCGCACGGGTGCGTCGTCCGTCGAGCCGGGCAGCGGCTCCTCCGTCATGGCCTACGCCGGCATCTGCAGCACCGACAACCTGCAGGCCCATTCCGATCCCTATTGGTCGATGCGCAGCTTCGACCAGATCACCACCTACACGAGCGGCGCGGAAAGCAACCTCAATGAAGTCCAGATGGGCGTGCTGACCGGCTTCTCCACCAATGGCCAGCAGTTCACGCTCAGCTTCGGAGGCCAGACATCCGCCGCCATCGTGCGCGGGACCAACTTCACGACGGCGGGCGTCAAGGCTGCAATCCAGGGCATCAGCGGCTGGCCCGCAGGCGCGACGGTCACGGTCAGTGCCCTGAGCGATAACGCCTTCACCGTCACGTTCGGCGGCACCCTGGCCGGGAAGCTGACCGACATGCTGGCGCTGAACGACTGCTCCGGAGGCTGCACGGGCAAGATGGGTGAGATCGTCGCGGGCGGCGCGTCCGCCAAGCAGGGCGCAATCAGCCCGCTCCCGAACAATGCGCCCGTGGTCACGGTGCCCGCCGGTTTCACGATCCCCGTGCGCACGCCTTTCGCGCTGACCGGCAGCGCCACCGATGCGGAAGGCGACGTGATCACCTACCTGTGGGAGCAGACGGACCGCGGCGCCAGTGGTACCAATGGCGGCATCGGCCTGGTGAGCAACGCCAAGGTCAACGGCCCGCTGTTCCGCCAGTTCGGTACGCGCGCGCTGGTCAGTGCCACCGATACGCTGGAATTCGAATCGCCCAACGAGAACATGACCAGCACCAGCAGCACGCGCGTCTTCCCCGACATGGCGCAGATCCTGGCCAACAACACCAACGTCGCCACGGGTAGCTGCCCCACGGCCGACGCCACGCCGACTGGCACGCAGATCGACTGCTTCTCCGAGTTCCTGCCGACCGCGGCTTATGTGGGCGTGGCGAATGTCAACAACAGCCCAGCCAGCCTGCACATGCGCCTGACCGCCCGTGACGGCCGGGGCGGCGTGGGCAGTGCCACCACCACGCTGACGCTGGCCGCAGCGGCCGGGCCCTTCCTCGTCTCGGCGCCGAATGGCGGTGAGACCCTGGTGAGCGAGCTCCCGCAGACCGTCACCTGGGCCGTGGCCGGCACCAATGCCGCGCCGGTCAGCACGGCCAATGTGCGCATCACCCTGTCGGCCGACGGCGGCGCCAGCTTCCCCTATGTGCTGGCCGCCTCCACGCCCAACAGCGGCAGCGCCAGCGTGGCCTTGCCCTCGGTGGCCACGAGCCAGGCGCGCTTGCGCATCGAGGCGGTGAACAACGTCTTCTTCGACGTCTCCGACGCCAACTTCAGCATCCGGCTCTATGCGGACGTGAACGTGGACGGCGCGGTTGATTGCACCGACATGAGCCTGGTGAAGGCCGCCCTGGGCAAGCGCACCGGCCAGGCCGGCTATGGCGCGATGCTCGATGTCAACGGTGATGGCGCGATCGATGTGCGGGACCTCGCCATCGTCTCCCGCCATCTGGCTTCGGGCACCGTCTGCAACTGAGGCAAGCAGGCCTGAATGAAAGAGGCCTGGCGCAAGCCGGGCCTCTTTGCTTTTCAGCGCCGTCGCCGCCGCTGCGCGAGTCAGCGCGCCGCGATGCACTCCACTTCCACGCGCGCGCCCAAGGCCAGGCCATTGCAGCCGAAGGCGCTGCGCGCGGGCAAGGGGTGGCTGCCGAAGAACTCGCGATAGACCTCGTTGAAGGCCGGCCAGTCGGCCATGTCGGCCAGCATCACCGTGCAGCGCACGAGATTTTCCAAGCCCAAGCCCTGGCCGTGCAGGATGGTGGCGATGTTCTCCAGCGTCTGGCGGGCTTCGGCGCGGATGCCGCCTTCCACCAGCTTCAGCTGCCCCGGGACGTTGCCGAGCTGGCCCGAGAGAAACACCAGCTTCCCCACGGCAGCGCCTTCGGGGAAGGGCACCTGGGCCGGCACCACGAGGCCGCTGTTGAAGCGCTGGATCGAGTCGTCGCTCATTTCTTCTTCTCCATCCCCATGGCTTGTTCCATTGCGGCCGGGTCATAGACCTGGCCGGCCTTGATCGTGCGCCACACGCGGCGGATATCGCCGATGTGCTTCAGCGGGTCGCCGTCCAGCAGGATCATGTCTGCCTGCTTGCCCGGCGCGATCACGCCGCGCAGGCCCGACACGCCGACCACCTGCGCCGGCACCAGCGTCGCCATGCGCAGAACCTCGGCGTTAGGGATGCCGGCCTGCGAGTACAGCTCCAGCTCGCGGTGCAGGGTGTAGCCGGCAAACGCATCGGTGCCCGGCATCAGCGTGATGCCCTCGTCATGCAGGCGCTTGATCAACTTCAGCAGCTTGGGCAAGGCTTGCGCGTAAGCCTCTTCCTTGCCCGCAGGCACGGCCACGGCGCCCGTCAGCATCTTGCGGCGGACCACGGGCGGGAAACGCTGGAGCACGCCCTCAAGAGCCACCGGCGCCTGGTCGGCCTTGCCCGAGAACAGGCCTTCCAGGATGGACACCGTCGGGTCCAGCACCGTGTGATGGCTGCGCATCAGCGCGACGAAATCCTTGAACTGCGCAGACTCGAAATCCAGGCCCTGCAGCTTCTCCGCCATCAGCGTGTAGCGGTCCTTGCTGCGCGTGTCGGCCACCTCGGGAAAGAAGTTCAGCACGATGAAGTTCAGGTGCTGGATCTCGTCGGCACCGGCCTCGATGAACTGGTGCGCCACCATGAAGGCCGGCACGTGGCCGCTGACGCGCATGCCGCGCGCATGCGCCATGTCGGCCGTGGCGCGCACCAGCGCCGGCGGGTAGGAGCTGTAGATCTTGACCTGCTCGTAGCCATGGTCGGCATACCAATCGACGGCCTTGCGCGCCTGCTCCAGCGTCTCGACGCGCACATCGGTCGGCCCGGCCAGTGGGCCCGTGCCTTCCATGATGCCGGCCAGCACCACGCGCGGGCCGAGTTCGGTGCTGCTGTCGAAGCGCTTGACGCGCGCCATCAGCGGCTCGTTGTCATTGGCCATGTCGCGGCCGTTGGTCACGCCGGCGATCAGGTCGAACACGCCGTCCGTGCCGGCGAAATGCTGGTGCACGTCCCACAGGCCCGGCATCAGGAAGCGGCCGGCGGCGTCGATCACTTCGGCATCCGCAGGCGCGCCGCTGGCGTCGTCGCGCTCCACGCGCACGATGTGGCCCGTGCGCACGAGCACGCGCATGTCGTCGCTAACGCTCAAATCGCGCGGATCGAAAAGCCGCGCATGGCGAACCAGCAGATCGCCCTTGGGCACATGCGTCTGCGCCTTGGCCAGCGCGGCGCTCCAGGCCTGGTCGGCTTCGCCTTGAGCGGCCTGCAGCTTGGGCAGGACCGGCTTGGCCTGCGGGTCGATGACCTCGAACCAGTCGTCCACCACGCCGGCCGTGTTGCCCTTGTCGTCGAGCCAAACAGGGATGGGCGTGAACTCGATGCCGCTGATGCGGTACAGGGTCAGCTTGCGCTTGCTGGCGTCCACCACACTGGGGCCGCGCTCCAGCCGCGCTTCGCCCGCGGGCAGCAGCGGCAGGCGATGGCCCTCGGCCTTGAGCAGCGCGCGAGCCAGCACGCCCATGAATTCCGGCGGCGCGTTGGCCGGCAGGTAGAAGGCCGCCGTGCCGGAACTCCAGTCCACGCTGCCGCTCTCCACGCGGTTCTTCCACGTCGCCCTGCCCTCTGCCACCTTGAAGCTCTCGGTGATGGGCACCTTCCAATAGTCGTTTCCCTGCATCTCGTAGCGGGTCGGCAGGCCGCGGCTGTCCAGCGTCCAGCGCGCGTGCAGCTGATCGCCACGGCCGCGTTCGCTGAAGCCGTAGTCGGCTTGCGTCTCGCCGGCCTTCGGCGTGGAGAGCACCTGCCTGCCCACCACCACGCCGTGGATCTGCACCAGGTCTTCGCGCGCTTGCGCACTCATCGCCGCGGCCAGCAACGCCGCCATCAACAACACCCGCTTCATCGTCATTGCCAAGCCTCCGTCATCACACGATGGAAATTGCCGTAAAGAATCTTCTCGATGCGCGCCTCGCCGTGGCCGCGTGTGGCCAGCAGTTCGGCCAGGCGCTGGAACTGCGTCGGCCCGCACAGGTCGGGCAGGAACAGGCTCACATCGGCCGTCTCGCCCGGCGCGCCAATGCCCATCTGCGCGCGCAGGCTCACCTCGGCTTCGAGGTGCGCGCGGTAGGCCGACATGTCGTCGTAGGCCGAGGTGCCGCCATCGGTTCCGATGCCCACGTGGTCCTCGCCGCAAACCTTGATGGCATGTTCGATGTGCGCGACCAGATCGGCCGCGTGCGGCTGCCCTTCGAGCCGCAGATAGGGCATGAAGTAGATGCCCACCACGCCGCCGGTCTGCGCCAGCAGCCGCAGCTCGATGTCGCTCTTGTTGCGCGGATGGTCGGCCACCGCGCGGCAGCCGCTGTGCGTGATGGCCACCGGCTTGCGCGCGCGCTTGAGGGTTTCGAGGCAGGTCTTGGTGCTGCTGTGGCTCAGGTCCACCAGCACGCGTTCTTCCTGCAGCTGCTTCAGCACCTTGACGCCGAACTCGGTCAGGCCCGTGTCGTCGGGCACGGTGGCGCCGCAGCCCACGGCGTTGCGGCCGTTGTAGCTGAGCTGGATCACGCGCACGCCGAGCTGGGCGAAGTGCTTCACGCGGTCCAGGTCGCTGCCCAGCATCTCGGTGTTCTGGAAGCCGTAGATCACGCCGATCTGGCCGGCCTCGCGCGCGGCGTCGATGTCCGCCGCGCCGAGCACCTTGCGCAACTGTCCATGGCCTTGAATGAAGGCGTCCCAGCCGGCGATGTCCGCCTCGGTCGCTTCAAACGGATCGTCGCTGCCCGCCACATGGCCCAGCGTCACATTGACGGCTGCCAGGCCCGCGGCCCGCGCATCGGCCAGCGCGCGCGCGTCCACGTTCTGCGCGCTGTTCGAGTAGGTGCGCGCCTGCCGGTCGGCCGGCGCGGGCTGCAGCTGCAGGTTCGGGTTGTCCAGCACGCCCAGGGCGTTGATGACAGCTAACTTTGTATTCATGTGGAGTCCTTCTTGGGGATCTTCATCCAGGGCAGGAAGACGAGGCAGGCCAGGCCCGCGAAGGCATCGACCAGCAGCGTGTTGGGATAGCCCCAGTGCGCGGCGGCAAAGCCCTGCCAGACCTGGCTGTAGGCGATCGAGAGATTGGTCAGCGCCATGTACACCGCGAACTGCGTGGCGGCCACGGCGGGGCGGGTCAGGTCGATGAAGAGCGCGGCGCGCGCGCCGTAGATCAGGCCGAAGAACAGGTGGTACACGAGGCAGGCCACCCAGAAAGCCTGCACCAGGCCGGCCGGCGCGGCGCCGCCGTGGCGCGGCATCACCCAGCCCGCCGCGCTCAGCTGCGTCATCAGGTACAGGCCCGGCAGGCTCAGCAGCAGCACGTAGACGACCAGGGCCTTGCGGCGGTCCACGCGGTCGGAGATGTAGCCGCCGATGACGCAGGAAACAGCCGTCAGCACCGAGCTCCAGATGCCCAGCTTGGCGATCTCGGTGTTGTCCAGGCCCAGCTCCACGGCGAGGTTGGATTGCAGTGCGAGCGACAGGCCCATGGCCGCGATCGGCAGCAGGTCGAAGAGCAGGCCGGCCAGCGCGGCGCGCGAGCCAAGGAAGGCGCGCACCGCGTCCATCGCAAAGCCGCCCAGCTGCCTGCCGAACGAGCCCAGCCGCGAGCCCGCCAGCCGCGCCCGCACGGGGCTCGCACCTTCGTTCATCGGCAGCACCACCAGCAGCGTCACCATCGCAATCGCCGCGGCCACGAAGCAGATGCTCCAGTTGAAGCTCGTGTACGTGCCCAGCAGCAGCGCACCGCCGCCGCCCACCACCATGCCGAGGGACTGGCCCGCGAACATCATGCCGCTGGCGAAGGCGCGCTCATCCTCGTGCAGCGTGGTGCAGGCCAGCGCGTCCACCGCCACGTCCTGCATGGCGCCAAAACAGTTGTGCACGAAGAGCACGGCGGTGAACAGGCCCAGCTGCTGCGGCAGGTGCAACAAGGGCAGCAGGGCCAGCGTCAAGGCCATCAGGCTTTGCGTCAGCAAAATCCAGCCGCGCCTGTGGCCAAAACGCTGCGAGACGAACAAATCGATGAAGGGCCCGTAAGCCCATTTGAAGGCCCAGGGCAGCAAAATCAGGCCCATGAAAGCCCCGATCTGCGCCACGCCCACGTCCAGCCGCCGCAGCTGCGTGGCCACCACCGTCTGCGTGAAGCCCTGGGGGATGCCTTCGGTCAGATACAGGAAGAAGAACGCCGCGATGCGCCCCTGGCGGGACCCCAGCAGATTCGGCAGGCGCATGTCGCTCCTTTGGGTGGGATCCCAAGCAATCCCGGGGTCTGTACGATCAGCTAAACGGTTACTTCAGCGGATGAAGTAGAACATTATTCTAATCATGAAATCCCCCTCATGAAGGCACCTGCGAGTTCGACGATCCGGCTGCAGACTCTTTTGGAGCGCGCCGTCCCCGATACGCGCGGCGCCACCAAGCGGCAATTGCTGGCCGAGGCGCTGGGCTGCTTCAACGCGCGCGGCATCGATGCCACCACCATCGAGGACCTGCGCCGCGTCAGCGGCCAGAGCGTGGGCACGATCTACCATCACTTCAAGAACAAGGACGGCGTGGTGGCGGCGCTGTTCTTCGCCGGCTTCGATGACCAGAGCCGCGCGATTGCCGAGCGCATCGAAGGCCATGGCGACAGCCACGGCATGGTCGAAGCCTTGGTGAGTGCCTATCTCGACTGGATCACCGAGATGCCCGAGATGGCGCAGTTCCTGCTGACCGCGCGCGAGGGCGTCAGCCAGGGCCCCATGGGCGGCCAGCTCACGCAGCGCCTGGAGGCGCGCTACCGGCCCGTGGACGAATGCTTTGCCCGCGACATGCGCATGGGCCGCGTGCTCTCACTGCCGCTGGAGCTGATCCCGGCGCTGGTGCTGGGCGCGGCGGAGTCATACGCGCGAGGCTGGCTCGCCGGGCGCAGGCAGGCACCGCCGGCCAACTATGCGGTGCATCTGGCCGAGGCAGCCTGGCGGTCCATCGCGCGGCACATCTAGCGGCTTCTGTTGAGTGAGGCGGTTGGCAGGCGCAGCCGTGCCAGCGTCCGGGCTTCGGTGTGCGGGTTGGTCCTGCGGACCAACTCCCCTGTGGTGCTCGCGGCCTGGGGCGGGTGCAGAACTCGCTTCGCTACGCGCCGCTCAAACATGCTGCACCCAGTCAGTCATTGATGCGCGCTTTGCGCGCTGCCCCAGGCCGCTGTGCTCCTCGGCCGCACACGGGCGCCCGCCCACTGGCACGGCTGCGCCTGCCGGGCACGGTGGTGGCGTTCGACGAATGAATTCAATTCGTCGAAAGAGCGTGATGGTGGTTTGCAGACCCGGCCCGGTCAGCCGCCGGGCGAATGTGCGCGGCCGAGGAGCGCAGCAGCGCGGGGCGCGTGCGAAGCACGCATCAACATCTGACTTGACGCAGCCTGTCTGAGCGGAACGTAGTGAAGCGAGTTCTGCGTCAGCCCCGCGGTGCGAGCACCACAGGGCAGTCGGGCAAAGCCCGACCCGCGCACCTGAGCCCGGCGGCTGACCGG
>FSVW01001456.1_pt1 | contig 26684 bp, 25 predicted proteins | sample 1637551 | NCBI WGS metagenome assembly FSVW01 (sample SAMEA3914814, study PRJEB12502) | metagenome | biome: forest; material: soil | place: USA | collected 2011-09-16 | depth 0.1 m | reverse complement strand
CGTTACCTCAAACCTCTGTTGAATCTCTAGGAGACTTTCCGATGATGCTTCGCCTGATCGCCGCCAGCCTGGCCCTGGCCGCCGCTGCCACATCCGCCCACGCGGCACTCGCCGTGGGCGCCGCGGCGCCGACCTTCACGACCCAGGCCGCCGTCGGCGGCGAGGCCTTCAAGTTCGACCTCGCGGCCGAGCTCAAGAAGGGCCCCGTGGTGCTGTACTTCTATCCCAAGGCCTTCACCAGCGGCTGCACGGTCGAGGCGCATGACTTCGCCGAAGCGACCGACAAGTTCAAGGCCCTGGGCGCCACCGTCATCGGCATCTCCAACGACAACATCGACACGCTGAAGAAGTTCTCGGTCGAGGCCTGCCGCAACAAGTTTGCCGTGGCCGCCGACGAAGGCGCCAAGATGATCAAGGCCTATGACGTGAGCCTCGTCATCAAGCCCGAGCTGGCCGACCGCGTGTCCTTCCTGATCGGCCAGGACGGCAAGATCGCCGCCGTGCACTCGGCCATGGACCCGAGCGGCCATGTGAACGCCATGCTCAAGGCCACCGCGGCACTCAAGAAGTAACTCGTTATGTTGACGCTCTACGGCACCCAGGGCAGCGGCTCGGCCGCAGTGGAGGCGGCCTTGGTCTTCCTCGGCCTGCCGCACCGGGTGGTCGATGCGGCCTCGTGGAAGCCAGGCCCGGGCCTGGATGAGCTGAAGGCCGTCAACCCGCTGGCGCAGATCCCGACCCTGCAGCTCGAGGACGGCCAGGTGCTGAGCGAAAGCGCGGCGATCCTGATCCATCTGGGCCTGGCGCATCCGGGCTCGGGCCTGCTGCCGGCCGATCCGGCCCAGTCCATCCGCGGCCTGGTCTATATCGCGGCCAATTGCTACGCGTGCATCAGCGTGATCGACTATCCCGAGCGCTGGGTGGCAGACCCGGACGAGGCCACCTGCGAGCGCATCAAGGCCGGCACGCGGCTGCGGCTGCACCACCACTGGGATCTGTTCGCTGACCAGTTCATGGGCGTAACGCCCTGCTTGAGCGGTGCCGAGCCCGGTGCGCTCGATCTGCTGGCCACCGTCGTCTCCAAATGGAGCGGGGCCCGCGCCCATCTGCAGGCCGCCCGGCCGGCCTTGCATGCCTGCGTCTTGCACACGGAGCAACATCCGCGTTTTGCCGAGGTGTTTTCCAGGCACTGGCCTAAGTGACAATGCGCGCTTAAAGGGGAAGCACGCATGTTCGGTGACCTGTCCGATGGTTTGAGCAGTTATCTCTTGCCGTTCCTGATCGCGGTGCCGCTGGCTCTGGTGATCTGGTTCTGCAGCAGCCGACGGGGCGACGATCCGCTGGCCGGCGAGAAGGAAGAGCCGCGCGACAACTCCCGCTTTGCGCCGACGCTGCCCGTCACTTCCACGGCGCCGATCTCTGTCCTGCTGGTCGATGACTCGGCCGTGGTGCGCGCCAAGCTGGGCCAGCTCTTCCAGCGCGCCGGCTACGTGGTGACGCTGGCCAAGGACGGCATCGAGGCCCTGCAGCAGCTCAGCGGCCAGCACTTCGATGTGATGGTGACCGACCTGGAAATGCCCAACAAGGACGGCTTCGAACTGATCGCCGACGTGCAGGGCAGCCTCGACACCGAAAACCTGCCCATCATTGCCATCACCGGCCACGACGACCTGTCGGCCCGGGTCACGCAGGTGCAGGGCCTTTACGGCATCTTCAAGAAACCCTGGAACGACCGCGAGCTGCTCAAGCGCGTGGAGACGCTGGCGCAGTTGGGTCGCAAGGCCTGAGACGCGCAGCCGGCGCCCTGCTGAAAGCCATGCTTCGAACTGGCTCTTGCAATATCGCCTTGCGATGGGTCAAATCAACCTGCTTGAACACGTCGGTTCCAGCGGATGTCGAAAGGTTTTGCGCCCATGCAGCACTTCATTTCCCGCCTTGCGCCCCTGGCGTTCCTCGTCAGCGTCTTCGCCGCCGCTCATGCCGATCCGGCGCCCGTGGCGCAATACGATTTCAACAGCACCCTCGCCTCCGCGGTGGCCGGGGCGCCGGCCCTGACGGTGACCGATCCGCTCGGGCAAAGCGGCTTCGTCACCGACACGGTCATGGGCGTGAGCCGGACCGTCTGGAACTTCCAGGGCGCCAACAGCCCGGTGGCCGACCAGGCCGGCCTGACGCTGAACGTTGCGGGCCTGCTCAGCAGCAACGACACCTACTCGCTGGAGCTGGTGTTCCAGTTCACCCAGCGCGAGAACGCCTGGCGCCGCATCGTCGACGTGTCGAGCCGGCAGACCGATGACGGCTTCTACGTCGATCCCTCGAACAACCTCGACATCTTCCCGATCGGCGGCGGCGCTGCGTTCACCAACTCGGCCTACCACGACGTGTTTCTGGTGAACAACGCCGGCGTGGTCACCTTCTACCTCGACGGCTCGGCCCAGGCCACGCTGACCACCTCGGTGATGAACATCGACAGCAACAACAACATCAACCTCTTCCTGGACAACGTCGTCGGCGGCGGGCAGGGCGAGTATTCGAACGGCAGCATCGCCTCGCTGCGCCTGTACAACGAGGCCCTGGCCACCGTGCCACCGCCGGTGCCTGAGCCGGCTTCGGCGGCCCTGCTGCTGGGCGGCTTGCTGATGCTGGGGCGCCTGGCGCGGAATCGACCGCAGCAACAGCACCGCGCCTGAGGCCAGCTCAGACCCAGGGCTGCGGCAGCTGCTCCGTCGCAACCGCGCGCTGCACTGCCGGCCGCGCCAGCATCCGTTGCAGATACGGACCGACGTGCGCCAGGCTGCGTGCCGGCCGCGCGAAGTTGCGGGTCCACCGGCACAGCATGAAGGCCAGCGGATCGGCCGCGCTGAACTGCTCGCCCAGCAACCAGGGCCCGCCATGCGAGGCCAGCAGGGCGTCGATCTGGTCCAGCAGCGGGCCCGCACGCAGTTCGGCGTGCTTCTTGACCTCGGCGGCGCCGTCGGCGTTGCCCTCGTCCACCCAGCGCTCGGGGTAGTAGTAGCCGATGATCATCGGCTGCAGCGTGTTGGTCAGCCAGATCAGCCATTTGTAGAACTGCGCGCGCTCGGGCGTGCCCAGGGCCGGCGCCAGCTGCGCCTCAGGATTTGTGTCGGCCAGGTGCAGGAGGATGGCGGCGGTCTCGTACAGCACCAGGCCCCCGTCTTGCATCACTGGAATCAAGCCGTTAGGGTTCAGCTTGAGGTACTCAGGCTTCTTGTGCTCGTCCTCGTTGCGCTGCACGAGCTGCAGCTGGAAAGGCCGGCCCAGCTCTTCGAGCAGCACATGGGGCGCGAAGCTGGCGTTGCTGGGGAAGTAGTGCAGCGTGATCATGGGCATGACTGTATGCCAAGCTTCTTTACGGTCGCGCAACAGGCCTGCCGTACACCGCACTGAGCATGACGCCGTTGAATCGATACCTGTTTCGAGAGGAGTTTCGCCATGAAGAAGATCGCCCTGGTCTGCACCCTGATGCTTGCTGCCGCTGCCGGCGCGCAGGCCGACCCCCACGACCGTGGCCGCGACCACAGCGTCCCGGGACGCATGGTCTACGACACCCGCTACCACCACGACCACTACTACCCGGCCGCCGGTTTCTTCGCGCCGGGCCTGCCGCGCGGCTCCTTGAGCATCGGCTTTGGCGGCGGCAGCTATTGGTTCAACGGCGGCGTCTGGTACCAGCCCTGGAACCGCGGCTTCCGCGTCATCCTGCCGCCGGTCGGCATCGTGGTGCCACTGCTGCCCTACGACTATGTGACGCTTCGCGTCGGCGGCTCGCCGTACTACTACGCCAATGGCGTCTACTACGCCACCGCACCTGGCGGCTATGCGGTGGTCAATGCACCGCCGCAAGCCGATGCCGCCGTGGCGCAGCCGTCTCCGTCGCCGACGCCGCCGCGGCCCGATCCGATCTTCTACCCGCGCACTGGCCAGAGCGCCGAGAAGACCGAGGCGGACCGCCAGGAATGCAACCGCTGGGCCACCAGCCAGCCCGCGGCGCTCAATGACGCGAGCGTCTTCAGCCGCGCCGTGGATGCCTGCATGGACGGGCGCGGCTACACGGTGCGTTGAGCGCGCGGCCTTCAGCGACGGTTCAGCCGGCTGCCGTCACGCCGTAGCGCTCGGCCGTCATCTCGGCCAGGATGGACAGCGCGATCTCGGGCGGCGTGCGCGCGCCGATCGGCAGGCCCACCGGGCCGTGCAGGCGCGCGAGATCCTGCTCGCTGAGCTCGAAATGCTCGATCAGCCGCGCCTTGCGCTTGGCCTGGTTGACGCGCGAGCCGATGGCGCCGACGTAGAAGGCCGGGCTCTTCAGCGCTTCCATCAGCGCGAGGTCATCGAGCTTGGGGTCGTGCGTCAGCGCCACGATGGCGCTGTGTCCGTCGGGCGCGAAGGCCAGCACGGTGTCGTCGGGCATCTCGCGCGTGAGCGTGGTGCCGGGCACGGCAAAGCCGTCGGCGTACTCCTCGCGCGGGTCGCAGATCAGCACCTGGTAGTCGAGTGCCAGCGCCATGCCGGCCAGGTAGTGCGTCATCTGCCCGGCGCCGATGATCAGCAGCCGCCACTGCGGGCCGTGGTGGGTGGTGAGGTGGGTTTCGCTCAAGCGCAGCACATCGGCATTGGCCTGCGGCGGCTTGAGGCTGACCGCGCCGCTGCGCAGCTCGAGTTCGCGCTGCACCCGTTCGCCTTTTTCCAGCCGCTGCAGCAGCTCGGCGATCTGCGAGTCCGCGCCCAGCGGCTCCAGCATCAGTTCGAGCGTGCCGCCGCAGGGCAGGCCGAAGGCCTTGGCCGCCTCGGCGCCCACGCCATAACGCAGCAGTTCAGGTGACACCAGCCTGAGTGCACCTTCGCGCACCCTGGCCACCAGGTCATCCTCGATGCAGCCGCCGGAAACCGAGCCGGTGATCTGTCCGTCGTCCCGCACGCCCACCAGCGAGCCGACCGGCCGCGGCGCCGAGCCCCAGGTGCGGGTGATGGTGCCCAGCACGACGCGATGGTCTTGCGCCATCCACGCGGAGATCTGACGCAAGACTTGAAGATCGACGTTGTCCATCGCATGAGTGTGTCATCAAGCGCCGCGTCGTGCAGGCGCCGGCCTGTGCGGCCGCCGCCCGTTCACAATCGGGCCGGCCTCGAGCCATTGACAAAGGTATTCATGCAAGTAAGCGGCCAGGAACTTCTCCCCGTCTCGCGCCAGCAGGCCTGGGACGCGCTCAACGACGTGGAGATGCTCAAGGCCTCGATTGCCGGCTGCGAGTCGCTCACGCCGGTGGGCGAGAACGAATTCGAGGCGCAGCTGGCGCTGAACCTGGGCCTGCTCAAGGCGCGCTTCAAGGCCCGCTTGACGCTCTCCGAGCTCGATCCGCCGCTCAGCTACTGCCTGGGCTTCGAGGCCGAAGGCGGCGGCACGAGCCATGGCCAGGGCATGGCGCGGGTCTGGCTGGAGCTGCAAAGCCCCGAGCAGACCTTGCTGCGCTACGAGGTGCAGGCCAGCGTGGGCGGCAAGGTGGCGCAGCTGAGCCCCTGGCTGGTGGAGATGGGCGCGCGCAAGGTCGCGGCGAACTTCTTCAAGGCTTTCAGTGCCCGCTTGAGTGGTGCCGGCGGCAACGAGCAGGGCTGAAAGTGAAAGAAAAAGTGAAAGCTACTCGCAAGGTTGAGGAAAAGTTAAAATAATCGGGTTTTGCCCTCCCAAACCCTCTCCTGTGCGCCTCTGCTGCGCGCCCCGCCTTGACCCTGCTTCGTCCCATCTCCGCCCGTTTGCTGCATGTCGATGCCCTCAAGGCCTTGGCGGCGCAGCTCATCGTGCTGCACCACCTCTCGGCCTACGGCCCGATGGCCGACGCCGTGCATGCGCTGCTGCCGGGCCTGATCGAAGTGCTGTACCGCCATGGCCGGCTGGCCGTGCAGGTGTTCCTGGTGGTGGGCGGGTTTCTGTCGGCCCGGGCGCTGTCCCGGCAGGGCAAGCTGCTGGAAGGCGCGCCGCCCGAGCTGCTGTGGCGGCGCTATCTGCGCCTGGTCCTGCCCTTCATGGCGGCCGTGGGCCTGACCCTGGCCTGCGGGCTGCTCGTGCGGCCCTGGCTGCCCGACCTGGTGCCTGAGGAGGTCAGCTTTGCGCAGCTGCTCGCGCACGCGCTGCTGCTGCAAGGCGTGCTCGGCGTGGATGCGCTGACGGCCGGCGCCTGGTATGTGGCGGTGGATTTCCAGCTCTTCGCCCTGCTGGTCCTGCTGCTGTGGCTGGCGCGTTCGCTGAAGGCGCCGCGCGGCTGGCGGGCCTTCATCGGCCCGTGGCTGGTGCTGGGCCTGGCCGCGGCCTCGCTGTGGCTGTTCAACCGCTATCCGGGCCTGGACGACTGGGGCCTGTACTTCTTCGGCGCCTATGGCCTGGGCGCGCTGATGCACTGGGTGATGGTCTCGCGCCATCCGCGCAGCTACTTCGTCCTCATCAGCGCGATCGGCCTGGCGGCCCTGGCGATCGAGTGGCGCGAACGCGTGGCCGTGGCCCTGGTCACCGCCTGGGTGCTGGCGGCCCTGCATGCGCGGCATCAGCGCAGGCCGTGGCGCCTGCCGCGGGCCTGGGGCGAGCTGGGCAGGCATTCCTACTCGCTCTTCCTCGTGCACTACCCGGTCTGCCTGCTGGTGAATGCCCTGTTCGAACAGCAGGCGATGACGAGCGCCGCTGCCGGCCTGGCGATGATGGCGCTGGCCTGGGGCCTGGCCAATCTGGCCTCGGTGCCCTTCCATCGCTGGATCGAGGCACCGGCCGGCCGGCTGCGCCTGGGGCAAACGCTGGCGGCCGCGCAACGCGCCTGAGGCAATATCGGGCTCTCGCAAGGGAGTCTCCACGGTGTTGTCCAAGTCCTTCTTCGTCTGGCTGCTGGCAGCCCTGATCGGCCTGCCGGCCTCGGCGCAGGAAGCCGTGCGCAGCCTTGCCGGCATCAGCGAATACAGGCTCGACAACGGCCTGCAGGTCTTGCTGATGCCCGTGCCCGGCTCGGGCCGCAGCTTCGTGACCGTGACCTACAGGGTCGGCAGCCGCATGGAAGGCCCGGGCGAGGCCGGCATGGCGCACCTGCTGGAGCACGTGACCTTCCGCGGCACGCGCGATGCGCAGGGCCAGCTGATCGACCTGGGCGCCGAGCTGCGCAAGATCTCGCCCGGCAGCAACGCCCACACCACCTTTGACCAGACCAACTACACGGCGGACTTCCCGCCCGAGGCGGGCCTGCTCGCCCGCGTCCTGATGCTGGAGGCCGAGCGCATGCAGCACGCGCGGCTCGCGCAGGAGGATTTCGACAAGGAAAAGCCCATCGTGCTCAACGAGATGGGCATGCGCGGCGAGGGCCTGGCCCGCCAGCTGGTGGAAGGCCTGGGCCAGGGCGCTTTTGCCCACCACCCCTACCGCCTGCCGGTGATCGGCACCGTGGCCGACATCGAGCAGCTGCAGCTCGGCACGCTGCGCGCTTTCTATGAAAAGTTCTACCGCCCGGACAACGCGGTGCTGATGATCGCCGGCGAGTTCGACGTGCCGCAGGCCCTGGCCGCCGTGCAGGCCAGCTTCGGCCCGCTCAAGGCGCCTGCAACGCCGGTGCCCGTGCTCGAGCTGAGCGAACCCGCGCAGACCGAGCCGCGCCTGGTGACGCTGCGCAGCCGCCAGACGGCCATGGCCCTCGGCTATCGCATCCCCGGCCTGTCCGACCCGCGCGCCGCGGCGCTGATGGTGTGGACCCAGATGATGCCGGCCATCAGCAGCCCGCTCACCGACGACCCGGCCAACCAGGGCGGCAGCATGCTGTTCTGGCAGCCCAGCCGCGACCCCTTTCTGGCGGCCGCGGGCCTGGCGCTGGCCAAGGTCAAGAGCGGCAACGCCGAGGCGCGCGAGAACCTGGCCGCCAAGGCGCTGCGCTGGGCCGAGGCCATGGAATCGGCCCGCTTTGTCTCCGACGCCGACCTGCGCCGCTTGACGATCGCCATCGAGCGCGCCCGCAGCCAGTGGGGCCAGGGCCTGCGCGCGCCCGGCCCGGCCTCCACGCTGATCAGCGCGGCCGTGGGCGCCGGCGACTGGCGGCTGGCCCTGCGCATGCTCGACGATCTGCAGCGCCTCACGCCCACCGATGTGGCGCGCGCCGCCGACGCCTTCGTGCGCGCCCGCAACCGCACCCTGGTGCTCGGCGTCACCGACCCGGCGGTGACGGACGTCGAGGTGCAGGAGCAGCCGCTCTCGGGCCTTGCCAGCTGGTTCAGCAAGCCCGTGCAGGTGGAGAACGGCAAGGATGCCGGCCTCGCCGAATTCAAGCCCGCCACGGCGCAGAAGGGCGCCAGCGCGGGCGAGGCCTACGAGACCGACCCGGCCGTGCTCGACAGCGAAGTCAAGCGCCTCAAGCTGCCCAGCGGTGCGCTGCTGGCCTTGCTCAAGCGCCAGTCGGCCAACGACCGCGTCACGGTGCTGCTGCAGATGCGCTGGGGCCCGCCGCAGCGCATGGCCAACGAGCCGGGCTGGCGCGGACTCGGGCTCGAGCTGCTGTCGGCCGGCTCGGACGGCGAGCGCCGGCTCAATGCCGACCAGATCGCCTTCTTCAAGGCCAAGGTGCAGGCCGAATACAGCGTGCAGAGCGGGCCGCAGGGCATGACGGTTTCGCTCACGGTGCCGAGCGACAGGTTGCAGGTGGCCTTGCAGCTGCTGGGCGAGCTGCTGCGCGCGCCGGCGCTGCCGCCGCAGGCCTTCAAGGACCTGAAGGCCCGCACCCTGGCGCGGCTGACGGCCAATCGGCGCGCGGCGGACTGGGCGCCCGAGCTGGCGCGCCAGCACTACATGAAGTCGCAAGGCCTGCAGTGGGGCGATGCCGGCTACGCCCACAGCACGGGCGAGCTGGCGGAGATCTGGAACAAGCTCGATATCGATGCGGTGAAGGCTTTCTGGCAGCGCTACTGGTCGGCCAACGAGCTGCGCGTCAGCGCCGTGGGCCCGCTGCCCGACACCTTCCCCAGCATGGTCGAAGCCTATTTCGGCGGCTGGAAGAAGCCCGACGCGCCGCCCTTCGAACGCTATGTGCCCGGCTACAAGCCCGAGGAGGGCGCGCGCTTCGTGTCGCGGCGCAAGCCCGGCGGCGAGGACGGGGCGGACGAATCCAAGGCCTCGGCGCTGGTGCAGTTTGCGCAGGGTTTCCCGCTCAACGGGCTGGACGACGAGGCCATGGCCATGACGGTGGGCGCGCGCATCCTGGCCGGCGGGCAGATCAGCGGCTCGCGCCTGGCCGACCGGCTGCGCGGCCAGGACGCCTTGAGCTATTCGGTGAACTACCAGCTGGCCCTGCCGTCCTGGGGCGAGGCGGCGCGGCTGAGCCTGAGCGCCAGCGCGGCGCCCGGCCAGGTCCTGCGCGTGGAGGCGGGCCTGCGCGAGGAGATCGACCGGCTGCTCAAGGACGGCATCACCCAGGCCGAGCTGGACGGCGCGCGCCGCGAGCTGCTGCAGACGCGCCGGCGCGGGCTCTCGAACGACGCCGCGCTGAGCCTCATCCTGATCTCGCAGTTCGACCGCATGGAGTCCTTTGCCAAGCTGGACGAGCGACAGCTCGCGGCGCTGCAGGCGCTGGACGTGGACAAGGTCAACGCGGCCCTGCGCCGCCTGCTGCTGCCGGAACGTTGGGTCGTCGTGATCACCGGCGCCGAAGCCGCGGCGAAGTGAGGGTTCAGCGCTCGGCGTAGCGCCGGTTCATGTCGGCCAGCGTCTTGCCGGGCTCGTCGCGAAAGCGTTCTTCGAGCACGGCCAGCGCGGCGATGCGGTCCACGCGGAAGGAGCGGAAGTCGCCGCGCAGCTCGCACCACGCCGCCAGCGTCCACGACGGGCCCCAGAAGAAGCAGGCCAGCGGCCGCACGATGCGCTCGCTGCGCGCGTCGTCCAGGCTCAGGTAATCGAGCCGGATCTTGTTGCGGCCCTCGGTGGCGGCGCGCGCCTGGGCCAGCCGCTCGCTGAGCTCGGCGGTCATGCGCGAGCCCAGCGCAAACAGCGGCAGGCTCTCGGCCGCGGCACGCGCTGCGGGCGGCAGCACGGCGATGATCTTGCCCAGCGCGCTGTCGGATTGCGCGGCCAGCGCACGGTCCAGCGAGGGTTGCGCCAGCCGCACGGCGGCGACCAGGGCCTGCGCCTCTTCCTTGGTGAACATCAGCGGCGGCAGGTCGAAGCCGGCGCGCATTCGGTAGCCCACGCCGGCCTCGCCCTCGATGGGCACGCCCTGCATCTGCAAGGCCGCCACGTCGCGGTAGACGGTGCGGGGGGAAACCTCCAGCCGGGCGGCCAGGTAGTCGGCGGTGGAGAGGCGGCGGCCCCGGATCAGTTGGACGATTTGGAAGAGTCGGTCGGCGCGGCGCATGCAGATATTCTCCGTCCTCTATGCGAAACGAATTCCTGATCGACCCGAAGCTCGTCTTCCTCAACCACGGCTCCTTCGGCGCGTGTTCGCGCGAAGTCTTCGAGACTCAACAGCGCTGGGCGCTGGAGATGGAGCGCAATCCGGTCGAGTTCCTGACCCGGCGCTCGGCCGCGCTGCTGCGGGAGGCACGCGTGCAACTGGCGCGTTACTTGAGCGCACAGGTGGACGACCTGGTCTTCATCAACAACGCGACCACCGGCGTGAACATGGTGGCGGCTTCGCTGGCCCTGCGGCCGGGCGACGAGGTGCTGGCCAACGACCATGAATACGGCGCCTGCGACCTCACCTGGCAGGCGCACTGCGAGCGCCAGGGCGCGTCGTACAGAAGGGTGGAGATCCCGCTGCCCTTCGCGCCCGAGGAGTTCGTGCCGCGGCTGCTGGCGGGTGTCACGCCAAGGACGCGGGTGATCTTCGTCAGCCACATCACCTCGGTCACGGGGCTGATCTTCCCGATCGGGGAACTGTGCCGCGCGGCCCGCGAACGCGGCATCCTGACCGTGATCGACGGGGCGCATGCGCCGGGCCAGATCGATGTCGATCTCGACGCGCTGGGCGCCGATTTCTACACCGGCAACTGCCACAAATGGCTGTGCGCGCCCAAGGGCTCGGCCTTCTTCCATGCCCGGCCCGAGCACCATGAGCGCCTGCAGCCGCCCACGATCAGCTGGGGCATGCAGGACGATCCGGTCAACGATGCCTGCACCGGCACCACGCCGCTGGAGCGCCGCATGCAGTGGCAGGGCACGCGGGACCTGACGGCCTGGCTCAGCGTGCCGGCTGCGCTACAGTTCCAGGCCGCGCGGGATTGGCCTGCGGTGCGGGCGCGCTGCCACGCGATGGCGGTCGCGGCCATGCACGTGATGTGCGAGCGCACGGGCATTCCGCCCGCCGCGCCCGACTCAAGCTTTGGCCAGATGACGCTGCTGCCCGTGCCGCCGCAAGACCGGAACGCACTGCGCGAAAGGCTTTACGACGAGAGCGGCATCGAGGCGCAGGTGACCGCGCATGCGGGCCGTACCTTCGTGCGCTTGTCCGTGCAGGGCTACAACACGCCGCAGGACGTCGCGCATCTGCTCGCTGCGCCCGCGATGCAATTTGATTGACTGATTGACTGAAGCAGTTCCATGGAAAGTTTTCTCATCTCCACCGGCGTGGTGGCGCTCGGTGAAATCGGCGACAAGACCCAGCTGCTCGCCTTCATGCTGGCCGCGCGCTTCAAGCGGCCCTGGCCGATCTGCGCGGGCATCCTGATCGCCACGCTGCTCAACCACGGTGCGGCTGGCGCACTCGGCGCGTGGATCACCAGCCTGGTGAGCCCGGGCACCTTGCGCTGGATCCTGGGCCTGGGCTTTCTGGCGATGGCGGCCTGGACCCTGGTGCCCGACAAGATCGATGACGACGAGCTCAAGGCCAGCACGGGCCTGGGCGTGCTCGGCACCACCGTGATCAGCTTCTTCCTGGCCGAGATGGGCGACAAGACGCAGATCGCCACCGTGGCGCTGGCCGCGCGCTTCCACGACATCATTCCCGTGGTGGCCGGCACCACGCTGGGCATGCTGATCGCCGATGTGCCCGCGGTCTGGATGGGCCAGCGCCTGGCCGGCCGGCTGCCGGTGCGCCTGGTGCACGGCGTGGCCGCGGCGGTGTTTGCGGTGCTGGGCGTGTTAACCCTGGTCTTGTGACTTTCCGCTGGCTTGCAGCCGAGCTCTAAGATCGCCGGCTTCCCAAGTTGGAGACAAACGACATGTCCAAGTTCCCGCTGCGCCGACTGACCCTGCTGGTCGGCATCGCCCTGTCCACCGGCGCCTTTGCGCTGGAGACGCCCACGCCGCGTTTCCCGGCCGAAGCCACCGACGCCAGCGTCGGCGCCTGCAACGACTTCAACAAGTTCGCCAATGGCAAATGGGTGCAGGCCAACCCGATCCCGGCCGACCAGGTGCGCTGGGGTTCCTTCCTGATCCTGCGCGAGCAAAGCCTGGATGCGCAGCACAAGATCGTGGACGACGCGGTCAAGAACCTGCCGCATGCCAGGAAGGGCTCGGTCGAGCAGAAGATCGGCGAGCTTTATGCCGCCGGCATGGACGAGGCCAAGATCGAGAAGCTCGGCTATGACCCGATCAAGCCGGAGCTGGCGGCCATCGCCAAGCTCAAGACGCGTGCCGACGTGATCGGCTACATCGAGGCCGCCCACGCTCGCGGCGACAGCTTCGTCTTCGCCACCTTCGGCAACGCCGACTACAAGAACGCCACGCGCCAGATCGCCTTCGTCAACCAGAGCGGCTTGAACCTGCCCACGCCCGAGTACTACACGAGCGAGCAGTTCGCCAAGACGCGCCAGCAGTACGTGGACTACCTGACCCGGCTCTTCACGCTGACCGGCGCGTCGGCCGAGGCGGCCAAGAGCAAGGCCGACAACGTGCTGGCCTTCGAGACCCGCCTGGCCAAGGCCTCGACGCCGCGCGTGGAGATGCGCAAGCCCGAGAACCAGTACCGCATGACCACCATCGCGGAGGCCAACAAGCTGACGAACCTGTTTGACTGGGACGCCTACTTCAAGTCGCAGCAGATCGATGCCAGCGGCGGCTTCTCGATGGCCCAGCCCAACTTCTTCGCCGAGATGAACGCGATGCTGGAGACCGTGCCGGTCGAGCAGTGGCGCGACTACCTCGCCGCCCACAGCATCAACGGCGCGGCGCCGCTGCTGTCCAAGGCCTTCTCGGAAGCCAACTTCGAGTTCTTCGGCAAGCAGCTCAACGGCCAGCCCGAGCAGCAGGCGCGCTGGAAGCGCGTGCTGAGCGCGCTCAACGGCAGCATGGGCCAGGCCCTGGGCCAGATCTATGTGAAGGACTACTTCCCGCCCGCCTCCAAGGCGCGCATGCAGGAGCTGGTCGCCAACGTGACCGAGCAGGTCGGCGCGCGCGTGGAGAAGCTTGAATGGATGAGCCCGGAGACCAAGGTCAAGGCCAAGGAAAAGTGGCAGGCCTTCTTTCCCAAGATCGGCTACCCCGACAAATGGCGCGACTGGAGTGGCCTGAACGTCCAGGCCGACAACTACTACGCCAGTGCCCAGGCGGCGCAAGCCTTCAACAGCGCCTACAACCGCGCCAAGATCGGCAAGCCCACCGACCGCATGGAATGGGGCATGACGCCGCAGACCGTCAACGCCTACTACCAGCCGACGGCCAACACCATCAACTTCCCCGCCGCCATCCTGCAGCCGCCGTTCTTCTACGCCGACGGTGACGACCCGATCAACTACGGTGCCATCGGCGCGGTGATCGGGCACGAGATCTTCCACGGCTTCGACGACCAGGGCAGCCAGTTCGACGGCCAGGGCAACAACGCCAACTGGTGGACCAAGGAAGACCGCGACCGCTTCAACGCGCGCACGGATCGGCTGGTGGCCCAGTTCAACGAGTACGCGCCGGTGGCTTCGCGCCCTGACGTCAAGGTCAATGGCCGGCTGACGCTGGGCGAGAACATCGGCGACCTCGGCGGCCTGCACGTGGCCTATGACGCGATGGAAAAGGCCACCGCCGGCAAGCCCGATCCGATGATCGACGGCTACACGCGCGAGCAGCGCTTCTTCCTGAGCTTCGCCCGCGTCTGGCGCTCGCAGGCGCGCGAGGAATACCAGATCAACATGGTCAAGTCCGACCCGCACGCGCCCGAGCAGTTCCGCGCGATCGCGGCGCCGTCGAACATGCCGGAGTTTGCGAAGGCGTTTTCTTGCAAAGCGGGCGATCCCATGGTCCGCGAAGGCGACAAGCAGGTCATCATCTGGTGACCCTCGGCGCAGAAGGCGGCCTGGACGGCGCCTTCTGATCCCACCCACGCGGGGGTGAAGCGAAGAGCCGGCATGAGCCGGCTCTTCGCTTCCGTGGGCCGGCTTGGGAGCGGCCCGGCGCTCGGCCCGGATGCTGGCTATCCGGCGATGGTCTGCCTCACCGCGTGCTCCCACGCCGCCATGCGCTCGGCCGCCTGCTCGCGCGGCATGCGCGGCTCGAAGCGCGCCTGAGCCTGCCAATGCGCCGCGATTTCTTCGCGGCTGTGATGCAGGCCGACGGTCAGGCCGGCCAATTGCGCGGCGCCCAGCGCCGTGGTCTCGATGACCTGCGGCCGCACGACGGCGATGCCGAGCAGATCGGCCTGGAACTGCATCAGCGCGTCGTTCACGCAGGCACCGCCGTCCACGCGCAGCTCGGTCAGCGGCGCGCTGCCGGCGGCCTGCGCGTCGCGGCTCATGGCGGCGAGCAGGGCCGCGCTCTGGTAGGCGATCGATTCCACCGCCGCGCGCGCAATGTGCGCCTTGGTGCTGCCGCGCGTGAGCCCGCTGATCAGGCCGCGCGCCTCGCCCTGCCAATAAGGTGCGCCAAGCCCGGTGAAGGCCGGCACGAACATCACGCCGCCCGCGTCGGGCACGCTGGCCGCGAGCGCTTCCACCTCGGCGCTGCTCTGGATGATGCCCAGCCCGTCGCGCAGCCACTGCACCACCGCGCCGCCGATGAAGACGCTGCCTTCGAGCGCGTACTCGGGGACCCGCGTGGGCTGGGCGGTCAGCGTCGTCAGCAGGCCGTTGCTTGAGGGCCGGCTCTGCCGGTCCGTGTTCATCAGCAGGAAGCAGCCCGTGCCATAGGTGTTCTTGGCCATGCCGGGGCTGAAGCAGGCCTGGCCGAAAAGCGCGGCCTGCTGGTCGCCGGCCATGCCGCCGATGCGGATGGGTGCGCCGAAGTGTTCTGTCAGCGTTTGGCCGAAGTCGTGGGCCGAGGGATGGGCCTCGGGCAGCAGCGCGGGCGGCACCTTGAAGAGCTGCAGGAGCTGCTCATCCCAGCGGTTCTCGTGGATGTCGTAGAGCATCGTGCGCGAGGCATTGCTCTGGTCGGTGGCGTGCACCGCGCCGCCGGTCAGCTGCCACAGCAGCCAGCTGTCGATGGTGCCGCAGGCCAGCTCGCCGGCTTCGGCGCGGCGCCGGGCATCGGGCACGTTTTCAAGCAGCCAATGCAGCTTGCTGGCGCTGAAGTAGGCATCGATCACGAGGCCGGTCTTGCGCTGGATGAGCGGGCCCTGGCCGCTCTCGCGCAGGCTCGCGCACAGGGCCTCGCCGCGGCGGTCTTGCCAGACGAGGGCGCGGTGCAGCGGCGCGCCGGTCTTGCGGTCCCACAGCACCACGGTTTCGCGCTGGTTGGTGAGCCCCAGGCCGGCCAGGTCGTTCGCAGCGAGGCCGGCACGCATGAGCGCTTCGCGGGCGGTGTCGAGCTGCGTCTGCCAGATCTCGAGCGGATCGTGCTCGACCCAGCCGGGCTGCGGGTAATGCTGGCTCAGCTCGCGCTGCGCCATGGCGCGGATGCGACCCTGGGCGTCGAAGACGATGGCGCGCGAGCTGGAGGTTCCCTGGTCCAGCGCGAGAAGAAATGACATGGCTCCTCCGTTTTGGGGGAGCGTACACAATCCGTCCGCCGCTGCCCAGGCGGGCGGGCTCAGTGCAGCGCGGAATTGACGGAGGCCGGCGCCTCGGCGACGCGGGCGGCGTCAGGCAGGCTGGCCGCCTGCAGGCTGACGGTGAAGATGGACCCGCGCCCTGGCAGGCTTTGCACGGTCACGCCGCCGCCCATCTGTTCGGCCAGCAGCTTCACGATGGTGAGCCCCAGGCCGGTGCCGGGCTTTTCGCCCGCGCTGGCCAGACGCTTGAAGGGTTGGAAGAGCTGCTTGATCTCGGTGTCGCACAGGCCCGGGCCTTCGTCATGGACCGAGATCTCCACCCAGCCCTTGGACTGCTGGGCCTGCACGGTGACGCTGCCGCCGCTGCGCGTGTATTTGCAGGCGTTGGACAAGAGGTTGTTGAGCACCTGGCCCAGGCGCTGTGCGTCAGCCCAGGCGGCCAGGCCCTCGGGCAGCGGCAGCAGGGTGACGCTGACGTGGTACTTCTGCTGGTCGGGGCCGTTGAGGTCGAGCGCATCGGCGATCACCGGCGCGAGGTCCGTGGGCACACGCTCGATCTTGAAATGGCCCGAGTCGATGCCGCTGATGTCGAGCACGTCGTTCACCAGGCGCAGCAGGTGCACGCCGGCGCCCGAGATCAGCTGCACGCGCTGGCACTGGCGTTCGGTGAGCGGATCGCTCGGGTCGAGCTGCAGCAGCTCGGAGAAACCGAGCACGGCATTGAGCGGCGTGCGCAGCTCATGCGAGAGACGGGAAAGGAATTCGATGCGCGCGGCGGCCGTGCGCTCGGCCGCGACCTTCTCGAGCGCGAGCTGTTCCTGGCGCACCTGCTGGCCGATGTCGCGCACGATGCCCACCATGCGCCCGCCGCCGGCGGTGTTGCCTTCCTCGCCGACACACATCAGGGCCGACATCTCCAGATGACGCAGGCTCTTGTCGGGCATCTGGGCGCGGTAGCGGACATTCAGCGTGCCTTCGAGCCGGATCGCGCGCTCTTGCGCTGCCTGCAGCGCCGGGGCGTCCAGGGGCTCGATGCGAGCCCGTATTTCGCTGCGGGGCAGGAGCAGGCCCTCGGGCGGGCCGCTGAAGCCGTAGATGGCGCAGGCGCGTGCATCGAGGCGCACGGTGTTGCTGTCCAGGTCCCACTCGAAGACACCGATGCCGTCGGCCTCGGCGGCCAGCGACCAGCGCTTGTTGGCATCGGTCAGCGCCTGCTCGTCGCGACCGCGCTGGCGCAGACCGGCCAGGATCAGCAGGACCGAGCACAGGGTCAGGCCGACCGTGGCGGCGCCCATGGTGACGGAGAGCACCTGGTAGGCCGCGCGCGAGGAATCGCTGAGCGCCGTGCTGAAGCGCTGTTCCAGCACCTGCAAGCGGCCCTCCTGCGTTTCAAGCTCGGCCAGCAATCGCTGCGCGAGGGCTTGCGAACTGGTGTTGTCAGGCTCCTGGGTGAGGGCACGCATGCGCTCGCCGAGCTGCTGGAGTTCGGCAATCGAGGCATCGCCCGCGCGCCAGGCAGCGATCGAGGGAGCCATCAGCGAGGTATCGCCGAACCAGCGGTACAGGCGCACCATGCCGTCCACATCGTCGAGCGAGATCCCGCCGCGCTGGAAGGTCTGGCGCAGGTGCGACATGTCGGGCTCGGGCTGCTCCATCAGTTGCCGCGTCTCGCGGTCGGCCAAGGGCACGTCGAGCGCGGCCTGGAAGGCCTGCAGATGCTGCGGGTCGCGCGTCTGCACATAGGCGCGCAGTTGCTGCGTGGCCAGGGCGCGACCCTTGGACCAGAGGCTTTCGCCGCCGACGTAGGCGCGGGCCGCCGAAAGCAGGTTCAGGCCCATCACACACAGCAGCAGGACCAGCAGATTGCCGATCACCAACGGCGCCAGCACCAGGACGGCTTGACGGCGACGGCGCACCGCAGGCGATAGCGCCGGGGCCGGCGCAGGCATGGCAGCAGCCGGCGGCGCGATTGCCGCCGCGCCGACACCGATGCGATGCGCGTGCGGATTCATGCGGCTCCTTGTTGTCTTAGGCTTGCCGAGCAACTTCCTCTTCCACCTCGCAGTTTGCTGCTTCTCGCATGGGCAGGTTGTAAGGCTTGGCAGGCGGCGCCGCAATAGCGTGTGAAATTGGCGCTCAGCTTGTTGTATTCCGGGCCAATCCTGCGCTTGAAACCTCGGCCCGAGGGCTTGCTAGGGGAGGTCGTCCGGCGCGTCCGGCAGGGCATTCAGGGGCTGGGGCGCCTGTGCCGGTGGCCACAAGGCCTTGTGCATGAGGTGGTAGGCCAGCAGGTGTGGCGGCATGCGCAGCCAATGCCCGCGCACATAGAGTGCGGCGCGGGCCAGGCGCGCGAAGCGATCCGTGCTGCTGGAATGGCAGGGCGTCAGCACGCGCAGATAGATCGGATCCAGCCGCTCAGAGCCTTCGGAGCCGGTTGCAGCCCGGGTCTCGGCGGGGATCGGCGTGTCCATCAGCAAGGCGGTATAGCGCAGCGCCAGCCGCAGCGGGTCGGCAAGGTTCATCTCGCGCGCCCGGGCCACCAGGGCACTCCAGAAGCCGGCCTCCGCGCCGAAATGGCGCAGCAGCAAATCCAGATCGCTGAGGTCGCGCAGCAGATTGTCCGCTTCGCCTTCGTGGAAAAGATGCGCGGCGCTGTGCAGCACCATGTCGCAGGGCGCGAGCACCCGGATGCCGGGCTGGCCGGGCAACTCGATGGCGGCCTCGATCAGCTTGGCGCCATCGGGCTTGAGCCTGGACGTGGGCGGCAGGATGGTGTGATGGACGTCGAGCGCCGTGCCGCGCTGCATATGCTGCATCGCGGGCAGTTCGTGCATCCATTGGCGGTAGAAGCGCTGGTCATAGGCATCGTTGGTGGCGCCAAGCCAGCCGGTCAGGATGAGCTGCGATTCGACATCGCCGAGCCGTCCATGCGGGACCAGGATGTCCACGTCGGCAAACACGCGGCCCTGCATCGCCGGCAGCCCCGCCGCCACATAGGCCGTGCCCTTGAGCAGGATCAGCGGCAAGTCCAGTTCGGCCAGGGTGTCGCGCAGGATGCCGGCCTCGCGCAGCATGGCCTGGTGCTGGCGTGCCGCCATGGTGGCGGCCGACAGCATGTGCGCGTGCGCACGCGGGTGCACTTTTGCCAGCAGGCCAAGTTTTTCGAAGACCAGATAGAGCCGGCCGAGCAGGTTGGCATGGCGGGCCTGGCGAACCAGCAGATCCCAGCCGCGCTCGTCGAGGCTGGCGCAGGTTTCGGGGCGCAGCCAGATCTGCAGCAGCAGGCTTTGCGGCTTCATGCGCCGGCCTGCTCGGCAAGTTGATCGAACACGGCAATGGCTTCGTCCAGCTTGCTGTATTCGAAGCGAAAGCCCTTGGCGCGATCCACCAGCTGGCCCAGCGCCGCGAAGCCTTGCTGGGCGAGGATGTGATAGTTCATCGCGTTCTCGGCCAGCTGCAGAAAGGTCTCGCCCTGCGGCATGGGCGTGAGCTGCGTGGCCGCGCCCGCCCGCCAGCGCGGCAGTGCCACCCAGCGCGGCCAGACCGGGTCGGCACTGGCCTGCACACTGGCCTCGCTGGGCGCCATCAGGGCCACTGTGCCCTTGGTCGTGTCGAGCACCGGCCGGCTCATGAAGGCTTCGGGCGCGAAGCGGCGGATCACGTCGATGGACTGGTTCTTCAGGTTGACCGGGCGTGCCAGCGCATGCAGGCGTCCGTCGCGCAGGTCGATCAGGGTCAACTCGTCCGACAGCAGGCGCCAGCCGCGGTTGGCCAGTGCCGCGCACAAGGTGCTTTTGCCGGAGCCCGCCGGTGCCGGCAGGATCAGCGCGTGGCCGTTCTTGGACAGGCTGGCCGCGTGCAGCACGAGCAGGTGATGGCAGTAGGCGCTGATGCACCAGTTGAGGCCCCACTCCATCATGGGCAGGGCCTGGTCCTGCGGCAGCGGCGTGAAGGGCGATACCTCGTCGACGGTGAACAGCGCCTGCGGGCGGATCCAGCGCCGCAGGCCTCGGCTCGTGCCGATCTTGACGTGGAAATCGATGAAGGCCGTCTCGTCCAGCACTTCGTGGTGCGCATACAGCCGGGCCAGTTCGGGCGCGATGCGGGCGACCTCGCTCTGCAGGCGGCAATTGAAGATGCCGGTGCCCAGGCGCACACCCGGGCCGGTCAAGGCGCGGCGGAACTCGGCTGGGGAAAGCGCGCCGACTTTCAACGGTCGACCTGTTGCAGCAAGCCTGCTTCGGTGAGTGCGGCCAATGCGGTTTCCACGGCCGCCAGGCATTCCTGCACCGAGGCCTCGGGTTCCTCGGCATGCACGGCACGCACGAGCTCGGCCGTGCTCGCGGCGCGGCCCTGGGCGGTAATCCACTCGACGAGGAACTGGCTCAAATGCGAGAGCAGCCGCGTCTCGCCATCCGAGCGGTCATAGACCAAGCGGCCGTCTTCGACGTCCTTGTACAGCAGATGCTCGGACGTGCCGATGCAGGCCCACAGGGCCATCCCTTCGATGCCCATGGGCCTTCGGTTCGGAGTGGGTTGCTCAACCCGGCGCTTGGCCGGTCAGGTACAGCAGGTACTTCAGGATGGCGGTCTTGTCCCAGCTCAGGCCGGTGTTCGGCACGGGATACAAACCGTTGCCGGCGACCGTCCGCCACATGTCTTTGATCATATCGCGCGAAGGGAAACCGTCGTTCACGTGCAGGTTGGCTTCGAGGAATACCGCCGCGAACAAGGCCTGGTCCATGGTGTTGCCACTCTTGAGGATGGCGTCAAAGCTTGCGTCCGAATAGCCGACCAGTGGCGGGAAGCGGGCCGAGAACAGCGTTGTCGGCGTGATCTGGCCGCTGCCGCGGTAGTTGCTGCCGTCGGCCGAGAGATTGGTAGACCAGAAACTCGGCGTATGCCCCGTCGTCGCCGCGCAGCCACGATTGCCATTGCGGCTCAGATTGCCGGAGACGGAGAAGCCCGACGGCGATTTGCAGTTGTCCGCCCGGACCGGCGTGGCCCGAAGCGCCAGCAGAGCCGGAGCGCTCGACAGACCTGCTTGCAGCAGGCGTCGGCGGCTTCGAGATGCGGGGACGGATGAGTGGCGGGGACGTGTGCCTTGCGGCACGTTGGGAGGGGGGTACTGCTTCACTGTGTGCCTCTACTGCTGGCGACTGGGCGATCACCGGAGCAGAAAGCATAAAGCGAGCCATCGGGCTCGCTTTGGTTCAAGTCATTGATGCGGAAGGGTCACCACCCTGATACCAGGGGAGCCGCCCGCAGCATGGCGCGTAGGATGTAAGAAATCCCGACGCGTCAGACGGTCAGACGACGGTGCCGGGCTGCCGACCCGTCAGGTAGGCCAGATAACCCTTGCAGGTATCTGCCGTCCAAGCATTCAATGCACTGGGCGGCTTGTACGTTCCCAGTCCGAGTGCGCAATTCCCGACTGCCTTGATGGTGGCGGTGCCCGGGAAGTTCGCATCGTTGCCCGATATCTTTGCCTGCAGGTAGCAGGCAACCGCGGCCGCCTTTGCTTTCGTCGGACCAAGGGCCAGGCAGGAGGAGAGAGATGTCGTGTCTGTGCCGCCGAAGAGATCACAGAATCTGCCCGCGGGTTTGCAGCCCGTGCTCTGGGTGCCCTGGCAGTAGTAACCACTGCCATTCGTGTTGCCCGCCCAGCTGTTCGGACCCCAGCCCGGGGCGTTTCCCTGGACATCGGTACCGCAGCCCGCATTGCCGTTGCGGCTCAAATTGCCCGACGTGCTGAATCCCGACGGCGCCTTGCAATTGCAGGCCATCACTGGCGCGCTCTTGAGCGCGAGCAGGGCCGGCGCTGCAGCCAGGCCGCCACGCAACAGGCGGCGGCGGCTGCCGGACACGGCCGGGCGCGAGCCCGCGGCCGCTTCGGGCGCGGAGCCTTCGGGCTTCGACGGGTCTTCAGATGCGTTCATCACGGGCCTCAACTCAATTTTGGCGGCGCTTCCGATGGCTATACAACTAACTGGTTAGTTGTACTGACAACAATCAGCGCTCTCCCTGCAGGAATACAAGCACGAATCACGCCATGTCCTCGTCAATGCGCTTAACTCATTGATTCAATGACAACTTCCGGCGGCAATCGATGCTTCTTCAGATGTGTGCTGGCGAATCGTAAAGGACTTCGACAGAACTGGGGGCCGCCGGAGGGCAGGAATGTTCGTCGCCATGATGCCGCTTGAATTGGCCGTTAGCATCCCCCACGCGAGGGGGAAATACTCACAGATCTGTCGCATTGAAGGTATCGCAGTTGCGCAGATCGCCACTCTTCATGCCTTGGGTGAACCAGCGCACCCGCTGGGCGCTGGTCCCGTGGGTGAAGCTCTCGGGCACCACGGTACCGCGCGCCTTGCGCTGCAGGGTGTCGTCGCCGATCTGCGAGGCGGCGTTGAGCGCCGAGTCGATATCAGCCTGCTCGAGCTGGAACTGCTGGCGCACCTGCGAGGCCCAGATGCCGGCATAGCAATCGGCCTGCAGCTCCAGCCGCACCGACAGGGCGTTGTACTGCGCCTCTGAGACGCGTCCGCGCGCGCGATCCAGCTTTTCGCTCGTGCCCATCAGGTTCTGGATGTGGTGGCCCACCTCGTGTGCCACCACATAGGCCTGGGCGAACTCGCCCGGCGCGCCGAGGCGGTCGCGCAGCACGTCGTAGAAGGACAGGTCGATGTAGACCTTGCGGTCGGCCGGGCAATAGAAGGGGCCTGCGGCCGCATCGCCCGTGCCACAACCTGTCGGATATTGGCCGCGGAACAGCACCAGGTGCGGTGCCGGGTATTGCTGCCCACGCTGTGAAAAATAAGCTGTCCAGACATCCTCGGTGCTCGCCAGCACGGTTCGCACGAAGCGGGCGCCCGGGTCCTGCGCGGTCTGGCCCTGCGCGTGCGGTGCCGCTTGCGGCGCCGGGGCCGGGCCGCCGCCGCCCTGCATCAAGCCCAGCATGGTTAGCGGATTGACGCCCAGCACCCAGGACAGGACCAGCGCGATCACCACGCCGCCGAGGCTCAAGCCCCGGCCGCCCACCATGCCGCCGAGCCCACCGCCGCCGCTGCCTGAACTGGCGCGTTCGTCTTCCACGTTGTCGCTTTCGCGCTGGCCGTCCCACTTCATCGCCAAGCTCCCTCGGATTGGAGCCGCCATGCTACCTCCGGGAGCTTCGGACGAGCCCGCTTTCAAACCGGGCAGGATGCTCGGCACAATTGCCGGCATGAGTTCCGATGCCGCCGAGGATTTCGACCCGACCCGCGCGCTGGATGGCTGGCGCGCCGTCCAGGAGGAAGGCCTGCCCGAACTGGACCTGGGCGCCGTGCTGGGCCGTGCGCGCCGCGCGGCTGATCTGGATCCCGAGCGCGTCGCGCGCTTGCGCCGACGCGGCTTCGGCATGCAGGACATCGAGGACCTGGAGATGCAGCCTGTCAAGCCCGCGGCCGAAAGCGCCCTTCCGGAAGCGCCGCAGGCGCCCGCCGCGCCCAGCCCGCGCCTGCTTTCGCAATGGCAGGCCGACGGCTGGAGTGCGGGCCTGCGCCGCGTGCTCGGTTCGCACAGCGAATTGCGCCGCGGCGAACAGGGTCCGCGCGTCGAAATGCATGCGCCGCAATGGCTGCTGGCTGCCTGGCCGCCCGCGCCTGCGGGCGCGCCGCATCTGCCGCGCTGGCCGCAACACGCCGTGCTGGTCGCCGCAGACGATATGCACGGGGCCGCCGAGCAGTTGCTCGCGCATCTGCCGCCCGAGGCGCTGCTGTGGCTTGGCGAGCTGGATCTCGACTGGGCCCTTGTGGCGGACGTGGTGCTGCTGCACGACCCCACGCTGCAGCCCTTCCAAAGCAAGGCCCTGAAGGACTTCTCGGCGGCCGAGAGGTTGGCGCAGTTCAAGCGCGTGGCCGCTGCCTACGAAGCCGCGGCGCCAGGCCAGCTGCTGCGGCACAAGCGCCCGGAGTGCTGACAAGCCCTAGCTCAAGGCCTCGTCCAGCACTTCGATCCAGTGCTTCACCGGCGTCGTCGTGCCGCTCTGCAACTGCTGGATGCAGCCGATATTGCCGCTGACGATCACCTGCGCATGCAGCGGCGCCAGGGCCTGCAGCTTCTGGTCGCGCAGGCGTTTTGACAGCTCCGCTTGCAGGATGGAATAAGTGCCGGCCGAACCGCAGCACAGATGGCTTTCGGTGGCGGCCATTTGCAGCTCGAAGCCCAGGGCTCGCAAGCCCTCTTCCACACCGCCGCGCAACTGCTGGCCGTGCTGCAGCGTGCAGGGTGGGTGGTAGGCGAGCTTGCCGGGCTTGTTCCTGATGCGGGCCTTCAGCTGCGGCACGAGGCTCGGCAGCAGTTCGCTCACGTCTTTCGTCAGCGCGCTGATCCTGGCGGCCTTCTCGGCATAGGCCGGGTCGTGGGCCAGGGCGCGGCCGTATTCCTTGACGGTGACGCCGCAGCCCGAGGCGTTCATCACCAGGGCCTCGATCTGGCGCGTGGAGACCAGCGGCCACCAGGCGTCGATATTGCGGCGCATGTCGGCCAGGCCGCCTTCGTGGTCGGCCAGATGGCTGCGGATCGCACCGCAGCAGCCGGCGCCGTCCGCGACGAGCGTCTGCACGCCGGCGGCATCGAGCACGCGCGCCGTGGCCGAATTGATGTTGGGCATCAGCGCCGGCTGCACGCAGCCCAGCAGCAGGCCGACCTTGCGCGTGTGCTCGCGCTGCGGCCAGTCATGCGCGCGGCGCGGCGCACGGGCCGGCACCTTGTCCTTGAGCGCCGCGGGCAGCAGCGGGCGCACGAGCTGGCCGAGCTTGATCGCCGGCCCGAACAGCGGCGAGGGCAGGCCTTCCTTGAGCAGCCAGCGCTGCAGCCGCTCGCCGCGCGGGCGCTCGACCTGCGCCTCCACCACGTTGCGGCCGATCTCCAGCAGCTCGCCGTATTGCACGCCCGAGGGGCAGGTCGTTTCGCAGTTGCGGCAGGTCAGGCAGCGGTCCAGATGCAGCTGCGTGGCGCGCGTCGGCTCGGCGCCTTCCAGCACCTGCTTGATCAGGTAGATGCGGCCACGCGGGCCGTCGAGCTCATCGCCGAGCAGCTGATACGTGGGGCAGGTGGCGGTGCAGAAGCCGCAGTGCACGCAGCGGCGCAGGATGGCCTCGGCGGCTTCGCCTTCGCGGGTGCCTTGATGGGCGGGGGCGAGATGGGTCTGCATCAGAGATCGGGATAAAGCCGGCCGGGGTTGAAGACGTTTTTCGGATCGAAGGCCGCCTTCAGATTGCGATGGATCTTCATCAGCGGCGCGGCCAGGGGCGCGAACGCGCCGCTGGATTTGTCCAGCGAGCGGAACAGCGTGGCGTGCCCGCCGAGCTGCGTCACCGCCTCGCGCACCTGCGCGGCGGGCATGGGCGTGACGACCCAGCGCTGCGCGCCGCCCCACTCGATCAGCTGCTGTCCCGGCAGCTTGATCTCGGGCGCCGTCTGCGGCAGCGAGAGTCGCCAGAGCTTGGCGCCGCCCTGCACGGCGCGCGCGGCGCCGATGAAGAACTCGTCCGAATGGTCGCGCAGGCCTTCCCAGAAGGGTGCGGCCATGCCGTCCTCGATCACGTCGCCGCCCAGCTGCGCGATGGCCGATTGCACGGCGGCCTGCGCGCCGGCGAGGCGCAGCACCAGCGCGCCGTCCCACCAGGCGCTGGCATTCAGGGGCAAGGGCTTGCCGCCCCAGCGGTTGAGCTGGTTCAGCGCGGCCGACTGCCCCAGCTCGAAGCGCAGCGTCGTCACGGCCACCGGCCGCGGCAGCACCTTGAGCGAGACCTCGGCGATCAGGCCCAGCACGCCCATCGAGCCGGCCAAAAGGCGCGAGACGTCATAGCCCGCCACGTTCTTCATCACCGTGCCGCCGAACTGCAGCAGCTCGCCGCGGCCGTTGAGCATCAACGCGCCGAGCAGGTGATCGCGCACGCTGCCCTGGCTCACGCGCGCCGGGCCCGAGAGGCCGCTGGCGACCATGCCGCCGATCGTGCCCAGCCGGTCGAAGCGCGGTGGTTCGAAGGCCAGCGCCTGGCCCTTCTCGGCCAGCGCCCGTTCGAGTTCAAGAATCGGCGTGCCGCACTTGACGGTCACCACCAGCTCGCTCGGCTCATAGCTGCTGATGCCGCTGAAGGTCCGCGTGTCGAGCAGCTCGCCGCGCGGCCGTTCGCCGTAGAAGGACTTGCTGCCGTGGCCGCGCATTTCGAGCGACTGGCCGGCCGAGCCGGCCGCGCGGATCTGCTCGGCCCAGCCCTGCAGCGGTGTCGAGAGTGCGGCGGCGCTCAAAACCGCTCCAGCTCCGCGAACGCCATCAGCCCGCGCTTCACGTGCATGCGGCCGTACTCGGCGCAGCGCTGCAAGGTCGGGATGACCTTGCCCGGGTTGAGCAGGCCTTGCGCGTCGAAGGCCGCCTTGAGCCTGAACATCTGCTCGCGCTCCATGGCCGAGAACTGCACGCACATGCTGTTGAGCTTTTCCACGCCCACGCCGTGCTCGCCGGTGACCGTGCCGCCCATGGCGACGCTGGTCTCCAGGATCTCGGCGCCGAACTGCTCGCAGCGGTGCATCTGGTCGGCATCGTTGGCATCGAAGAGGATCAGCGGGTGCAGATTGCCGTCGCCCGCATGGAAGACGTTGGCGCAACGCAGGCCGTATTTCTTTTCCATCTGCTGGATGGCCAGCAGGATGTCGGCGAGGTTCTTGCGCGGGATGGTCGAGTCCATGCACATGTAGTCGGGGCTGATGCGCCCCGAGGCCGGGAAGGCGTTCTTGCGGCCGCTCCAGAAGCGCAGG
>FSVW01000480.1_pt1 | contig 26744 bp, 22 predicted proteins | sample 1637551 | NCBI WGS metagenome assembly FSVW01 (sample SAMEA3914814, study PRJEB12502) | metagenome | biome: forest; material: soil | place: USA | collected 2011-09-16 | depth 0.1 m | reverse complement strand
CCGCATCGTCGGCCTCGAAGTGGGCGCCGACGACTACCTCAGCAAGCCCTTCAACCCGCGCGAACTGCTGGCCCGCATCAATGCCGTGCTGCGCCGCCGCCCCACGCCAGAAGCGCCCGGCGCGCCGAGCAAGGAGCCGCTGACGGTGAGCTTCGGCCCGTTCGAGTTCGACCTGGCCCAGCGCCGCCTGGCCAAGAACGGCGAGATGCTGCCGCTGACCACGGGCGAGTTCTCCATGCTCAAGGCCCTGGTGCGCCACCCGCGGCAACCGCTCTCGCGCGACAAGCTGGCGCAGCTGGCGCGCGGCCGCGAGTTCGAGCCCTTCGACCGCAGCCTCGACGTGCAGGTTTCGCGCCTGCGCAAGCTGATCGAGATCGACCCGGCCCAGCCGCGCTACATCCAGACCGTCTGGGGCGTGGGCTACGTGTTCGTGCCCGACGAAGCACCGGCCGCGTAGGTCTGGAGTGTCGAGGCCTCACTTAGCGCTGACTCTTTTCTGGCGCACGTTTGCGCTGCTGGCCCTGCTGGTGGTCGGCGTGGTGCTGGCCTGGCAGCAGACCTTCAAGGCATTGGAGGCCGAGCCGCGCGCGCTGGAGACGGCCCAGCAGCTGGCCGGCCTGGTCAACCTCTCGCGCGCGGCCCTGGCCAATACCGACGCGATCAACCGCGTGGCGGTGATCGGCTCGCTCTCGCGCAACGACGTCGTGCAGGTGCGCGTGGCCGAGAAGAAGGACCGCTCGGAACCCTATGACAGCTCGCCCTTTGCCGAGCGCGTGGCCGAGCAGCTGCGCGCGCGGCTCGGCCCCGGCACGCTGGTGGCGCGCAGCGTCAATGGCGAGCCGGGCCTGTGGGTGCGTTTCCCCGTCGATCCTGACAGTTACTGGCTGCGCACCAGCGACTCGCCGGTCTCCACCGGCGTCTCCAACAACTGGTGGTGGGTGGCCATGGCCCTGGCCGCCACGGCCCTGGGCGCAGCGCTGATCGCGCGCCTCATCAACCAGCCCCTGCGCGAACTGGCCGAGGCGGCCGGCCGCATCCGCGACGGCGAGTACGACTCGCGCCTGGACGAAAGCACCCGCACCAGCGAGATCCGCGAGGTGAACATGGGCTTCAACCGCATGGCGCGCGAACTCGCCAAGATGGAGGAAGACCGCACAGTGATGCTGGCCGGCATCTCGCATGACCTGCGCACGCCGCTGGCGCGATTGCGCCTGGAAGCAGAGATGAGCGTGCATGACGAGCAGGCCCGTCAGTTCATGGCGCAGGACATCGACCAGCTCGACGCCATCATCTACAAGTTCATGGACTACGCACGGCCCAGCGAGCTGGAGCTGCGCCCGGTCTCTCTCGCCGAGGTGGTGGAGCGCGAGGCCCAAGGCTTTCGCAACCCCTCGCAGATCCGCATCCACGCCGAGATCCCGCACGACATCAAGGTCTGGTCGGACGAGACCGAGCTGGCGCGCGTGCTGCTCAATCTCTTCGAGAACGCACGCCGCTACGGGCATGAGCCTGAAGAGGCGGCCGAGGTGGACGTGCATTGCAGCTACAGCGGCCCCTGGGTGCTGCTTTATGTGCGCGACCACGGGCCCGGCGTGCCTACTGAAATGCTGGCGCGCCTGACGACGCCTTTCTACCGCGGCGATACCGCACGCACCGCTGCGACCGGCGCCGGCCTGGGGCTGGCCATCGTGGAGAAATCGGTGCAGCGGCTGGGCGGGCAACTGCAATTGGGCAATGCGGACGATGGCGGGCTCTTGGCCGTGATACGGTTGCAAAAAGCCACCTGACTTTCAATTTCTGCGCAATGAAAGATCGCTCACCGCTTGACACCGTCCAGGCTCAGCTCGATGCCTACAACGCCAAGAACATCGAGGCCCTGCTCGACAGCTATGCAATAGATGCTGAGCAGTACGCCCTCAGCGGCGAGTTGCTGGCAAAAGGCCATGAGCAGCTGAAGGCGCGCTTTCTGCTGCGCTTTGCCGAGCCTGATCTGCACGCACAGCTCGTCTCACGCACGGTGGTCGGCAACTTCGTCGTCGATACGGAACTGATCACGCGGAACTTTCCCGAGGGGAAAGGCGTGGTCGAGTTGCTGTGTGTTTACGAGGTGCAGGGCGGACGGATCTGCCGTGCACAGTTTGGCAACGGCCTGCAGCGGATGTTGGCGAGCTGAAGCCCTAAGCCTGCACCAGCAAGCAAACCGCCCGCGCCTCGATCGCCCTGCCCTCGCCCACCGGCCCCATCTTCTCGGCCGTCTTGGCCTTCACATTGACCTGGCCGACGTTGATGCCCAGCACCTCGGCCAGACGAGCGCGCATGGCCGGGATGTGCGGCGCCATCTTGGGGGCCTGGGCAATGATGGTCGAGTCGATGTTGCCGATCGTCCAGCCGGCCTCGCTGACCACGCGGTAGGCCTCGGCCAGCAGCACCATCGAGTCGGCACCCTTGAACTCGGCCGCGGTATCGGGAAAGAGCTTGCCGATATCACCCAGCGCCGCGGCGCCCAGCAGCGCATCGGTGATCGCATGCGCCAGCGCGTCGGCATCCGAATGGCCGAGCAGGCCGTGCGTGTGCGGGATGGCCACACCGCCGAGGATCAGCGGGCGACCGGTGACGAGCTGGTGGGTGTCCCAGCCCTCTCCAATGCGGATCATGTTCATGAGCTTCAGTGCCGGGTCACGACCAGCGGGGCGCCGCGCGTGACGATCAAGGTGTGTTCGAACTGGGCCGAGAGATTGCCCTTGACGCCCGAGAGCGTCCAGCCATCGGCGCCTTCGTCCACCTGCGTGCTCCTGGTGGACAGGAAAGGTTCGATGGTGATGACCATGCCCTCGGTCAGCACCCGCGTGTCGGATGCGTCGAAATAACCGGGTATGTACTTGGGTTCCTCGTGCAGCGAGCGGCCGACGCCATGGCTGCACAGGTTCTCGATGATCTTGAAGCGATGGGCTCGCGCCACGCGTTCGATGGCGTGGCCGATGCGATTGAGCTTGGCGCCGTGGCGCACTTCCTTGAGCGCCTGCTCCAGCGCGTAGCGGGCGGCGAAGACGAGTTGCGTCTTGGTCGGCGTGGTGGGCGGCACGATGCGCGTGCCGCCGGTGTCGGCGAAGTAACCGTCCAGTTCAGCGGACACATCGACATTCACCACATCGCCCTTCTGGATCACGCGCGCGCCGGGGATGCCGTGCGCGGCCTGCTCGTTGATGCTGATGCAGGTAGCGCCGGGGAAGCCGTAGCTCGTGGCCGGGGCCGACTTGGCGCCCGCGTCCAACAACCACCGGGCGCCCATCTGGTCGAGCTCCAGCGTCGTCATGCCGGGGCGGATCGAGTCGAGCATGCGGGCCAGCACGCTGGAGACGACGGCACCAGCCGCCTGCAAGCCGGCGATGTCGGCATCAGTTTCTACGGTCATGTTCTGCTCCTCAACAAACGTTCAGCCAGCGCAAAGTCTGCCGGCCAGGTGACCTTGAAATTCTCCATCGGTGCCTCGACCAGCAGCGGCGAATGGCCCAGGGCCTCGACGGCGCTGGCCTCGTCGGTCGCGGCAGCGCCCATCGCCGCGAGCGCGGGCCGCAGGAGGCCCAGGCGAAACATCTGCGGCGTCTGCGCGGCCCATTTGCCGGCGCGATCCACGGTGGCGGCCACGCGGCCATTCGCGCTTTGCTTGAGCGTGTCGGGCAGCGGGAAAGCCAGCAGGCCGCCCACCTCGTCATCCGCGCAGGCATCGATCAGCGTGTCGATCCACTCGGGCCGCACCAGGCAGCGTGCGGCATCATGCACCAGCACCCAGTCATGAGGCTGGGCGCCGCGTGCGGTCAGCTCATTCAAGCCGTTAGCGACCGTCTCCGCACGGCTGGCGCCGCCGCAGCGGGCCAGCCAGCCATCGAAGCCCGGCACCATCGTTTCGAACTGGTCGTCCTCGGGCGAAAGCACGACCAGCGTGGCTTCGACGCGCTGCACGGCGGCCAATGCGGTCAGGGTGTGCGCGATCATTGCCTTTCCCGCCAGCGACACATATTGCTTGGGCCCTGCGGCACCGGAACGAGCGCCGATGCCGGCGGCCGGCACCAGCGCGAAGCAGCGGGGTTGCTGGCCGATTACGTATGAATCCATGGCGGTATTCTAGGAACCATGCAACTGATTGAATTCCGCGCGCGCCTGCGGAGCCTGGGCGCCCTGCCCAAGCATGAAGCCCGCGTGCTGCGCGACTGGGTCAACGCGCGCCCGCACGACGCAGGCAAGCGCCGGCCCGAGCACTTCCTGCCACTGGCCGTGCGCGAGGCGCTGCCCGCGCTGGATGCCGAACTCGATGCGCTCGCGCAAGTGCGCTCCGAGCACCCCGCCGAGGACGGCTCCATGCGCTTGCTCGTGGCGTTAGCAGACGGCCAGACCGTGGAGAGCGTGCTGTTGCCGGAGCGCGAGAAGACCGGCGGCGTCTGCGTCTCCAGCCAGGTCGGCTGCGCCGTCGGCTGCCAGTTCTGCATGACCGGCCGCGAAGGCCTGATCCGCCAGGTCACGAGCGCCGAGATCGTGGCGCAGGTCGTGCTTGCGCGCCGCCGCCGTGCGGTCGTCAACAAGGTCGTATTCATGGGCATGGGCGAGCCGGCGCACAACCTCGAGAACGTGATGGAGGCGATCGAGCTGCTTGGCACGGAAGGCAATATCGGCCACAAGAACCTGGTCTTCTCCTCGGTGGGCGACCCGCGCGTGTTCGAGCGGCTGCAGCAAGGGACCGTCAAGCCGGCGCTGGCGCTTTCCCTGCACACCAGCAAGCCGGCCTTGCGCGAGCAACTGCTGCCGCGCGCGCCGCGCCTCACGCCGCAAGAGATCGTTGAAGCGGGCGAGGCCTACGCGCGGCTCAGCGGCTATCCGGTCCAGTACCAGTGGACGCTGATCGAGGGCGTGAACGACGGCGCGGACGAGATGGACGGCATCGTCGAACTGCTCAAGGGCAAATACGGCGTGCTCAACATGATTCCCTACAACACCATCCCTGACCTGGCCTTCAAGCGGCCCTCGTGGGAGCGCGCCCGCGGGATTGCGCAGGCGCTGCACCAGCGCGGCGTGCTGACCAAGCTGCGCGATTCGGCCGGGCAGGACGTGGATGGCGGCTGCGGCCAGTTGCGGGCACGCGAGGCTGTCGGCCGCAAGGCGCGCGTCATTCCGATCCAGGCTTGACGACGAGCCCTGCGGCTTCGGCCGCCAGCGTGCCCAGCTCGGCATACAGCGGCAGCGTGTTCGTGCCCTTGGGCTCGTTCACGCGGTTGGCCAGCAGGATGAAGAAGCTGCGGCTGCCCGGGTCGAGCCAGAAGGCACAGCCGGTGAAGCCGGTGTGGCCGAAGCTGCGGCCCATCGGGTAGCGGCTGCCGCGCGGCCGCGAGAAGGCCGTGGCCACGTCCCAGCCCAGGCTGCGCAAATCCGCCAGGCCGGGCGGCGATTGCGGCGTCTGCAGCAGCACGATGCTTTCATGCGAGAGCAGACGCCGACCCGAATCGCTAACGCCATCGTTCAGCAGCATGCGGGCAAAGCGCGCGAGGTCGCTCGCGGTGGTGAACAGCCCCGCATGGCCCGCCACGCCGCCCATGCGCCGCGCGGTGGGATCGTGCACGGCGCCGCGCTCCCAGGGCTCGGTGGGCTTGTTCGTCGGCGCAATCACATCGGACGGAATGCCGCGATCCAAGGGCAGGTAGCCGCTGCGGCCCATGCCCAGTGGCTCGAACAGTTCGCGCTGCGCCAGCTCCTGCACCGGCCGGCCCGAGACGCGCGCGACGATCTCGCCGAGCAGGATGAAGTTGAGGTCGGAGTAGCGAAAATGCGCGCCCGGCTCAGCCTCGCGCGGCAAGGCGCAGGCGCGGCGCACGGCGTCCTCGATATGGCCAAGCCGCTCGGCTTGCGCCATGCGCGTCGTCACCGGCTCGGGGCCGGCGAAGAAGGCGTCCTTGCCGGGCAGATCAGGCTGCAGGCCCGAGCTGTGGGTCAGCAGCTGGCGCATCGTCACGCCCGCGAGCGCGGCGCAATCGGGCAGATAGCGCGCGGCCGGCGCGTCCATGGCCAGCAGGCCGCGTTCGCGCAGGATCTGCACCAGCGTGGCGGTGACGACCGGCTTGGTCAGCGAGGCGGCGTCGAAGACCGTGTCCTCGCGTACCGGCTCGGCCCCGCCAGCCGCCTGCATGCCGTAGGCCTTGTGATAGCCGGCCCGGCCCTGGCCGATCCACAGGACGCCGCCGGGCATCTGCTCGGCGCTGATGAACTTGAGCACGGCCGCATCGGCACGGGCCAGGGGCTCGGGCGCCAGCTGCGGCGTGCTGGCGCAGCCGGCGAGGATGAATGTCAGCGTGAGAGAAGGAACAACGATGCGGAGCTTCATCGCCCCGATCTTGCCTCAGTCGCTGCCGTTCACGGCCAGGTTGACGAGCTGGAAATGCGTGCCGTCGGCCTCACGCTGGATGCTGACCATGCGGAAGTGCTTGTCGTCGGTGCCGACCTTGAAGACCAGCTTGCCGTTGCCCGCATCCTCCTTGCTGCAGCGCAGGCGGATGCTCTTCCTCTCCTTCTTGTCGGCGTTGTCGCGGGCCTCGTCATCCGAGGTCCTGACGCTGCAGTCGAGCACCTTGCCATAGCGTGTGAGCGCGTCGCGGTAGAAGCCGGAAACCTTGTCCACGCCGTCGCTGCTGCGGAACTTGAGCACCTGCAGCCTGATGCCGAAGCTGCCGCCCCACAGGCTCAAGCCCACGCCGGATTTTTCGTCCTTGCTGTCCGTTTGGGGCACCGCGCCCGGGTAGGCCGGCAGGCCCAGGTCGGCCACGGTGACCTTGTCCTGGATGTCGAGGCCGGCATTGAAGCCCTCGGCTTGCGCCTGGGCGGACAGCAATGCAGTGGCACAGACGAGGGTGGCGATCAGCGGCTTGAGCTTCATGGTGGATGATTCCGTTGACATGGAGGCGCCCAATGTAGGCAGGCCGGCGAGCCGCCTCACGCCGCTTGCGACAGGCTGCAGATCCCGCGGCACAGGCCGCAATCAGCGTCCCTGGGCCGACTGCATCATCTCGCCGGCCGCGCCGCGCCAGTCGTAGTCCATCTGCCGGGCCGTGCGCAGGGCCAGTTCCACCGAGGCCAGCTCGGCCACCAGATGCAGCGCCAGGTCGATGCCCGCCGAGATGCCGGCCGAGCTGAAGAGCCGGCATTTGCCGCCGTGGTGCACCCAGGGCTTGGCCTCTACCCAGCGCTGGCCCGTCAGCACCTGCACCATCGAACCCGAGGCATGCGAGACGGCGCGCAGCTCTTCCACGTCCTCCCAATGCGTGATCGCCTCCCGTTCGTTGAGCAGGCCGGCGCGCTCGAGCAGAAAGGCACCCGTGCAGATGGACGCCAGCACCTTGAGCTGCAGGCTCTGGCGCACCAGCCAGTCGGAGAGGCCCATGCGATCCAGCTCGCCCGAGACCACGCCGCCGGGCACGATCAACACATCCAGCGGCGGCAGGCCCGACAGCGTGTGCTCGGGCTTGACGCGCAAGCCGCCGCGGGCGCGCACGGCGCCAGTGCCGGCCGCGATGGTGGAGACCGTGAAGGGCGGCTCCAGGCCCTCGCGCTCAGCCATGCGCGAGGCCGTCGAGAACACCTCGAACGGCCCGGCGAAATCGAGCACCTCGACCTCGTTGAACAGATAGATCGCCACCTGCAGCGCCATCGTGCTGACTCCCAAAGCAAGCGCAAGCATGCCACGGCGGCCCTCCCTACAATGCCGCCAAGCCCCTTCCCGGGGCTGTGCTTATTTGTATCGATGCAATTCCCTCTCATCGCCCCTGGCAAGAAGTTCAACCAGCCCCGTCCCACCGGCTCGGCCGATGCGCTGCTGCTGGCGCGCTTTGCCGCCTCGCAGGCCCAGGCCGGGCGGCTCACCGCCATCGTGGTTGCCGAACCCGGCGACACCCAGCGCCTGGAGGCCGAACTCAAGGTCTTTGCGCCGGAGCTGCGCGTGGCCGTCTTCCCGGACTGGGAGACCCTGCCCTACGACACCTTCAGCCCCCACCAGGACCTGATCTCCGAGCGCCTGGCCACGCTGTGGCGGCTGCTGCAAGGACGGGAGCAGGGTGAAGTGGACGTGGTGCTGATGCCGGCCACCACCGCGCTGACGCGGCTGGCGCCGACGAGCTTCCTCGCCGCCACCACCTTCAACTTCAAGCAGAAGCAGAAGCTCGACGAGGCCAGCCTCAAGCGCCAGCTGAGTCTGGGCGGTTATTCGCATGTGAGCCAGGTCGTCTCGCCGGGCGAGTACGCGGTGCGCGGCGGGCTGATCGATCTCTTCCCCATGGGCTCGCTCGTACCCTATCGCGTGGACCTGTTCGGTGACGAAGTCGATTCGATCCGCACTTTCGACCCCGACACGCAGCGCAGCCTCTACCCCGTGCCGGCCGTGCGTCTGCTGCCCGGCCGCGAGTTCCCGATGGACGAGGCGGCGCGTAAGGCGTTTCGTTCGCGCTGGCGCGAGAAGATGGACGGCGACCCGACCAAGTCGCGCATCTACAAGGACATCGACCAGGGCATCGCCACCGGCGGCATCGAGTACTACCTGCCGATCTTCTTCGAGCAGACCGCGACGATCTTCGACTTCCTCGGCGCTGAATCGGCGCTGGCGCTGCATGGCGAGGTGGACGAGGCGCTGAACCGCTTCTGGGCGGACACGCGCGAGCGCCACCGCTTCCTGCAGCATGACCCGGATCGGCCCATCCTGCCGCCCGAGGAGATCTTCCTCAAGCCCGAGGAGTTCTTCGCGCTGACGCACACGCAGGCCGTGCTCTCGGTGCGCGGCCTGGAGCCCGTGGACTACGCTCGCCCCCTGCCCGACGTGAGCGTGGAGCGTGGCGCGCAGGAGCCGCTGGCGCGCCTGGCCGCGCATCTGCAGACCAGCGAGCACCGCGTGCTGATCCTGGCCGAGAGCGAAGGCCGGCGCGAGAGCCTGCTCGACCTGCTGCGCGACAACCGCATTGACCTGCCGAGCTTTGCCTCCATCGCCGAGTTCGAGGCGAGCGACGAGCGCGCGGCCATCGTCGTGGCGCCCTTGGCCCAGGGCTTCTTCTGGTGTGAGGGCGAGCATCCGTCCGGGCGCCGGGCCGTCCCAAGCCCGGACGCCCCGCTCGGGGGGCAGGTCGCCGAACGCGACCGTGGGGGCGGATGGATTCAGCTGTTTACGGAGACCGAACTCTTCGCCACCGCACCGACCACACGTCGACGCCGCAAGCAGGAGCAGGTCAGCGACGTCAACGCACTGATCAAGGATCTTTCCGAGCTCAAGGTCGGTGATCCGGTCGTGCATGTGAACCACGGCATCGGCCGCTACAAAGGGCTGATTCACATCGACCTGGGCGACGGGCCGAGCGAGTTCCTGCATCTCGAATATGCGGACGAGGCCACGCTTTATGTGCCCGTCGCGCAGCTGCACCTGATCAGCCGCTACACCGGCGTGAGCGCCGAGGAAGCGCCGCTGCACCGCCTGGGCTCCGGCCAATGGGAAAAGGCCAAGCGCAAGGCCGCCGAGCAGGTGCGCGACACGGCGGCGGAGCTGCTCAATCTCTACGCCCGCCGTGCGGCCCGCGAAGGCCATGCATTCCGCTATTCGGCGCAGGACTACGAGGCCTTCGCCCAGAGCTTCGGCTTCGAAGAAACGCCCGACCAGCGCGCCGCGATCCACGCGGTGATCCAGGACATGATTTCGCCCAAGCCGATGGACCGCCTCGTGTGCGGTGACGTGGGCTTTGGCAAGACGGAAGTCGCATTGCGCGCCGCCTTCGTGGCCGTGATGGGCGGCAAGCAGGTGGCGCTGCTGGCGCCCACCACGCTGCTGGCCGAGCAGCATTTCCAGAACATCAACGATCGCTTCGGCAAGTGGCCGATCAAGGTGGCCGAGATGAGCCGCTTCCGCTCGGCCAAGGAGATCAAGGCCGCGATGGCGGGGCTGGAAGACGGCACCATCGACATCGTGATCGGCACGCACAAGCTGCTCTCGGCCGACGTGAAGTTCGCGCGCCTGGGATTGCTCGTGATCGACGAGGAACACCGCTTCGGCGTGCGCCACAAGGAGGCGATGAAGGCCATGCGTGCCGAGGTGGACGTGCTCACGCTGACCGCCACGCCGATCCCGCGCACGCTGGGCATGGCGCTGGAAGGCCTGCGCGACCTGAGCGTGATCGCCACCGCGCCGCAGCGCCGCCTGGCGATCAAGACCTTCGTCCGCGCGGAGAACAACGGCACCATCCGCGAGGCGGTAATGCGCGAGTTGAAGCGCGGTGGCCAGGTCTACTTCCTGCACAACGAGGTCGAGACCATCGAGAACCGGCGCCAGAAGCTGGAAGAGCTGCTGCCCGAGGCGCGCATCATCGTGGCCCATGGCCAGATGCCCGAGCGCGAGCTGGAACGCGTGATGCGCGAGTTCGTTGCCGGCAAGCACAACGTGCTGCTGTGCTCCACCATCATCGAGACCGGCATCGACGTGCCGCAGGCCAACACCATCATCATCAGCCGCGCCGACAAGTTCGGCCTGGCGCAGCTGCACCAGCTGCGTGGCCGCGTCGGGCGCTCGCACCACCAGGCCTATGCCTACCTGTGCGTGCCCGACATCCAGGGTCTGACCAAGCAGGCGGCGCAGCGGCTTGAAGCGATCCAGGCGATGGAGGAACTCGGCTCGGGCTTCTATCTTGCGATGCACGACCTCGAGATCCGCGGTGCCGGCGAGGTGCTGGGCGAGCACCAGAGCGGCAACATGATGGAAGTCGGCTTCCAGCTCTACAACGAGATGCTCAGCGAAGCCGTGCGCAGCCTGAAGGCCGGCAAGGAGCCCGACCTGCTCTCGCCGCTCTCGGCCACCACCGAGATCAACCTGCACGCGCCCGCCCTGCTGCCCGATGCCTATTGCGGGGACGTGCATGTGCGCTTGAGCCTCTACAAGCGCCTCGCGTCGGCCGAGAAGCCCGAGCACATCGACGCCATGCTGGAAGAGATCACTGATCGCTTCGGCAAGCTGCCGCACCAAGGCCAGACGCTCTTTGACACGCACCGGCTGCGCGTGCTGGCCAAACCCTATGGCGTGGCCAAGATCGATGCCTCGGGCGCGGTCATCAACATCAACTTCCGCCCCAACCCGCCGATCGACGCGATGCGCGTGATCGAGCTGGTGCAGAAGAACCGCAACATCAAGCTGGTCGGCAACGACAAGCTGCGCATCGAGAAGGCGCTCAAGGACCCGAAGGACCGCGCTCAGGCGGTGCGCGAGGTGCTGCGTTTGCTCGGCAACCCTGTTCCGCAGACATGAATCCGAACCTCGTTCTCCAGGGCGTGAATGCGCCGCTGCACCTCGCTGATTTCAAGCTGGCTGCCTTCGACATGGACTCCACGCTGATCAGCATCGAGTGCATCGACGAGATCGCTGCCGCCGCGGGCAAGAAGGATGAAGTCGCCGCCATCACCGAGGCCGCCATGCGCGGCGAGATCACCGACTTCAAGGACAGCCTGCGCCGAAGATTGGCGTTGTTGAAGGGCGTGCCCATCAGCGCACTGGAGCAGGTGCTGTCAACGAGGCTGCAGTTCAACCCGGGCGCGCGCGCGCTGTGCGCGGCGCTCAAGGCGGCCGGGCTGAAGCTGCTGCTGGTCTCGGGCGGCTTCACGTATTTCACGCGTTATGTGGCGGCCGAGCTGGGCATGGATTTCGTGCGCAGCAATGAGCTGGAATTCAAGGATGGCGCCCTCACTGGCGGCCTCGTGATGCAGGCCTGGGGCGAGATCTGCGACGGCGAGGAAAAGCGTCGCATGCTGCTGGAATGCTGCGCGGCCATCGGCTGCACCCCCGCACAAGCCATGGCCGTGGGCGATGGCGCGAACGATTTGCCCATGATGGGCGCGGCCGGCCTCTCGGTGGCCTATCACGCCAAGCCCAAGGTGCGCGAGCAGGCCATAGTGGCCATCAACGCAGGCGGGCTGGAACAGCTGCTGCAGGTCTTCTGAACGGGCCTTATTGCCCAAAAATAATTCAGCGCGCGGACCGTTTTTCGTAGAACATCCGTTTGCGCAGGGCGCCCTCCCGCCCCTGCGCAAATGGCGGTCGGCGGGCCCTGCGCAGAATCGCCGCTAACGGTGTTATCGAGCGGAAGTTCATGTCCAAGCTCACGAGCGTGCCAACAGCAGAGCATTTGCCCAGATCCCCGAGCCGGCGTGTCGATGAGCACATCGCGGTAGACGCCGTGCAGCGCGAAGTGCTGGAGGCCGTCGCCATGAGCCGGCCCCTGGGCGAGGTGATGAACCTGCTGTGCGAGCGCGTGGAAGCCCTGGCGCCTGGCGTGATCTGCACGGTCCTCGCCGTCGACCCTGACGGGCTGGTCCGCCCCCTGGCAGCGCCCAGTCTGCCCAAGGGATTCAGCCTGGCCATTCAAGGTCAGGCCATTGGCCCCCGAGCAGGCTCCTGCGGCACCGCAGCCTGGCGCCGCGAGCCGGTGGAAGTCGGTGACATCGAGACGGACCCGCTCTGGGACGACTACCGCGCCCTGGCCCGGGCCTTCGGCCTGGCGGCCTGCTGGTCCTCGCCGATCTTCAATGCGGCCGGCAATGTGGGTGCCACCTTTGCGCTGTACTACCGCCAACCTCAGCCGGTGCTGCCCTTGCACCGAGCCATGGTCGAAGCCTGCGTGCACCTGTGCCAGATTGCGCTGCGCCACGACGAGCGCGAGCGCCGCATCGAACATCTGGCCTCCTTCGATCTCGTGACCGGCCTGCCCAACCGCAGCCTGTTTGCCGAGCGTGCGCGCCAGACCTTGCAGGTGGCACAGCGCATGGGCAAGCCGGCCGCCCTGCTGCTGCTCGACCTGGACCGGTTCAAGGTGATCAACGACTCGCAAGGCCACGCCAGCGGGGACCGCCTGCTGCGCGAGGTGGCGCAGCGCCTGCAGCTGCTGCTGCGCCCGGCCGACACGCTGGCCCGGCTGGGTGGCGATGAATTCGCGCTGATGCTGCCCGGCTGTGGCGCGCTGGAAGCCCAGCAGATGGCAGCCCGGCTGCAGGCGGCGCTGCGCGAACCGCTCGTGCACGGCGGCGCGCTGGAGCTCAAGCTCACCGCGAGCATGGGCATCGCCGTCAGCCCGGCCGACGGCGGCGAGCTGGACGTCCTGCTCAAGAACGCCGACCTCGCCATGTACGAAGCCAAGAGTGCCGGCCGCGACTGCGCGCGCTTCTTCCACCAGGCCATGAACGAGGAGCTGGACCGCCGGCTTGCCATCGAGGCGGGCCTGCGTCGCGCGCTGCGGCAGCACGCTTTCGGCCTGCACTACCAGCCCAAGGTCAGCCTGAAGGACGGCAGCGTGAGCGGGGTGGAGGTGCTGCTGCGCTGGACCGACGCCGAACTCGGCACCGTGCCGCCCGATCTCTTCATTCCCATCGCCGAGGAAGCCGGCCTGATCACGACCATCGACCGCTGGGTGCTGGACTCCGCCTGTGCTCAGCTGGCGCAGTGGCGCGCGGCCGGCGTGCCGATCCCGCATGTGGCGGTCAACGTCTCGCCGCCACGCTTCCGGCAGGACGACGTGGCCGGGCATCTGGCGGGCTTGCTCGCCCAGCATGGCTTGCAGGCGCAGGACGTGGCGCTGGAAGTGACCGAGCGCCTGATGCTGGACGACGACGAGCACATCCGCTCGCAATTGCATGCGCTGGACATGATGGGCGTGCACCTGTCGGTGGACGATTTCGGCACCGGCTATTCGAGCCTCTCCTACCTCAAGCGGCTGCCGGTCAGCGAGCTCAAGCTGGACCGCAGCTTTGTGCGCGACCTGGAGTCCGATCCGGACGACCGCGCGCTCGCGGCCGCCATCGTCGGCATCGGCCACACGCTCGGGCTGACGGTGGTGGCCGAAGGCGTGGAGACCGAAGGCCAGCGCCAGGCCCTGCTGGACCTGGGCTGCGAGTTCGGCCAGGGCTGGCTGTTTGCGCGAGCCATGCCCGCGCAAGAGCTGCTGGACTGGCTCAACCCTTGATCGATCAGCCGGCCTTGACGCTGCGGCGGCGGGCGCGCATCAAAACGAACAGGCCGCCCGCCAGAGCCAGGGCCGTGGTACTCGGCTCAGGCACCGCAGATGTGAGCGCAAAGTCGCCCGCTCCAACGCCGACCGCCGCGCCAGCGGCAACCGCAGTCTGGCCCGCACCTTCGAGCAAGGCGATGCTCTTGTAGATGCTGGTGCTGTTGTCGCTGCTCCAGTTGGCCAGGTTGCTGATCGCGGCCTTGTAGCCATCCGCGCTCAGGCCCGTGGTGGGGCCGTGGTACCACTCGGTGCGCTCGAACACGCCGTCGCCCGTGCCGCCGTTGGCTGCCGTGTAGTTGAGCAGCTGGACGCTGGCCAACCCACTGGCCTGCGGGTTGTCGCTGGTGCTGGCCGGCGGTGCGGGGAAGGCGTTGATCGCCGCCACGAAGCTGCCGCCCTGCACGGCATACAGCACCTCGCCGCTGCTGGAGAAATCGAACTGGTAGGCCAGGCCATCGGCCGTGGGCTGGGCTGCCCAGGTACCGGTGCTGACGTTGCCGCCGCCCTGCCCCGAAACTCCGTTGCTGATCGAGCCGCTGGTGGTGTTGTAGCTGCCGCCGTAGACGACCACCTGCGTGCCAGCGGCCACGTCGCTGGTGGCCGTCCAGACCCAGCTGTTCTCCTTCTGCACGCTCGACTTGAACGCACCCGCGGCGGTGAGGCCGTTGTCGGAGAAGGTGATGGTGGTGCCCGCCGTCAGGGTGACGAAGCTGACGAAGGAGAAGCCGCCGTAGGCCGACTCCCGCGCCAGGCCGGTGAACCACAGGTCGCCCTGCGCGAGGGTGGTCTGCGCGCCGGCCAGTGCGCTTGTGGCCAGCAGTGAAAGAGCAAGAACGGTGTTGCGGATCTTCATCATGGTGTTGTCTCCTCGGAAAGATTTACTTGGATTGCAGACGGCGGCGGGCGACCAGGCCCAAACCCAGCACCAGCAGCGCGAGCGATGCAGGTTCAGGCACAGGCGTTGCGAGCACGAGGTTGTCGATGGCGATGCCGTAGTAGCTGTCGCGGTTGCTGAGCGTGAAGCCGGCGATGTCGGCGCTGCCGTCGCCGCGCGCGAAGGCGTAGAAGCCGTCCGCGCGGCCGCTCAGGTCCACCGACTGGATCAGGCTGCCATCGAGCCGGTACAGCGCCAGCGTGATGGCGCCGCCGTCGCTCTCGCGCAGTTGCAGCCCGAGTGCGGAGACCGGGTTGGCAAAGCGGGCCGAGAGCGCCCCGAAGCCGAAAGGATCGCTGCCATCGCTGTTCTGTGGCCCGACGCCGGCCAGGGCCACGCCGTCGGCGTCCCCATAGTTGTAGGCGCCGAGGTTGGCCCCTGCCGCGCCGGCCAGCAGCGTGAGCCCGGCCACGGGGCTGCCGAAGCTCAGGTCGTCGAACCAGTCCTGCGCCACGGCGCCGGGCCGCGGGGCCTTGGCCACGGCGAGTTCCTGGCCATCGAAGCGCTCGCCGAACTGCACGCCGCCGCTGGTCAGCAGGCCGTTGATGAGCTGCTCATCGCCTTCCGCAACGACGAGTTCCGCGAAGTTCAGCGTGGTGCCGGTCAGGCTGCCGTAGCTGACCTCGTTGATCGTTGCGGCCTGGCTCGCGCCGACGACGGAAAGACCGAACAGCGCGGCCATGAGTGTGGGATTCTTGAATCGCATGGGGACTCCTGGTTTCAGCGGCCGCCGCCGACGATGCTGACGTTGTCGAAATCGGCCGAGACGACCGCGCTGTTGCTGCCCGAAGAAAGCGCCAGGCCCACGTACAGCGTGGTGGCGCTGACGCTGAGGTTGGTCTTCTCGATCCACGTCACACCGTCCGTGGATGCCGCCGAATACAGCGCGCTGCCGCGTCGCTGCACGCGCACCCAGACCGGCGGCGTCGAGCTGGCGAAGCCGCTCAAGCTGCTCTTGTTGTTGCCGTTGATGGCGGCGCGGATCTCGCCCGTGCTGGCATAACGCGCTGTCCACGCGTACACTGGCGTGCCGGTGAGCGAGTCCGCCGCCACGATGCCGGCACGCGCCGAATCGGCACTGCCGCCCTGCGTGGCCAGCCGCGCCGTAAAGGTGAAATCGCCCGTCAGCGCCGCGTACTTGAAGTTGAAGGCATAGGGGCTGGTGGTGTTGATGACGCCGGCGCCATAGAGCGTGTATGTGCCGGTGGCCTGCGCATAGCCCGAGGCAGGGATGGTGGCGGTGATAGCACTACTCAGGGGTAGCTCGCCGCCGCCATCACTGCAGGGCAGGACCACCGTGCATGAGGTGCCGGGGATCACCGGCGGCGGAGCGGGCGTGGGCGAAGGTGCCGGGGCCGGCGAAGGACTCGGGCTCGGCGATGGCGCGGGAGACGGCGAAGGCGCCGGGCTGCCCGGCAGCGGTGCGGGCACCGGGCCGCTGGCCGCGAACATGCCGAGCCGCCCTGCGCCTGAAGCGACCTGCACCGCGCTGCGGATGGCATCGGCGCCACGCAGCGTGTAGGCATACGGCGGCACCCAGTTCTGCGCCACGGGCAGGCTGTCGCAGCCCTGCAGCTCGATGTCGATGACGGCCGTCATCGGCTTGCCGGCGTCGTCCTTGTCGCTGATGAAGCGGTGGCCGCTGCTGCGGAAGGAGGTCGCGTCCTTGCCGCCCGCGACCTTGCCGCAGGCCTCTTTCGGCTTGAGGCCGGTGAACTCGTAGAAATTGTTCTCCGAGATCACGTCGGCCTGATAGCGCACGTCCAGGCCCGAGCCGAACTTGAGGTCGTTGTCGCTGGTGCTGGTGCTGCCGGTGATGAGGTTGTTGTAGAGGTGCACCTGGCCGAAGCGCGCCAGCGGCAGGCGGCTGTAGGCGAAGTTCCACCAGTTGCCGGCGAAGGTGACGTGCAGGCGGCCGGCATCGCTCCACGCGCGGCCCGCATCGCCGTTGCCGACGAGCGAGTTCTTGTGGTGCTTGCTGAAGATGAGGTTGGAGAGCGTCACGTAATCGCTGCCGCGCACCACGTCGAGCGCGCCGTCGTGGCGCGTGTCGCTGGCCAGCGAGTCGGGCGTGTCGCCGTCGCTCAGGGTCACGTGGTCGATCCAGATCTGCTGGCCGCGCGTGATCGTCATGCCGTCCATGTAGGCGTTGTCGCTGTCCTCGGGGTTGACGTCCCAGGGCGTGTCGATCGCCAGGTTGCGCAGGATGATGTTGCGGGTCCAGGTTGGATAGGCCTCCGGGTCCTTGCCCGCGGCGACCCAGTTCTTGAAGTCGGCCTCCGGGTCCCCGCCAGCGGTGAGCGCGGCCTCGATGCCAATCAGCAGCTGCGTGCCGGTGATGCGCGCGGGCCGGCCATTGCTGTCGTTGATGCCGACCAGCGTCGTGTTGGAGGGAACCGAGAAGGAGCCGCCGCTCTTCTGGTCGGTGAAGCTCGTGTACTCCTCGAACACCGTGTTGCCTTCGCGCCAGCGGAAATCGATGTGGCCGACGATGCGGATGATCTTGGGCTCGTTCTTCGCCTCGCGCAGCGCGGCCAGCAGTTGCTCCTTGTTGAAGACGGTGTAGATACGGTTGGCCGCAGCACCGGAGCCGCCCGTGACCAGCACCTTGCCGGCGCGCGACTGGCCGTGCCAGCCGATGTCGGGCGCGGTCTCGCGCTCGAAGGTGAGCACGCCGCCGGTCGGGTCCACGGTGGCGAACTGCCAGGCCGGCAGCTTGGGCGCGGCGCGGAAGTTGGCCGGGTTGTGCAGGCCGGCGATGGTCACCGGCGCCGAGTAGTTGCGGTTGCCGATGTCGAAGAGCAGCGGCGCGGTCGTGTCGGTGAGGCTCTTGGCGTCGATCACCGGCGCAGGAGCCGGCGCGGGATCGCGCGGCGGACGCGCGGTCGCCTGGATCTTGGCCATGCCGTCACCGGAAGCGCCGGTACTCAGGCGGTCCACGCCGGCCGAGTCGCTGCTCTGGGCCTGCAGCGTGGCCTCGCCGCCATTGCCGCCGCCGCAGGCCATCAGGCCCAGCGAGATGGACGAGGCGAGCAAGCCCCGCCGGGGTTGGAATCGAGTCATGGTTTGTCTCCTGGCGTCATCGATGTGCGCCGAGTGCTTTTGTGGACTTCAATACCGTGAAGAGTCCGTGGCGCGCGTGCGGCAGCCCGCCTCGCGGCCCGACGCAAGAATGCGGCGGCACGATCAGCGCATCAGGACCAATACGGAACGTGGGGAAGAAGGAACTGGAGAGAGCGGCAGCAGGCCGTGAGGGGTGCTTCAGCCTGCGCGAGCACCGGCTCGCTCAGGCTTCAGGAAAGGCCGCGAGTGCAGCAGGCACCACGCACTCGCCAGCAGATCGAGGCCCCCGCAAGCGCCCGGTGGCGCTTGATCGAGGCTCGATATGAGCGAGTTGGAACAGTGTTTCGTTTTGTTGCCAAGCCGTCAATGCCGGGCATTCCCTAGGCGGGAAGACGATCACTCAGGCGGTAACGCGGATGGTCACGTCGTGCAGCTGCACGGTCTGGCCCGCGCGGATCTTGGCGGTCTTGCGGCTCTCGGGCTGGCCGTCCACGCGGACCATGCCCTCGACCACCATCATGCGGGCGCGACCGCCGCTTTCGGCGATGCCGGTGGCCTTGAGCAGGCTGTCCAGCGGAATGAACTCTCCGCGCAATTCAAAGGTTACTTCTTGCATGCGCTCATTGTCCCTGATGGTTCTTCAGCGCCGCTTCGCGCAGCGCCGTAAGGGTCGTGCGGCTCGTCGAAACATCGGTGGAGAGGCGTAGATGGATCAAGGTCGGCTTCTCCGCCGCGAGCGCAGCGCGCAGCGCGGGCTCGAAGGCCTCGGTCAGCTCCACCACCGTGCCGGCCGTCCAGCCATAGGCGCGGGCCAGCGCGGCAAAGTCGGGGTTGAAGAGATCGCTGCCCGAGACGCGCCCCGGGTACTCGCGCTCCTGGTGCATGCGGATGGTGCCGTAGGTGCCGTTGTCCACCACGATGCTGATGAGCTTCTTCGCGCCGTAGCCGGTGGCTGTGGCCAGTTCCTGGCCGGTCATGAGGAAGTCGCCATCGCCCGCGATGTTGACGACCCAGCGGTCCTGCAGGAGCGCTGCCGCCACTGCGGCGGGCACGCCGTAACCCATTGCGCCCGAGGTCGGCGCGAGCTGCGTCTTGCCGTGCTGGTGCAGGCCCGTGTACTGGTGGAAGCGGTGCAGCCAGCCGCTGTAGTTGCCGGCGCCGTTGGTGAAGATCGTGCCTTCGGGCATCAGCGTGGTCAGCGTCTTGATGATGTCGGTCATGTCCAGCGGCGAGACCGGCTTCTGCACGAGATTGGCTTCGTAGTCGGCATGCGCTTGTTCCGTCCAGGCGGTCCACTTCACGCGATCCGGTGCGGACATTGCAGCCAGCGCGGGCGCGGCGCAGGCCATGCTGGCGTTGATCATCAGGTCGGCGGTGTAGACGCGGCCGAGCTCCTCCGCACCCGCGTGGATGTGCACCAGTTGCTGCAGCGGGCGCGGTGCCTGCAAGAGCGTGTAGCCGCTGGTCGTCATCTCGCCCAGGCGCGGGCCGATGGCGATGATGAGGTCGGACTCGCGTACGCGCTGCGCGAGCTTCGGATTGATGCCGATGCCGACGTCGCCGGCGTAGAGCGGGTGGCGGTTGTCGAACAGATCCTGGAAGCGGAAGGCGCAACCCACGGGCATTTGCCAGTCTTCGGCGAACGTCTGCAGCGCGCGGCAGGCCTCGGGCGTCCAGCCACCGCCACCGGCAATCACCAGCGGACGTTCGGCTGCGATCAGACGCTCGCGCAGGTTCTGCAGATCGGCCGGCGCGGGCCAGGCCAGGGCAGGCTCCACACGCGGCAGCACGGGCGCGCTGGTGGCTTGCGTCAGCATGTCCTCGGGCAGCACCAGCACGACCGGGCCAGGCCGGCCCTGCATCGCAGTGTGGAAGGCGCGCGCCACGTACTCGGGCAGGCGATGCGGGTCATGCACCTCGCCCACCCACTTGGCCATGCCCAGCGTGCCGGGGCCGAACATCTGGCGGTAGTCCACCTCCTGGAAGGCCTCGCGGTCACGCTGATCGCTGGCCACCTGGCCGATGAAGAGGACCATCGGCGTGGAGTCTTGAAATGCCGTGTGCAGGCCGATGGACGCGTTCGTCGCGCCCGGGCCGCGCGTGACGAAGCAGATGCCGGGCCGGCCGCTCAGCTTGCCCTGCGCCTCGGCCATGAAGGACGCGCCGCCCTCTTGCCGGCAGGCGATGAAGCGGATCTTGTCTACGTGTTCGTGGAAGCCATCGAGCACAGCCAGGAAACTTTCGCCGGGCACGCCGAAGGCGGTATCCACGCCCTGCGCGATCAGGGCTTCGACGAGGGCATGGCCGGCGAGGCGGGGGGAGATTTGCGTCATGCGCCTGACTGTAGCGCCGCGCTGCTGAAGTCAATATTCCGACTCGGCATCGACCTATAAATGGTTTAACCATTGCGGCAGCGGCTTGCCGATCACCCGGCAGCTGCGGCCATCTCAGAGGCAATGACACGGATCAGCCAGCCCAGCCCTCGTGGACAGAGACAATGCCTCCAAAACTGCAAAGGGAATGGGACGTTGCATGAACAAGATATCAGGGTGGTGGCGCAGGCTTGGCGCCTCAATGTGTCTCGTTGCGGTTGCGATCATGAGCGGTTGCGGAGGCGGGTCCGGGAACGGTGGAGCCGATGCGCAGACACCGCCGGTATCCTTGCCCGATTCAGTCAGCATCACTGCGCCTGCTACGGCCGAGACTGCCAGCGAGGTGCAGTTCAGCAGCAGCGCCGCCTCGCTTTCTGGAGTGAGTTTCAGCTGGGATTTTGGCGACGGCCTGACCAGCACCGAGGCCAGCCCCAAGCACAAGTACGCCAAGGGTGGTGACTACAGCGTGCTCCTGAAGATCAGCAACTCGGCTGGCGCAAGTCGCGAGCAAAAAGCTCAGCTCAGCATTGCCAGCTTGGCCAACGTCAAGGGCTTGACGTGCAGCGGCGCCAACAGCAGCGGCTGGTGCTGGCAGCAGCCGCTGCCAAACGGCAACCCGCGCACTGGCACTTTCATCGCCACTGCCAGCACGTTCTTCACGATCGACGACAGCGGCGGCATCAACAAGAGCACGGACGCCGGAGTGAGCTGGACACAGCAGGTTTCGGGCGTGACAAGCTCGCTGGTCCAGGTCAAGTTCAGCAACCCGCAAGATGGGTGGATCGTGGGTGCCAATGGGGTCCTGTTGCGCTCAGCCGATGGCGGCGCGAACTGGATGCTCAACAAGATGCCTGATGGCTTGCAACTCGACACCTTGGGCCAGCTCACTGTTGTCGATGCGAAGAAGGCTTTCTTCGCGACCAGCCGCACCTACACAAGCGATGGCGGCAAGACCTGGAGCACTTCGAGCTTCCAGCCCACCCAGATCAGCCGTCAGGGCATCTTCTGGCGCTTCGATGCCAACGGCGAGCTGCTGCGCTCGACGGATTTCGGCCTCAGCAGCAGCACGGTGGCGGATGCCAAGGCCAGCGGATTCCTCCCTGGCGATACGGCTTTTTTTAGCCTGATTGACGATCAAACCCTGGCGATCAGTTGGAGCCACGTAGACAACTCTCCGGGCCATACCCCCTACACGCGGACGGTGCTGCTCAGCTTCGATGGTGGCCTGAATTGGCGTCGCATCGATCCGAAGAGCCCGGGGACCGATCAGTTGCCCGCTCAGAGTCCGATCAAGATCCTGCGCGCCAGCGCGTCCGATGGTTCGATATTCGCCACTGTTTCGAATTGGTATGCCTCCAGCATCGACGGGGGGCTCAGTTGGGTTCGCATCAATCCACCCAATTCACTGTCCATGGATAACGCCTGGATCGAAGGGCAAATGATCGTGGCACCAAGCCTTGTTGGCTTCTATGACGCCCCTCCCAACATCACGGGTGGAAGCAACTACGGTTACTGGCTGGCGTGGAGCAGCGATGCCGGCAGGACCTGGGCCAACGCCAATATCAGTGGCCTCACCCCGCCGAACAGCGTTAGTTCCGCCAGCGACTTCATCAACTTGCGCCGTATCGACAGCGAGACCTTGGGCATGCAGGACACGTCGGGGCGCAGCTTCACGTCGACCGACAACGGGCGCAACTGGAAACTGGTGCTCGACTCCGCGCCCCTCGTCAGCTCCACGCCCACATCCCCTGGTGCGCCGTGGTTCCCGCCACCAAGCCCGGCAATGCTTTCGTTTCTCGACAGCAAGAGAGGGCTGATGCTGACCTTGGGCGATGTGAAGGAAACCTCCGATGGCGGACGCAGCTGGGCCGTCAAGCTGCGAAGCGCTCTGCCGGGCAGCGCGGTCATCACGAGCCTGCAGTTCGTCAATGGTCGAATCGCCTGGCTGCTGCAGGGTGATGGCCGCCTGTTCCAGTCTGCCGATGCGGGCGCCACCTGGGACGGCGGCCAGATCGTTCGCGGCGGCCTGTCCAGCGTCCAGTTCACGGATGAGCGCCGAGGGTGGGGCCGGCTGCTCGACGGTTCCGGTTTCGTGCTCACCCGCGACGGCGGGCAGACCTGGACTCTCTTCAATGTGCCCAGCCCCTGGCTGAGCGTGCATGGAAAGGGCCTGCTGTTCGGGACCGGCTCCCGGATCCTTGTCTACGGATACTCAGCCCTGTTCGCGACTTCGGAGGACGATGGCAAGTCCTGGCACGCGTTCAACACCTCCAGCGATTCGCCATTTGCCAACATCTTCAAGGTCGCGGCTTCCGACGACACAACACTCTGGAAGGTCGACTCAGGCTCTGGCCTGGCCTACTCCAAGAACGGCGGTTCGACATGGACGACATCGCTGCCTCGCATCAACGACTTCGCCTTCGCCGATGCCCTCCATGGCTGGGCCGTGAGCAACGACGGATTGATCATGGCCACGACCGATGGCGGCAAGACCTGGGCCCAGCAAGCCTCAGGCACGCATCGCACCTTGATAACGGTGGTGGTGAATGACAGCAAGACAGCATGGATCATCGGCGAGAGCGGCACGCTGCTGGCGACCGGCAACGGGGGCTTCTAGTGGAGGCAGATCAGTTCATGCCGCCGAAGGTAGCGCCCGCTTGCGCATGATGCCCAGGCCGACCATTCCAGCCGATGCAATGCCCATGAGCAAGGTGAGCGCCGAGCCGGCGAAGACGAGGGCCGGCAGGCCGCGGTCCATCATCAGGCCGAAGACCGGGGCACCGAGGGCGAAGCCGGCGTCGAGGCCCGAGTACACGGTGCCGTAGACGCGGCCCGTGGCACCGGGCGGGGCGGCGCGCTTGATCAGCATGTCGCGCGAAGGGCCGGCGATGCCGGTGCCGAAACCGGCCAGCGCCGCGCACGCGGCCGCCAGCAAGCCCGGCAGGATGCCGCTCGCCGTCAGCAGCAGCAGAAGCGCAGACAAGGCCATGGCGGCGGCGATGGTCTTTTCGAGCCGCTCGACCTTCTGCACCAGGAAGCCGCCTACCACCATGCCGGCCGCGCCGCAGAGCATGTAGCCCGTCACCACATAGGCCGTCAGCGAAAGCGGCAGGCCGTACATCTGCTGCAAGGCGGGGCTGGCGAAGCTCTGGATGGCGGTCAGAGCCATCGTGCTCCAGAAGAAGAACGAGAAGCACAGCCACACCGAGGGCAGCTTGAGGAAGGCCATCGGGTGCTCGTCCTTGGGCGCCTCGGCGGCCTTGTGCCAGGCTCCTTGCGCATCGTCGATCAGGTCACGCCGCCAGGCCAGCAGGCCCATCACTGTCAGCGCCAGCAGGGCGGTGCCGATGTAGACATAACGCCAATTGCCCGTGGCATGCCAGATGCCGATGCAGAACACCGGCGCCAGCGCCCAGCCGAGATTGCCCGTGATGCCGTGCACCGAGAAGGCATGGCCAAGACGCGCCTGCGAGATGCGCTTGTTGAGGATGGTGAAGTCCACCGGATGGAAGGGACAGTTGCCCAGGCCCGCGAGCGCCGAGGCCAGCATCAGCCCGCCGAAGCCTTGTGCCGTGCCGGCAGCGACTGAAGCCATCACGAAGCAACTCAGCGCCATGAAGAGCACCGGCCGCGCACCGAAGCGATCAACGACAAAGCCGGCGAGCGCCTGGCCGATGCCGGAGACGATGAAGAAGGTCGTGACCAGCAGACCCAGCTCGGCAAAGCTGTAGCCGAACTCGGCCTGCAGCGCCGGGAACAAGGGCACGAGCAACAGGTGGAAAAAGTGCGAGGTACCGTGGGCCAGTCCGACCAGGCTGATCGTGCCGTAGTCGCGGCGGCTTTGGATGCGCTGGTTGCGCATGAGGGTTGCGGTGTCCATGCCCCGATGGTGGCAAAGGCCGGGAAGGCCGGGTTACGATGGCTGGCCGACTTCTATCGAATTTCAGCCATGAAGAAGCTCACGCTCGTTCCACCTATCGACCCCGCGGCCTTTGCGCCCACGCCGGAGCGGCCCTTGCGCGGCAAGCTGCGCACCCTGCACCGTCAGGCGCAGATCCAGTGGCATCGGCATGACTGGGCACAGCTGGTGTTCTCCAGCGAAGGTGCGATCCATGTGCAGGCGGGCGACAACACCTACATCGTGCCGCCCTCGCGCGCTGTCTGGGTGGCACCGAATGTCGAGCACACGACGGGCGCCATCGAACAGGCGCAGCTGCACACGATCTACCTCGCGCCTTCCTTGCTGCCGGAGAGGGACTGGCAGAGCTGCCGCGTGATCGAGGTCTCGCCCTTGCTGCGCGAGTTGGCGCTGCAGCTCGATCACGAACCCGACGCCGCGCCCGAGCCGCAGCGCGAGAAGCTGCTGAGCGAGTTGATCGTCAATGAACTGCGCCGGGCACGCGAGTTGCGCATCGGCGTGGCCCTGCCGCAGGACACGCGGCTGCGGCGCCTGTGCGAAGCGATGCTCGCGCAACCGGGCCTGCATGCGAGTCTCGATGACTGGGCCGCCAGCAGCGGCGCGAGCCCGCGCACAGTCTCGCGGCTGTTTCGGCAGCAACTGGGCGTCTCGTTCGCGCAATGGCGCTCGCAGATTCTGCTGGCCCATGCGCTCTCGATGGCGGCGCGCAAGCGGCCAATGAAGATCATCGCCGCGGAGCTGGGCTACGCGAGTGCCAGCGCGTTCACCGCGATGGTGACGCGGACCATGGGCATGCCGCCGAGTCAGTTTTTCGCGAGGGCGTGATTGATAAGTTGCGGAGGCGTATCGATCAGGTGATCGGCGCCCCACTCGCCAATATGCTTGCCGGCATCCACGTAACCCCAGCTGACAGCCACCGTGCGCATGCCGGCGGCGCGGCCCGCGAGCACGTCGCGCTCATCGTCGCCCACGAAGACGCAAGCTGATGCCTCAACGCCGGCACGCCGCGCCGCTTCGAGCACAGGCGCCGGATGCGGCTTGCGATGAGGCGTGCTGTCGCCGCCGATGATGACGCTGGCGCGCGCCGTCAGGCCCAGGCCTTCGCAGACCGGATGGGCGTAGCGCTCGGCCTTGTTGGTGACGATGCCGAAGCGCAGGCCGGCTGCCGACAGTGCGTCGAGCATGGCTGTTATGCCTTCGAAGAGCTGCGTCTCGCGCAGGATGCGCGGCTCGTAAAGCTCGAACCATTCGGCCTTGAGCGCCTCGAACTCTGCATCGCCCGGCTTGCAGCCAAACGCCGCGCCGAGCATGCCGCGCGCGCCCGAGCCCACGTGGGAACGCAGCGCCGAGAGCGGCAGCGCAGGCCGTCCGCGGAGCAGCAGCATCTCGTTGGTGGCGCCGGCCAGGTCAGGCGCGCTGTCGATCAGCGTGCCGTCGAGGTCGAAGAGGATCAGTTGGGACGACGGCACGCGAGCAGGTAGTTGACGTCAGTATCACTACCCAGCTTGTAGGCCTGCGTCAGCGGGTTGTATGTGAGGCCCTTGCTCGAATGCAGCTCCAGGCCGGCGTCGCGGCACATTGCGGCAAGCTCGCTCGGCTTGATGAAGCGCGCGTACTCATGCGTGCCGGCCGGCAGCATCTTGAGCACATATTCGGCGCCGACGATGGCGAGCAGGAAGCTCTTGAGGTTGCGGTTGAGCGTGGACAGAAAAACCCAGCCGCCGGGCTTCACCAGCTGCGCAAGCGCCCGCACGACCGACGCCGGATCGGGCACGTGTTCGAGCATTTCCATGCAGGTGACCACGTCGAAACTCGCCGGCACTTCTGCCGCCAACGCCTCGACGGCAATCTCGCGGTACTCGACGTTCTCGGTGCCCGCTTCCATGGCATGCAGCTGCGCCACCTTGAGCGGCTTGGTGGACAGGTCGATACCCAGGGCCCTGGCAGCGCCCTTGCGCGCCATCGAATCGGTCAGGATGCCGCCGCCGCAGCCGACGTCGAGCACGGTCTTGCCCTTCAGGCCACCAGCCAGGCCGTCGAGCCAGTTCAGGCGCAGCGGGTTGATCTGGTGCAGCGGCTTGAACTCGCTCTCGGGGTCCCACCAGCGGTGGGCAAGTTCACCGAACTTGGCGAGTTCGGCAGGATCGGCATTCACATCGGGATTCATTGCGTCATTCTCCATAAAAAAACCCGCCGGGGCCGAGGCCCGAGCGGGTTCCTGAGATCACGAGCAGCGGCGCCGTGCAGCGCCGCCTGTCGATCACTTGGTGACGGTGTGCGTACCGACGACTTCGATTTCAACACGACGGTTCTTGGCGCGGCCAGCGTCCGTCTTGTTGTCGGCCACAGGCTGCTTCTCGCCCTTGCCTTCGGTGTACACGCGGTTCTTCTCGATGCCCTTG
>FSVW01003983.1_pt1 | contig 26952 bp, 24 predicted proteins | sample 1637551 | NCBI WGS metagenome assembly FSVW01 (sample SAMEA3914814, study PRJEB12502) | metagenome | biome: forest; material: soil | place: USA | collected 2011-09-16 | depth 0.1 m | reverse complement strand
GTGTGGCCGCCATCAAGTGGCGCAGCGGCGCGATGGGTTCCATCAATGTGACGATGTTGACCTACCCGAAGAACCTCGAAGGTTCGATCACCATCCTCGGCGAGAAGGGCTCGGCCATCATCGGCGGCGTTGCCGTCAACGAGGTCAAGCATTGGGAATTCCAGGACGCCGACGCCATGGACGAGGGCATCAAGGACGCGAGCTACCAGACCACCTCAGTCTACGGTTTTGGCCATCCGCTCTATTACAAGAATGTCATCGACGTGCTGCGCGGCGAAGCCGTGGCCGAGACTGACGGCCGCGAGGGCCTGAAGTCGCTGGAGCTGCTGATTGGCCTGTACCAGTCGGCCCGCGATGGCCGCCGCGTCAACCTGCCGCTGCAGTACTGACACCATGGCTGCGACCATCCACCCTTCGGCCATCGTTGACGAAGGCGCGCAGATCGGCGACGGCAGCCGGGTCTGGCACTTCGTGCACATCTGCGGCGGCGCGCGCATCGGCGAGCGTTGCTCCTTCGGCCAGAACGTTTTTGTCGGCAACGACGTGAGCATCGGCAACAACGTCAAGGTGCAGAACAACGTCTCCGTCTATGACGCCGTCACGCTGGAGGACGACGTCTTCTGCGGGCCGAGCATGGTCTTCACCAACGTCTACAACCCGCGCTCGGCGGTGACGCGCAAGGACGAGTACCGTCGCACCGTAATCCGTCAAGGCGCAACGTTAGGGGCCAACAGCACCATCGTCTGCGGCACGACAGTCGGCCGCTACGCCTTCATCGGCGCCGGAGCCGTGGTCAACCGCGACGTGCCGGACTTCGCCCTCATGCTCGGCGTGCCGGCTCGCCATGCGGGCTGGATGAGCCGCTATGGCGAACGGCTCGAATTCATCGGCGACGAAGCCACGTGCCCGAACACCGGCGAACGCTATCGACTCGTTGATGGCCGCTGCGAACTGATCCAGGACTGAACGAACCATGCAATTCATCGACCTCAAGAGCCAGTACCAGGCGCTCAAGCCCAGCATCGACGCGCGCATCCAGAAGGTGCTCGACCACGGCCAGTACATCATGGGGCCCGAGGTTGCCGAGCTTGAAGCTGCGCTGGCCAAGTTGACCGGCGCCAAGCATTGCATCACCGTCTCAAGCGGCACCGAGGCCCTGCTGATCGCATTGATGGCCGAGGGCATTGGCCCGGGCCACGAAGTCATCACCACGCCTTTCACCTTCGCCGCCACGGCCGAGATGATCGTGCTGGCCGGTGCCAAGCCGGTCTATGTGGACATCAAGCCGGGCGATTGCAATATCAATCCCGCCCTGATCGAAGCCGCCATCACGCCGGCCACGCGCGCCATCATGCCGGTGAGCCTGTACGGCCAGGTGGCCGACATGGACGAGATCAACGCGATTGCAGCCAAGCATGGCCTCACGGTCATCGAGGACGCAGCGCAAAGCTTCGGCGCCACCTACAAGGGCCGCATGAGCTGCAACGTCTCGAAGATCGGCGCCACCAGCTTCTTCCCGAGCAAGCCCCTGGGCTGCTATGGCGACGGCGGTGCCCTTTTCACCAGCGACGATGCCCTGGCCCAGGCCATGCGCGAGATCCGCGTGCACGGCCAGAGCCAGCGCTATACCCACACCCGCGTGGGCGTGGGCGGCCGCATGGACACCCTGCAATGCGCCATCGTGCTCGGCAAGCTCGAACGCTTCGAATGGGAGATCGCGCAGCGCAAGAAGCTTGGCGATCGTTATGCCGAGCTGATCAAGGCCAGCGGCGTTGCGGTTGAGCTGCTCGATGTGGCCGGCGACCGCGATTGCGTCTGGGCCCAGTACACGGTCAAGGTCGAGCACCGCGCAGCCGTGGTTGCAGCACTGAAGGAACAGGGCATTCCGACGGCCGTGCACTACCCGCGTCCGCTGCATCGCCAGCCCGCGTACGAGAGTGCTGACTGCCCGGCGGATAGCATGCCGCACAGCAATGCGGCGGCTGATCGGGTGATGAGCTTGCCGATGAGTCCTGATTTGAGCGACGCCGACCAGCAGCGCGTGGTCCAGAGCCTGGTCAACGCGCTGAACTGATCTGCACAGTCGGTGAACATCACACCGCCAGCAATGCCGCTTAAACCCGAGCTCCAGGCCGAGGCCCGCGGCGCGTTCTTGCGCGCCGTGGTCATGCTCGTCAGCGGTACGGCCCTCGCGCATGGGCTCACGGCACTGGCGCTGCCGGTGCTGTCACGCCTCTACAGCCCGGCGGATTTCGGCTTGCTCGCCGTGTTCTCCAGTTGCCTGGCCGTCATCGCGTCGGCGGCCTGCTTGCGGTACGACGTGGCCATCCCCCTTCCCGAGCGCGACGAGGACGCGCTGCATCTGCTCGGCCTTGCCCTGGGCTGCACGCTGTGCGTTGCCGCGATGGTCGCCATCGCAACGCTGCTCGCACCTGGATGGATCGGCGCGAAGTTGGGGCAGCCCTCTCTGTCCAGCTATTTGTGGCTGCTGCCGATCGGCGTGCTGCTGGCGGGCGCGTACAGCGCCATGCAGTTCTGGTTCGTGCGCCAGAAGGGTTTCGCCGTGCTTGCGCGCACGCGGGTGGCGCAATCTGCGGTGAGCGTCGGCACCCAGGTCGGCATGGGCCTGCTGCAACCAAGCCCGCTCGGCTTGCTGCTCGGCTATGTGATGAACATGGGCATCGCCAGCATCAACCTCGGGCGCAGGCTGCCCAGGCAGCTGTTCAGGCCCTCCTGGCAGCGCATGCACCAATTGGCGAGCGAATACAGCCGCTTTCCCAAGTACTCGACGTTTGAGGCGCTCGCCAACACCGCGGCCATCCAGGTGCCCATCGTCATGATTGCGGCCATGGCGGCCCCGGCCGAGGCTGGCTATCTGATGATGGCGATGTACGTGATGCAGGCCCCGACGGCATTGATCGGAACGGCGATCGGCCAAGTCTATTTGTCCGGAGCGGCTGACGAGTTCCGCAACGCAAGCCTGGGCGCATACACGGCCAAAATTCTCAGCGGATTGCTTCGCGCCGGGTTGGGTCCATTTCTCGCCATCGGCATCCTGTCGCCCTTGCTGTTTGGGCTGCTCCTGGGCGCCAACTGGCAACGCACCGGCGTTCTCGTCAGCTGGATGACGCCATGGTTCCTGATGCAGTTTCTGGCCTCGCCAATTTCCATGGCCCTGCATGTAACGGGCCATCAGCGCAGAGCATTTGTCCTGCAAGTGATCAGCCTTGCCTTGCGCGTTCTAACAGTGTGGGCGGCCAGCGCTCTTGCCTCGTCGAAGCTCAGCGAGTGGTATGCGATTTCAGGTTTCGTCGTGTATCTCGCCTACTTGGCAGTCGTACTGCATGCTGTCAGATCGACTGGCGCTGACCTTTTCGCGGCCCTGCGCAGCGCGGTCAAGATCACGCTCGCGTGGGCAGCAGCAGCGACCCTGCTGGCACTCGCCCTAGGCATGTGGATGTCGGCATGATGGTTTCGACAACGCGCAAGCATCGCGGGCTGGTCAAACTGCCGCCCCGCGTCCCGGTAGGGCATCGCCACCTCCTGCAGAAAATCTTCTCCGCGGAATATGCGCTTGCGACCTTTTGCTGCGCCCTCGCCTTGGTCTACGGCATCGTACCCATGGTCATCTACGAATTCTTCATTCCCGAAGAATCGTTCGCCTTGCTGAGCAGGCTCACGGCCCTGTCCATCATCGGCATGATGGTCGGATCGAGATTGTCAATCTTCGATGCAAGGTTCCGCCCGGCAGCAGCAAGACTGAACATCCAGCCTGGGGTGTTTCACGGCACCACCTGGGTGATCTTCGCGGTTTTCCTGATCATCACCTTTGCCACGGCACCGTCCATTCCCCTGATCAGCGCGTTTCAGGGCGCTTCATCGGGTGATCTGACCTTGGAGCGCGGCGCCTTTCTGAAGACGCGGCAAGGCGCGGAAGTCGCGCTCCTCTACATCAGTACCTTCCTGATGAATACCGTCATCCCATACAGCATCGTGCTGCTGTATGCGACCAGATCGCGATTCCGGCACCTGTGCGCGCTGTTGTTCTTCCTGTTCTGCATCAGCTTTCTCCAGAAGACGCTGTTCCTGAACCTGGTCCTTCCACTGCTCGCTTACTTCGCGATCAGTCAACGACTGCCGCGCAACCTCGCTGTCGCATGGATTCTGGCGTCGGTCGCCATCGTTATTGCCGGCACCTACCTGGCCGTGGGCGACATTGGCACGGACGATGCGGGCCTGCTCGGTGATCCGAGCACCTATCTTTCTGCGGCCTATGGCGCGTCGACGCCCCTGGATTTCCTGCTTTGGCGAGCCGTTGCAGTTCCGGTGTTCACGGCCTCCGACACACTGTTGGTCCACGCTGAGCAGTTCGGAGGACAGCCCTTGATGGGTGCCACCAGCAGTCTGCTGGCAGCCTTGACCGGACACGAGCGAATCAATATTGAGCGGATTGTTTTCGAGCACCAGTTCGGTGGCTGGAACGACATCGGCAACTCCAATGCCGTCTTCATCACCGATGCCTATATCAATTTCGGATTCACCGGCACCTTCATCATCGGCTTGATGGTCGGCCAGGTGTTCAGGTGGTTCCGAATCTCCAGGGATATCGGATTCAGTTCACTCTGGCCTCTGTTCGCCTTCGTACTGTTTTCAGCGCCTTTCATCGGCATGCTGTTCAGCAACGGATTTGCCTACATGCTGATTCACGCCGCCCTTATCAAAGTGAAGCCCCAAGCGAAGAAATAATGCGCCAATTCAAAATCATCACCGTGGTCGGCGCTCGTCCACAATTTGTCAAGGCTGCCGCCCTGAGCCCGTGCTTTCGCAGGCACGCCAGTTTCAATGAAAAGCTGATCCACACCGGTCAGCATTTCGACGCGAACATGTCTGACGTCTTTTTCGAGGAGATGGGCATTCCAAAGCCCGACTTCAACCTCGGCATCGGCGGCGGAACGCATGGCCAGAATACCGGACGGATGATCGAGGCCATTGAAGGCGTGCTTATCGCGGAGAAGCCGGATTTGGTGCTGGTCTTCGGCGATACCGATTCGACCCTTGCCGCCGCCATCGCGGCGTCGAAGCTCGCCATTCCCCTGGCCCACGTCGAAGCCGGACTGCGCTCCAATCGCCGGCACATGCCGGAAGAGATCAACCGTGTCGTGACGGACCGTCTGGCCGATTTCCTCTACACGCCCTCGTCGGCATCCGACGAAAACCTGCGGCAGGAGGGCATTCCGGCCGAGCGCATCGTCAACGTCGGCGACATCATGCATGACGTCGTTCGGATCTTCACTGATCGCGCCAAGAAGAGCTCCCGCATCCTTGAAACTCTCGCCTTGAAACCCGGCGAGTTCCGGCTGATGACCTTGCATCGCAAGGAGAACACCGACGATCCCGCGCGGCTGGCGTCCATTCTTGATGGCATCTCATCGTCAAGAACGCCCATCGTGCTGCCCCTGCACCCGAGAACGGCCAAGCGCATTGCCGAATATGGCTTGACCTTGCCTTCGGCCGTGCGCGTGATTGATCCACTGGGCTATCTCGATACCCTTTGCCTGGAGAGCGCTTCACAGATGATCCTCACGGACAGTGGCGGAATGCAGAAGGAGGCCTACTTTCACGGCGTGCCCTGCGTCACCCTGCGCGACGAGACCGAGTGGACCGAGCTCGTCGATATCGGCGCCAATGTGCTCACGGGATCGGACGCGGATCGCATTCGCGCCGAGCTGGAAAAGCCGCTGAACCGGCCGAGCATCTCCGACGTCTATGGTGATGGCTTCACGGCCGAGCGCATCGTCAACGACCTACTGAAACGCCTGGGCTGACGAGCGACATGAAAATCGTCTTTGTTGCGCACTACTACCCGCCGGTCAACAGTTCCGGGGCGAAGCGCGTCGAAGCCATCTCCAAGTATCTGGCCGCGGATGGACATGAGGTCACCGTCATCACGACCCAGAAGACCTCGGCCGACGGTGACTTCACAGAAGTCATCCCGAAGCGGGTGCGCCTCATAGAACTGAATTGGCTCGGGCGGAACAGCCCCTCGGTGGAGTCGAAGGCCAGCTTCGAGCCGATGTATACCGGCAGCCCTTCCTGGAAGCGCCGGACCAAAGACCTTGTGATGAACCTCTTTGGCCAGTTGCCCGACCCCAGATTGCCCATGGCAATTTCGTTCGCGACACCGTGGTTGTCCGCATCGGCACGGGCCGCGCTCAGCACGGCGGACGTCGTCATCGGGTCGGCTCCTCCCTGGCCCACGCTATTGGCCGCACTGATTGCAAAGTGGCGTTTCAAGGTGCCCTGCATCCTGGACTACCGCGATCATTTCAGCGACTGCCATGAGATGCCCGGGGGACGCTTTGCCAAGTGGCTGGAGCGGGTCGTCGACCGCCGCCTGGTCAAGGCAGCCGATGCCGTGGTCACCATCTCGCCGCCGATGCAGACCTACTACGGGCAGATGCGGGACGGCGTTGCCTGCATCCTCAACGGCTTTGATCATGAGGTGCTTGATGCCGCACGCGAAGTGGCCATGCCGAACCGAAGGGACGGCCTGGTTTACGTCCGCTATATGGGCATCGTTTCTCCGGGCCGCGTGCCACACAATGTCTTGCGGGCCCTGATGCAGTTCCGCCAGGAAGATCCAGCGCAATTTTCGAGAATCCGCTTTGAGTTCTACGGAAATGCTGCCCTCGTCGGCGAAGCCATCGCCAGCAAGTACCCGAGCATCGCTTCGGCGTTCTCGTATCACGCCGCGGTGCCGTATGTGCAATCGCTGCAGCTGATCATCGAAGCTGACTACGCGCTCTTCTCCGAGACATCCTCCAGGGCATCGATCAGTGCGCAGGGCATTCTGACGACCAAGCTCTTTGAATACATCGGTTCGGGGCGCCCCATCCTTGCGGATATCTCAGCCGAAACGCTGGCCGGCTCGGTGCTCAAGCAAGCCAACCCGGACCACGTTGTGGGCAATTCGCCGGACCTCTTTTTGCAAGTGTTCCGGCGGCCGGATTTTTTTGAGCGTCGCCCCGACAATACGTCCGACAGCGTGATGAAGTTTTCTCGGCGTGCTCAGGCCACCGAATACGCCGAATTGATCGCACGCACCGTGCACAGGTCCTGATATGAACAAATCTACCCGTCATCATCAGATCGGCCTCCACTGCTTCGCCGGCCCTACCCGCTCCCACATCGCGTTCGTCGCATGCGAACCCCTGGCGTGGGCGGATAGCGACGGCACCGCCGTCGATCGCATCTTGGATCTGTTGCAGGAACATCCTGCCGCGACACGCCCTCGATGAACGCGTCCACGCCCACGGCGCGCGGTTCGCGCTTTCGCAGCAACATCGTGCGGATCGCAACCGGCACCCTGGCAAGCCAGGCCATCGTGATCGGATCCACGCCGCTGCTGACGCGTCTGTACGGGCCTGAAGCCTTCGGCGCGCTGGCGGTCTTCACCGCCCTGAATACCGTGCTCGCAGGGCTCTTCACCTTGAAGTACGACCTGTCAATCATCCTGCCGGCCGACGACGAGGAAGCCGTCAAGCTGACCTCCCTGACCATGGCATCCACGGCACTGTTCGCCCTGCTGAGCTTGCTCGGCCTGGGTCTTGCTCGCGCTCTTCTAGGGCCGGCCGTACAACCCTGCTACTTTCTGTTGCCGGTCAGCATCCTGCTGTCGGCGGCCTACACCTGTGCACAGCAATGGGCGGCACGTGCCAACGACTACCGCAGGTTCTCGCGCAGCCAGGTGTTCGGAGCCATCGTCAATGCGTCGCTCTCACTGGTCATCGGACTGGTGATGAAGGCGCCGGCCTATGGGCTCATCATCGGATGGGTGGCGGGACTGGCGATCAGCTTCGCCTATGCGAACGCAGGGCGCGGGCACAAATCAGCCTTGGCGCAACTGGACCGCCGCCAGCTCTGGCGCGTCGCTTGTGCCCATCGGCACTTCCCGTACTTCGTCCTGCCTTCGTCCCTGGTCCAGACTCTGGGCAGCAGCGCGCAGCCCTTCATCCTGCAAGCCTTGTTCTCGCTTCGCGACGTCGGGCACTATGCAATCGCCAACCGTTTCATGCTCGTCCCCAGCACGCTGATCGGCTCGGCCATCTCCGAGGCCTTCCGTGCCGAGTTCGTTGACCGAACGAAGCGGCGAGAAGACGTCAGCCCGTTCTTTCGCGCAACCCTGAGCAAGATGGTGGTGATGGGTTTGCCGGTGTTCCTCCTGCTTCTGTTGACGGCTCCCGCCTTGTTCGAATTCGCATTTGGCCCCGCCTACCGCGAGGCCGGAACCTTGGCACGCTATCTTTGTGCCGGCGTGCTGGCGCAGTTCGTGGCCCAGCCGTTCGCGTACATCTTTGTGGCGACCGGGCAGGTCCGTCGAGGACTGGCCATCCAGTTCGCGACGACGGCCTTGCCGCTGCTGGGCATCGCCTACGGCGGGGTATTGGGGAACATCGCTCTGGCGTTCTGCCTCGCGTCGGGTGCGAGCCTTGTTCTCTCGAGCCTGTTGATCGCCATGGCCTATCGTGCCTGCCGCGACTGGGAGGCCCGACGTGGCTAGATCGCGGCAATGGTGGGGCACATTGGCAACGTGCGCGCTCGCGCTCGTGTATGCGCTCTCCTTCGAGCATGCCTATGCGGCCTACATCAATCCGGTCTACGAGTACGGCCACTACTACTACTACCCCGCGCCATTGGCGCTGTCGATAGCGACCTATGTCTTCCTCATCGCGCCCTGCCTGTTCTACCGCCGGACCGAAGCGCCGTCTGCATATGGCATAGCACTGCTCTATACGCTGTGCTATGTGCCGACGCAGTTGATCATGCTGTTCAACTGGACTCGCGAACCGGGGGAGCTGCTTCTGGTACAGGCAAGCCTGGCGGCAAGCATGAGTGTCTTCATGGCGTGCACGGCAGCGGGCTGGCGTCCGCCTTTACGCCAAATTCCGGTGGCGCGGCTGGGGCCCATCATGGCCGCGATGATGGTTGTCTCGCTGGTCCTGCTCGTCTGGACCTACCGCGATCACATGCGTTTCGTCGGGTTCGACGATGTCTATGACCTGCGCTTCGAGACGAATGCAATCGATACCGGTCCCGTCGTCGACTACTTCGTCTCGTGGCTGTCGTACTGCTTCCTGCCCTTCTATCTGGCACGCGGCATCGTGAACAAGCGCATCTGGGACATCGTGCTTGCGATTGTTGCGTCGGTGCTCATCTACACCTCGACCGGCGCCAAGGCCATGATCCTGATGCCGCCCATCATGCTGGTGATGCACGCGCTGATGCGCGCCCGCGAGAAGTTCCTCCCGGTACTCCTGGCCGTGCTGATCGTTGCCTTGTTCATCGTCACCGACGTGTTGCCGGAGGACGGCCTCGGCTTCTGGGTGAAGTTCATCTTCCTGCTGCGCATCCTCTGCGCGGGAGGCTGGGCCAATTTCGTCTACTACGACTACTTCACGCAGAGCGGCCTGACCTATTACAGCCATATCGGAATCGTCAATGCCGTGACCGGCGCCTATCCCTATGGCAAATACTCGCTTGGCCAGACCATCGGCATCCAGTACAGCGGCACCGAGCTGGCCAACTACAACGCCAACTTCTGGGCCAGCGACGGCTTCGCAGCCCTGGGCCTGGCGGGCATTCCACTCATCACCCTGGCCGCGGCCGGCGTGTTCTTCATGATCAATCGCGTCAGCTCCCGCTACTCGCCGGGTTTCGTCGCCCTGTGGCTGTCCGGCTTCTGGCTGGGGATGCTCAACCTGCCACTGTCGACCGCGCTGGTGTCCGCTGGCGGCGGTCTCACGGTGCTGCTGCTATGGTTCACGGCCCGGAGCACGGCCACGCGCCTCACGCGCGATTGAACGCGCGGCCGGCCTTCTCAAGAAGTATCACGATCACCATGCATATCGTTCACGTCGAAGACTTCTTCCACCCTGATGCAGGGTATCAAGTCAATCTCCTGTCTCGTCTGCAAGTGGCACAAGGCCATCAGTGCACGATCGTCACTGCCGAACTGGACAAGATGCCCACCTTCCTGACCTCCTTCTTCGGCAAGGACGACATGGCCACGCGCGATGCCCGCTTCGAGAACGAAACCGGCGTGCGCGTGATCCGCCTGCCCCTGCTGGCCTTCTACAGCGGCCGTGCGATCTTCTCGCCCAGGCTGCTGCTCAAGACGGTCTCGCGACTGAAGCCGGACGTGGCCTTTGTGCACAGCGAAGACACGATGACGGGCATGCTGTTCATCTGGATGTCGCGATGGCTGAGCTATCCGATGATCCTGGACTGCCACATGCTCGAGATGGCCTCCGAGCACCGCTTCAAGCAGCAGTTCCGGGCCTTCTACAGGCGCTTTGTGGCGCCCATCATCCTGCGCCGGAACATTCCCCTGGTCCGCGTCGTCGACAGCGACTATGTACAGAAGTGCCTGGGCATCCCGCTCAGCCACACCGACCTGCTCTCCTTCGGCACCGACACCTTGTATTTCAGCCCGGATGCCGAAGTGCGCCGCGAGGTGCGTGCCAGCCTCGGTCTTTCGCAAGACGCCTATGTGGTGATCTATGCCGGCAAGCTCGACGCGAGCAAGGGCGGCAAGTTCCTGGCTGAAACGCTGCAGGAAAAATTCCCTCTGGCCGCCGGCCGCGAGATCGAACTGCTCGTCATCGGGACGGCCGACGGCGCCTATGGCCAGGAGGTCGAGCAACTGCTCGCAGCCGGCAAGAACAAGCTCGTTCGCCTGCCCACGCAGCGCTATTCCGATCTCGCCCAGTACTACCGCTGTGCGGACCTGGCCATTTATCCGAAGCAATGCAGCATGAGCTTCTTCGAGGCGCAGTCTTGCGGCCTGCCCGTGCTCTTCGAGGACAACGAGATCAACGCGCAACGCATCGAAGCCGGCAACGCTTTCGTCTTCAAACCGGCCGACCTCGTGGATTTCCGCAACAAGATCATGGAAATCGCCGGGCTGCCCGAGGCTCAAGCCGCGGCTGTCCGTGCGAACGCGCGCAACTACGTGCTGCAGCATTACGACTACGTCCCGATCGCCCGCAAATTCACTGCCGTCCTTGAGCGGGCCATGTCGGCCTGGCCCAAGAAGCGTCCGGCGTCCGTCTGACAGGCACGCCTGCATGAAAGTTCTTTTCATTGCGCCGCTGCCAGATCCGGTCACCGGCCAATCGCTGGCCTGCCGCGTGTTTCTCGACGAACTCGAGAAGCACCACCGGGTCGACGTCATCAACATCAACAAGCACAGCCTCAAGAGTGGCGTGATGGGCGGCACCCTGAGTCGCGCGGGCGCCGTACTGGGCTTTGCCTGGCAGACCTGGCGCCGGGCGCGACAGGCTGATCTCATCTACTTCACGATATCGGAGTCCATCGCCGGCAATCTGAAGGATCTGCTGATCTACGCCGTCTGTGCTGGCCGGCTGCAGCGCATGGCCATCCATCTGCATGGCGGTGCCGGCATGAAGGTACTGATGGGCAATCGGTCGCTGCTGGCGGCCCTCAACCGCATGTTCTGGCGTCGCCTCGGTGCCGTCATCCTGCTGGGGGAGCGGCACCTTTCGCTGCTCGCGGGCCTGCCACAGGCCTGGCGTCAGAGCCATGTTCATCTGGTGCCCAATTTCGCCCAGGACTACCTGTTCCGCGACGCTGCCGAGATCGACGCCAAGTTCGCCAAGCCGGCGCCACTGCGCCTGCTGTACTTGAGCAATCTGATTCCGGGCAAGGGGCACGACGAGCTGCTGGCCGCATATCAGAGCCTGAGCCCGGCCGAGCAAGCGCAGATTCAGCTCGACTTTGCAGGCGCCTTCGAAAGCGAAACTGCGCGCAGCGACTTCCTGGCGCGTGCAGGGACGATGCCGCAAATCAGATACCACGGTGTCGTTGGCGGCGCGGACAAGGCGCACTTGCTGGCCGAAGCCCATGTGTTCTGCCTGCCTACCTACTACCCCTACGAGGGCCAGCCGATCTCGATTCTGGAGGCCTACGCCTCCGGATGCGCCGTCATCACCACGGACCACAGCGGCATCTTCGACATTTTCACGCCCGGCGAATGCGGCCTGGCAGTGCAGCCCCGTTCTGCCGAGTCGATCGCCGCGGCCCTGCGCCAGTGCCTGGCCGACCGGGCCACGCTGCTCACCCAGGCTCGGCAGAACCGACGCCTGGCCGACGAGCACTACCGGGTCGCCACCTACAATCGGCGTCTTCTTTCGGTGCTCGCCGCCATGAGCGCGACGCCTGAATCACAAGAATGAACCACTAGCCTGAGCCATGTCTTCGCGCCCCTACCAGATCTGCACCAACTGCATCATGGACACGTCCGATTCCGGCATCGTGTTCGATGACCGCGGCTGGTGCGACTACTGCAACAACTACCACCGCAACATCCTCCCCAACTGGCACACCGACGAGCGCGGTGAGCGCGAGATCATGGCGCAGGTCGACAAGATCAAGCGCGACGGCCGCGGCAAGGACCATGACTGCCTGATCGGCCTGTCCGGCGGCGTGGATAGCTCCTACGTCACCTACCTCGCCAAGGAGAAGTTCGGCCTGCGGCCCTTGCTCTATCACGTGGATGCGGGCTGGAATTCGCAGCAGGCCGTCAACAACATCGAGAAGCTCGTCGATGGCCTGGGGCTGGACCTCTTCACCGAGGTGATCGACTGGCCCGAGATGCGCGACCTGCAACTGGCCTTCTTCAAGGCCCAGGTGCCGCACCTGGACACGCCGCAGGACCACGCCTTCTTCGCCGGCCTGTACAACTTCGCCGCGAAAAATAACGCCAAGTACATACTGACAGGCGCCAACTACTCGACCGAATGCGTGCGCGAGCCGCTGGAGTGGCACTACCACGCCTCTGATGTGCGCCAGCTGCGAGACATCCACGCCCGCTTCGGCACGCGCCCGCTCAAGAAGTTCCCGACCGCCGGCATCTTCAAGTTCAAGATCTACTACCGCTTCTTCCACGGCGTGCAGGTGGTCAAGCCGCTCAACCATGTGCCCTTCTACAAGGAAGCGGCCATGGACGAACTGGTGGCCAAGTACGGCTGGCAGAAGTACGCGCACAAGCACTACGAGTCGCGCTTCACGCGCTTCTACGAGGGCTACTGGTTGCCATCGAAGTTTGGCTACGACAAGCGCCGCGCCCACTTCTCCAGCCTCATCCTCACCGGGCAGCTCAAGCGCGAAGACGCGCTGGCCAAGATCGCCGTCTCGGCCTACGACGAAGAGACGTTGGCCATCGACTTCGAGTACATCGCCACCAAGCTGGGCCTTACCGTGGCCGAGCTGCAGGCCCTGCACGCCGGCCCGAAGAAGACCTATCGCGATTACAAGAACGACATGGGCATGATCGAGCTGGGCACCAAGGTGCTGCGCGCGCTCGGCGTGCAGCGCGCCATCATCCGATGATCACCATCGTCGACTACGGCCTCGGCAATATTGGTGCCTTCGCCAATATGTACAAGCGCATGAGCATCGCCACGCGCTTCGCCAAGGCGCCGTCCGATCTCGAAGGCGCGAGCCACGTGATCCTGCCGGGCGTGGGCGCTTTCGATCACGCCATGGAACTGCTCGACGCCTCGGGCATGCGTGCGCCGCTGGACGCGCTGGTGGCCGCAGGCGAGGTGCCCGTGCTGGGCATCTGCGTGGGCATGCAGATCCTGGCCGACGGCAGCGACGAAGGCTCGGCCCGTGGCCTGGGCTGGATCCCCGGCCGCGTGCGCGGCTTTGCGGCCCGGCCCGAATGCGCCGGCCTGCCACTGCCGCATATGGGCTGGAACGACGTGACGCCCAAGCCGGGCAGCGCGCTCTTCAAGGGACTGGAGAACGACGCGCGCTTCTACTTCCTGCACAGCTTCTTCTACGAATGCGCGGATGCAGCCGATGAGCGCGCCATGGCCGACTACGGTGCCCCCTTCGCCTGCTCCATCCAGCGCGGCAAGGTCTTCGGCGTGCAATGCCATCCGGAGAAGAGCCACCACTGGGGCGCCGCCCTGCTGAAGAATTTTGCGGAGATCTAACGTGTTACGTCCCCGCATCACTCCCTGCCTGCTCGTCCATGAAGGCGGCCTCGTCAAGACGGTCGGCTTCAAGGAGCCGAAGTACGTCGGCGACCCGATCAACGCGGTCAAGATCTTCAACGAGAAGGAAGCCGACGAGCTGATCGTGCTCGACATCGACGCCTCCCGCAACGGCGTGGAGCCCGACTACAAGCTCATCGAGCATCTCGCAGCCGAGTGCCGCATGCCCCTGGCCTACGGCGGCGGCGTGCGCACGCCCGAACAGGCCAAGCGCATCATCGGCCTGGGTGTTGAGAAGGTCTGCATCAGCGCCGCTGCGGTGGAGGACGAGACCCTTGTCACCCGCATCGCTGATGGCGTGGGCCGGCAGAGCGTGGTCGTCGTGCTCGACGTGCGCAAGAAGAAGGGGCTCTTCGCCAGCGGCTACGAGCTCTGCACGCACAACGCCACACGCGTCCACAAGGGCGAGCCGATCGAGATCGCGCGCCGCATGCAGGCCGCCGGCGCGGGCGAGATCGTCATCAACAGCATTGACCGCGATGGCCAGATGAAGGGTTACGACCTCGCCCTGGCCAAGGAGATGCGCGCCGCGCTCTCCATTCCGATGAGCGTGCTCGGCGGCGCCGGCTCGCTCGCCGACATCGAACAGCTGGTGCAGGCTTGCGGCGTCATCGGCGCCGCGGCCGGCAGCCTCTTCGTCTTCAAAGGCCAGTACCGCGCGGTGCTGATCAATTACCCGAACCCGGCGCAGAAGGACGACATGATCCGCAACGCGCTGGCTCGCTAAGCATGTTCCAGGACAAGACCCTCCTCATCACCGGCGGCACCGGCAGCTTCGGCAATGCCGTGCTGCGCCGCTTCCTCGACTCCGACCTGCGAGAGATCCGCATCCTCTCGCGTGACGAGAAGAAGCAGGACGACATGCGCAAGAAGTACGCGCATCCCAAGCTCAAGTTCTACATCGCCGATGTGCGCGACGGCCGCGCCGTGGCCGCTGCCATGCGCGGCGTGGACTACGTCTTCCATGCCGCTGCGCTCAAGCAGGTGCCCTCCTGCGAGTTCCATCCGATGGAGGCCGTGCGCACCAATGTGCTCGGCACGGAGAACGTGCTCGAAGCCGCCATCGCCGCGGGCGTGAAGCGCGTCATCTGCCTGTCCACCGACAAGGCGGTCTACCCGATCAATGCCATGGGCATCTCCAAGGCCATGATGGAGAAGGTCATGGTCGCTGCCTCGCGCAATCTCGAGGGTACGGGCACGGTGATCTGCGGCACGCGCTACGGCAATGTGATGGCCTCGCGCGGCTCGGTGATCCCGCTCTTCGTCGATCAGGTGCGCGCCGGCAAGCCGCTCACGCTGACCGACCCGAACATGACGCGCTTCATGATGACGCTGGACGACGCCGTCGAACTGGTGCTCTATGCCTTTGAGCATGGCCACAATGGCGACATCTTCGTGCAGAAGGCCCCCGCTGCAACGGTACGCACCTTGGCCGAGGCCGTGCTCGAGGTCATGGACGTGCCCGACCATGAGATCCGTGAAATCGGCACCCGCCATGGCGAGAAGCTCTACGAGGCCCTGCTATCGCGCGAAGAACGCGCGGGGGCGGAAGACCTCGGTGACTACTACCGCGTCCCGCCCGATGGTCGCGACCTCAACTACACCAAGTTCGTCGAGCAGGGTGAGGCCCGCATCGCCGCGGCCGAGGACTACACCTCGCACAACACCGTGCGGCTGGACCGCGAAGGCATGAAGCAGCTGCTGATGAAGCTCGACTTCATGCAGCGCATCGCGCGCGGCGATGCTGCGGTGGCCGAAGAATGAAGATCGCCATCACAGGTGCCTCAGGCTTCGTCGGCCGCAATCTGCAATGGCGGCTGCGCGAACTGGGCCACACCGACGTGCGGCTGGTGCCGCACGAAGCCAAGGACCCTGAACTCATCTCGCTGCTGACGGACCTGGATTTCGTCTTCCACCTGGCCGGCGTCAATCGCCCGCAGGACCCAACCGAGTTCGATGACGGCAACGCAGACTTCAGCCTGCGCCTGATCTCCATCCTCGGCAGCCTGCCGGGTTCGCGCGCTCGGGTGGTCTTCGCGTCCTCGATCCAGGCCACGCTGGACAACAGCTATGGCCGCAGCAAGCTCGCCGCCGAGGAGGCTTTGCTGGACTACAGCCGCAAATGCCTGGCGCCGGTCTACATCTTCCGGCTGCCCAATGTGTTCGGCAAATGGTGTCGGCCCAACTACAACTCGGTCGTGGCCACCTTCTGCCACAACATCGCGCGCGACCTGCCCGTCACCATCAACGACCGGACCGCGCCGCTGCGCCTGGTCTACATCGACGACGTGGTGCGGAGTTTTCTGGACAAGCTCACGCAAGTCGAGCCGAGCGGATTCGTTGAAGCCGAGCCCTGCTTTGATACCACCGTCGGCGAGCTGGCCGACACGCTCAAGGGCTTCCGCAATACCCGCGAGAGCCTGCTGATCGACCGCGTCGGCACCGGTCTCACGCGCGCGCTCTACGCCACCTACGTGAGCTACCTGCCCACCGAGGCCTTCTCCTACGAGGTGACCCGCCATGCCGACCCGCGCGGCGTGTTCGTCGAAATGCTCAAGACCCCGGACGCCGGTCAGTTCAGCTACTTCACCGCCGGCCCGGGCATCACGCGCGGCGAGCATTACCACCACACCAAGACCGAGAAGTTTCTGGTCATCAAGGGCCGCGCGCACTTTGGTTTCCGCCACATCGAAACCGGAGAGGTGCATGAGATCGTCACCGAAGGCGGCGACGCACGCATCGTCGAAACCGTGCCGGGCTGGACGCACAACATCACCAATATCGGCGATGAAGAAATGATCGTCATGCTCTGGGCCAACGAGAACTTCGATCGCCAGCGCCCCGACACGATCAGCATGAAAGTCACGCCATGAGAAAGCTCAAGGTGCTCACCGTCGTCGGCACCCGGCCCGAGATCATCCGCCTCTCGCGCGTGATGGCCGCGCTCGACGAGCATTGCGATCACGTGCTCGTGCACACGGGTCAGAACTACGACTACGAGCTGAACCAGGTCTTCTTCGACGACCTCGGCGTGCGCAAGCCCAGCCACTTCCTCAATGCGGCCCAGGGCGGCGCGGCCCAGACCATCGGCAACATCATTGCCGGCATCGACGCGGTGCTTGAGCAGGAAGCCCCCGAGGCCATGCTGGTGCTCGGCGATACCAACTCCTGCCTGTCCGTGATCGCCGCCAAGCGGCGCAAGATCCCGATCTTCCACATGGAAGCCGGCAACCGCTGCTTCGACATGCGCGTGCCCGAGGAAACCAACCGCCGCATCGTCGACCACACGGCCGACATCAACCTCACCTACAGCACCATCGCCCGCGACTACCTGATGCGCGAAGGCCTGGCGCCGGACCATGTCATCAAGACCGGCAGCCCGATGTACGAGGTGCTGCACCACTACATGCCCGGCATCGATGCCTCCACGGTGCACACGCGCCTGGGCCTGACCGAGCAGAGCTACTTCGTCGTCAGCGCGCACCGCGAGGAGAACATCGACGCGCCGCGCACCTTCGCCAAGCTCTGCGCCGTGCTCAACGCCGTGGCCGAGGACCATGGCCTGCCCGTTATCGTCTCCACGCATCCGCGCACGCAAAAGCGCATCGACGCCGAAGGCATCAAGTTCCACGCCGGCATCCAATTGCTCAAGCCGCTGGGCTTTCTCGACTACGTGCGCCTGCAGAAATCGGCGCGCGCCGTGCTGTCCGACAGCGGCACGATCAACGAGGAATCGAGCATCCTCAACTTCCCCGCGCTCAACCTGCGCGAGGCGCACGAGCGCCCCGAAGGCATGGAAGAAGCTGCGGTCATGATGATCGGCCTTTCGCTGGATCGCGTGCGACAGGGCCTGGCCATCCTCGCCAGCCAGCCTCGCGGCGAAGATCGAGGCCTGCGCCTCGTGGCCGACTACAGCATGCCCAACGTCTCCGACAAGGTCGTGCGCATCATCCACAGCTACACCGATTACGTGAACCGTGTCGTCTGGCGCAAATACGACTGAACGGCTCAAGGTCCTCGTCGTCAGCCAGTACTTCTGGCCCGAGGTCTTCCGCGTCAACGAGGTCGTCTCTGAACTGACTGCGCGCGGCCACGAAGTCACGGTGCTGACGGGGCGTCCGAACTATCCGGATGGCGAGGTCTTCGCGGACTTTGCTGCCGACCCCGCTCAATTCAGTCGTTATGCCGGCGCCGAGGTGCTGCGCGTGCCGCTGCGGCCGCGCGGCAAGGGCAGCTTGCGGCTGATGCTCAACTACTGGAGTTTCGTGTTCTGGGGTTGCGTGCTGGGCCCCTGGCTGCTCCGCGGCCGCAAGTTCGACGCCATCTTCTGCTTCGAGACCTCGCCCATCACCTCGGCCCTGCCCGCCGTGCTGCTGCGCCGGCTCAAGCGCGCGCCGCTGCTGCTGTGGGTGCTCGATCTCTGGCCCGACACGCTCTCAGCCGTCGGCATCGTGCGTTCGCGGCGAATGCTCGATGCAGTGGGCGAGCTGGTGGCCTTCATCTACAAGCGCTGCGATCTGATTCTTGCCCAGTCCAAGGGCTTCTTCCCAGCCATCGAGCGCTGGGCAAAGGCTCCGCACAAGACGCGCTACTTTCCACAGTGGGCCGAAGGCGCCTTCGACGGCGGGCTGGGCGAGGTGGAGGTCGCGTCCGAGTTGGCCGCCCATGCGGGCGCTTTCAAGATCATGTTCGCCGGCAATATCGGAGAGGCGCAGGATTTCCCTGCGATCCTCGACGCGGCCCAGGCCTTGCGCCATCGCCAGGATATCCATTGGCTTATCGTCGGCGACGGCCGAGCTGCCGACTGGGTGCGCGAACAAATCGCAGCTTTGGATTTGCGCAACACCGTCTTCATGCTGGGCCGCCACTCCCTGGAGCGCATGCCCAGCTTCTTCAAGGGTGCGGACGCGCTGCTGGTCTCGCTCAAGGCAGAGCCCATCTTCGCCATGACCATTCCCGGCAAGGTGCAGGCCTACCTGGCGGCCGGCCGCCCCTTGCTGGGCATGCTCGACGGTGAAGGCGCGCGAGTGATTCGCGACGCGCAGGCGGGCCTGGTTTGCGCGGCGGGCGATGGCGCGAGCCTGGCCGCTCAAGCCCTGGCGCTGGCCAGCACACCGATCGATCAACGCAGGGCCATGGGCGCAAATGCCCAACAGTACGGTCAGGAGAATTTCAATCGTGCCCGGCTCATGCAACAGCTTGAGCAATGGCTGCGGTCACAGTCCTGATGGCGCGTCGCTGAAGTGGCAGTCAGCCGAACTCGCGCATGCTCGCAATCAGCTGCGGCCAGGCCGCGGGCTGGTAGCCCGTGGCAGCGGCAAAGCGGGCGGCATCCAAGGAGCGATCGATCACAAATTCGTGATCGGCCATGATCGGGTTACCAGCTCCGTACGAATCTGCGACCAGCTTGAGCAACTCGTACTTGCTGATGGACGGCCCAGCCACGTGGTAGGTGCCGTGCAGCCCTTGATTGGGGATCACGTGCTCGCCGATCACGCGCGCAAGCTCCACGGTCGGCAGGGCTGAAAAGATGGCACTGGCAAAGCCGCGAACCGGCTCGCTGCGGCCAAGGAACCAACTGATCAGACCGTGATCGCTGTTCAGCTCGTGGCCGATGATCGAGGTGCGCAGCGTGACGGCGTGCGGGTAGTCCACCTCACCCATCAATTTGCTGCGGCCATAGAGATCGATCGCATCGGGCACGTCGTCCTCCACGTAGGAACCACGACTGCCCGAAAACACGCAATCGGTACCGATGTGCACCAGCCGCGCGCCCTGCCTTTCGCAAAGGCGCGCAAGACGGTGCGGCAATAGCGCATTGATCGGGATGGCAGTCGCTGGATCGCCGGCTCCAGCGATCTGCTTGACGACGCCAACGCAGTTGATCACCACCTCGGGCTGTACCTCGGCGAAGAGGCGTCGCAGGTCGCTCAGGCTCGATGCGTCAATGCCACCGACAAATCTGGCTTGCGGCGCTCGCATCTCCAGGGCGCGCAAGGTTTCGAGCCGACGCACCGAACCGATCACTTCATAGGCAGGTTCGGTCGCGAACCAGCGAAGCACGGCGTTGCCGAGCATGCCATTGGCACCCATCACCAGGAGCCGCTTCTTCGATATTGCTGTCATGTCCTCGATTCTCGCCGAGCGACCGGCTCCTCATGCCGATACGGCCAAACGAGCCCTGCACGCACGCCTTCATCGACTATCTTGTCCGTGCGCGCGCGCTGTAATAGGCGCGACGCAGGAAACCTGATGCCACCCGTCGCCAGATGCCAACGTCGAGAACGATTGACGGATTCAGCCGTACCGCGCGCGCGAAGCGACGCAGCGCCATCAAGCTGCGGCCGGACTGCGCATGGTGCCTGGCGGCAATGCTGAATGCGTTCGACAGCGAACGCTTTGCCGCAGCCGGATCGGCTCGCTGCAGCCAGTACTCCCGCATCACATCGATGATCTCGTCGGCACGCTCCACCGACATCATCTGGAACGACGCCGAGCCTTCGTGAATACGGTACTCCGACAGGACTTGCGGCACGCGCATGAAGGGCCCGAAATCGGCTGCGCGCAGCCAGAACTCGAAATCCGGCAGTTGACGTCGACGTACATCCCAGCCACCGGTCGTCTCGAAAACACGGCGATGGAAAAAGGCACCCGGTCCGGGCTGGCAGACCAGTTCCTCACGCAGTTCGCGTGCCTCGAACTCGGGCGCGCTCATCGTGCGCAGGCGCCGCCCCGCGGCGTCAATCAGCCAGTAGTCGCAATAAACCATGGCGACATCCGGCGCGGCCTGAAGCGCCGCCACCATGGCGCTGACAGCGCCGGGGCACAGGCAATCGTCGCTGCTCAAATAGGCCAGGATTTCTCCTCGCGCCAGCGCCCACCCGCGATTCAGCGTCGCAGCTTGGCCCACGTTGGCATGTGTCAGGACCTGCACTCGCTCACCCTCGTAGCGACGTGCAACGGCAAGTGTGCTGTCGGACGAGCCGTCGTCGATGACGATGAACTCCAGGTTCGGATAATCCTGCGCCAACACGCTCTCTATCGTGGCCGCGAGATAGTCAGCCTGCATGTAGGCTGGGGTGACGATGCTGACGAGCGGGTGCCTCATCGCCGCATTTTCACTTCCGCGTGCGCAAAGCCAAGGCAAACAAGGCAATCGCATCCAGGGTCATGCGTGCGAACCAGGCCCAGGCCGCACCCTTCAGCCCGAAATGCAAGGTCAACGGCCACAGTGCCGCCAAGAACAGGGGCAGTTCTGCGCAATGCAAGAGTGCGGGCGCTCGAAACTGGCCGGCGCCATGCAGCCAGGTCAAAGGCACATGGGCCAGACAGTTGATGAAAATGCCGATGGCAAAGATCTGCAGCAGCGACGCACTGTGGGCACTGAATTCCGGTGTCAACCACCAGGACAGCAGCGGCGCGGCGAAAACTGCCAAGCCCGCACATAGCGGCAGCAAGGCGAGCGCGAGCACACCAACCGCCCGATCGAACAGCCGCCACGCCGCGCCGCCGCGCTGCCCCGCCGCAAAAGTCGGCAGCAGCACGGCCGTCAGCGCGCCCGGAGCAATCCACAACTTGGTCACCAGCTCCTGAGGCGTTGCGTAGTAGGCGACTGCCGCAGCCGACAAAGCGGCACCGATCACGAAGCGATCCACATAACCCATGAAGGGACTGACCACGTTGCTCAGTGTGAGCCATCCACCGGCCACGCTCAAAGGCCGCAGCAGCGCAGCCTCAAAACGCATCTGCCCATGCAATTGCGGCAGCAAGCGCCAGACCTGCCAAGCGTGCACGAGGCAACCGAGCAGGCGCCCAGCAGCCAGGGCCAGCGTGATGATGAACAGGTCTGGGCCCACGTAGACCAGCACCAGCCAGGGGCCGGCGAAGGTCCAGATTCCCATCGGCAGGCGCACCAGGTTGAGCGCGCCAAACGCATGCGCCGCCTCCAACATGCCGCGCAAACCTGCCGTTAGCACGATGAAGGGCAGCGCGGCCGCCATGGCCCAGGCGGCACGCAGTGCCGCATCACGGTCCGGCAGGTCTTTGATCAGGCCGACACCCCACGGTGCCAGCAGCGCCATCAAGACGCCACCGATGCAGCCCAGCAGGGCCATCAGCACCAGCGCCGTGCCGCTCAGCGGACCGACTCTTGCATCGTCTCCCTGGCCCAGCGCATGAGCCAGCGCCTGCGTCAGCGCGCGCCCCAGGCCGAGGTCAAACAGGCCAAAGTAGCTGGTCACCGCCCAGATCAGCGTCAGCACGCCAAAGCGCTCGGTCCCCAGCCCGTGCAGCAGCGGCGGAATCGCCAGCACAGCCAGCAGCAGCGGGGCACCGAGACCGACGAGATTGAAGAGCGTGTTGCGGGTGATGTTCAAGCGGGTTTCATGCCTGGGCCGGCGCGTGCGGATTCTAGGCGACAGGCTCGGCCGATCTGGGGTGCCGTCTAGAATTACGGCCATGTTCAAAGCCACTCTTTATGCGGCCCTGGCCCTCGTCGGCCTGGCCATTTGCACCCCAGCGCAGGCTTATATCGACCCGAACGCCGGCGGCATGCTGTTCCAGCTGCTGGCACCGCTGTTTGCAGCGCTGATCGGCGCCTGGATGTTTCTGCGCCGCTGGATTGCCGCATGGGCCCGCCGTGCATGGGCGCGCCTGACTGGCCGCAAGCCCGAATGAAATCCGCTGCGCTCGCGCGCACCGGCCTCCAGGGCGGTGCGCGGGCCATGCTGGGCTTTGCCTTCGTGGCCTTGAGTCTGGTCTGGATGCCGCTGGCCCTGCTGCGCCAGATTGACGCCTTCGTCGGCTTCCTGACGCCACTTCAACTTGCGCGAGACGCCTCGCTGGCCTATCTGCTGCTGACTGTGCCTGCGCTGGCGTTGACCTTGATGGCTTCGGCATTGCGTGCATTGCTGCTGCGTCTTGGCGTGAGCGAAGCACGCTCGGCACTGTCCGGCTGGTGCGTGATCCTGGTGCCGACGCTGTGGGTCTGCGTATGGCAGCTGGGCGGCAGCCTGTGGATGTGGTTGACGAGCCTTGGCCTGAGCCTGCCCAGCAATGCGAACACACGCGTGATTGCGGCTTTGGTGCTGCTTGCAGCGCTGGCCGCGCTGTTGCGCTGGATCGGATTGCGCACATTGTTGAACGGTATCGTCACGAAGCTGGCGGGCCTCAACAGCCTGGCCCTCGTGCTGCTCGTCCCGGCACTCGCCTGCCTGGCCTTCGATCCGCCACGCTTGCTCTCGCACGCAAATATTGAAGGCCGGCCCGCCGCCGCCTTGAACGCTCCCGATATCTACCTCATCAGCATCGACACGGTGGCGGAGGTCGATGCTCAGACATGTGGCGATGGCCCGACGCTGATGCCACGGCTGCACGAGTTCGCTGGCCGCGCGACTTGCTTCAGCCGCCATTACAGCAGTGCCAACTTCACCACGCCGAGCACGGCGACGATGGAAACCGGTGCCCTGCCCTGGCGCCACTGGGCCGTTCAGATCGCGGCGCAAATTCTGCCCGCGCTGCAGCCGGACACGCTGGCGGCAAGCCTGACACGCGTCGGGTACGAGACCTCTTCGATCAATGCGAATCTGCTCGCCGCGCCTCGCCATCACGGCACAGATGCAGGCTGGGATTCGCACGTCATGGCGCGCTCCGAATCGCTGGGCGTATGGCCGCGTGAATTCCTGAGTATCTTCTCAGACAGCACGGTACCTTTCTGGTTGGCAGGCCTCGTGCCCTTTCTCGACACGCTCGATGTTTATGTGCATGCCGAGCGCAACCCGTATGCACCGGAATTTACGTACGACGCGGCACTGAAACAGCTGGCGGCGCCCTCGAGCCGGCCACGCTTCATGTGGCTGCACACACTGCCTCCGCACGATCCCTATCTGCCGCCCCCCGACGCCAAGTACAAGCTGCTGCCGCGCGGCGAACTGGAGCGATGGAGCCAGTTCAAGGGCATGGGCGAATACCCCCGAGGCGAGCAGGAACTGATCGACAAGCATCGCTTGCGCTATCGAGAAAGCATCCTTGGTGCCGATGCTGCGTTGGGCCGGCTGCTTGATGAACTGGCGCGCACCGGCCGACTCGACAAGGCGATCGTCATCATCACGGCCGACCATGGAGAGTCCTTCGAACACGGCTTTCTTGGCCATGCCGGCGGTGCTTTGCACAACGATCTGCTGCAAATACCGCTGCTTATCAAGTTGCCGGGCCAACGCGAACCGCGCCGCGTCGATACGCCGGTCAGCCTGGCCGATCTTGCGCCCACCATCACCGATCTTGCTGGTGCGACATCCCCCAAGCAGGCCGACGGCCGCAGCCTGCTCCCGGCGCTGCAGGGCGGAACGCTCGAAGCGCGGCCGGTGTTTGCCATGGCGATGGAGCAACAGAGCCGCTTTCACGAGATCTCGCGAGGCCACTACGCGCTGATCACCGGTAACGACAAGCTGGTCCTGCACCTGGCCGAGCGGCGAATCGAACTCTTCGACCTCGCGAAGGATCCGCACGAACGGCACGACCTCGCCGCAGCCAAACCTGAGCGCGCCGCAGAGTTGCGCGCACAACTCGAAGCTGCCCTCGCGGTCGCGGAAACGCGCCGCAAGGCATTCATGCAAAGCTCGCGGTGAAGCTTCCTGCCCTGCCGATCAATCGCGCCCTGCTGCAATGGCTGCGTGCCGGTCAGCGATGGCGCGACCTGGATTGGCGCGTGCGCGCAGCGCTGGCCTGGCGCGCCGGGCTTGGCAGCATCAACCAGGGCCTCAGCGAGGCGCAGCCGCAAAGCACGCATGAACTGGAGCCGCTGCTGGTCCTTGGCCCCTGGCGCAGCGGCACGACGGTGATGCATGAGCTGTTGAGCGCGGCCACCGGCTGGCCTACCCCGCTGACCTGGCAATGCATGGATCCCTGTGCCTTCCGTCTCAGCAAAGGGCCGCGCGCCAGCGCAACGGTGGCCAGGCCCATGGACGGCCTCGCACTGGGCGCTCTCTCGCCCCAGGAGGACGAATTCGCTCTGCTGGGCCTTGGCCAGCCTTCGGCTTACCGTGCCTTTTGGATGCCCCACCGAATCGACGAAATGGCGCCCATGCTGGATCAGCAGCGCTGGCTTGACGATAGCGAGTGGTTGCGGCCCTGGGAATCATTCCTGCGCGCGGTAGCCGGGCCCAGCGCGGGTCTGGTCCTGAAGTCGCCGAATCACACCTTCCGCGTCCAAGCCATCCTGCGTCACTTCCCAAAAGCACGGATCGTCTGGATGCTGCGCGACCCCGTGCAGGTGTTCATGTCCAACCGCAAGATGTGGCGCGCCATGTTTGCTGAGCACGGTTTGACGAATGCCGATCCGGCCGCTCTTGACACCTTCTTGACGCGAGCGCTGGTCGCCAGTGCCGACGCGTTGCGTTGGGCCGCAGCGGCCTTGCCACCGGTCCAACTCGCTTTTTGCCGCCAGGAAGATCTGCGCCTTGACCCGGTCAGCCAGACGCACCGCGTCCTTCGCCAGCTGGGCATCGACACCGGGGGGCGCCTTGCTGAGCTCAAGCACGCTGTCGCGCTGACATCCGCCGGCCGTACCGAGGCCTATGCCGAGACACCGACCACCGCCGTCCTTCATGCGCTGCAAGCGCTCAGGGAGACTCAGGATGGGATCGAAACACCGCGTGGCCACCCTGGCGGTCCTTGAGTTGTCGCGCGTAGGTAGTTGGAACAGTCGAGGCTGATCGCCTTGGGCCGGTCCTCAAGACTCCTCGCTACACTGAGACAACATCACTTAGCTGCGCGATATTGCCTTGAAGACAGATCGGAACGCGCCCTGCCCATGCGGCAGTGGCTTGAAGTTCAAGAAGTGCCATGGCAGCCCTCTGGGATCGGCTGCCGAAGCGGCACCCCCGTCGCCAACGGCGTCCTTGGCCCATCTGGTGCCCGAGCAGCTATTTGCTCAAGCGCTGAATCATCATCAAGGCGGTGAGCTTGCGGCGGCAGCCACGCTCTACCGGGAACTTCTGAAGGCACATCCTCAGCAACCCGATGTGCATCACAACCTGGGCCTGGTACTGCTTCAGCAGGGTCACCATGGGGAAGCGGTCGAGCATGTGAGCCGCGCTACGGCGCTGGAGCCAGGTCGGCTGGCTTTTCGCGCCAGCCTTGCCTCCGTGCTGACAACCGTGGGCCAATACACCGACGCAATCAGCATGTTCGCCGCGGCTGGAACGGCGCTCGATGCGCGAGGCCTGCAGAGCTACGCGGTAGCCTTGGGTCGTGCGGGTCGCACATCCGAAGCCTTGGCTCTGTGCCGGAAGGGCCTGCAGGCACATCCGCATGATGTCGACGCGCTGGGCCTGCTTGGGAACCTACTGACGGATCAAGGGGCATTCGAGGCTGCCGACGCAGCCTACTCCGAAGCCCTGAGCCTGCGTGCCGATGCGGCGGCCATTCATTCCAACCGGCTGCTGATGCTGAACTACAGCGACACCATCGACGCTGCTGAGCTACTGGCTCAGCACCTCGGTTTCGGGGCCTTTCACGACGGTATCTGGCAGCTGCTTCCACCGCTGTTTGCCAATGAACGACGTTTGGACAGGCCGCTTCGATTGGGCTTTGTTTCTCCCGACCTGGGTGAGCATCCAGTCGGCTATCTGGTCGAGCCGCTGATCACCGGACTATCGAGAGAGCAGTTCGAGCTTCATCTCTACGCGACTCGCCGGCGTACGGATTCGCTCGCCGAGCGGCTCAAGGCCATTGCCAGCGGCTGGCACGAATGCCATGCGATGACAGACGCTGAATTGATCGCAGAGATCCAGCGCGACGACATCGATGTCTTGATTGATCTGGCAGGTCACACGTCGGGCAATCGGCTTGCAGCGTTCGCCCGCCGTGCAGC
>FSVW01003593.1_pt1 | contig 26987 bp, 34 predicted proteins | sample 1637551 | NCBI WGS metagenome assembly FSVW01 (sample SAMEA3914814, study PRJEB12502) | metagenome | biome: forest; material: soil | place: USA | collected 2011-09-16 | depth 0.1 m | reverse complement strand
GTGGGAGAAATCTGCCAGAAATGGGCAGAAACAGGGGTTTTACGGGAACGGCGGCCCAGTAATTTGTCTATGAGCGCCGTTCGCTCGTGGCACTCAAAACCCCCCGCCGCAAGGTGTGCCGGTTCGAGTCCGGCTTGGGGCACCAAGGATCTTTGGCTCTAAACGTTGAAAGTGGTGTGTGGGAAGAATTTGGAACACCAAACCTCCCCTGCAGCACGCAAACCGCCGCGCTTGACGCGGCTTTTTTGCGTCTGCGTAGGCCTTACGGTGCTGGTGTGGCCGAGGCTGGCAGGACGCCCGTCGACTTGTATGCCGCCACGATGCCGGTAACTGCGGCGCTCAGAACCTGCTCCATGCCGGCCAGCGCCGGCTCGACGGCCACCACGGTATTGATGACCAGACCGGCCTTGGTCAGGCCTGCCGCGTTGGGCGCCAGCGTTTCGGCGGCTTTCACCATCTGGCCCAGCGCGGGCAGCGCGCCCATCAAGGCCGCCATCTTGGCTTCAAAGCTTGCGAGATCGAACATGACTTTCTCCTGAGGAGGTTGTGCGGCAGCTTGAACCGGGCTGCGGCTTCCGGAAAGAATTGATCGGAGCCAGGCGGCTGCGCTGGCCAGGATGGCGCTGGCGTTCACGACCCGACGGCTTCGTCTGTTCCGGCCCAGCGAAACTGCGCCACGGGCAAGTGCTTGCCGCAGCCGGTGCAGAACGTGCCGCCGTAGAACTTCGGGTTGCGTGCGTAGGTCTCAGCAATGGAGCGCGCCATCGTCGTGGTGACGCCGCAGCCGTGTATCTCCTGTGCTGTCCAGAACTTGCCCACCATGGGGGCCTCGCTCAGCGGGTAGATCTCGAAGGCCACGAAATTCGAGTCCGCATATCGCTCCTGCTCTTCGGCGGACAGCGGGCGTGTTGGGTGCTGGGGTTTGTCGCCGACATGCACGTAGGACTGGCGCAGCGGCCTGACGAAACCCTTGGCGCGCTCTTCGGCGCTCAGGACGACGTAGCCCTTTTGCTGGCCGGTCGCTGGATCGATCTCGCGGTGGTCGCTAGTGACGGGCGAGCCGTCTGTCATGGTGATGCTGGTCATTTGGGTCTTCCTGTCATTGCTGCTTCGGTGTTGGCGGCCTTCACGACCTCCGCAAGTGCCGTCAGGTTGTCGGTGACTACGTGGACGAACATCGCGTCCTTGGTAAGGCCGGCGCCCTTCGTGAAGGTGTAGCCAGATTGGGAGAGGTGGCGCTCGAAGATCGAGAACTTCCAGTTGTCGATCGCGATGGCGGCCTTCACGAGATCACCAGGTCAAACGGCTGCCCGCCGGCCCAGCCCATCAGCAGCTCCAGCGCCATGCGGCTGTGGAGCATCGCGCGCTGCGGCTTGCCATCCTTGTTCTCGAGGAAGCCGATGCTCATGCCTGGGGCGATGCAGCCTTCCAACTCGGACTGCCAGCCGAGGTCGATATCACCGGCGAAGTTCGCGGCATGGATCAGGATGTGCGTTCGGCCGTCAACGTTCTTGACCTCATAGACGCGGCCCTTCGATGGGCTGTCCGTCAGCTCACAGCGATAGCGGCCCCGGGGTATGCAGCTCTGCCCGACGCAGTTGCCGCGGTCCGGCAACTCCACGGCGCGCAGCTGGTGCGGGCCGAAGACCAGGTTCGAGAACGTGCCCATGTCGGTGCTGGGCCCGCGGATGAGATCGACTTGCATGATGGTCATTCCCCTTTCGAGTCGCCGAGCAGCCTGTCCGCCCGGGCAATCAGCTTCTTCTCGGCCCACTCGATGAAGCGGCCGCCCATGTACCCGGCCAGGCCACTGCCTGCGGCCATGACGCCGATGGGAGCGCCGACGTAGTCGCAGATGCAGAAGTAGCAAAGGCCGGCCAGCGATGAGATCGCCATCTCGCCGATGAGCGCGAACAGGCTGCTGCCGGGGACCTCGCCCTTGCGGACCTTGCTGTACCAGCCGGCGAAGCCGCCCAGCAGCGTCATGCCGAGGATTGCCAGGTACTCGCGCAGCGCGTAGTTCAGCGGGTTCTTGGATTGGGCCCAGGACGTGATCGGCGCCAGCAGTCCGAGGCAGAGGGCGAGGATGGCGAGTAGGCGCATGAGCGGTTTCCTTTGAAAGAAAGCCCGCTCGCGGCGGGCTAACGCATGGGTTTTGCCAACTACTTCAAATCAATTTCGATCGACACGTGCGCTGCGGCACTGCCACCCGTCCTCGGTGGCTTGGGGATCGCTGAGAGGCGCAGGGCCAGGTCTTGCGTCAGGCGCGTGCGAAAGCTCGGCACAAGGAGCGGAGAGAGACAGGTCTCTCGGTAGCCCGTGATTCCGCCGACGGTGAGGCTCCATTGGCGGTCGCTGGTTTCCCAGGTCTGGCCTAGATAGAGGCTCAGCCGCCGCTCGCTGTTGCGCAGCGCCCCCGCCGTCAGCCCGCCGGACCAGACACCATATGCACCCACGGTAAACGCTTCATAGCCCGCGTGCTGGTGCGCAGACAGCATGTGCAACCCCACGCGCTCAGGCTCCGCCCTCGCGCTGGCTGCAAGAGCTAGCGCGATCGTCAGGGTCAGGCGCTTCACGTTTTTGCTTTCGCGAGCTTCGCGCGCTGCAGGGTCTTCTCAGCTCGGAGGCTGGCGAACATGGCGACGTCATCGGCCGGCGGCGTCTGGCCAGCCATGAGCGCCGCAACGATCTCCACAAGCGGGCGCACGAGCTTGCTATCACAGGTCTGCAGGGCAGCCAGCACCTCGGCCGCGATGGTCTGCTCCTCGGTAGCCGCGTGGCGGACGGGCACCCATGACATGCCGTCTTCGCCCTGGGCCCAGTCGAAGCCCTCGATGTCGGGGGGCCGTGACGGCCGGTCGACTTGTCTTTTCTCCAAGCCCTCGCGATCGGCAGGTTCGCTCGCTGAAATCACCGAGTCGCCGGTGAAGACGCCATCCTTGTAAAACTCATAGATGCTTTTCATTTCTTGATCCAAGTAACTCTCAAGGAACACAGGCTCAAGGTGCCGTCCCATGAGCCCGACGCCCGATAGACATTGATGGCCGCCCCCCAGCTCCCCGCGCCGGTTCTGACAATGGTCAAGGGCTGGTTGATCGTCAGCGTCTGGCCCAGGGCACTGACGTCATACTGGGGAACGTTGTTCCCGTAGACCACGCCGCCGGTGATCGAGTTGACGAACTGCGCGATGACCTTGCCAGGCGAAGTGAATGAGGTGATCGTGATCTCTGCGGTGAAGGTCAGTTCGTACTCGCCCAGGCCCGGATAGCTCGTGTTGCAAACCGTGATCCCCGACCCAATCGTTCCGCCGGCTGAACCGATGATGTCCACTTGAGTGGCTGTCTCATCGACCAGATGGTTGGTACCGATGCCACCATCACCGACGTCGGCGATCCAGGTGCCGCCCACTCGCTTGTACGAGAGCAGCCCATTGCTCCAGAGGGACCCATCCGCCACAGGGCCGGCCAGCGCCGGGTCCGTGGCCGAGTAGTAGATCTGGTTGGCGGTCGCGTCCAGCGCGCCGGTGTAGCCAAAGTCGGTCAGCGAATTGGCTCCGCTGGTCAGTCCACTCACGCTCAAAACGCCATTCAACAGCTGAAAGCTGAGCTGGCACCATGCGTCCGGGTCAGAGGAAATGGCGCCGGCATAGACCTCTGCGCCGTTGCCGATACCACAGCCAACGATGCCGACCAGGATGTAGGCGGACCGAAACTGAAAGTTGGGACTTCCATACACACCTAGGCTCGCCCCGCAGCGACACATGGCCGCGTCTAGGCCGCCGTCCAGGCGAAGGCTTTGTGGCTCGTCCGCCGATTGCATAACAACGATGTCTCCCGCAGGCAGCGCGTTCAAAGCCGCTGCCATGGCGTTAGCCTGCCCGGGCGTCCCAAAGACATCGTAGGTCGCGAATGACAGCAGTGCGCCCGCAGTGTTGAAGTGAGCGACGCCATAGCTGCGGCCCGCATTCGCCAAAACTGCGCCCGTCTCCGCGTTGAAGATGCCATTCGCCCAGCCAGACGGGTACGAGGTTGCGGAATTACCCGTGGATCGAACAACAAACGACTTCGGCCGACCGGTTACACCTACCCAACTCGCGACCAGACCAGCCGCTGCCGCAATTGCGTCGAGTAGCGCCTGCCGTGTCGTGTAGACGTCGTAAAACCGAGTCCGGAACGTCGTGCCTACGATGGTCACATCGCCGCCAGGGATGGTGTTCCAGCCGGTCAGCCCGCCCAAGTAGGCGACAAGCGTCGCAACGGCGCTGTCATAGGCCGCCTTCTCGGTCGTGATCCCGTAGGCTGTCGCCTTCGCATCGATTCCAGCCTGCTCGGCGACGATGACTGCATAGTCCTGCTGAACCGCGGGCTTCTCGCTTGGCGAGAGGATGCTATCGCTCGCGATGTTGGTCAGCGCGGTCAGCGCATTCGATGCATCGGTCGCGGCGGCGTTTGCCGTGCTCTGCGCGGCGACCGCAGTTGCGTAGGCTTGGTCAGCGGTGGCCACCATTGCCGTGGGCGTCGTCGCTGAAGACCACATCGACGCGGCGACGATGCCGGGCGGTGAGCCTGGGGCGCCGGTGTCAGGCGCGCCGGCTTCTACCGTGCCAACCAGCCAGACGCTTGCCGTGGGCGTGAAGTTCGTCCAGGCGCTGTTGTTGTCGTACTGCCATTGCCCTTGGTAACGGCGGACAGCCGCATACGGCACGGCGCTGCCGATCACGAAGAGGCTGAGTGACTGGTCCAGGGCGATGTACGAGGCGTGGGGCCCCTGGCTGCCAAATAGCAGGCCATGCGGCACTGTGGTGGGTACACCATTGATGATGATGGTCCCGTCGACGTCGGCCGCTGCGCCGGAGCCGTCGTAGCCATGGATCCAGCATTCGTTGTAGTTCAGAGTGCCAGCGAAGTCGGCGACGTTGAGCTCGATGCTCAGGGTCGATGACGTCGGGTTCAGCGCCGTCCAGCTAACGCTCACGATGGCGCTGACCGGCGTGCCGACGTTCCCCGTCGTGTCCACATCCGCAGCCCAAATCGTGACGGCGCCGACCGGAGGCCAGGGCCACACGAAGCCATTGGTATCGCTCGTGCCAGGAACGGTTGCGCCGCCCGCAAAGGTGGTCCCGTATCGATAGATCGTGTAGGCGTAGTCCGCCTCGGCGCTGGGTGTCCGCGACCCGCGCAACGCTCCCGGCACCACAGCGAGCGCGAGGCCTGCGACGTTGGCCGGGGCCGCCGTCTTGCCTACCACGAGATGCGACTTCTGAACCGCCCACTGACCCGCTACCAACTTGTTGCGCGCGCGACTGCGGATCAAGTAGACGGCGCCGTCTTGCACGCCGCTCAAATACGCCTGTGTGTTCGAGCCTGGAACGGATACAACTTGCCACGACTGCTGCGGAACACCCGGGAATCCGTACGCGATTTCAATGACCCCACCATCCAGAACGGCTTGGTCTTCGATCTCATCCCAGGTCACCAGGATTCGCGAAACGATCGTGCCGTCATCCTGCCTGAGAAGCTGCGCTGTGCCGCTTTGAGGTTCGTGCAGCACGATCTGGGCAACGGTGAATGGATCGGGTAAATCGGAGTTCGGCGCCGGGTCGCTGCGCGTGAACGTGGCATCTGGATCAAAGACGCTGGCGTCCGTCTCCTTGAAGGTCAGGACCACGCCGCCCATCTGACTGAACTCCCAACCCATGGTCAGGAAGTTCTTGGCGTCGAAGCCGAAACGCGGCAGCGTGACGGCGACCGTGTCGAAGACTTCAATGGGGTAGGCGCGCAGGTTGCATGGGATGCTCAGGGTCAGGGCTTGCCTGGAGTCGCGCAGCAGTACGCCGCAAACGTGTTGGGCGTGGTCTTGATCGGACACGGCATCCAGCGTGAGCTCGCGTGGATATTCGCCGCCATCCAGCGAGATGTAGGCATCAGCGGCAATCCGCGGCGCCGGCCCGACGGACCAGTTGTTGGCCGCGTCCGCGATCGTTGGAGTCATCACGTTCACGAGCTCAGTGCGCGGAACATTGGCCGTGATATTGATGTCGCCCTGCCCTCCGCACCAAGATTCGGTGAGCGTCGCCACCGGCGCGGAATAGGCGCCAGCGCGCACTCGCAACATGCCGCCGGTCCAGGCCCAAGCGCCGGCCATGGACTCCACGATGGCGGTCAGCGTGTCTGAAGGGTCGGCGTCAGGCCGGGCGACGGTGTTGCAGGTGTAGAGCGGCCGGGTCGTTGTGACCGACGCGCCATCGGCGTTGAGTGAAGTGAACGCATGCGTGACGTCGCAGGCATTGGCGGCCGTCACGAACGACGCCAGCACAATCTCGTCAGTCGATGCGCCGCCGCCCTGTGAATACAAAGCCCAATCGCGCGCGCAGAGGGCTGGATTCTCAGTCCATGCCGTGATGCCAGTCCGCGGATCAAGCAGTTTTGCGCCACGCACCACTGCGGTAATCGGGATCACGCCAGTGGGAAATGCGTCCTGGCTGTATTCGAGGTCAACGATGAGGCAAGCCGTACCTTCAAAGCGATGCTGGCCGGCAATGATGATGTCCGGAAAAAGCGGGTGCAGGACTGTGCTCAGGTCCTGACCAGGGGCTCCCAAATACTTGCGTACCCTTGCCTTTGAGGTCGCTGCAGACGCATTGGTCTGGTACTGGTAGGAAACGGTCGCGGATCCGCTGATGAATCCAGTCACCGACACTGTGTTGCCCACGACGCTGCTGGGGCCTGTGACGGACTCATCGTGAGTTATCGGGTCCGTCCCCGTGATGACGATGCTGCCAGCTATCGGGGTGTTCGATAGGGTGATGCTTCCAGCGCCGGCAGGGGACAGCAGCATCAATTCGTTTTTGGCAGAGATCTCCGCCCCACTCCAAGGCGACGTGAGGACGTAGCCGTCGCCATCAAGGGTTACTGGCACATCCCCGAAATAGACGTCTTCGATTCCATCGACTTCGTGACCAGCAACCGCGATCACCAGGGTGAAGAACTGGTTCTTGTCGCCGCGAGTCGCTTTGAAAAGAACACCGTCTACGTTCCGCGCTCGGCCATAGACACGCGACCGAACACCGTCGACCGTGGCAACCATGACCAAGCGGTCGCGAAGGCTCGCGTTGAAGGCATCCTTTGCCTTCTCCCGGGCAGCGCTCGCCTTGATGGTGCTGTAGGCGTAGACAACCGCCACGAACACGAGCTGGTAGATCGTGATCGCCCCGGCGATGTAGGCGATAGCGGCAATGACGACTGGCGGCATTACTCGCACCTCCAAGCCGTGATCGCCGCTTCCAGCGGAAGGCACTCGACGTCGTAGGGGCCCGGCGCGAGCCAATGACCGCCGGCGCACAGCGCGAGGCTTTCCCGGCCGGCCGTCTCTACCAAACCGACATCGCCCACCGATGCAAGCAGCGGCGCGATCTCGGCGCCGAGTCGCGCAGTGGCAATCGCGCGAATGCCGCCGTTCTTCTTGACGATGCGAGCCGCGCCGAGCTCATCCACATACCCGCGAAGATCAGCTGCAGGATCGCGGCCAGTCATGGCCAGGACGCAGTCGCAGACGAAGAGGCAGCAATCCTGCTTGCCCCACTCGAACTCTTGTGGGCAGCGCTCCGCCAGGCAGGCCTGCAGTCGGCTCTGCCAATCTCGGTGACGTGTCATGGCTAGGTCCGGAAGAAGGCGGCCGAAGGCCAAATATCTTGGTGCTGGGACTGCGCCACTAGGAATTCCAGGCAGCGGTCGCCGCTGAAAGCACGGCGCTGCTCGGCGTCGCTGTAGCGCAGGGCCTTGGGTCGCGCGAAGGCAATACCGCGGTGTTCGGCAGTCACGCTGATCGTGCTGGTCGCCGGACCGTGCTTGATTGGCATCTGGTCCAAGGTGCCGGACCACATCGGCATGACATCCACAAGTGTGTGGGTGTCCGGATCCATCAGCGCCGTGTAGACCACGATCCGCTTGCCCTGGATCTGCGTTGCAAGCGCCATCGAGATGTACTCGCTGGGCACGCCGGACAAGGTGAACTGCAGGGCTTGCACTTCGCCGCCTTGATCCTTCACCGGCTCGATCGAGACACCCCGTCCGCCGATGTAGGTGTCGCCTTCATAGTCGATGTCGATGGACGAAGTGGCGATGAAGACAGGCGTGTCCAGCAGCATCTTGACGAGCAACGTCAGTGCCGACCGCTTGCCGAGTTGAGACGCGCCGGCGGTGGACATGGACCTCACGAGTAAACCTCCTGCATATCGACCGCCATCCCGTTCAGCAATCCGGCGGAATAGCTCGCGCGATTGCTGGTGGCGGGAAGGACAAACAAAGCGGTCGGGCGGTCCCACGTCACGGCGTCACTGGCGGCAACCGGTACACGGACCCTCTGCACCAAGGGCACGGTCAGCACGCCAGAAATAGGAGCGCATGACTGGAACGCCTGGAACACCTGATTGCCGATCTTGAAGAAGTCGCCCGCCAGCAGCGTGCCGTCGGTATTGAGCAGCAGGCTCTGCGCCCCGCGCGCCGCTGCCGCGTTGACCGTCGGCGTTCCCCGCATGGTGCCGCGCGGAACGGGGCGCAGGCGGTGTCCGAGCCTGAGGCGCTCGGTGCCGCCGGCGAGTCGACCGAACAGCGCCTCGATCTCGCCGCCGAGGAAGTCAGGGACAGGCGCAAGCGTCAGCGCGCAGCCCCAGCGCTCGCCCGGAAACTCGATGCTCTCGGTGGTGCCGTCGAAAGGCGACTGGAAACTGACGCCGCTCTTGATGCTGGCCCATTCCATCCCTGTGACTTCGATGGTGGGCGAGAGGTCCCAGACTGCCATGGTCAGGCCCTCGCCAGTACGGAACCCGGGCGTCGGGCCGACTGGGTAATCTCCGCTTTGATCTCGGCCTTGATGCCGGGAATCATCGCGGTGAGTTCTTGTCGGGTCACACCGGCCGCGATGTGGAAGTGGATGTCTGGGCCGGTGCCGCCGCGGCCGCTGGCGTTCGGTGTGACCGTGCCGTCCTGGTCGCCCATCATCAAATAGCTCCGGCCGCCGACGTTCAGGACCTCGGGGCCTTCCTCGTTCACCTCGTAGAGGCCGCGAGCAGAGACGCCGCCACCGCCGGCGCGGCCACCGCGCAAAGCGTCCGGCATGTTCGACCCGCTGAAGTCACCCGGCGTGGAATTGACGTTGACGCCGCCGGTACCGCCGATGAGCATGCCGATGCCACCAAGGATTGCCGACCCCCAATCGCTTGTCGACGCCGACACGATCGCCTGCTTTACCTGCACGCGGATCAGATCGGTGATGATCGAGTCGGCGAGGGCGGTGAAGTTGAGCTTGCCGGTCTTGATGAAATTGACCAGCGCGTCTTCCATGCCGCTGAAAGCGCGGGTGAACAGTTCCTCGCTCTGCTTGGCGACATCGCGCGTCGTCTCGATGTAGTTGGCCATCGCCTCGCTGGCGCCAACGCTCCAGTCCGCCTCCAGGGCGACGCGCTTGTCGTGGTAGTCCTGCCACTCGGTGAGGGCCTTGTCCTTGAACTCCTTGTTCACCGAGAGCAGCGCGTCAAACTGCTTCCGCTGGTCCTCGGTGATCGAGCCGCCCTGCGAAATCGCGAGAGCGCTGCGCTGGTTCTGGATCCGGCGCTGCTCTTGGTCGTAGCGGTCCGTGATCTGCGACTGGGCCTGCCCGTCCTGGCGCGCAACCGTTCCCTTGCCTGTCAGATCGAGTTCGAGCTGGTGCTGGCGGGTCAACGTGGTCAGGTAGTCCTCGGCCGCAAGGCGGGCCTCGACATAGGCCTTCGTGATGGCATCGACCGCGGACTTCTGTTGAATGCCAAGCACGACAGTGGATGCCGCGGCCTTGCCGTTGATCTGATCGATCTTGGCGAGGTTGTCGAGGATCTTGTCGTTGTTGGCGATGCGCTGAGCCGTGGAGAACTTGCTGTCTTGGCTCTCCTTGGCCAGGCCGGTGTTCTCGACCTGCAGTGCCTTGACCTGCGCGTCCTGATCCAGGCGGATGAACGCGCGCTTGGCTTCGTAATAGTCCGCCTCGCTGATCGTGCCCGCGGCGCGCTGCGCGGCCAGGATCGTCTCAGCATCGCCATAGGCGGCCGTCAGCTGGCCGAGCTGCCGCTTGACCGCATTGATGCCGCTGGCGGACTCGGCTGCTGTGATGCCCGGGTCGAACCGCTCGCGAATCTGCCGTACGCGGCCGGCGATCTCGTCGGGGCTCGCGCCGGCGGCCTTGCCTTCGTTCTGCGCCTTGGTGATCGCCATCTCGAGCTGCTGGCGCTTCGAAAGAAAGGCGAGACCGTCCCGATCCCACGCGGCCAAATCCTTGGCCAGCTGCGCTTGCTTGGCCTTCTCCCCGGCGATCGCTGCATCCTGGTCGCGCGTGAGGGTGAGGATTCGCAGGCGATCCTGCGCGTCTTTCAGCGCAGACGCGCCGCCAGGGAGCAAGCGGCCCGCCGCGGCGTCATAGAAGTCCGGCTCATTCCCGCGGCGCTGAGCGGCGGCTACGTCGGCCCGGGCCTTGGCGATCTGGTCGTCCAGGGTTGAATCGCGCCCGATGTTCAGGAGAGCATCGCCCGTACCCTTGATCGCGTCCTTTACCCCTAGCCAGGCGCGCTCCGCGTAACCGAGGTTCTGCAGCAAGGGCGCGGTCCGCTCGGTGGCAACGCTGTAGAAGGCATCTTGTGCCACCTTGCCGGCTTCAAGCGTGCGCCCCTGCAATTCCAGCGAGCGGATCTCTTCGTAGATCGATCGCGTCAGGAAGTTCGTCGTCTCGTTCAGCTTGAGCGCGCCTTCCAAGGGGGCCTTAGCCAGGTCCTGGAACGCCTTGACCGTTTGCTCCGCGGCGGGGCCGCCGGCATGCTCCAGCTCAAGTGCGGCGGCGGCGAAGCGCTTCAGGTTGTCGGCACCGATCGCGCTCGACTGCGCCATCTCGTTCAACACCTCCGCGGCGCGGCCTTGGGTGCCGCTGCCGGACTTGCTGATCGACGCGGCCATGCTGCTGAGCTGATCGGCCGTCACGCCGGCGACCTGGCCGGTGAGGATCACCGTCTTGCGGAATTCCTCGCCCTCGGCGGCGCCCTTCTCGTACGCGATGGCCAGGCCTGCAGCAGCGGCCGCGGCAAGCGTGTACGGATTGACGAGACCGGCGACATAGCCGCCAACCGCTTTCACGGCGCCGCCGACTCCGCCGAACATGTCGCGCAGCTGCGAGCCCTGCTGGAACAACACAGCGACCGGCGCTTGGCCGGCGGCCAGCGAGCGGAACGCGTCATCGAACTGCTTCGGCAAGTAGCGCAAGCTCTGGTTCAGCTGCGCGGCCGACAAGCCCATCTTGTCGAGCGACCCGGCGGCGACTTGCTGGGCCTGCTGTGCCTTGGCCAAGTCCTGCAGGTAGGGCTGCAGCACAGCGGGATCAATGCCGAGCTGCTTGCCGCGCGTCTCGAAATAGGCGGCGGTGTTCTTGGAGCCGGCCTGCAACTCAGCGGTCACGCGTTGAATCGATGCGGTGAAGCTCTTCGTCGACCGGTCCAGCTTCGCGGCTGCACCGTCGCCGCTGGTGCCGATCGCATCGACGCCCTTTGCCGCATCCTGGCCGGCCTGCGCCACGGACGTGGCCATATCCTTGGCGCCGGTCTTGACGTCCTCGAAGCCCTTGCGGGCTCCTGTGGTGTCCGTCGTTACCTCGAGCTGAGCTTTGCGCTTGTCGGTTGCCATGGGGTCCTACTGCAGTTGCTTGCGCATCTCATCGAGCGCGGCTGCTTCAAGGGTTCGGACGTCGGCCAGCATCTCGTCCCACTGGGCGGGGTCGAGCTGCATGTGGTCGAGGAGGGGATAGACGGCGCCGTAGTCCAGGCCAGTGGCGAGCACTCGGCCAGACATGCCCAGCGAGACGACGCGCCACTGGGTATCGAGCTTCGCGAACAGCTTCACGGCGGGCCAGTTCTCCGGCCAGACGTCCGGCTCATCGGCTTTGACCAGGTGGCCGATGTCGAAGGCATTGATGGGCCGCTCCGCGCGAGGCGGCGCGTACATGGCGGCAGCGGCCCGCATCAGTTTCCCAGGCGGCCTTCTTCGATCACCTGGCCATACCGATGGATGAGCGCCGCGGCCGCGCCGGTCAGCTCATCACAGAGCTGCCGGACGTTTTCAAGGGTAAAGTCCTGCTCGAGATTCCAACCGTCCATGATCTGCATCAGGTAGTCGGCGTTCTTGGCCACGGTCTTCGTCAGCGCCAGTTCCAGCGAGTACTTCACTTCGGCCTGGCTTTCGCCCGCGAGCTTGACCTGGGCGGCCTCCATCAGCTCGTCGATGAAACGCCCGTACTCCGTCCGCGTGCGATAGCGGTAGACGGCCTTTATCGTCCCCTCCCCGCCCTCGTGCAGCGGGATGGAGACGAGCTGCTGGAACGTCTTCGGGCGCGTGCCCAGCTTGACGGTCGCCATGCTCAGGACGCGTAGCCGACGGCGCGATTCAGCAAGCTGAAGACCGCCACGACGCTGTTTGGCTGGTTGTTGTTCAGCGAGGGAACTTCGCCGACCGACATGTAGCCGTAGCCATAGGACAACGAGCCGTCTGCCAACACCATCTTGAAGCCGACCTTGCCGGTCACCCGGCTGATGCCGAGCATGGTCTGGTAGTTCGAGTTCGACGCGTCGTGCCCGAGCGTCAGCGAGATGTTGACCGGGTTCAGGCCTGTCGGAACGTTGAAGGCATTGCGGCGGGCCAGCGGCTTCACGGGCGTGAAGACCGGATCGCCGCCCGTCGTGGCGATCGTCAGCACCTGCGGAACCTCGAGCCAGTTGCTGAGCTTCAGGGTCGTGGAGCCAGCACCGCCGCCAGGCGTAAACCGGGTCGTGCTTGTCGTGTCCAGCGCCAGGATATTGAAGGCATCGACACCGGTCTGGTCGACCTTGTAGATGGTGTCGGTGGCGTCTTCCCACCCGCTGGTCAGCAGCACTTCATCGTCATCGATGTAGCCGTGCGAGACGGAACTGGCCGCGCAGGGATTGGCATTGCTCATCGTGGCCAGCGTCTTCGCGGCTGCAAAGGTGTTGCTGAACAGGAATTTCGCGCCTTCAGGAAAGTTGTAGTTGAAGAGGATCAGGCCTTGCCGGGCCATGAACAGAGTGAGCGCCCGGTAGACCGGATCGAAAAAAGCCAGGGCGATTGCAGCCAGAGCGGCGGTGAGCTTCTTCATGATGTGGGCCTTTCGACAGTTGCTGTTGCGCCCTCATCGGGCAAAGAAAAGCCGCCCCCCGGTTGCCCGGTGGCGGCTTTACTGGATGGGCCTCTCGGCCGCTATCTGGTGCTGTAGACGTTGAAGTCTTGGATCGTTCCGAACACGCCATCGGGCGCGTCGGGCAGGGGTAGGTCGTCGTGCGTGCTGATCGGCTCAGCATCAGGCCAGGCCTTGAACACAGTGGCGGCGCACATGGCGTCTTCAATCTCGCGAGCCAGGGCGTTAACTCCGGTGCGGGTTGCTCCCCAGACGTTGATCTGGAGCAGCGTGTGGCGCTTGTCCGATGCGCTCGAATCGAGCCAGCGCAGCGAGCGGCCGCCGATGGCTTGGTATGTCCAGAATGGCATCGTTGTCGACATCGAGGCGACATCGGGCGAGCCGCGCTCGCACACCGGTGTAAGCACCGTCATCAGGTCGGCCTCGAGCGTCATGACACGACACCCTTCTCTGCCAGCCGGCGAAACAACTCCGCACTGGCGGCGTCCATCGCGGCGTCGAACTTCGACACTGCCGGCCGCAAGAAGGGCTTCGCCGCGACCAGCTTCGGGGGGGTCAGTGGGCGATCCCTGTGGGTCGTGAAGCGATTGGTCGCCGGATCAAAGGTGACTTCGTAGCGCTGCAAGTGACCGTACTCCACCAGGTGGCCGTGCGGCGCCTTGCGCGCGTTCCAGCTGACGTGGTAGGTCGCCAAGCCCTTGCCGCCGCTGGCGCTGCGGCTCTTGCTGAACACCTGGTAGATCGAACTATCGAGGTTGCCCGTGTGGCGTTTGAGCTTGGCCACGTTGCGCTTCACCTCGTCGTAGATCACCTGCGCGCCAGCCTGCGCGGACGGCCGAGCTGCGTCATCCACAGCGTCTGCATCAGCGTCCAGCTGTAGCTCAAGCGCCGATAGATTCACGCGAATGGCGAACGAGCTGCTCACTTCGAAACCTCGCACGCCAGGAACATGTATTTGCGGTTGACCATGTTCGGCAACACGGCCTTGATATCGAAGACCTGGGTGCCGCAGAGTGCGCGCATGTCGGCGGTCAAGTCGCTGCGCAGGCGCACTTTGATGCTGGCCTTAGCGATGGACACCGGCTCACCGCCACGGATCGCCTGCAGGCCGGACGGAAAGGCGATCTCACCCCAAACCGTCGTGAAGTTCACCCAGCTCTGCGTTCTCTGGCCAGCGACGTCCTTGCCCGACTCGCGTTGCTGGATCGTGATGAGGCTGTTCAGCACAGCAGGTCCTCGGAGTCCAGCAGACCCGCCAGCATGGGATTGGCCTGCAGCTGCTGATTCACCAGGGCTTCGCCGTTATTCACCCAGCCGGTGACTTGCGCCTTGATGTAGGTCTTGACGCACTCCGCGATCGGCAGCTCGCCGGGGTCGCCAGTGGGGCCGGCGGTCAAGTCCACGCGCACGCGCGGACCGCCAGCGATCGCACCCAGCGTCGGCCAACTGGTGTTCAGCGCCGGAGCGATGCCCGTGCCGGTACCGTCGATCCCGCAAGGGAAGAACGCAAAGTCCGGGACCACCAGCTCCTGCCACGCCGAGCCGTCCCAATAGCTGATCGAGACAGCGTTCGGCGCATAGACGTGGATGACGTCATCCGCCGCTGGCCAGTCGGAGAACTGAGCGCGCAGCACCTTTGCGCGATACACCCGCCCGGTCAACTGCTCTGCCTGCTCACGGGCGGTTGTGATCGCGCCGGTGATGACGTCATCCAGGGAACTGGTGTCGCCGAGATCGTTGTCCACGCGCGCGGCGACCTTGGCATCAGCGAGCGTGACGGGCTCGGTGCCGGAAATGGACAGTAGGATCAGCATGTCAGGAGACGACGATCAACTCAGGCTTGAATGCCTTCACCGACTTGACCAGCTCGCTCGCCACAGCGGACAGGTGCAAACCGTCCTGTGTATAGAGCTGCGGCGTGCCGCCATTGGCAATCCAAATGCCGGAATCGCGAGCGGTGGACAGCGGGTCGCTGTATTCGAAGCAGCCGGCAAAGCCGGCCGGCACGGGCCGGATGAGGTTGTTGAATGCGTTGATGGTCGTGTTGTTGATGCCCACCGTCTGGCCATCCGTCGTCTTCCACAGGTCGGTAGAGGTCGAGGCTGGTGTGAGGGTCCGAAGGAAGAATGGCACGCCAGGGAAATAACCTCGGATGGTCTGGAGGTTGGCAAGCACCTGCGCGGACGTCTGCGCGAAGTTGTTGATGTCGTTGATGCCGTAGTTGCAGACGATGTGGGTGAAGATGTCGCCCATCGCACCGCGGATTGCATGGCTTGCCACGTACTTCAGGGCGCCATCGCCGCCCCGCGCGACCTTCGAGAACGCGAAGTAGGGAGCGATGGAGCGAGCGAACGCGCCACGAACCGCACTGCCCGTGTAGGCCTCGCCGATGCCGACTTCCTCAGAGTCGCCGATGATCATGATGGCCGGATCGGTGGAGACGCCGATCAGAGCGAAGCAGCCACCCATGGCGAAGTTGTAGTTGGCGGCACCGGTCAGCGCGCCCGTGCCGGTCGTCTGATCAGTCAGGCCCGCGGCAATCTGGCACATCTCGCCAGCGGCCGCATCTTGGAAGGCGGGGCGGGAGCTGGCCGCGTCACCCTCGTAGCAACAGCCGACCGCGTTGGTCATATAAAACCGCTCTTCCAGGATGTCGCCCGGGTACAGGTCGCAGTCGAGGTAGTCGGTGTCTGTCCAAGCGCCGTCGGCCACAGCCATCGACGTGTTGCCTGCGAGCCGCAAACTGCCGATATTCACGCCGTTCAGCACGAGGCCGATGGAATATGTGGAGGCAGCGCCCGGCGAGGCTTCAGCGAAAGTGGTCGGGTCAACGTACTTGTTGACCAGCCGCCCCTTGATTTGCTTGACCCGGCTTCGGACGGTGTGCATGCGACGGCATTGGAGATTCTTGGGCGTCGTGTTGTAGTAGTTTGGGAAGCTGCCGTTGGTGGCAACGGCACGCGCCGCGGCGATCGGACCGGCATTGATGACCGCGTAATGCTTTCCGTTGCTCTTGCGTGTTTCGACAAGCGAGCCGCTGCCGACAACAATCTCCCGACCGAGATTCGCCGAGGCTGGGTAGGTGATCTCTGCAACCGCACGGCTCGGGTAAACCGTGGGCAGATTGCGCGGCACGGTGTTGAAGAGGCCGGTGGCGAGAAGCAGGCTGAGCTCCAGATCGGAGCGCTCTTCCTGCTGGCCCGGGCGCCACATGCTTTGCTTACCCGTAACGGCCAACTCGGGCCAACGGTCCTGCGTGCCGATGTACTTAATGGTCGTAGGCATTGCCGAGGTTCCTTAAAAAGGGGTGACGAAGATCAGCCCTTGGCCTTCTCCGAAGGCGGCGGCACCGGCGCAAGCGCGGGCGTGGGCTCAGGGGCGGCCGCAGCTTTCGCATCGGGTGCGGGAGCGGGCGCCAGGGCGGGCTCGGGGGCAAGCGCAGGCGCGGGCGGCACCTCGTTGACCACATCGAAGAAGCCTTCGTCCTTCAGCACATCGACGACTTCCTGTGTCGTCTCGCGCGGCTCGTGGCTGACTTCGAAGTCTTCGACCTGATAGCCGAAGTGCGCGAACTTGAAGGCCTTGGTGACGATGATCTTGGGCATTGCGTTCTCCTGAAACGAGAACGGGGCCGCGCGATGAAGCGCGGCCCCGGACGGGTGGATCAGTCAGGGCAGATCAGGAGGTGGCCATCTTCATCAACTTGATGGCCTGCGTGTTGCGCAGCTTGCCGCCGACGCGCCGGCGAACGTAGAACTTCACGAAGCCCGGGGTCGTGATTTCGTCCCGGGTCATGCGCATCCCCACCAGGTCCGCGATCAGGTAGCCCTCCTTGAAGTCGCCGAAGGCGATCGGGAAGGCATTCGCGGCCACCGCCGGCATGTCCTCGGCCTCGGTGATGCCGTACCCCAGGAACGTCGCGGGCTGACCCGCTGTCAGCGCCGGCTGCCAGAGGTACTGGCCAGTCGTGTCCTTGTACTTGCGCAGAGCCGCCAGCGTGAGCTTGGCCGTCACGAAGCGGGCGTTGTTGCGGTAGCGAGCGCGCAGCGAATAGATCAGGTCGTAGAACAGGTCCGGGCTGGTCGGCAGCGCGGCCGCCTGGCCCGAGGCGATGTACTGCAGGGTGCCGAAGGCGCGCGAGGCGTCGGCAGTGGCCACCGGAGTGGGGCCGGCCAGGAAGCCGGTGGGCTTCTTGGTGCCGTTGCCGGCCACGAAGGCAGCGCCCTCGCCCTGTGCCATCGCCTCCGCCGCGGACATCGTCAGCCAGTCCTCGACGTTGAAGAACAGGTCGTTCATCGACTCTTCCGAGGCCTGCGGCTTGGCCGATGACATGCCGAAGGTCGGGACGATCTCGGCCAGGTCGGGAGTGTTGGTCTGGTTTCGGGTGTCACCCTCGCCCAGCCACTCGAAGGCCGCGCCGTTGATGTCGAACAGTTCGTGGTAGTCGGGGGTGCCGACGGTGCGCACGGTGGCGATCGAGCGGATCGGCGAGATGTCGACGGACAGGCGCGCGATGGCGTTCTCGATCACCTTCGGTAGTGCATAGCCGCCAGCGCTGTTGGTGCCCACCACGGTCTGGGTTGAGCGCGCCTCGAAGTTCTCATCGGGCGATGCCTTCGTCTCGATCGTGCGCAGCGCATCCGCGCGCTGCTCGAGGTTCTGCTGGCTCTTGATATCCTTCGGGTTGCGCAGCCAGCCCAGGAACGCGTTCTTGTATTCCTGCTCTTCCTTGCTGGCGCCCTTCTCGCCGCCATTGCCGCCGCCCAGCGCGCCGGGGCGGGCCAACTTGGTTTCCATCTTCTCCAGGCGTTCCTTCTGCTCGGTCAGCGCGTTCATATGCTCATCCATCTTGGAGAGCTTGGCCTCGAAGTCGCCGGTCGGCTGGCCCTTCTTGATGGCCTCGATGCGCAGATCGTTGGTCTTCTTGTATTCGTCGAAAGCCGTGTTGATCTTGGTGATCGCTTCCGAGATCGAGGTCAGCGTCGGCTCGTCGCGCTGCTCGTAGCAGACAGCGACACCGGCAGCGAATGCCGGCGACGTTGCGGCCGCGATGGCCACGGCGATGACGGCGAGCTTGGCGCGGAAGGCGCCGAAGTCCTTGTGCATTTGCTTCATGATGGTCTTTCAGGAGGTAAGGGAGGACGAGAGCCGCTGAAGGGCGGCCATGACTTGGGCGGTTGAATCCACGGCCTCGCGCCGCTCTTCTCCCATCCGCATAACGCGAGACACAAAGGTCTTCGCTTCGGCTCGGCTGAAACCTGCATCACGCAGGGACAACTCGGCATCTTTTGGGGCCGCCAGCTCTTCAGCGGCGGACTTCACATTGGTGACGGTGGCAGCCTTGTTGGCCTGGAAGGTGACGATCGACACCTCCCACAGATCCACCTCAAGGAGCGTGCGCACCTCGGTGTCTCGGTCGTAGCTCCACTGCTTGGAGATGAAGCCGATGGACAGGCCGTTCAGTGCGCCCATCTTCAGCAGCGCATAGGCTTCCTTGCCGCGGACGGTGTCCAGCGCCAGCTTGCCGGTGACACGCAGGCCCTTGGCGTCCTCTACCATCGTGAGCCAGACGCCGATCGGCTGCGCCGAGTCGTGCTGCCAGAGCATCGCCGGCATCGTGCCGGCTGAGCGATGCTCGGTGAGCGAGGCCTTGAAGGCGCCGGCGGCGACGACATCATCCCAGTCGTCGACCACGCCGAAGACCGAGCCGTAGCCCTCGATCGTGCCGTCATCACCGACAGCCTTCAACTCGACGGCGACCGTCAGCGTGCGGCGCGATTCCAGCTTGCTGTTGCGCGTCTCCAGGCCGGTTCCGAGCAGCGCTGCGGCCAGGCCGATAGCAACGCCTGTGCGGCGTGCCAGCTCACTCTTCGGCGGGCGGATTTTCATTGGTCTTTCCTTTCGGAGCTGCAGTCATTCGCGTGGGGTCCACGTAGACATCGCCGCCGGGGCGTGGGTCGCGACCTTCTTCGTCGCGGATTTCGTTCGGGTTCAGCACGCCCGTCTGGATCATGGTTTGGGCATATGCCGCGCGGTCCTTCATCGAGCCGGCCAGCAGGTAGCGCACATCGAACTCGGCAAAGAGCGGGCCGGAGCCGTCGAGCAGCATCTCGTCGATCCGCTGTGTCCAAGCGCGGTGCCAGGGCGCCAGCGTGTGCTTCACGTGCGCCGAGAAGAAGGCCTCGGAGCTGGCGAAGGTGGCTGTCTTGTCGCTGTGCCCGACCATGATCGGGAACACGCCGTAAACGCGGCAGACCTCCTCGATCTGCGTCCGGCGCGTCTCGTTGCTCTGCGCATCGACGCCGGTCATCATGTTGCTGACCCACTTGGCGCCGCGGTCCAGCACCAGCGGGTCGCCGGAGTTGTTGACCCCGCCCTTGTTCTTCAGCCACTTCGTCAGGCGCTCGTGCTGCTCGGGCGTGAGATTGCCGTCAACGGTATAGCTGCCGCTGGGCCGAAGCCCGTTCTCGTGGAACTTCGCTTGACTCTGTTCGGCGGCCATCGCCAGGCCCACCGCCTGCCGCGCGAGCGCGACGGCATTCATCGCCTTCGCCCAGTCCCACTGCAGGCCGTTCAGCACGAACACGTCGTCCGGCCCGAACTCGCCAATCAGGCCGAACTCGTCATAGCAGCGATAGAGCAGCTCGTAGCGCGAGGTCTTCGTCACGTTCCAGCGGCCGGGTTCGACCGGGATCAGTTCGCGCAGCCGGCGGTTGTCGCCCTTCACCTTGATCGACAGCCCGGCGCCAGTCAAAGCAGCATGGATCGTCATCAGCCGGCGCCACTCGAACGAGGTCTGCCATTCGTTGGGCCGGCGGGAGAGCAACCGATATTCCGGGATGTTGACGGCGCGCTCTCGCGTCAGGTCGGCCTTCTCACGGAACACATTCAGCGCCGGCGTGGCGCAGCCGTCCGCGATCACACGCACGCAGGACAGCACCGTGGCCACCTGCAGCACGGTCTTGTCGGTGATCGTCACGCCAGCGACCCGGCCGCCGCCCACGCCGTCAAGCAGGTTCGCGATCTGGTCGTAGGTGAACTGGGACGCCTTGCGCCCCAGGATCCGGTCGAGGAACTTCACGCCGCCTGGTCCCAGAAGGAACGCTGCGGCACGGGATTGCGTGCCATCAGCTCGACGGTGTTGAACACCGACATGAGCGGGTCAATCTTCGCGGTGCCGCTGGCTTGCTTGGTGATGAGCACTGCGTTTCCCTTCGGTTCTTGTTTCGCGTTGCCGACAGCCCAGTTCATGAGCCGTTGGTCCGCATGCCAGAGAGTCCCGCTCGACAGGTACAGCTCCGTCGACTTGATCGCCGATCCGAGACGCCAGCCCTGCGACACGGCGCAGATCTGGTCATCGGAGTAGCCGGCGTCGTTCAGCGCGTCGAGCGTCTGCTTGATGCAGGCCGAGTCGACGCCGATTGCCTTCTTCTTGCCGTCCTCGAGCGAGCCCAGCAGGCCGGCCTCGTCGACACGCTTGATGAGCGCCACGACGTCGGCGCAAGCCCCCTCGATGACCGGCACGATGGTCAGGTCGCCGTCTTCGACGAAGCCCAGCAATGCCTCGGATATGTCCTTGCGTCGCTCCAGCACGATTGGCAGCGCCCAGGCGTGTGACCAGGACAGGAGCCGGCCCGTGATCGTCTCGCGGCCGAGTGCGCTGAAGCCGTACAAGTCATCGTTGCCGCCGCCATCGATGCCGACCGTGATCACGCTGGATCGCTTCAGCAGCGTCTCGAAGGAGACCGTCTCATCAGCCTGCTGCTCCCAAAACTCAGCGCCTGGCCAGGCGTCCATGCGGAGAGCCAGGCCGATCTCAATGTTCAGATGCTGCGAGGCCCATCCGCGGAGGTCTGCTTCGCCATTCCGCTCGGCGATCGCAAATTCCTCAACCAGGCGCTCGATCGAGATCGACCTTCCGGCATTCGGTGTGACCATGGGCCAGTTGGCCGGGTCACGCCAGGGCCTCGTGCGGTCCTGCTGCATCTCTCGCGAGAACTCGTACAGCACGGGAAGCACCGGCGCCACCAGCTTGCCGTCCCGGACATCGCGAGCGTTCTGCAGTTCGCTCTTCATGATGCCGACTGGTGCTTCCTCGCTCTGCGTCGTATTCATCAGCAGGAAGGCCTCTGGAAACGGCAGCATGCCGCCGCGTATCTGCCGGAGAGCGCTGGAAGCGCGCGCGACCTTCGCAATCAAGTGAATCTCGTCCAGCAGAGTGCCGACGTATTTCTTCCCGGTCGCCACCTTCGGATCGAAGGTCATGATCTCCAGCTCTGCCTTCGTCTCCCTGTGAACGATGGTCTTCAGGTGATCCCGAACATGCAGCTTCTTCTGCAGCACCTTGTCCAGTTCAATCGCGCCGGCGCACTGGTTGAAAGCCAGTTCGGCCGTGTCCTGCACGGGACCGAACAGCGCAAACGGCGCCCGAGGCCTCACGTTGAGCAGCAGCATCGTCAGCATGAGCAGCGCTGAATAACTCGTTTTTGAGTTTTTCTTCGGCACGAGGAGCAGGATCTCCCGGATGTACCGGGCGCGCGCCACCGGATCCCAGCTGCCGGCCAGCGCGCGCACGATGTCGCGAAACCAGTCCCCTGCCGCATCGCCGACCTGATCTTCCGGATCGCTCGGTAACACGGCGCCGAGTCGCGGCGTTCCTTCCACGTCTGCCAACTTCAGCCGGTCGAACACCGCTACCGCCCGATTTCCGGCGACCAGGTCGAGCGGCAAGTCCGGCACAAGCGATCGACCAGAGCGGAGCCGCTGCTCCCAGTCGGGGCAGCTCAGGTTCCAGGACATTCGCTACTGAACCGACCCGTTGCTCGGCAGGATGCCGGCCCAGTCGGTGTTGTCGGCGGCCGAGACCGCCGCGACCTGGGCTGCTTCCTTCTTGCCCAGCTTGGCTGCCGGTGCCGCCGGCGCGTCCTGATCGCCAGGTTTCGGCGGCGGGCTGACGGCGGCACCGAGCAGCAGGGCCGCTTTGATCGCCGCCACGTTCCCCTTTCGCACCTGCGAGAACAGCGCGTCCATCGCCTCCAGTTGCTTCGCCGCGGCACCGGCCGTCAGCTCAGCCATGAAATGCTTGCAAAGCGTGGGCGTTGTGATGCCAAGCGCCAGCGCAATGGAGTCTTGTGACATGCCTCCGGCCCGTCCTGCCGTCACTTTGCGGCGCATTGCCGGCGTGGGCTTGAACGTTGGGCGACCTGCCATTTTTTTGCCATTCAGCACCCCGGGCCCGAATTTCGGCCAGAGGTAAAAAAAACCTACGGATGAGAGACCGTGCGGTCCGCAGCCAAACGGCCGCAGAGATTCATCCCCGCCCCTCCCCTTCTGATGCCCTGCCGCGGCCCGCATCGGGCTCAGGCGAGGCGATCGGTCATGCATCTGACTCGGACCACGTCTCGCCGCGCGACTCGGCCTGCGTCTTCCTGGTGTGGCATGAGCCAGGGCCCGTGCAGATCGTCTGCAGATTGGTCTCGTCATCGCCGCCGCCACGTGCCTTAGGGATGATGTGGTCGACCGTGTTGCAGTTCGGCGTGGTGTGCCCTCGCCTCAGGCATGGCTGGCAGAGGCCGCCGTCCCGCCTCAATACCAGTTTGCGACGATGGTCCCAATCAACCCCGTAACCACGCTCCTGCCGAGTACCGCGTCGAGGGTCGGTCCACGTCCCACGCGGCGGGTCATTCCGTTGGACGCGCGACGGTAGTGTCTTGAGGCGGGGCATGTCGGCGTGAGCCAGAAAGCAACAAGCCCGGCGAGCATCGCTGCTGGCCGGGCCTGCTTCGCTTCAGGGACGCCCCGGTCAGCCAACTGGCTGTCCGGGAGCGCTCACACTGTGCGAGGTGGCCGCATTGTAGTGGCTCATCCGATGAGCTTGTCAACTCACGTTGATACAGGTCGGCGCAGGTACGTCACTCACCGCCCAGGATCCGGTACCGGATCCACCACATGCGCAAGCCCAACAAGTGGCGCTGCTGGCTCAGCTGCGGCGGGATCCGCAACAGGCGCAGTTGCTGCTCTGCAGGTATTGCGCGGGGCACATAGATCACCGCGAGAACGATCCGCTCACGATCCGGCACTGCGGTGAGCGCGCGCTGGCAGCGGACCGCGTCGTCGATGTGCAGGCCCGGCCGCTTTGGTTCGCGTCGGTCCTCCAGAGCCTGGCCGCGCTCGGCGACGTAGTTGCCCTCCGCACTGCCGCAGCGACCGACGCCGCGGCGGCCTTCAGTGGCCCAGGTGCCGTAGAGGTTCATCAGCTCGTCAGCTCGTGCCAGGTCTTGAGGGAGATCGGCATAGATCTGGATGCGAGAGCGTGCCATCAGGTTGTCACCTTGCAGATGCGGAACGAGAGGCCGGCCAGCACGATCAGGCTGCCGGTGCGGAAGAGGAGCGGTTGGGCGCGCGAACCCTCGATGGTGAGCATCAGCACAGCCCAGTTCCCCCTTCCGACTGGTCTGAGGTGCAGCGTCATACATGGGCCGCCTCGACCTTGTCGACCTGGGCGGCCGAGCGGACTTCCTCGTGTGACAGGGCGAATTGCTTTAGCAATTGCCGGTACTGGCGATCCAACGCGCCGCCGGCATCACGCACGCGGCGCCAGTGCGGCGATCGAGCGGCGGCGCGCGCGCAGCAGCCGCGGCAGCCGGCAGTGAAGCCCCACCAGCTCTTCACCGCGGCTGTGGCGCAGTCGGTGCAGCTCATGTCAGTGACCTCTGGCCCCAGTGCGCCAGGAGGATCGAGTCCGCCCGGTTGTGATCAAGCTTGCGAGTCAAGCGGTGATGCAGCGGCGGATAGAGCACGCGAGCCTTCTCCAAGGCATCGACTCCATTGGCACTAATCCCGTAAAGCCGCATCCACGTTTGCGGGTGCACCGTGTGCAGGTCCAGCCGCTGGATCTCGACCGCGGCTTCGACCACGCCGCGGCTACGCATCAGCGAGCCCTCGGTGATGATGCTCGTGCCACGAGTTGGATTCGGGCGGGGCCGGACGTCTTCGATGATCACCATCGCTTTCTCATCCGGCGGGCACAGTTCGCGCAGCAGCTCAACCAGTCGCCGGCCGTCGAGGCGCTTGGGCTGGAAGGCACGGTTTCCCTTTCCCGGCCGAGGCTCGCCATCGGGGAGCGTTGGCAGGTCGGTGACGACAGCCGGCAAGCCGCCGCCGATACGGGCGATGGCGCCAGTCAGGCCAATGTCGATGCCGAGGACGATCATTCCGATGTCCCCTTGACTTGGGCCGTGCGGCGATAAATGGACACGCGCTCGATGACGCCTTCCTTCAGCAACTCCGACAAGGCCGTGATGCAGCTGCCGCGCGCTTTGCTGAACTTGGCTTCCATGTCGTTCACGCTCAGCCATTCATCAGGGTTCTCTTCGTAGAAGCGCCGGAGCTTCTTGCCCAAGCTTTCGACCCGTTTGGATGTGGTCATCGTGCTGCTCCTTAGTCCAAGAGCCACGCCTCGATTGGCGTGGTGCGGTCGTCGGTGAATCGAAACGAGGTCTCGCAGAACCAGAACTTCAGCTTTCCCTCGAACCAGGCATTGCGCTGTTTCTCGATCGTGATGAGGGCATCGGGCTTGGCCAGCGCGTCCTCGTCGTTTGAGTTCGCCGCGACCTTGGCTTTCTTGGCTTTGTCGGCCCAGACCGTGATCACGTTGTGCGACTGGTCGCTGATGGCCGCCGAGCCGCGGATGTCGTACTTCGTCGGGGGCTTGTTCTCGTCCTGCGGTTTCTTGCAATGCGCGACGATGTGCATGTGCAGCCCCGTCTCTTGGGCGACGCGGACCACGTCCGTCATGAACTGCTTCTGCTCGTCGAGGTTCTCCTCGCTGGCGCAGACGAACTGCATCGAATCGATGACGACGTGCTGTCCCTTGAGCCGGTCCGCGAAGTACTGGCAGACGGCGATCATCTGGTCCGTCGAGATCCGGCCCATGTGATCGAACAGCCAGAGCTTGCCGTCCGTCCACTTTGCGAAATTGCGCAAGTTCGTCGGGCCGGGATCGCCCATGCCGAAGAACTGCTTCGCCATGCGAGCAAGCGATCGAGAAGGCAGCATCTCGAAGCTGGCCAACAGGCTGCGCTGGCGTTGCACGCACAGCTCCGCGATCGCCTGGCCGACGAACATCGACTTGCGGTGCCCGTTGTAGCCCGCCCAGGTCGTCACCTCGCCCGGCCGGAACTCGAACACATTGCGCAGCTTGGAGCTGAACATCGTCGGCGCGCGCTCGCCCTTGGGGCGCTCCACGAACTCCTGCAGCAAGTCGGCCTCGTACTGAGCCGCTGAGCGCACCTTTGCCTTGCACTCGGTGTCGCGCATATGGGCCGAGAAGTCGATCTCGTCCGGTCTCAGAACTCCTGCCATGGGGGTACCTCCTCGGTGTAGAAAAACCCGCTGATCGCCTTGTGCGTCAACGGGTCGTGAACGGTGACGAAGCAGCGCTTGCAGCCGGCCTCGAGGCACATCTCGGCCACGGCGATCGTGCGGGCCTCATCGCTGCCCTGGACGAACGCACCCATGCCGACGAACGTGCGGAAGTCCGCGTGCAGACCGGACAGCCGCTCGTGCGGCAGGATGTCGACGGCGGCGCTCAAGTCGCCCCAGCGGCCGCCGGTCGGCGATGCGAACCAGTCCTGCCAGCTGCCCGAGTGGTCCTCGCCGACGCAGATCCAGACGGCCTCAGGGCACCTGCCACGCATCCGCATGGCCTTGAGGGGCTGGTGGCCGCGCATCACATCGCCCCCTCGAAGGGGTCGGCGGGCTTCTGCTGCTGGCGGACATTGATCCTGCCCGCATCGTTGCGGCGCCGCTCGACGACCTTGAGGATCCAGGCCCAGCTCTTGCCGCCATCGACGGCTTCGGTCGCGACTCCAACGAACTCGTCTTCGGTGACACCCTGAGCGATCAAGGTCGTGAAGCGAATGTCCCCAGGGTTCACCTCTGCGAACTTCGCTCGATGCCTGATCGCCTTGCAGATGGCCCCCGCCGTGGCCGCTGCTGTTTCGGGTTTCGTTACGGGCGTTGCAGCTTTTGCCGCTTCTTCCCCGCTTTCGCCCGGCGCGCGCTCTTCTTCTTTTTTAACTACTGGGTATTGGGTAGTGGGAAGTGGGGAATGGGTAGCCGTTGCAGGCGTTGCAGGTGCCGTTGCAGTTTGCGTTGCAGGTCGCGTTTCAGGTCCGGAACCTGCAACACCTGCAACGGCACCTGCAACGCCTGCAACGCACTCTTCAGCGAGCTTTCTGAGCTCAATAATCCCGATGTTCCAGAGGGCGTGTTGCCCAGCGTCAGTGATGATTTTGAACAGCTTGGCGCGCTCATCGCGGTGGCGTTTCAGGCGGTTGTCTTCGTTCGCCTTTTTGACCTCGCGTTCGGGTTCACCCTGGCGGTAGGCGTCGATTTCTTCATTACATCGATCCTGGTGCCAGAACCCGTCTCGGAGCTCGAAGAACTCCTGAAGCACGTCCTGCAACGCCTGCAACGTTTCAGGCGTTGCAGCTCCGATGAGGCGCGCCGCGCGGCTTTCGGGGATCGGGCCTTCGCGTGCGTAGTACACATCCATCAGCCGGACGTACACCCCGTGCTCGAGCAGCGAGAGGTGGGCTGCGTTCTTGGAATAGTCGCCGAGGTGGCGTTCGTAGTAATTCAAACCGCTGGTCCTTTCGCCCGAAGTGCTGCCCGCTGTTCGCGTTTGCGCTGGTTCTGTTTCAAATTCCGACAAACGCAGCAGTCGCCTAGGACCGTATGGCGGTCGGCGATGTGTCCGTGTGGGC
>FSVW01001374.1_pt1 | contig 27248 bp, 22 predicted proteins | sample 1637551 | NCBI WGS metagenome assembly FSVW01 (sample SAMEA3914814, study PRJEB12502) | metagenome | biome: forest; material: soil | place: USA | collected 2011-09-16 | depth 0.1 m | reverse complement strand
TCACGGAGCGGTGGATGAGTGGTTTAAGTCGCACGCCTGGAAAGCGTGTGGGGGTTAATAGCCCCCCGCGGGTTCGAATCCCGCCTGCTCCGCCAAGATTCAGCCCCTCAGAACGTCAGTTCTGAGGGGCTTTTTACTTGTCAGACCAGCACTTCGACGCAGTGCGGATGGCCCAGAAAATCCTGCGGGCTGGCGCTGCGGCCATAGGCGCCGGACTGGAAGACAACCACCAGATCACCCACATCGGCGGCAGGCAAATCCATCTTGTCGGCCAGCAGGTCCAGCGGCGTGCACAGAGGGCCGACCACGGAAGCCACCTCGCGGCCGGCACTCGCGGCCTTGTTGCCGACCATGACCGGGTAGTTCTTGCGGATCACCTGGCCGAAGTTGCCCGAGGCCGAGAGGTGGTGGTTGAGGCCACCATCGACGACCAGATAGACCTGGCCGCGCGAGACCTTGCGGTCCACCACGCGGGTCACATAGACGCCGGCCTCACCGACCAGATAACGGCCCAGTTCGATGACCAGCTCAGCCTGTGGCAACTCGCGTGTCGCACGCTCGACGAGCGTCTGCAGATTGGCCCCGATGGGTGCCAAGTCCAGCGGCTGCTCGCCCGGGAAATACGGGATGCCGAAGCCACCGCCCAGGTTGAGGAAGCGCAGTGGCGACGGCGCATGCTGGGCCAGTTGCAACGCGAGTTCGTATGACTTCTGCTGTGCTTCGCAGATCGATTCGGCCTTGAGATTTTGCGAGCCGGCAAACAGATGGAAGCCTTCGAAGCCCAGGCCCATCACGCCGATTTCGCGCAGCACCTCTGGCAAAACCTCGGCATCGATGCCGAACTGCTTGGGGCCGCCGCCCATCTTCATGCCTGAGCCTTTGAGCTCGAAGTCCGGGTTGACGCGCAGCGCCACCCGCGCCGGCAGGCCCAGAGCTTGCGAAGCTGCAGCCAGGACAGGCAACTCACGCGTCGATTCCACGTTGACGAGCACGCCTGCCGCCACCGCCTGGCGCAATTCGATGTCGCGCTTGCCGGGTCCGGCAAAGCTGACGTCAGCAGGATCGGCACCGGCATCCAGCGCCACCATCAACTCTCCGCTCGAAGCCACGTCGATGCCGTCCACCAGGCCCGCCATCAGCCCGACCACGGCCGGCATGGGGTTGGCCTTCATGGCGTAGTGCAGCTTGATCTGCGCCGGCAGAGCCGCGCGCAGTTGAGCCACCCGAGCCTTGAGCAGGCCGCGGTCATAGGCGTAGAACGGCGTGCGCCCCACGCGCTCAGCCAGGCGGGTGAGCGGCTGACCGCCGACGATCAGTTCACCCTTGTCCACGGTGAACTGCGACATCGGCGCATGCTGCGGCGCGGCTTTGGGGTTCAGGGGCTGGTTCATGCCTGCATCCGTTGTGCGCGTTCCACCCACTCGGTGGACAGCAGCTTGCGATCAATCTTGCCGTTGGGGTTGCGCGGCAGCGGGCCCGCGCATTGCTCGAAACCGTGCGGCACCATATAGGCCGGCATGCGCTTCTTGCACTCGGCCAGCAGGGCTGCCATGTCCACGTCGGCGCTGCCCGCGGGCGCGGTGACGATGATCTGGATGGACTGGCCCAAGCTCGCGTGATCGACGCCAAAGGCCACGCATTCGCCCACCAACTGCGTGGCGTACAGCACCTCTTCCACTTCGGTCGGGCTGACGCGATAGCCCGAGGTCTTCATCATCTCGTCGCGACGGCCGATGAAGTACAGGAAGCCCTCGGCATCCATGCGCACGTTATCGCCCGAATAGACGGCGAACTCGGGCAGCTGGAGCGCCGCAGGCCGCCCTTCGGTGGGTGGCAGCAGCTTGTAGCGTTCCGCCGTTTTCTCGGGGTCGTTCCAGTAGCCCATGCCCACCAGGGCGCCGCGATGCACGAGTTCACCGGGTTCGTCGGCGGCACAAGGCGTGCCGTCCTCGCGCAGCACCAGGATCTCGGCGTTCGGGATGGCCTTGCCGATGGAGTCGGGGCGGCGGTCCACCTCTTCCGGCGGCAGATAGGTCGAGCGGAAGGCTTCCGTCAGGCCATACATCAGATAGGGCTTGGCCGAGGGCACCTGCTTGCGCAACAGACCCAGCGTCTCGCGCGGCATGCGTCCGCCGGTGTTGGCAAAGTAGCGCAGGTGCTCGTTGATCGAAGCCGGCCACTCCATCTGCGTGAGCTGGATGTACAGCGGCGGCACCGCCGTGAGGCCGGTGATGCGCTCGCGCTCGCAGGCGCGCAGCACATCGCGCGGCAGCAGGTAGTTCAGCAGCACCGCCTGGGCGCCGCTGTGGAAAGCCGTGGTCAGCTGCGAGAAGCCGGCATCGAAGGACAGCGGCAGCACCGCCAGCAGGCGGTCCTCGGCGTTGTTCTGCAAGTAGGAAGCCACGCTCTTGGCGCCCGCCACCATGTTCCGGTGCGAGAGCACCACGCCCTTGGGCCGTCCGGTGCTGCCCGAGGTGTAGAGGATGGCGGCCATGTCCACATCGATCACGCGATGTCCGTCTTGGGGCGAGGTGGCGAGCAGCTCTTCCCACGCATGGATGGCCGCGCGGCCGCCCGTCGCGGAACCGCTGGTCAGCACCACGTGCTCCAACGCCTCGCACTCCTGCAGTGTCGGGGCCAGTTGCTGATGGCGCTCGGGCGAAGTCACCAGCAGCTTCACACCGCAATCGCGGAGGATGAAACCCACCTGCTCGGGCTTGAGCAGAGGATTGATGGGCACGAACACCACGCCGGCCGCCGCGGCGCCAAAACAGGTGACGACGGTCTCGAACCGCTTCTCGAGATAAACGGCGACACGTTCGCCGCGGCCCAGGCCATAACTGAGCAAACCAGCGGCAAAGGCCCGCGTGCTTTCGGCCAGCGCCGCGTAGGAAACCTTCTCCGCGCCCAGCGAGATTGCGGTTTCGTCGCCACGCCATTGCGCGGCGTTCCAGATCAATTCGTGAAGTAGGTTTGACTCCGCGAAACTCTTGTTTGACATAGGGGCAGCGCTCTAGTTTTTAAAAGTATCGTACAGAATCAGCCACGAGAGGCTGCGCATCGTAGCCTGCGACAGCCACGCGATGGCGCTGAGTCTGGCCGTTAGCTTTTCTGCCCCCGTGGATGGGTGGGCGGCACCCGCCGCCACGGCGTCCGCGGCCCGGGCTTCACGACAATACGCCCTTAGAATTCAATACCTAGGTGAGGTTTCTCAATGGACAAGACACAAACCCTGCTGCTGATGCTGGATGAAGCGCTGAATCTGGAAGGGCGTGCTCTGAAGTTCGATCGCGACACCCGCCTGCTCGGCGCACTGCCCGAGATGGACTCGATGGCCGTCGTCAGCGTCATCACCGCCCTGGAAGAATCCTGGGGCATCAGCGTCGACGACAGCGAGATCAGCGCAGACGTCTTCGCTACGGTCGGCTCCCTGGCCGATTTCATCGAGCAGAAGCTCGCGCAGTCCAGCAGTGCTCAGGCGGCATGCTGAGGCCCATTCCCGGGTTTGATCGAGCGCCCAGTGGCCGGCCCCGGATCGATCTGCAGGACGCCAGCGTCTTTGCCTACGGCCACCTGATCCGCCGCACCGAGCAGCGCATCCTCGAACTCTTCGGCCGCGGCCTCGTCTCCGGCACCACGCACACCTGCCTGGGGCAGGAGCTGTGCCAGATGTCGGTGGTCCGCGCCCTGGATCATGATGACGACGTGGTGCTGTCCAACCATCGCAACCACGGCCACTTCATGACCTACTCCGGCGGTTTCGCCGGATTGATCGGTGAAGTGCTGGGCCGCGAGTGCGGTGTCAACCGTGGCTACGGCGGCAGCCAGCACATGGCCTGGCAGGGCTTCCACAGCAATGGCGTGCAGGCCGGCATGACGGCGCTGGGCGTGGGCATGGCCCTGCACCGCAGCCAGGCGGGCTCGGACGCCATCGTCGCCACCATGATCGGCGACGGCACGCTCGGCGAAGGCCTCCTGTACGAGAGCATGAACCTGGCCGCCATCTGGCGCTGCCGCGTGCTCTTCGTCGTCGAGCACAACGGCATTGCCCAGACCACCGAGACCGCCCAGACCATCGGCGGCAGCATCGAAGCCCGCGGCGCGGCCTTCGGCCTGCGCACCTGGCGCCTCGATGATTCCGCACCCGATTTCATGCAGGCGGTGGCGCAGGTCGTGCGAGAAATGCGCGAGACCGCCGGCCCCGGCATGCTCGTCATCGACACCTGCCGCCTCGGCCCGCACAGCAAGGGCGACGATCTGAGGCCCGATGAGGCCAAGGCCGCCATCGCCGCGCGCGACCCCTTGATGGCGCTCTCGCGACGCCTGCCAGCGGATGAGGTCGAAGCCATCCAGGCGCGCAACGAGGCCTTCCTCGACGAGGTCGAGCGCTTCGTTCTCGAATCGCCCGCCGCCCAGTTCGACCCCGTTCCGACGCACGCCCTGTGCCCGCAAGCGCAGGCCTCTGCGCCGGCCCTGGCGCAAGCCGCGCAGGCCCGCAACATGCGCCAAGCGATCAACGATGCGCTGCGCGCGCTGCTGCAGCACGACCCGCGCGTGGTCCTGCTCGGCGAGGATCTGCACGACCCCTATGGCGGCGCCTTCAAGGTCACCGCCGGGCTCTCCACCGAGTTCAAGGGCCGCGTCATCTCCACGCCGATCAGCGAGGCCGGCATCACCGGCGCCGGCATCGGCCTGGCCATGGAAGGCGCCCGGCCCATCGTCGAGATCATGTTCGCGGACTTCGTGACCCTGACCTTCGACCAGCTCTACAACCACGCGGTCAAGTTCGCCGGCATGTTCCCGGGGGTCAGCGTGCCCCTGGTGCTGCGCACGCCCGCAGGCGGCCGCCGCGGCTACGGACCCACGCACAGCCAGAACCCCGAGAACCTGCTGGTCTCGATTCCCGGCCTGACCGTGCTCTTCCCCAGCCATCGCCACAACTCGGGCCAGGTGCTGGTGGACCTGGTGCAGCGCTGGCCCAATCCCGCCGTATACCTGGAGCACAAGCTGCTTTACGGCCAGGCGCAGGAACCCGGCGACTACGAAGTACTGCCTGCAGCCGCAGGCGATCATGCGGCCGAGTTGTTCCCGACACTGCGCTCCGGCGCCGCCGAACCCGACGTGACCGTGCTCTGCTTCGGCGGCATGCTGCCCGTGGTGGAAGCCGCCGTCGAGCGGCTGCGCGCGGAAGAAGAGCTGCAGGTCGAGGTCATCGTGCCCGCCCTGCTCGCCCCCCTGCCCCGCGGCACCTTGCTCGCCGCGCTGATGAAGCGTTCGCGCGTGCTGGTGGTTGAAGAATCGCAGCATGAATTCGGCGTCAGCGCAGAGATCCTCGCCCTGCTGGCCGAGGCTGGTTTTGCCGGACAGGTGCAGCGCATGGGCGCAGCGCCGGTCCCGATCGCCTCTGCCCGCAGCCTCGAGCGCGACCAGATTCCTGATGAGAATGCCGTGGTTGCCGCCGTTCTCGAACTCGTTTGAGCACACACCGCCATGGCCACGCCCGTTCACACCCCCCGCATCAACAACAACGACGACGTCGTCAAGCTGATCGCACTTGAAGTCCAGGTCGGCGCCCGCGTCGATGCCGGCCAGTTGCTGGCCCAGATCGAGACCGACAAGGCCATCGTCGACGTGGAGTCGCCCAGCGCCGGCTATGTGCTGGGCTGGACGGCCGAAGCCGACGAGATGATTGCCGTCGGTTCCGTGCTGCTCTGGCTTGGCGAATCCGCCGACGAGCCGGTGCCGCAGCCGCAAGTCGAAATCAGCACCGCCAGCGGCAGCGCGAGCGGCCAGGCGCCCACGGCCAAGGCCCGCCTGCTGCTGTTGCAACACGGCTTGCAGGCCGACCAGGTGCCGGCCTCGGGCGAGCGCCTGAGCGCCGACGATGTGCTGCGCTTCGTGGCCCAGCGCGGCGCGCCTTCTGCGCGCCCTCAGGCGCCCGCTCCGGCGGCGCAACCGACAGTCGCCGGCACGCGCCGGCCGCTCAGCGGCAGCGAGCGCGGCATGCTGCAGACCGTGAGCTGGAGCCGCGAGCAAGCCTCGCCCGGCTATCTGGAGCTTGAGTACGACCCGCAGGCCTGGGAGGCGTACGCCGCCGCGTACACCGAGGCGCGCCGCCTGATGATGAGCCCGCTGCTCTCGCTGATGGCCTGGCGCCTGGCGCAGCTCGCGCGCGAAACGCCGGCCCTCAACGCGACCATCGCAGGCCAGGATCGTTATGAATACGAGGACGTCAACCTGGGCTTCACCGTGCAGGCCGGCGACACGCTGTACCTGGCCGTCGTGCGCGCGGCGCAGGCCGGTGGCGAGGAAGACTTCGTCAACCGGCTCGGCGACGTGCAGCGCCGCGCCATGAAGCACCAGCTCGCGCTGGAGGAACTGACCGGCGCCACCGTGTCCTTCTCCAGTATGGCGCGCTGGAAGATCAGCCGGCACATCCCCGTGCTGCCGCCGCAAACGGCGCTGATCGTCGCGCACGCCCAGTCGCAATCGGGCGTGCACGTGCTTGGCGCCACCTATGATCACCGCGTCCTCAACGGCTTCCAGGTCGCGCAGCTGCTGCGCAAGCTGGCCAAGCCCGGCGCCGGCCCAGAACAGGAATCCTGAAGAATGACCTCCGCAACGCAAATGAGCCTGGAACAGGCTCAGCAGGCCGTCCATCAGCAACTCATCGAGATCTGCGCCAACCTGGGCGAAGACGCCACGGACTTCGGCTTTGATGAATCCATCCCCGGCTCTGGCCTGGTCGATTCGGCCGCGCTGATGGAGCTGCTGGCCTGGTACGAGTCCTTCTTCAAGATCGAGCTGGCACCGGCCGAGATCACCATCGACAACCTCGGCACGATTGCGCTGATGGCCGGCTTCGCGCTCGCGCGCCAGGCCCGCGCCTGACCCGCATGCTCGTCCAGCCTTTTTTTCTTGAAAGCGCCGGGCATCGCTGCTTCGCCCTCTACCGTGGGCCGGAAAGCGGCGCGTCGAAGCACGTGCTTTTCGTGCCGGGTTTCAACGAGGAAATGAATCGCTGCCGCAGCATGCTGACGTTTGCAGCGGCAGCACTGGCCGAGCAAGGGATGGGTTCCCTGGTGCTCGATCTGCACGGCACCGGCGAGAGCGAAGGCGAGCACGCGGACGCGCGCTGGGATCTCTGGCTGCAGAACATCACCGATGCAGTGAAGTGGCTGGAAGGCCGCGGCGCCTGCGTGGCTCTCATCGGCGTGCGCCTCGGCGCGGTGCTGGCAGCCGACTGGCTGCGCGCGGTGCCCTCTCCGGCCCGCCAGCTCATGCTGTGGCAACCCGTCGTCGACGGCAAGAGTTATCTGAACCAGTTCCTGCGCATCCGCATTGCCGCCAATATGGACCGCAGCGACCTGCCCAAGGAAACGACGCAGAGCATGCGCGAGCAGTGGGCACGCGGCGAATGCGTCGAAGTGGCGGGTTATGCCGTCCACCCCGAACTGGCGCAGGCCATCGACCAGCGGCGCCTGGCCGCGCTGGCCCCGCCCGCCGGCACTTCGGTAAGCTGGCTCTCGCACCTCAACGCGGCCACCGGCGGCGCCACGCCGGCCGAGTCGCAGGCGATCGAGGGCTGGCGCCAGGCCGGCCTGGCCGTGGAAGCCCAGTGCTTTGAGGGCCAGGCCTTCTGGCAGGTGCACGAGCGCGCCAGCGCGCCGGACCTGATCGCCCGCACATCCAGGCTGCTGGTCTCATGACTGAGAAAGCGCTTTGCATCCCCTGCGCGGGCGAACAGCTCGTGGGCGTGTTCCATGCGCCCGAACGCGCGGCCGGCTCCGCGGCGCAGCGCGCCATCCTGATGGTCGTGGGCGGCGGCCCGCAGTACCGCGGCGGCGGGCACCGGCAACTGCTGCTCTGGGCCCGGCAACTGGCGCGCCACGGCTACCCGGTGCTGCGTTTCGACTATCGCGGCATGGGCGACAGCAGCGGCACCTTCGGCGGCTTCACGACCATCGACGAAGACCTGCGCGCCGCCATCGACCGCCTGCTGGTCGAGGCGCCGGACGCTCGCGAAGTCATCCTCTGGGGCGAATGCGATGCCTCCGCCGCGATCCTCAGTTACGCCTATCGAGACCCTCGTATCAAGGGACTGACGCTGCAGAACGTCTGGGTGCAGACCGAGGCCGGCCAGGCCGACGCCATCCTGCGCAGCTACTACTGGCAACGCCTCTTGCAGCCCAGCTTCTGGCGCAAAGTTTTTCGCTTTGAATACAACCCCGTGCGGACGGCGCGCGAGGCGCTGTCCTATGCACGCAAGGCGATTGCCGGACGCCGTGAACGCGCGCGCGCCGAGCGAGCCGTTGTCGCAACAAGCTTCTCTTCCGTCTTGCAGCAGCCCTTGCCGGCCGGCCTGTCCCTGCCTGAGCGTCTGCTCGAAGGCCTGCGCCGTTTCAAGGGGCCCGTCCTGCTGACGCTGAGCGGCCGCGACATCGTGGCGCAGGAATTCGCCCTGCTGATCAAGAGCAGCCCCGCCTGGCAGGCCACGCTGGCCGCCAAGCCGGCCACGCGGCACGACATGCCGCTGGCCGACCACACGTTTTCATCGGCACCGCAGCGCAACGAGGTGCTGCAGCGCAGCCTCGACTGGCTCGCCAGCCTCCCCTGAGTCCCGCCATGGCGCGCCCTGACATCGAACCCATCACCGCAGACTCGCTGGGCGAGTTCGCCGAGTTCCTGCACCAGCAGCTCAATCCGGCCCTGTCGGTGGACGGCTGGCAGCGCGCACTCTCCCACCACTGGAGCGAAGAGCCACGGCCGAACTTCGGCTTCCTGCTGCGCGACCAGGGCCGCATCGTCGGCGGCATCGCCGCGCTGTATTCAAGCCGCAGCATCGGCGGCCAGACCCGCAAGATCTGCAACATCACGAGCTGGTGCGTGCTGGAGGCCTACCGCAAGCAGAGCATGCGCCTGGCCATGGCGCTGACCGAGCAGCCAGGCTGGGACTTCACCGACTTCTCGCCCACCGAGGTCGTCGGCGGCGTGCTGCGCTTCCTCAAGTTCACGCCGCTGGACGAGCGCCAGACCGTGCTGCTGCCGCTGCCCTGGCTGCTGGCCCGCGGCCGGGTGATCGCCAAGCCGGGCGAGATCGAGCAAGCGCTGCAAGGCGAGGCGCTGCGCAACTACCTCGACCACAAGGACTACCCCTGGCTGCAGCACGCGCTGGTCGGCAGCGGTTCCTCGTGGTGCCACCTGATCTACAAGCGCGACCGCTTCAAGGGCCTGCCGGCCGCGCGCGTGATCCACGTGGGCGCGCCCGAAGTGCTGGCCCGCCACTGGCGCCGCATGTCGCTGTTCATGCTGATGAGCGGCTTCGCCAGCGTGCATGCGGAGACGCGCCGCGCGCCGGCCGACATGTGGCCCACGCGCATCCGCTCGGGCTTCAATGCCAAGGTGTTCCGCTCGACCGAGCTCAGGCCCGAAGACGTCGACTACCTCTACTCCGAAACCGTCGCGATGGATCTCTGAATGCAACGCCGCAAGATCCTGTTCGTCGCCTTCCATTTCCCGCCGGTGCAGGGCAGCAGCGGCATCCAGCGCACGCTGAAGTTCGCCACCTATCTGCGCGACCATGGCTGGGATCCTATGGTGCTGACCGTCTCGCCGCGCGCCTATGAGCGGGTCTCGCCCGACCAGATGAAGGACATCCCGGCCGACATGATCGTGGAGCGCGCCTTCGGCCTCGACACCTCGCGCCACCTGGCCATCAAGGGCCGCTATCTGCGCTCGATGGCCCAGCCCGACCGCTGGGCCAGTTGGTGGCCGGCCGCGGTTCTGAAGGGGCGCTCGATGATCGAAAAGCACCGGCCGGAGGCCATCTTCGCGACCTACCCGATTGCCACGGCCCATCAGATCGGCCTGAGCCTGCACAAACACTCCGGCCTGCCCCTGGTTGCGGATTTTCGCGATGCGATGACCGAGCCCGACTACCCGCGAGACCCCATGACCTGGCAGAGCAACCGCAAGCTCGAAAGCCAGGTGGTCCACCGCTGCACCAAGGCCCTGTTCACCGCGCCCGGCACGCTGGACATGTATGCCGAGCGTTACCCCGACATCCCGGCCTCGCGCTGGGCGGTGATCGAGAACGGCTTCGACGAGGAGAACTTCCTGCAGGCCGAAGACGGCCTGGATCGCAGTCGTCTGGGCTCGCCCGAGCAATGCGTGATGCTGCACAGTGGCATCGTCTATCCCAAGGAGCGCGACCCGCGGCCCTTGTTCGCCGCGCTCAAGGGGCTCAAGGCGGATGGCGTCATCGATGCGTCCCGCTTCAAGCTGCTGCTGCGGGCTTCGGGCAACGACGCCGAGTTCCGCGAGATGATCGCGGCCGAGGGCATCGGCGACCTGGTCTCGCTGGAACCCGCCATCCCCTACCGCAGCGCGCTGGGCGAGATGATCCGCGCGGACGGCCTGCTGCTGATGCAGGGTCGTATCTGCAACCACCAGATCCCCGCCAAGCTCTACGAATACGCACGCGCCGGCACGCCGGTGCTGGGTCTCACAGATCCAAGCAGCAACACCGCCGAGCGGCTGCGCGCCATCGGCACGCAGCACATCGCCGACATCGACGAGGTGGCCAGCATCCGCACCAGCATCGAGGCCTTCGTGCGCGACTGGCGCGCCGGGCAGTTGCCGCGTACCGCGCCCGGCACAGCGATGGCACACTCGCGGCGTAGCCGCACAGAATCGCTGGCACGCCTGCTTGACGAACTCCCCCTATGAAGCTGCAGCAAACCTTTCGCCTCGCCTCCATGCTGGCCCTGCTGCTGCAGGGCGGTGCTGCCCTGGCCGAGGATGACGCCACCGCGGCTTGCGGCCCGATCTACCCGCCGGGCCAGTACGGCCCCTACGACTACCGCACGGCGACCAAGCCTCAGGTCGGCGTGGTGTTGGGCTTCCACTTCAACAGCGAAGTGGAGGCGCTGCGCAGCGGCGTCAAGAACGTCCATGAAGTCGGCGCCGACCTGGACTACACCCTGCGCGCATTGCCGAACTACGCGCGCGCGCTGGTCGCCATGATGAAGCTCGGCGAACGCGAGAAGACCGACCAGCCGCGCGGCGCTCACTACTCGGTGAGCTGCTACTTCGAGCGGGCCCTGCGCTTCAGGCCCGACGACAACATCGTGCGCATGCTGTACGCCGACTTCCTCATGCGCGGCAAGCAGGCGGCCGATGCCGTTGCCCAGCTCGACTACGTCGCCTCCACGGCCGACCCCGAGAATGCGCTGACCCACTACAACCTCAGCCTGCTGTATCTCGATGCGAACCAGCCTGAGAAGGCCGCCGCGCAGGCACTGCAGGCCGAGGCGCTGGGCAAGCCGATCGGCGCGATACGGGCGCGGCTGGAAGCAGCAGGTCATCCGCTCGCGGCCTCGGACCCGGCCTCCGCTCCGGCAACGCCAGCCTCGGCATCGTCCGCTTCAGCAGCCGCATCGCGCTGAGCGGCCGACGCTTCTTCTTGCCTACTGCGATTCCGCGCGCCTGAAGGGGCGCAGCACGCGCGCCCACACGCCTTCGAGCTCGTCGCGTATCGGGTGCCGGAACACGAAGACCCCGAGCAGGAAGCCCGCGGCGGCGCCTGAAATGCCGATCAGCAAAGGCCAGAACGGCTGCGCCGGAGCGGCCCCGAAAGCCAGGAAGGCAAGCGCCGGCACCACGCCCGCGCAGAGCGCAGCCAGCAGGCCCCGGAGCATGCGCTGGGCGATGAAGCCCACGGGCATCTCCATCATCTTGAGCGTCGCGCGCAGCATGCGGCTGGCGTTGACGGCTGAAGCCACCACGGTCGCCCAGCCCACGGCCTCCAGATGGCCCGACCACGCGCCCACGGCCAGGCAGGCCACCGTCGTGATCGTGTTGCGCAGCGCCAGTGGCGCGAGCCGGCCGACGCCGCCGGAGGCCATCAGCGCGGACTGGCACAGCACGGCCGGCACGGTGAACATCATGGCCACGGCCAGCAGGCGCACCACGGTCACCGCCCCGCCCCACTGGTCGCCGTAGAGCACGCGCACGACCGGCTGCGCGAGGAAGAGCAGCGCCAGGCAGAAGGACCAGCCCATCACCGAGACATAGTCCACCGCCTTCGCGAAGGGCTCGGTGATGACGCCGCGCTCGCGGTACTGGGCCGAGAACCAGGGCAGGCACACCGAAGCGACCGCGTCGATGAACAGCCGCTGGTACATCTGCACCAGGCCGGTGGCGCGCGAGTACAAGCCCACGGCGGTCAGCGATTGCAGCTTGCCCAGCAGCAGCTCCGGCGCGCTGGCGGCCACCGCCTCCAGCACCGAGCTGCCGGTGATGCGGCTGCCGAAATGCAGCACGCTGCGGATATCGCTCAAGCCGGGCAACCAGGGGAAATTCTTGGGCCGCAGGAAGACCGCCAGCAAGGCATTCACGATCGTGGAAGCCAGCGTGCCCAAGGCGAGCGACAGCGGCCCGACGCCCTTCCAGGCCAACAAAACCGAGACGATCGCACCGGTGATTGCCGCCGTCGCACGCATCATGGCCAGCGACATGAAGCGCATCTCGCGCATCAGCCAGGCATAGGTGATCGAGCCGAACGGGTTGATCGCGTAGTTCAGCGCCACGACCCACAGGATCGTCTTCATCCGCGGCTCGTTGTAGAAGTGCGCCACCGGCACGCTGGCCAGCAGCACCGCCAGCGCGATCAGCCAGCCGAGGCCCAGCTGCACGCACCACACTGCGCGGACCTTGTCAGGCGTCAGCTCCTTCACCTGCACCAGGTACTGGCCGGCACCCATGTCGCGCATCACCGCCACGTACAGCAGCAGCACCATGGTGACCGAGTAGACGCCGATCTCGGCCGGCGTCAGCAGCCGCGCCAGGATCATCGACGACACCACGTTGACGATCAGCGCTACGTATCGATCCAGGAAGGAATACAGCAGCGACTTGCGAGTTGACATGGGGTGGGGAGGACTCGTACCGCGAGGGTCGAATGCAGAAATTGAAGCGAGTGTGCCCTGCACAGGCCCAGTACTTCGCGGATGTGGCGAGCGTCAACTCGATGGCTGCGTATTATGGCCGCCAATCGTGAGCCGTCGTCCCGGGCGGACGCGATAATCGGCGCGCCAAAAATACAAAGTGAAAGTGAGCCAGCGGGATGGGATTCCAAGAAGCGACGCCATTTTTCTGCAGCGGCAGACCCCTGTTCCCTGGCGAGTTCCAGACCCTGGCGCGGGAGCAAGGCGATGAGGCCGCGTGGCGCGCCTTGCTGAATCAGCCCGACCGTTCCGCGGCCCTGGCCAGCGTGAGCGGCGATTTCGCCGTGGCCATCACGCTGGCCTCGGGCCTGCAGATCGCCGCCTGCGACCGCATGGCCGTGCAGCCCCTGTGCTATCGCACCGACACGGGCGCCCTGCGCTGTGCGGGTCGGGCCGACGAGCTCGCCGACGCCGGCCAGGCGATCAGCGCACAGGCCATCTACGACTACCTCTACTTCCACATGATCCCCGCGCCGCGGACGATCTTCGACGGCATCCTGCGCCTGCCGGCCGGCCACTACGCCGAGTTCGAAGCCGGCCAACTGCGTTGCAAGCCCTACTGGACGCCTAACTTCGCGCCTCAGCGCAATCCGGACTTCAAGGCTCTGGCGGGCGAGTTCCGCCAGCTGCTGGATACCGCCGTGCGCCGCGATGTCGGCGATGCGCAGCCGGCCTGCTTCCTGAGCGGTGGCACCGACAGTTCCTCGGTCGCCGGCATGCTGGCCAAGCATTTCGGCAAGGCTGCCACCGCCTACTCCATCGGCTTCGAGGCCGAGGGCTACGACGAGATGGAGTACGCCCGCCTCACCGCGCGGCACTTCGGCATCCAGCACCGCGAGTACTACGTCACCCCGGCCGACCTGCTGGCCAGCATGCCCACGGTGGCCGCGCACCATGACCAGCCCTTCGGCAACTCCTCGGCCGTGCCCGCCTACTACTGCGCCAAGATGGCCCGCGAGGATGGCGTCACGCGGCTGCTGGCCGGCGATGGCGGCGACGAGCTCTTCGGCGGCAACACGCGCTACGCCAAGCAGCGCGTCTTCGGCTGGTGGCAGGGCGTGCCGGGCCTGCTGCGCGGCCCGCTCGAACCCATGATCGACAGCGCCCCCATGCGCGCCGTGCCCCTGCTGCGCAAGGCCGCGAGCTATGTGGAGCAGGCCGCCCTGCCCATGCCGGACCGCCTGCAGAAATACAACCTGCTGCTGCACGTCGGGGCTGAGAACATCTTCTCCCCGGCCCTGCTGCAGAACGTCGACACGAGCGCCGGCCTGGCCCTGCAGCGCCAGGTCTGGTCCGCCGTACAGAGCCCCGACGAGTTGGACCGCAACCTCGGCTTCGACTGGCGCTTCACGCTGGCCGACAACGACCTGCCCAAGGTGCGCGAGGCCGCGCGCCTGGCCGATGTGGACGTGGCTTTTCCCTTCCTGGACCGCGACCTGATCGACTTCTCGGCCCGCCTGCCCGGCCACTACAAGCTGCGCGCCCTGCAACTGCGCTGGTTCTTCAAGGAAGCGCTGCGCGGCTTCCTGCATGAGGACACGATCAACAAGAAGAAGCAGGGCTTCGGCCTGCCCTTCGGCACCTGGCTCAACCGCAACGCGGACATGCAGACCATGGCGCGCAACGCGCTCGATTCATTGGCCGCGCGCGGCGTTATCCTGCCCGCCCTGCCCCAGCGCCTGATGACCGAGCTGCTGCCGAACCACCCGCATTACTACGGCGAGCTGGTGTGGCTGCTGTGCATGCTGGAGTTCTGGCTGCAGGCGCACGCGGCCGGCTACAAGCTCTAGGACAGCAGCGCCGGCAGCGTCTCGCGGCGCATCAGGTTCTGCGCCATGCGCGCCGCAAAGCGCGTGCGGCTCTGGTCCCAGGGCGTGAAGCGCGGCAACTGGAAGCGGTCGGTCTCGCGCGTGGCCGTGCCCCAGGCGGTGGCGACCGCCGCATCGAAGCCGGCCTCGCGCACCAGCTCCACACTGCGCAGGTTGTAGTCCTGCCCGGGCTTGCCGTTCGGGTAGGCAAACAGGCCGACGCGAGTGCCGATGATGCCTTCCAGCACGCGCCGACTCTCGTTGATTTCAAACCGCGCCGCGGCGTCGTCCAGCGTCGCCAGGATCGGGTGCGTCATGGTGTGTGCGCCAATGCACATGCCCGCGCGCTGCATGCCGCGCAGCTGGTCGGGGCTCATCATCAGCCCGCGTGGCAGCTCGGTGCCGCAGGCCTCGGCCAGGCGCGCCACCAGCGGCACGCGCTGCTCCATCGGCAGGTACTTCACGCGGCCCAATACCGCCGCGATGGCGGCGCGGCGCTGCTCCAGCGTAGCCAGTGGCACGGACTCCTGCGGCAGCGCCGGGTCCAGCGCGCCCAGATCGAGCCGCTCGCGGCGCGAATGGCGGATCGACTCGATGACGCCGTCGTTCCACATGCAGCTGCCGTCAAGAAAACCCGCCGACACGAAGAAGGTCGCCGACAGCCCATGCTTTTGCAGCAAAGGCGTGGCCTCGGTGGCGTTGTCTGCGTAGCCGTCATCAAAGGTGATGGCTGCGGCGCGCGCGGGCAGTCGCCCCTCGGCCAGGCGCTGCACGGCTTCGGCCAGGGGCAGCACATGGAACCAATTGCGCATCCAGCCGAGCATGCGGTCAAAGCGCTCGGCATCGACTTCGCCCGGAAACAGCAGATCGGGCTGCGGCGAGACGCGGTGAAAGATCAGGATGCTGAGCCGGCCCTCAGGGCCTGGGCGGGATTGCGCGGAAAAAACCGTTCGCCAAAACATCGCCTCAGCCTCCCTTGAGTTCACAGGCGGACGCCGCGCCGCTGGCCGCCCACGATTTCTCGATGGCCTGCGCCACCGTGCGATGGCCCAGCGCGTTCCAGTGCCGGTCCAGAGGCCAGTGGTCGAACTTGAGCCCATCGCGCGCATAGCCCGTGCGGAAGACCGGCTCCAGGTCCACGACATTGAAGCCGCGGGCCCGCGCCGCCTCGATCAGATGCCGGCGCACCTCGGGCGCATCCTTCGGCGGGCTTGCCAGCTTCGGATCGTAGATCGCATAACGGTCTGCATCGACGGCAAGGCTGATGCAGGCGGGCGGCAGTTCGAGCGCCTTGGGCAGCTCTTCCAGGAACCAGTCGACCACGGCCATCGGTGCCGCTGGATCGGGCTGGCGCGCATGCGGCGCGGCCTTGCGCAACTGCGGCAGGGCCTGGGTCGGTGTGAACGCCAGGTTGTATTGCAGGTAGTCCAGCAGCGCGAGCTTGCCGAGCGGGCTGGCGCGCAGCCGCTGCATCACGGGGCTCGGGCTCAGCGGCGTGTAGTCGAGATGCTCGACGCCTTCTTCAAGGCGGAGCCGGTAGCGGCGCGGCTGCAGCTGCAGGCTCTCGACGAAATCGCCGTCGATGATGGCGAACACCGCCGCCCGCGGCTTGAACTCGGCCCGGGCCTGGCGGGCCATGACGACGTAGTCGCTGGCCGACAGGCCGCTGACGCCCAGGCCATAGACCGGCACTCGGTAGTCCTCGGCCAGGCGCGACTGCAGGCGCACCGGCTCCGGGTTCATCAGCGATTCGACGTAGCTGTCGCCGACCACGATCAGCGGTTGGCTGTCGCGCTGGAAATCGGCGCCCTCGACCTGCCCGTAGTTGTTGGTGCGGCCCGCCTGCGCATTGAGCATGAACCAGCGCGCCGAGTACTGGTAGTCCGTGTGCGGCGCATTGGGCACGAGCAGCGTGGGACGGCCGGCCGGCGCGAAGGCGATGGGCTCGTCCACCGGCATGCCGCGCAGCAGCAGCTCGCAGCCCAGCAGGCAGGCTGCAAAGCCGGCGCCGAACAGCAGGCAGGCACGGAGGAAGGGTCGCATCGCCTCAGAAGTTGAAGTAGATGAACTCGGACACGCCGAGCGAATTGTTCAGGATGGCGAGCAGCAGGATGACTGCCGACACGGCGCCTACGCTGACCCAGGCCTGCCCGCTTGCCGCCGCGTGCCGCGTGGCCGGCCACGCGCGCCAGCGCGCCATCAGCTGCTGCGAGTTGGGCGCGAACCAGGCCAGGGCCAGCAGCGCGCCGACCCAGGCGCATTGCCGGAGGCCGCCGAAGGCTGCCGTGCCGCGGAAATCGAACAAGGCCGCGAGGCTCGGCCAGGCCTGCGTCAGCGGCTCGCGCCACTCCGCCGGCAAGGCCCAGCCGTGGCTACCTGCCATGGCCGAAACCACCGTCAATGCAGCTTCCAGATCGTGAGCGCGGAAGAACACCCAGGCCACGCACACGCAGGCAAAGGTAAGCAGCACCGACAGCGCATGGCCGGGCCGGCCCAGGCTCGGCAAGGAGAGGCGCCGGCACAGGGCCTGCCAGGCGTGGTTGATGATCAGGTAGCTGCCGTGCAGGGCGCCCCACACCACGAAGGTCCAGCCCGCGCCGTGCCAGAGGCCGCCGAGCACCATGGTCGCGAACAGGTTGACGTAGCGGCGCAGGAAGCCATGCCGGTTGCCGCCCAGCGCGATGTAGAGGTAGTCGCGCAGGAAGCGCGAGAGCGTCATGTGCCAGCGCCGCCAGAAGTCGATGATGTTGACGGCCTTGTAGGGCGAGTCGAAGTTCAGCGGCAGGTTCACGTTGAACATCCAGGCCAGGCCGATGGCCATGTCGGAGTAGCCCGAGAAATCGAAGTAAAGCTGCAGCGCGTAGGCCAGCACCCCGCCCCAGGCCTCGACGCCGCCGAGCAGCAGGCCGTGGTCGAACACCGGCGCCACGAAGGGCTGGATGCCGTCGGCCAGCAGGATCTTCTTGGCCAGGCCGATCAGCAGCAGCACGGCACCGGCGAGGAAGTTGCCGAGCTGGAAGCGATAGGTCGCCTTGTTCTCGAACTGCGGCATCATTTCCGCGTGGTGCAGCACCGGCCCGGCGATCAGGTGGGGAAAGTAGGTGACGAAGAGCAGGTAGTGGACGAAGCGCGCCTCGCTGACCTTGCCCACATAGGTGTCGACGAGGAAGGCGATCTGCGTGAAGGTGAAGAAGGAGATGCCCAGCGGCAGCACCACGTGCAGCAGGCCGACCTCCATGCCGAAGGCGCGGTCGATGCTGCCGATGAAGAAATCCGCATACTTGAAATAGGCCAGCGCGGCGAGATTGGCACTCACGGCCAGGACCAGCAGCCGACGCGCCTGCGGCCGCCCTGCGCCGCGCAGGGCGCGGGCGATCAGCAGGCCGCTGCCGTAGTTGAGGCCGATGGAAGCCAGCAGCAGCACGGTATAGGCCGGGCTCCACCAACCGTAGAAGACCAGCGACATCAGCGCCAGCCACGCGGCCGCCGCGCGCTGCCAGCCACCTGCGGCGATCAGGTAGTAGCCGCACAGGCACAGCGGCAGGAAATAGAGCAGGAACTCGAAGGAGGTGAAGAGCACGTCTCGGGTCTCAGTAGAGTGCTCGCGGCCGGTCCGGGAAGACGATGCGGTAGACCACGACGACCATCAGGATCTCGTAGTAAAGAATCTCCCAGTAGCCGATGTTGACGAAGGCGCCGCCCACGGAGAAGCCGACAAAGCTGATCTGCAGGGCCCGCATCATGCGCGCTGCCCAATCGAGTTCAGGGTCGCCGTCGCAGCGCTTGATGATGCGCCGCGAGCGGTTCCAGATCACCACGATGATGGACAGGTAGATTAGCAGGCCGACGTAGCCATGCTCGCCCAGCAGCTGGAAATAGACGCTGTGCGCGGCGTGCACGTCGGTCGGGTCGGGCGCGTAGCGCGCAAACACGCGCGCCGAATAAAGCTCGAAGCCGCCGCCGATCAGCGGGCGGTCATTGGCGATGTTGAAGGCGTTGTGCCACGCATTGATCCGCCCCAGGGCCGAGGCGTCCTGGTCGTAGGTCTTGATCGTGCTCATGCGCGAGGTCCAGCTGTCGGGCATGAAGGCGATGCCGATGGGCACCAGGGTCAGGAAGACGACCAGCACCAGCAGCTTCTTCTTGGACTTGAACCACAGCATGGTCAGCATGGCGAAGGACGCCAGCAACGCGCCGCGCGACTGCGTGCCCAGCGCCGCCATCATGGACAGGCCCATCGTCAGCGTGGCCGCGTGGCGCTGCCAGGGCTTGGTGGCCAGACTGCGCAGATAGGCCATCAAGGGAACGACCATGATCAGGGCCACGGCGATGGCGTTGTTGTCCGACATGAAGGTGTCGCCCGGCGGGCCGTACACCCGCGACGCACCGCCGGAAGCCAGCGTGAAGATGCCTCCCTTGACGCCGAAGATGCCGACCGAGAACGCCAGCACGGCCATCAGGATCTCGACATGGCGCCGCGTTCGAAGCACCCCTGAGGCGATGTGCAGCATCACGAAGATCTTCATCACCTCGACCCAGCGCGAATAGCCCGCCTCGCGCTCGAAGGCGAAGAAATAGGTCACGCACATCCACAGCGGGAAGAGCGCCAGCAGCACCATCGGCAGGTCGAACTTGTAGGCGACCTGCTTGTGCTGGAAGAGCATGCCGGCCACGATGGTCGCGGCGATCACGGCGGCAAATGGTGCGGTCAGCGCAAAGCCGTAGGCGTACTTGTGCGGTGCCATCACGCTGATCCACAGGAACAGCAGCACGCCGATCCAAGGCGCCTTGAGGATCTTGGGGATGAAGGCAAGGATGAAGACCGTGACGAGGATGTCTCTCATCGCGGCATCTCCCGGCGTGCTGGCTCAGGCATGGGCAAACTCCACCGGCGCGCGCAGGCGGCCGAACAGCGCAAGCTGCGCGTCGCTGGTCTGCTGCCAGCCGAAGCCCTCCGCATAGGCGCGCACCTGCTCGCGCGTGGGCATGTCGGCCAGCAGGGCCGCAATGGATTCTGCAAGCGCAGCGGGGCTGCGTTGCAGCAGCAGCCGGCCCGCGCAGGAGCCCCCGATCACCTCGGCCGAGCCGCCCACGTCGGTGGCGATGACGGGCGTGCCGCAGGCCATCGATTCGAGCAGCACATTGGCCCAGCCTTCGCGCTCGGAAGCCAGCAGGGAGACGTCGGCCGCGCTGTACCAGTTCAGCAATTCGGTGTTGGGCACGGTGCCGACGAAGCGCACCTGCTGGGCCACGCCGAGCTGCGCCGCGAGGTGTTCGAGCCGCTGGCGATCAGGCCCTTCGCCGATCAGCTGCAGCGTGGCTTGCGGATGCCGAGCCAGCAACAGCGGCATGGCTTCGATCAACAGGGCCTGGCCCTTGTGAGTCAGCAGATTGCCCACGCAGAGCAGGATCGGCCCGCCGTGCAGGCCGAGCTGCTCGCGCGCCTGTTCTCTGGGCACCGGCCGAAAGCGCTGGAGGTCCACGCCGTTGCGCATCACGTGCAGGCGCTCTTCCGCGAGGCCCCAGCGGCGAAGGATGCCCACCAGCGCGCTGCTCACGCCGATGGACGCCGCGGCGCGGCTGGCGGCCCACTGCATCATGCGGCGCGGCAGGGTGAACTGGGGAATCAGGTTGAGGTCGGTGCCGCGCGCCGTGACGGTGAAGGGCTTGCCGAACCAGCGCGCCAGCAAGGCCGCGGCAACGCCATCAGGGTAGTAGTAATGCGCGTCGATCACGTCGAAATCAAAGCCTTCGTCGAGCAGGCGCTGCACCGCGCCGCGTGCGCCCAGCGCCAGCATCAGCGGCGCCATGGTCATGCCGACCTTGGGCGGCAGGAAGTAGCGCGGGTGCTGAACGTCGATGTCGTTGCGCGTCTCGCGCGCGGGCGTGCGGGCCATGCGCGCGTAGTCGCCGAATCGCTCGGCCGTCGAAGGGAACCAGGGCACCGGCGCGATGACGCGCGACTCGACCTGGCCCGACTTAAGCAGCTCGCGCAGCCGCGTCTCCACGAAGATGCCGTGGCCCGGCCGCACGCTGCTGGGGAACAGCGTGGAGAAGGTCAGCACGCGGGTCTTGCTTGTTGTCACGCCGTTGCCCCGGCTTGCAGCGTGTCCACGCAGATCTGCTCGAAGATGCGCCCCACCCGCTCCTGGCCGAAGTTCCCTTCCACCAACGCCCGCGCTTGCGCGGAAAGCGAGTTGCGCAGCGTCGAATCCTCCAACAGGCGCAGCACGGCGTTCGCAAAATCCGCGGGTTCGTCGCTGCGCAGATAGTGCTTGCCGGGCTCGGCTTCCAGTCCTTCGATGCCGACCGTGGTCGAGACGACCGGGCAGCCCATGGCCATGCCCTCGAAGGCCTTGATGCGCGTACCGCCACCCACCTGCAAGGGGATGACGAAGGCATGGGCGCCGTGCACATACGGCCGCACGTCGTCCACGGCGCCGGTCAGTTCGACATTGCGCTGCCTGGCCGCCATCTGCACCAGGCTGGCCGCGGGCGAGCGGCCCACGATGAGGAAACGCGCGTGCGGCCTGGCCTGCGTGATCAGCGGCCAGACGGACTTGAGGAAGAAGGACACACCGTCGATGTTGGCGGCCGAATCCATGGAGCCCGTGAACACCACGGTGGGCGCGGTCTGTTCGCCGGGTTCGGTGGGCTGCTGCCAGTGGTAGTAGTGCGGGTCTACGCCGGTGGGAATGGCGCGCGCACGGGCGACGCCGTAGGCCTTGCCGAAATGCGCGGCGTCGCGTTCGGAAACGGCGATCACCGTATCGAAGCGGTTCAGCGCGCGGGCCTCGAAGTCCAGCATCTTGCGGTGCTGCGCGGCCCAGACGCGGCGCATCAGGGGGCTCTCGGCCGTTTGCGCATGGCGGCCGAAGATCTCGGCCTCGACGTTGTGGGTGAAGCAGATGCAGGGCGCCGACACGCGCTCGGGCATGAGCACGGCGGCGTGCACGAAGTCGATCAGCAGCAGGTCCACGCGGCCTTCGGACAGCACGCGCTCGACGGCCTCGCGCCCTTCCCGCGTGCGGTCGGAGACGACATTGACGGGCAGCTCGTCGAACAGATCGAAGGCCCGGCGCCAGCGCGGCAGGGTCTTGCGCGGCAGCCAGGTCACCAGCTCGTCGCACACGCCTTGCAGCTCGGGCTGCCAGCGCTCAAGCTGCTCGGGCGTGGCCGGGCAGACCAGCACGATCTCGAAGAATCCGCCCTTGAGCTGCCGAAGGATGTTGGTCGTGCGGATCTTGCCGCCGGCATCGTTCGGAAACAGGAAGAGCGGAGAGACGAAGACCAGCCGCGGCTTCTTTTCCATCATCACCAGCAGATGCCTTCGTAGGCAGCGCCGCAGTCGCGCAGCTCGGCATAGCCCGACAGGTCGACAATGCGTCGACCTTGGGCGTTAGCGACGATGGCCTTGCGCGCCTCGGCGTCGGCGTGGCCGACCACGATCACCTCGGCGTCAAGCAGCGCCGCCTCGGGCGTGTCGCACAAGAGCTTGTCCAGGTGCGGGATCTCGCGCTCGATGAATTCCTTGTTCTTGCCCAGCAGCTGGCTCAGCTTGACGTTGCGGTCGAAGATGCGCATCTCGAAGCCCTTGCCCATCAGTTGCTCGGCCAGCGCCACCAGGGGCGAATCGCGCATGTCGTCGGTGCCGGGCTTGAAGGCCAGGCCGAACAGCGCCACGCGGCGGCGGCCTTCGCGGGCGATCAGGCGGTAGGCGGTCTTGACGTGCGACTCATTGCTGTCGAGCAGGCCGGCAATCGCCGGCACGGCCACTTCGCGATCACGCGCCAGCGTCAGGAAGCCCTTGACCTCCTTGGGCAGGCATGAGCCACCAAAAGCGAAGCCCGGCCGCAGGTAGGCCGGCGAGATGTTGAGCTGCTTGTCCTGGCAGAAGATCTTCATGACCTCGCGGCCATCGAGCCCGCAGGCCTTCAGCACCGAGCCGGCCTCATTGGCGAAGACGATCTTCATCGCATGGAAGACGTTGCACAGGTACTTGACCGACTCGGCCACCTTGCAGTCGGTGCGCACGAAGGCGCCCGGCAGGCCCGCGTACATGGCCTCCAGGACTTCGTAGCCGGCCGGATCCACGCTGCCGATCACGGTCTGCGGCGGCTGGTGGAAATCCTTGACCGAGGATCCTTCGCGCAGGAACTCGGGGTTGAAGACCAGGGAGAGCCGATCACCGACCTTGCGGCCCGCGGCGCGCTCCAGCAGCGGGAGCAGGCGTTCCTCAGTCGTGCCGGGGGCGACGGTGCTGCGCAGGACCACGGTGTGGGCGCCGGGCTTGCGGGCGAGCACGCGGCCGATGGATTCGATCACCGCATCGACGGCGCTGAGGTCGGGCTCGTAGTTGGCCTTGGACGGCGTGGCAACCGAGATCAGCGAGACCTCGGAATTCATGATCGCCATTTCCAGATCGTCCGTGGCACGCAGCTTGCCGGCCTTGACGGCGGCATCGATCAGCTCGTTGATGCCCTCCTCCACCACCGGCGACTGGCCCTCGTTGATCATCCGCACCTTGAGCGGATTGGTATCGACGCCGATGACCTCGTGTCCCAGCTCCGGCAGGCAGGCGCAGGACACGGCGCCGACATAGCCGAGACCAAAGATAGAAATTTTCACGACAGACCTTTCATGGAATCTTCAGGCGGCCAGAGCCGCCGTGCTTGCCTGCTCGCCCATCACATTGCGCAGGAAGGCGTCGTACATCAGCAGGGTCCACAGCGGCGTGCTGTGGTCGCGCGCGCCGCTCTCGTGCTGCTCGATCAGCTGGCGCATGGCCGGCAGGTTGAACCAGCCGGAATCGGCCAGCGGGCCGCTCAGCAAGGCGCCGCGCACTCGCTGGCGCAAGGGGCCGCGGAACCAGCGCGCCAGTGGCACGGCAAAGCCCATCTTGGGCCGGTACATGATGTCGCTCGGCAGGTGCGGCTCCATCGCCTTCTTGAGCACGAACTTGCTCTCGTTGCCGCGCAGCTTGATGGACGAAGGCAGCGTGGCCATCCACTCGACGATCTCGTGGTCCATCAGCGGCTCGCGCACTTCCAGCGAGTGAGCCATGCTGGCGCGGTCCACCTTGGTGTTGATGTCGCCCACCAGGTAGGTGTGCATGTCGATGTACTGGATCAGGGCCAGCGGGTCCTCGGTGCCGGCGCGTGCGGCGTGGCGCTCGAAGACTTCGCGCGCGTTGTAGCCGCCGAGCTCGCGCTTGAACTTGTCGCTGTAGAGCACGTTGCGGTCGGGCTCGCGGATGAAGCTCATGCCGTGGAAATAGGCTTCCACCGAATTGCGTGCCAGCGCCTGGAAGGTGGTCTTGGCGCGGAACACGCGCGGCGCCCAGTCGGCCTTGGGATAGAGCTGGCCGAGCGCACCGAAGATCGGACGGCGCACGCCTAAGGGCAAGGCCGAGCGCATCTTCTCTTCCATCATGTGCAGCTTGTAGCGCCGGTAGCCGCCGAAGGTCTCGTCGCCGCCGTCACCCGAGAGCGCCACCGTCACATGCTTGCGCGCGAGCTGGCAGACGCGGTAGGTGGGGATGGCCGAGCTGTCGGCATAAGGCTCGTCGTACAAGCGCGCGAGCGTGTCGATGAGATCGAAGTCATCGCTCTGCACGGTCTCGACACGATGGTTCGTCTTGTAGCGATCCGCCACCTGCTGAGCGAACATGGCCTCGTTGTAGGCCGGGTCGTCGAAGGCGATGGAGCAGGTATTGACGGGTGCTGCGCTTTCGCCGGCCATCATGGCCACGACGGCGCTCGAATCAACGCCACCGGAGAGGAAGGCGCCCAGCGGCACCTCGGCAATCATGCGCAGGCGCACCGATTCGCGCAGCTTCTCGGTCAGCGTCTCGCAGGCCTCGGCATCGCCGATCTTGGCGTCGAGCGTGAAGCGTACGTCCCAGTATTCGCGTGGCTCGCCGACGTTATCGCCGCGGCGGATCAGCAGCGTGCTGGCCGGCGGCAATTTCTTCGCCTGGCGGAAGATGGTGCGCGGCTCGGCCACGTAGCCGAGGGCGAAATACTCTTCCACGGCCTGCGGATCGACCTCGCGCCTGAGACCCGGGTGAGCCATGATGGACTTGAGCTCGGAGCCGAACAGCAGCTGGCCGTCGTCGAGCAGCGCGTAGTACATGGGCTTGACGCCGAGCCGGTCGCGCGCCATGAAGAACTGCTGCTTGTTGCGGTCCCACAGCGCGAAGGCGAACATGCCGCGCAGGCGCTTGACGCAGTCCGTGCCCCAGGCCTCCCAGGCGTGGACGATGACCTCGGTATCGCTCTTGGTGTGGAAGGCATAGCCCAGGCCCTGCAGCTCGGCCATCAGGCTCTGGTAGTTGTAGATCTCGCCGTTGAAGACGATGGCCACGGTCTTGTCTGCATTGAACAGCGGCTGCTGGCCGGTGGCGATGTCGATGATGGACAGGCGCCGATGGCCGAAGCCGAGGCCGGGCTCCGCGTAGATGGACCCCTCATCGGGGCCGCGGTGCTGCTGCGAGTCGTTCATGCGCTGGAGCACGCCGCGATCCATGTCGCGCTGGCCCCGCGTGTCAAAGATGCCGGTGATGCCGCACATGGTTCAAGCTCCCCTTTGCTTCATCTGTTCTTCAGCCGCCGTCAGGCTCTTGCGCGCCAGCAACTGGTCATAGACACCCTGGTAGGTGCGCACCATGGCCGCCATGCTGAACAGGCGCTCCACGCGCGCCCGGCCGGCGCGGCCCAGGGCCGCCGCATGCTGCGGATCGCCCGCCAGTTCAAGCAGCGCCTGCGCCATCGGCGCAACTTCGCCAGCCGGCACGACGCCGCCGGTGACCGACGCTTCGATCAGGTCGGCGTTGCCGCCTACCGCCGTGGCCAGCACAGGCAGGCCGCTGGCCATGGCTTCGAGAATCGTATTGGAAATGCCCTCGGCCAGCGAAGGCAGGACGAAGAGGTGCAGGCCTTGCATCACGGCCGGGATGTCGCTGCGTTCACCGGGCAGCCAGGCCAGCTCGGCCAGGCCTGCATCGTCGAGCAGCGCCTGCGCCTTGGCGCGCAGCGGGCCTTCGCCCACCATCACGAGGCGCAGCTTTTCGCGCAGCTCGGGTGCACTTTGGCAGGCCTGGATGAAGGCGCGGGCCAGCAGGGTCTGGTCCTTGACCTCGGCCATGCGGCCGACGGTGCCGACGATCCAGTGCTGCGCGGGATTGAACGGGCAGCCTGGAATTGCCACCGCGCCGTCAGCGCTGGCGCTGAAGCGCTGCATGTCCACGCCGTTGTAGGCCTGGGTGATGTGATCGGGCGGCACATGCACGGCTTCCCGCAGGTAGTCGGCGAGGTCGCGCGACAAGGCGACGTAGCGGTGTACGAAGGGGCGATAAAAACGGCGCACGCGCTGGTAGGCGCGGTTGCGGCCGTCGAGGTCGCCGACGTCGCGACCATGCTCGCCGTGCACGCGCACGGGAACGCGAGCCGCCCAGGCCGGCAGCTGCACTTCGAGCGCGCCGAGGTTGCGGCTGTGCACGATGGCGGGCTTCAGTTCGCGGAACAGGCGGTACAGGCGCGGATACAGCCAGAAGCCCTGCCCCGGCGGCTTGTTGAGCGCGAAGAACTGCACGTCCTCGCGCTGCACGCGGCGGCGGAACTCGGTCACCTCGGTCAGCGCCACGATGGCGTGGCGGTAGGCCTCGGCGGGCATGTGGTTGATCAGGTTGACGACGCCGTTCTCCAGCCCACCCGTGTCGAAGCGGTGCATCACATGGACGACCAGGGGGCGAGAGTCAGACATTCAGAGCCGCCAGAGCTTGTAGCCGGCGCCCAGCAAAGCCTGCGAATCGAAGGCGGCCTTCACGTCGATGAAGGCGCCGCCCTTGATGAGCTTCTTGGCGATGTCTTCCATGCTCAGTGCCAGGAACTCGTGGTGCGAGACGGCGGCCACGATGGCATCGGCGCGCGGCAGTTCCTCGAAAGGCAGCAGGCGCACACTGTACTCGTGCATCGCCTCCTCCACCTCGGCCTGCGGGTCGCTGACGAAGACGTCCACGCCGTAGGTCTGCAGCTCATGGATGATGTCGATGACCTTGGAGTTGCGCAGGTCGCCGCAGTTCTCCTTGAAGGTCAGGCCCAGAACGTTCACGCGTGCGCCCTTGATGTAGGAGCCGGCGGCGATCATGTGCTTGATGGTCTGCTCGGCCACGAATTTGGCCATGCCGTCGTTGATGCGCCGGCCCGCCAGGATGACCTGTGGGTGGTAGCCGAGCATGTCGGCCTTGTGCGTCAGGTAGTACGGGTCCACGCCGATGCAGTGGCCGCCCACCAGGCCCGGCTTGAACTTGAGGAAGTTCCACTTGGTGCCGGCGGCTTCGAGCACCTCGGTGGTGTCGATGCCGATCTTGTCGAAGATGATGGCCAGCTCGTTCATCAGCGCGATGTTGAGGTCGCGCTGGGTGTTCTCGATC
>FSVW01002667.1_pt1 | contig 28626 bp, 26 predicted proteins | sample 1637551 | NCBI WGS metagenome assembly FSVW01 (sample SAMEA3914814, study PRJEB12502) | metagenome | biome: forest; material: soil | place: USA | collected 2011-09-16 | depth 0.1 m | reverse complement strand
GGTTTGCGGCGATGGCCGAAGAGCACCGTTACATCGCCGACTATAGAAAATCTTGGCAGGCCGCGCCGTATCCGCCGATCTTTGTCACCGTGGACATGCTCATTGAGCACCGGCAGCGTGTCCTGTTGATCCAGCGTGGTGGCCAGCCGGGCAGGGGATTGTGGGCGCTGCCGGGCGGTTTTCTCGACAGTGACGAGACCTTGAAGGACGCGGCCTTGCGTGAATTGCGCGAAGAAACCGGCTTGAGACCCGAGCTTTATGGCGACCGGATTGTCTGGAAAGGCAGCCACGTCTTCGACGATCCGCAGCGTTCGGCGCGCGGCCGCACCATCACCCACGCCTATCACGTCGAGATTACCGGTGAGGATACGCCCATGGTGGAAGCCGCAGACGACGCTGCAGCGGCAAAGTGGGTGCCGATTGCAAATCTGCCAACCCTGCGCAATCAGTTCTTCGAAGACCACGGCCATATCCTGAGCTATTTTTTGAACGCGTGATTGCTTGCCAACCGGTTGCGAATGCGATCATGTGGGAGGAAACAAAGGAGCGCTCCATGCCCATGCCGAAACGCGGTTTAGCTGCCCTTATGGCTGTGTCCGTAGTCGCCCTGACCTTAGGCGCGGCATCGGTAAGGGCGCAGACCGCCGATGACGCGTTCAAGGCCATCTATTCGACCGAATGGACATGGCGCCAGAGCCTGTCGGCCAGCGGCGAGGATACCGGATCGACGACGGTCAGTGCCCACCTGCCAGACGTCTCGCCCCAGGCACAATCCCAACAACTCAAATACTGGCAAGGCGTCGAAGCGCAGTTGGCAGCGATTGACGTGACGAAGATATCACCGGAAAACAAGGTCAATTTCGCGGTCTACAAGGTGCAGATCGATGCCCTCGTGGCAGCGCAGACCTTCCGCGAATATGAAAAACCGCTCAATTCCGACAGCGCCTTCTGGAGCGACCTGACCTATACGACCGACCAGACCTTCCATTCCGAGCAGGACTATCGCAATTATCTCAGCCAGTTGTCGGAAATGCCGCGCTATTTCGCGCAGCAGGTAGATAATATGCGCGCCGGCCTGAAGCGTCATTTCACGCCGCCGAAAGTGACGCTCGAAGGCCGCGACCAGTCGCTGCGCTCGGTCATCGACGTCAAACGACCGGAAGACAGCGTCTATTACAAACCATTCCTGAAAATGCCTTCGACCATCCCGGCCGATATGCAGACCGATCTGCGCGCCCAGGCGGTCAAGGTCATTACAGGGTCTGTCATTCCAGCGCACCGGACGCTGCTCGATTTCTACGCCAAGGACTACGTGCCGAATGCGCAGACGGCCCTGGGCGCTTCGCAACTGCCCGACGGCAAGGCCTATTATCAGTCGAAGATCCGCGAATTCACGACGCTCGATCTAAGCCCCGAAACCATCCACCAGATCGGCCTCGAGCAGATGGCGCTGATCCACGCGCAAATGCTCGACACCATGAAAAGCGCAAATTTCTCCGGCGATTTCCTGGGATTTCTGCAATTCCTGCGCAGCGATCCGCAATTCTACGCAAAAGATCCGCAGAGCCTTCTCGACCGCGCCGCCTGGATATCGAAACAGGTCGATGCCAAGGTCGGCGACTATATCGGCCACCTGCCGCGCCAGCGCTTCGGCATCGTGCCCGTGCCGCCGGAAATCGCCCCCTATTACACATCGGGCCGCGGCGGACCGGGTGTCTATCTCGTCAATACCTACGACCTGAAATCCCGGCCGCTGTTCCAGCTGCCGGCGCTCACTTTACATGAATCCGCGCCCGGCCATGCCTTCCAGATGCCGCTGGCCAATGAGAACAAGACCCTGCCGGAATTCCGCCAGAAGACCTATATTTCGGCCTACGGCGAGGGCTGGGCGCTTTATTCGGAATATCTCGGCCAGGAAATGGGCATCTACGACACGCCCTACGACCGTTTCGGCTATCTCAGCTACCAGGCGTGGCGGGCGTCGCGTCTGGTCGTCGATACGGGCATCCATTCGATGGGTTGGACGCGCGAACAGGCGCAGGCTTATTTGAGAGAGAACACCGCCCTGTCGGAACACGAGATTACGACCGAGGTCGACCGCTATATCTCCTGGCCGGGGCAGGCGCTGAGCTACTATCTCGGTGAAATGGCCATCCGCGACGCGCGCACCAAGGCGGAAAAGGCCCTGGGCGCGAAGTTCAATATCCGCGCCTTCCACGACAGCGTGCTGGAGCTGGGATCGGTGCCGCTGCCGGTGCTAACGGCGCACATAGACGCCTTTATTGCAAACGGTGGCACCGGACCCTATCCGGACGAGGAGAAGTGATCAGCGTTTCTGGGAAGTGTGGCGGAAGCGCAGGATCTGAACGCTTTCACCGATGATGCGGTACGTCACGACAAAAGACGTGCGGGCAATGCTGAGTTCGCGTGTGCCTTTGACGCGCCCAGGCCGGCCAAGACCTGGGTGTTTGAGAAGTCGCATTGTCTGCTTGTCGATTTCGTCGAATTGATCGAGGGCGGCCCGAAGGTTGTCGCGGGCGATATATTCGACGGCAGCGTCACGCGCATATTCTGCTGTATCCACCCAGAACAGGCGACTCATTACCGCTCTTCGGCTTCCTGCGCCGCCAGCCGTTGCAGCAAAGATTCGCGTTGAGCGCGCATTCGCTCCTGAACCTCTTCATGCGTGAACCATTTGGTGTTCGGGTCATCGGCATCGCGTAAGGCCTGTTCGATATCGGCGCGGAACCATTCGTCGTAGTCGCGCGCTTCCTGCTGCTTTTTGACAAAGTCGCGCATGAATTCGCGCACGATCTGCGAGGCAGGGCGATGGCTTTCCTCGGCTTCCTTCATGAAGGCGTCGCGAAGATCGGACTCAAGTTTGAGCGTAAAAACAGCTTCCTTGGACATGGCCGCCACCGTAATGAAAAGGTACTAACGTTTTATATATCACGTCAGTACCTTTTCTTCAAGCACTACTCTGCGGCCACGCCATTGCGCAGGCGGCTGTTCCAGAAACCGAACAGGAAGTAGATCGCCACGCCGATGACGTTCCAGATGGCGAAATAGATCATGGTCGAGACATTGAGGCTGGTGAACAGGAAGATACAGCCGGCGATTGCCAGTACGCCGACCAGCCAGAAGACCGGCACCTTGAAGGTCCGCTTCAGGTCCGGACGTTTGACGCGCAGAATCATCATCGCCAGCGATACGGCGATAAAGGCGACCAGGGTGCCGGTATTGGCCATTTCAGTGATCTGTTGCAACGGCACCAGGCCGGCAAATGCGGCGATGAACAGGCCCGTAAGCAAGGTCATGATGACCGGCAGGCCGCGATTGTCGAGCTTGGCCAGGCCTTTCGGAATCAGACCATCGCGCGCCATGACGAACAGGATACGGCTTTGACCGTACATGAAGACGAGCAGGACCGACGGCAGGGCCAGAACGGCGGCGATGCCCACGAGGTCGGCGACGAAGGGCTGGTGCATCAGGCGCAGGATATAGGGCAGGGGCTCGCCATTGCTTTTGGCGACCTCGGTATAGGGCAGGACGCCGACGACGCAGGCGCCGACCACCATGTAGAAGACGGTGCAGACAAGCATCGAGCCAATAATGCCGATGGTCAGGTCGCGGCCCGGGTTCTTGGCTTCCTCAGCCGAGGTCGAAACGGCGTCGAAGCCGTAGAAGGCGAAGAACATGATCGCTGCCGCCGCCATGACGCCGTACTTGACCGGCTGATGGTCGGGCCCCAGCAGCGGATGGCCGTCGACCATCTTCAAGTGCGCAAAGAAGCCTTCGGGCATGAAGGGATGATAGTTGCCGGTCTTGATCGCCGGCAGGCTGATGAAGATAAAGGCGCCGAGAGCGATCAGCTTGATCGCCACCAGGAAGATGTTGACCACGGCACTTTCACGCGCACCGATCATCAGCAGGCCGGTAATGATCAGGACGATGACGACCGCCAGGATATTGACTGCGCCACCCTCCATCGGACCGGCCAGCCACATGGCGGGGATATGCACGCCCCAGGCCTCGAGCAAACCGTTCATGTGCGCCGCCCAGCCGACGGCGACGGCCGAGCAGCCAAGGCCGTATTCGAGGATCAGCGACCAGCCGACCGACCAGGCGATCATCTCGCCCAGGGTAGAGTAGGTGTAGGTATAGGCACTGCCCGCTGCCGGGATCAGGGTCGAGACCTCGGCATAGGCCAAGGCCGCCAGGGCGCAGACGGCGCCCGCCAGGGCAAATGACAGGATGACACCGGGACCGGCCAGGTTCGCGCCGATGCCGGTCAGGGTGAAGATGCCCATGCCGATAATGGCGCCGATGCCGAGCGCAATCAGGTGCGGCCAGCTCAAGGTCTTGGGCAAGGCCTGTCCGGCATTGCGCATGTGATCGTCGAGCGGTTTGAGACGTAGAAACGCCATTGGTAGCCCCCTCCAGTGGTTTCAATTGATATTTGCCCGCACAGTGGGGGCAGTTGCGCCGCGATGTCAAGTTTGTGAAGCGCATCTGATATGCATCGGCTGGACAGGAACGGCGTTCCCTGAGACAAACCGAATGCGGGCTGCAACGCATGCGAGGGGACCTTCATGGACGGAGATCGCAGTCGATTTCCAGCACCCGCCAGCGCCCTTGTCGGCAATCTCGACACCGAGATGTTGTGCTTGGACGTGGGCGGACACGGCCTGCCGATGACGCGCAATGACGGGACGCGCCCCACCAACTATCTCTGTTGCCCCAGTGCCGCCTATCTCGACTATGCGATCGATGAACTGCGCCATTTCGCGGCGCGCCCCGTCTTGCATAAAGCTTTGCAAGGCCTGATCGCAGCGGCGCGGCCCCTGCTGCGGCTGTCCGGCCTCGATCGGCAGGTGCAGCCGAACAACTGGCTGGTCTCCACCAACATCCTGCCCGACCTGTCGCAGGTGGATATCGCCGGCGTGACAGAGCGTTTGACGCAGCAATGGCCGCGTCATGCGATCGTCTGGCGCTCGGTCAATGACGTCAGCACGCGCGCCATGAAGGACCGTTTCGAGGCAGCCGGCTATCATGCCTTTGCGTCGCGGCAAGTCTATCTGTTCGATTGCCGCAACACCTCACCGCCGGTCGGCCGCGACGAGACGAGAGATGGCAAACTGTTGCAGCAGGCCGATTACAAAATGACGCAAGGGCCGTGGTGCGAGGACGATTTTACCCGCATGGCGTGGCTTTATCAGCGGCTCTATCTCGACAAATATACCTGGCTCAATCCCGTCTACACGCCCCTATTCCTGGCGCGCGGCCACGCCGGCGGGCTGCTCGATCTGTGGGGCTTGCGCAACGCCGCAGGCGGGCTGGACGGCTTTATCGGCTTTTTCGATGGCGGGGACACCATGACCGCGCCGCTTGTTGGCTACGACACGGACCTGCCGGCAGAGGCCGGGCTCTACAGGCGTCTGATGGCGCTGGCTTTGAAGCGGGCGCGCGAAAAACGCCTGCTCTACAACATGAGCGCCGGGGCGGCCGCCTTCAAACGCCATCGCGGCGGGACGGCGGCGCTGGAATATATGATGGTTTATGACGGCCATTTGCCGTTCGGGCGCCGTCTGGCGGCGGGTGCGGTGCGCGTCCTCATCACTGCCGTCGGCATTCCGCTGTTGCAGGGATTCGCGCTGTGAATCCGCCCATTCCTTCGCAGTGGACCGCCGTTTGTGCCGCCCATGATCTGCGGCGGAAGCCGCTGCGTTTCCTCATCGACGCTACACCGGTCGTGGTCTTTCGCAGCGCAGACGGCGTGACGGCTTTTCCAGACATCTGCCCGCATCGGCAGGCCCCGCTCTCCCTGGGGCGCGTGACCGGCGGGCGCATCGAATGCTCGTATCACGGCTGGCAATTCGATGGGTCAGGCGAGTGCCGTGCCATGCCCGGCGTCATTGGTGATGTTCCGCGTGTTCGCGTGGCCCCGATGTGGGCCCGTGAACAGGACGGCCTGATCTTTGTGGCGGGCAGCCGCCAGGAGGTGCCACCCTATAGCGGCCGCTTGACGGGCCGGGGCGTTGCGCGGGCCTTTGTCCCCAGCCGGGTGCAGTCGACCGTGGCCGACGTCGCCGAAAACATCCTCGATGCCACCCACACGCACTTTATCCACAAGGGCCTGCTGCGTGGCCTGAGCGCCAAACGCTACCGCGTCCGGGTCGGCGTCACCGGCGGCCCGGGCTGGGTCGAGGCGCGATATGAGGGCGAGCCGCAGCAGGAAGGCCTGATCAGCCGGCTGCTGGAAGGCGGACGCGGCATCAGCATCGGACGGTTTCTGGCGCCAGGCATTGCCGAGATCGAATTCTGGGGGCCAAGGCGCGCCAATCTCGTGACCACATTTCATCTGCGCCAGGAAACCGCGGATCAGGTGGCCGGGATTGGCGTCCTGTCGGGGCCGGTCGAATATGGCCTGGGCTATGTCAAGGCCGCCCTGTTTCACCCGCTTTTCGCCGTGGCTATCGCCCAGGACCAGCATATCCTGAGCGCGGTGACGCAGAACGGGGCAAGGTTTGGCGCGCCTGCGCCGGTGATCGGCCCGCTCGATATCCTGCGCCGCTCGATCGATGCCATACTGCGCGGCGACGTGCCGCCGGTGTCGGAGGTGCCCATCGTCACTGAAATGGAGCTATAGGGGCATGCTCTAAAACGCCTCGCCATTCCATTCGATATCGGAGGTCGCCGCTGCCTTCAGGCCTTGACCTTGGGCGACCGCACGCCAGACGGCCTCTGCCACAGCCAGGGCCTGCCACGGCGCCGTCGCACGATCGACGGGGTTTTCCAGCAAGCTGTCCATAGTGCGGAAATCGCGCCACCATTGCGCAAAATGTCCCTGCGGCAATCCGTAGATCAGCATGGCCAGGCCGTTCCCCAGCCGCCTCTTACCACTGGCTGTCGCGGGCTGGCCGTCGATGAGCGCCCGGGCCAGACCATCCGTCAAGGCAAAGAAGTGCGCGCCTGTCGTTGCGCGCGGATTGCATTCGAGGACGTGCAGGCCGCCATCAGCGTCGCGACGGAAATCGAAGGAAACCTGGCCGGTCCAGCAGGTACTGCGCACGAAGCCGCCGACGAACTGCGTAATTGCAATATCTTCGACGGGTTCGACCATGACGCCGGCGCCGATACCATTGCCGGCGCGATAAAGCGGTCGATAGGCCTGCAAGGCACACACATTGCCATCGCGCGCGGCGGCGTAGGCGCACAGTTCCTCGCCCGGCAGATAGGCTTGCGCAATCCACGGATCCGCGGCCGTCGGCTTCAGGGCCGAGAGCGTCGTTGCATCGGGTTCGACCAGCACCCGGTCACCGAAACGCGACCAGACCGGTTTGAAGGCCCAGCCCTTACCCTGAAATCGCCCCACATCGGCAGCAGAGAGGAGAAGATGCGTCTCGGCCGGATCGGCGCCGAAGCCCTGCGCCATTTGCGTGAAAGTGAACTTGTCATGGGCCTTCTTCAGCAGCGCAAAATCCGGCGCCAGCAGCGGCAGGTCGAGATCCAAAAGGTCGCGTACAGCTGCCAGGTGAAACACCTCTTCGCAAGTGGGCAGGACAAGATCGATCCGGTGCTGCTCGCAGGCCGATTTCACCGCCGCGCCGTAGGCCGCCAGCTGCCCGCGCGGCGACGGCAGGCGGACATATCCCGCGGCCATCTTCGTGGCGCGCGCCAACGGAAACGCCAAACTGTCGGCCAGCCATACCTGATGCCCGGCAACGGCCAGACACCGCGCCAAATGCAATGCGCAAGGCGCCCGCGCCCCGGTAATCAAAATGCGCTTGTCAATATCTGACATTTATTGACATCGGATCGATACTCCCGCCGAAAAGGAGATCGCCATGGGTGCCAGCTTGCACGTCAGTCTGCCCGACGAAATGCGCCGCTTTGTCGATGCGCGCGCCAACGGCACGGCGACCTATGCCACACCGTCGGAATATGTCTGCGACCTGATCCGCCGAGACATGGAACGGCTGGATGTCGAGTTGCGCTTGCTCCGGGGCTCTGATGAAGCCAATCGCGGCGAATTTGTCGCGGATGACTTTATGGACAAACTCATCGACGACTATAGGTAGCTGTCTTTTGAAAGCCGTTCCGCTGCGCAATCTGTACAAGGACTAATCCCTCCACGCATTCTCGACGCGTCGCAACTTATACGCGCCGGTGACCAGTGGCGCCTGGCGCGCCGTAATTTCCGCCGATATACTGAGCTTGTCGAGCAAACGGGACAACGCCGTCCTGGCGTTTTGCAACGCGTCAGCGGGAAGCTTGTCGCTCAAAATCAGCTCGAGCGCCGCCGCCCCGGTCTGGCGCAGGCGAAAGTCCTGGATGCGCCGATCCGAGTCGACGATCGCATTCCGCAGGATATCCGGCGTCAAGGTATGGCTGCCGATAACGAGAAGATCGTCGCAGCGGCCGACGATCTCGCTGACCGCCTGCAACGGCGACCCGCACCGGCACGGCTTTCCCGACAACCGCAGCAGGTCATTCATGCGATAGCGGCACATGGCCTGGGTTGTGCGCGTAAAGTCGGTGATGATCGGTGTCACCAAACCCTCGCTCACCGGCTCGAACTCGAAATGGACGACGTCTTCGCTCAGGTGCAAGGTGCCGTAGTCGCAGGCGACGCCGAGCAGGCCTTCCGTGGCCATGTAGATCTCGCGCACCGGCACGGCGAAGTAGTCCTCGATAACGGCACGGTCGAGCGGATCGAGAACCTCGGCGCCGGAGAAGACGCGCTTCAGGTTCAGCGCCGGCCGGTCCTCGGCGAGGGCGCGAAGGACTTTCGGAGGCGCGATGACCGTGTCGGGGCCATAGGCCTCGACCTTGGGCAGGATCACCTCAAGGCCCTCATTCAGATCGAAGAAACGCAATTTCAGGCGCGCGGTATCGGCGGCGGCCTGATAGAGCGCCGAATTGAGCGGCAGGACGAGGGCGACCTTCGCCGTTTCAAGGGGAAAGCGCGGCAGGGTCTTGGCCAGCATGACACCCAACCACTCGCGGCGCTCGGCATCGGAGACGACATAAAGCCCGCGATTGCCGCTGGTGCCGGTGCTGGCGCCCACCGACCGGCCGCGCCTTTGCGGCGCACGACCCTCAAAAATCGCCCAACCGTCTTCGGCCGTTATGCCGGCGCTGTTAAAATCGGCAAAGCGGCTCATCAGGACGGATTTGTCGATCACCGGCAAATCAGCCAGGGCCAAACTTCCATATTGCCGATAAAATGGAAATGACGGAAGGGTCTTGGTCAACAAGCGCTTCAGGCGTTTTTTCTGCCAGGCGGCGACGTCCGAACGGGTCTTCAGCACGCTTGCCAGCCAGCGTGTGCGCACAAAGGCGCTAAACGACCGGATCATGGCACATCACGATCTCATAGCCTTGCGCCTCGGCCTTGCGCAGCATGGCCAGCGACGCTTCCATGGCAGGCTCGTCGTCATAGACCAGCCGGGCGGGCCCGCGCGGCGGACGCGTTTCGCTCATGGCCTGCCGCAGCCACTGTGCATCGGCGGCGTAGATCAGCCTCTGTTCCGGCCAGACCAGACCGCAATGGCCGGTGGCGTGGCCGGGCAGGGGCAGGGCCAGCAACGCGCCGTCACCGAGCACGTCGAAGGCCTCGCCGAACGGCAGCGTAACGCGCTTAAGCCCCTCCACCGGCGTCAGGTGCGGCTCGAAGCCCGGTGGCAGAAGCTCGGTGAATATGCCGTGCCTGATCCTGTGCCACGGTGTCTGCGCCTTGACGTCCAGCCAGCCCATGGCGATGAATCGCGCCTTCGGAAAGCGGCGCAGACCACTGATATGGTCGGCGTGAAAGTGGGTAACGAAGACAGTGCGTACGTCATCGACGTCCAAACCGAGGCGCTTCAGGACGTCCTCCGGTTGTTCCTCCAGGCGCGGTTTGAGCACGGCGGCATAGAGTTTCAGCGCCAGGCTGCGGCGGCCGCTCGTGACCTCCGGACCATAGCCGGTATCGATCAGGATGGGACCCTGGGTCGGATGCACCCAGACGCCGAACCGCACTCCTAGGTGCACCGGATGGCTGCCGCCCCCGGCCAGGACCAGATGTTCCGGCACGGTGATGGTGGCGCTGTTGGCAAAAACCGGCCTCATGAGGCAAATGTCCGTCTGAGGCCCTCGGTAAAATCGACGCGCGGCGTGAAACCCAGCTCGGCGCGCGCCGCCGAAATGTCGAGCGTCTGGCTGTAGGCCAATACGCCCATGCCGTAGGCGGTGATCACCGGCTCCGGCCGGCCCTCGCGGCGGCGCGCGATCATTTCAGCCATTCGCGCCACCGCCATGGCGATGGCCACCGGCAGGCCCCGGAAGCGCGCGGTAACGCCGGCGGCGGCGGCCGATTGTGTGATGATGTCGCGGATCGCCAGGGCCTCCCCGCCGGAAATATTGTAGGTATGCCCGCCGAGGCTGTCAGGCGCGGAGAGGGCGCAAAGGACAGCTTCGACGGCGTCATCGACATAGGTCAGGTCTGTCACCGCCAAGCCCTTGCGCAATAACGGCAGGGGTTGGGCCGCCGCCCGGATCAGACGCGGCAGCAGCGCCGCGTCACCAGGACCGTAGATGCCGCGCGGCCGCAAGATGATGGTGTTGAGGCCGGATCCGCGCACCAGATCCTCGGCGATGACCTTGGTGGCGGCATAGTCGTTGACCGGCACGGGCAGGGACGCGCCTTCGCGCACACGGATCTGGTCGCAAAAGCGGAAATAGATGCTGGGCGAAGAGATAAGGACGAAACGCTTCACCCCCAGCGTCTTCGCCATGGTCAGCGCATTGCGCGTGCCGGTGACATTTGCCCGCTCGAACGCCTCGCGCGGACCCCACGCCGACGACAGGGCGGCGGCGTGGACGAAGGCGTCGGCCGAGTGCCAGCTGCGGACAGCCGACAGCTCAGCCAGGTCTAAGGCCTCGAATGGGACACCCAGCGCTGCGCCCCTGTCCGCATCGCGCCCCAGGGCGAGGACGTCGCAGCCCTGCGCTTTCAGTCGGGCGCACAGATGCGCGCCCAAAAATCCCGTCGCGCCACTGACGACGACACGCGTCATAGAATGAGCGCCAGGCCGCCGAGGGACACCCCGGCGGAGGTGCCGAGAAGCAGCGTCTTGCGGCCATCGCAACATCCGGCCTTGCGGGCGAAATCGAGCGCCGTTGGCAGGGAAGCGGCGATCTGGTTGCCGTAGTCGCGGACGATGTTGACGATGATCGCCGGACTGAAGCCGCAGCGTTTGGCGAGGTGCTGCAGGGCGCCGGGACTGGCCTGATGCGGCACCACCAGCTCAACCTCTTCACGCCGCCAGCCGGCATCGCCGAGCAGCCGGTCGAGGAAGGGCTCGAAATGACGGATTGTCAGCTTGAAAAGCGCCTCGCCATCCATGTGGAACAGGCTGTGGCGATCAAAATTGCCGCGGTCGGCGTGGTAGTCGTAACGCGTCCCCCCCGAGCCCAGGGCGCAGGCGTCATAGGCCGACGGATAGGTTTCCATGCGCGAGGCAACGACACCGCTTATTTCTGAATATCCAGAAATAACAACGGCTGCCGCGCCGTCACCGAACAGGGCGGCGGTTGCCGGCTCCGTGCCCCAAGGCAAGCCGCGTGAAGCGACTTCCGAAGCGATGACAAGCGCCTTTCCGTCGGTGCCGGCGATCATCCGGCTGGCGACATCGAGCGCGGTCATGAAGCTGAGGCAGGTCGAGTTGACGTCGAACGCCATGCAGGCGCCGTCGCGAAAACCGAGCCTTGATTGAATGAGTGGCGCCGTGGCGGGGATCGACTGGTAAGGCACGGCGGCCGCAAACAGCACAAGCGTGATATCGTCGAGCGGCGTTTCCGCTTCGTCAAGCGCGGCCCTTGCCGCGGCGACCGCGAGGTCGACCTGGTCTTCCGCATCACAGACATAGCGGCTGGCCACGCCGGACTTGCCATACAGCCATCCGGGTGTCCGGCCGAGGCGGGCATCGATCGTTTCGGAAGTCACGCAGGTTTTCGGCAGCGCATTGCCGCTGCCGAGAATTTTCAAAGGACGCAGCGTCGCCACAGCTCCTCCGGACAAATAGCCCCCTTGACCCAATCCGATTCCCATCGGCCAGGAGGGTGTAGCACCGCACCGGTCCGTTGCGCAGCCAAATCTTTCGTGAGCGCGACGTGAGGGGTTAGAGCAATGTCAAAAAAACGCGAAGCGGCCTTCGGCTAAACATTGCGACAAAGCAAAAATACAGATCGTTATGATGTTTCCACCAAATATCATAACGGCCTAATTCAGGACTATATAGAACTCCACCGGGCGGTCGTTGTCGTTGCCGACCTCGATATGGCTCGAGCCGGTAAAGGGCGGCACCCAGCGGCAGCCGAGATTGTGCGCCGACGGGGCGACTTCGCAGATGGCCTCGCCTTCGTCGTCATCGACCGTCAGGCTGAGCGGATCCGCGCTCATCGGCACCAGGGCGATTTCAGCGCGGACCCCGGCGGTGAAGGTCTGGCGTGTCTGGAAATGACCGTGAGCGCCGATGCGGCCTGAGCGGTAGGCGGGGCCGAGCGTACGGCCGCGCCAGATGTCATCGGCCTTGACATTGACGCCAAGGGCCCGGGCTTCGCGCAACCAGCGCTTGGCCAGGTCCGGTTCGCCGGCTGCGGGGCGCGACAGACGGGCGAGATCACGGGCTTCACTCAGCAAGGCATTGCCGTCACCGCGCGCCTCGGCGCTCAGACCGCGCGCGATGACATCGGCGACCATATCGGCATTGGCCTCGCCCGAGGCCGCTTCATTCCAATCCCGTGCGCCGGCGGGAACGGCAAATGCCGCCAGCGCGAAACAGATGGCACACAGATCGGCGATACCCCCACGTTTCACTGCGGCCCCTCCGGCGCGACGACAAACCTCGCCCCCTTTTGTATCGCGCCCGGGTGGGTGTCGGCAAGTCCGATACCAAGATTATGCCGCGCCGCGATTGCGCAGACGAGCGCCAGGCCGAGGCCATGCCCCTTGGCGGCGGTTTGCGAGACGCGGGCGTAGCGCTCGAAAATCCGTGCCTTTTCATCGTCCGGAACGCCCGGCCCATCGTCCTCGACCGTAATGACCGGCCCCGGCTTGACGGAGAAACGCACCTCTCCGGGGGCGCCGTACTTCAACGCATTGTCGAGCAGATTGACCATCAACCGCGACATCTGCATCGCGTCGGCCGTCATGACGACGTTCGCTGTGATATCGGCAACCAGGCGGACGCCGGCCTCCTCGGCGCTGGCCTCGTAAAGCTCGGTCAGGGTCTCCGCCAGCTCGGACAGATTGATCTCGGCAAGATGGCGCATGTCGCCGCGTTGCGCCTGCGCCGAAGCGATGTCGAGCAGGGCGTCGAGCAGGCGCGTCAGCCCGCGCACCTGCTCTTGCGCGGCCTCCAGCGCGGCGATCGACTGGCGGTCCTCGCAGCGCCCAAGCGCGGTCTCCAGCTTCTGGTTGAGGGTCATCAACGGCGTACGGACCTCGTGGGCGATATTGTCCGAGACGTCGCGCTGGGCGCGGATCAGCCGTTCGACGCGATCGAGCGTCAGGTTGACGTGACTGCCGAGCGCATCGAGTTCGTCGGGACGTGACGACGGGACGACGCGCGCCGCCGCTCCGCCTTCCTGGAGGCTGTCGAAAACACCGTTGATATGCTGGATGCGCCTGCGCAAGGCACCTGCGGCCAGGTTACCGATAAAGAAGGCGGCGATGACGATCAGGGCCAGCGCCCCGGCAAATAACAGGCGCACTTCCGAAAGCGCGTCGTCGCTGAGCTTCATCGACCGCCCGACCAGCAGCTTCACGCCGCCGCGCAGAAGCGTCCCGCGCGCCAGGATGCGTTCATCTTGCAGCGGAATGATCGTGGTGGCGGACAAACCGGCGTCGAGCTCCGGCCAACGCGCCAGGTTGCCGGCGATGCTCCTGCCGTCGCGGTCGAGCAGCAAATAGACCGGCCGTTCGCCCTGGGTCGGCGCCAGGTCGAGCCGTTCGCCCAGCCTTTGCTGCAATCCGGCCTCACCCTGCGCGGAATAGACGTCAACCAGACCGGCCAGGTCGGTGTCGATGGTCCCCAGCAGGGCCTTGCGCGAATGCTCGGCCAGGCCGGCATAGACCAGTCCGAAGGCGATGACGCAGACGACCGCCGTGGCCAACGCCACGCGCAAAGCGACTTTCATAGCCAGGGATTTTGGCATCGCCAGGGACTTGGGCATAGCCAAGGATTTGGGCATGGTCATGGATTGGGCCAGTCCCTGGCTCAAGGTCTTGGGGGGCACCATCAAGCGCCGTCTCCGCACGTCAGGCGAAAGCCGGCGCCGCGCACGGTTTCCAGAACCGGCGCATCGAACCCGTCCTCCAGCCGGTGGCGCAGGCGGCTCATATTGACGTCGATGACATTGGTCTGCGGATCAAAGCTCAGGTTCCACACCTGCTGCAACAGCATGTCGCGCGTGACGACGTCGCCGGCGTTTTCCATCAGCAGCTTGAGAATGTCGAATTCCTTGGGGCTGAGCGCTAGATGTTGCCCCTGGCGGTGGGCGGTGCGCGACTTCACGTGCAGCTCGATATCGCCATAAAGCAGCACGGCGCTGTGCACGCGGTTCTGCGAGCGGCGCAACAGGGCGCGGCAGCGCGCCAGCAACTCGTTGTCGTCGAACGGCTTGCCAAGATAGTCGTCGGCGCCGCCCATCAGGCCTTCGGTGCGGTTTTCGCTGCGCGACAGGGCCGACAGCATGAGCACGGGCGTCGCGATACCGGCGTCGCGCAGGCGTTGCAGCAGTGACAGACCATCGATCTGCGGCATCATGCGGTCGAGGACGATCAGGTCGTAGGTGCCGACCCCGGCCGCCGCCAGGCCGGTATTGCCATTCGGGTGCCATTCGACCGCGAAGCCGTCGCTTTCCAGCACGCCCCTGATCAAGGCGGCGCTGTCGGCCTCATCTTCGATCAGCAGCAGTGAGGCATCGGCCATGACCATCGTACTCCGGTTACAAAACGGTTCTCAGGTAACAGGGTTGAGCTCTCCGGCGCAATTTACAAACCCTGACAGGTTTCGCTTTCTTTCTATTGCACGACCAGCGAAAACGGCGCCCAGATGGCTGGATTGGCGCCATCTGCGACGTGCGTATCGTCGATGACACTGAGGATGGCGCCGCGCAGGGCCTCGGCTTGCGACTGGCCGTGCGCGCTGCGCCGGACGGCATCGACGCTGATGCGGTCGGCGACGTCGTCGCGCAACGGCCACAGCGACACCAGAAGATTTTGCGCCCCGGCCTGGATGAACGCGCTCGCCAGTCCGGAATAACCGGCCGCGCCGGATTCGCGTCCCGTGCCGGTATTGCACGCCGACAGGATGACCCAGCGGGCATTGAGCCGCAAGCCTGCCACGTCGGATGCGGTCAGCAGGCCGTCGTCTTCGGATGTGGCGACGGCGGGCGGCGTCAGCACCAGGGCGGGTTCGCGCAAGGACGCCAGGTTGCCGCTGATCAGGCCGTGGGTGGCAAAGGCGATGACGCTGTATTGCGACAGGTCGGTCGTGCGGATACGGGTTTCGGTGGCGGCCTCGCCGGTGATCAGGTCGCTGCCGGGCAGGTGCAGGGCGGCCTGCATGCGCTTCAATTCACCCTCGGCCAGGGGCAGGCTCGCCATCTGACGCAGGACGTCGACATCGGCGATCACGGTCTTGCCGCTGTCTGTGCGATAGACGGCTTCGGGCACCGCGCGGTCGAGGGCAGGCGAAGCCGGACCAAGGGCCGGAGCGCCGACACCGAGGAAGCCGCGCGCGCTTGAGACAGTGACTGTGTGAGTCGTCAAGGTGGGCTTGACCGACAAGGCAAAGCGCCGGATGGCCCAGGCGCTGTGGCGCAAGGCGGCGTCATCGTCGTCACGGCCTTGCGGGGCCTCGGTCAGCAAAAGCGCAAACGGCAGGGTCATCAGCGGCCCTGAGCCCGTCACAATCAGCGAATGCGTCTGTTTCAGCGCGGCCGTGATCTTCGGCGTCAGGAGACTGCGTCCCAGTTCCCACGCTATTGCGCGGTCAAAGCCGGGCCGCGCATCGGACGATTTGAGGGCGTGGCTGACCGAGCTGCGCAAGCGCATGACATCGCGCAGGACCTGGGCGCGGCCGAGCGGTGCGGCGTCCCAGGTCAGGCCGTCGTGCGTCACGGCGAGGCTGATGACGCGGTCGTCGGCGGTCAGCGGGATCAGTATGGCGTCGTGCCGCGCCAGGGTCTTTTCAGCGGTGTCGAGCGTGACCGGCCGGGGGTGGCTCAGAGCGTCGAATTGGGGAAAGGCCTCGTCCAGCTGCGCCGCCAGGGCGGTCACCCGCGCATCGGCGGCGGCGATCTGATCGTCCAGCGCCTGGGTGGCGGCCGTGGATTTTTCGCGGGCAAAATTACGTTCGCGGTCAAGGCGCAGGCGAGCCGTCTGGGTAGCCTGCAGCTGGCGCGCCAGCTCGGCGGCCTTGGGTGTCGCGGCGGCGGCGCGGGCGGCAAGGGCTTGCGAGGTTGTCGCCACTTCCGAAACGCTGGCCATCTGCGCGGCGTCAAAGGCAACATCGTTGCGTCCGGCGCTGAGCGCAATATCGGCGAAGCGGGCGAAATTGAGCTGGTAGAGGCCCGCGATGTCAGCCCTTTCACTGCGCGAGGCGGCCGCACCATTGAGCCTGTCGGTCATGGCCGCGGCCACGGTCTGAGCGTCGTCGAAGGCTTGCCCGGTGCGGCCGAGGCGCGACAGGATCAGGGCGTGCAGCATGGCGGCGCTGACGCGATCGGGCGCGTAGACCGGCATCTGGGCCGTGTAATAGGGCAGGGCGATCTCTATCTGCTTCAGGGCCTCGTCGCGGTCACCCAGCAGCAGCAGAACCTCGGCCAGCCGTGTCTGCAGGCGGGCGCGCGTGGTGTCGCCGGTATGGCCGGCGCCTTCGATGGCCTTCAAGCCGTCCTGCAAACCTGTCTTCGCAGCCTCCAGGCGTCCGTCGTCGCGGTCGATCTGCGCCTGTTCGAGGCGGATCAGGCCGGGCAGGTCGGGATTGGCGCCGGTATTGACGCCTTCAAGTTCCGTGATGGCGGCGCTCAGCAGGCTCGACGCCTCCTCGGTCTTGCCTTCGCGCGCCAGGACCTGCGCCAGGCGGTAGGTAAAGCCGGCGGTTTCCAGGTTCTGCTTGCCATTGGCCTTATGCGCGCGTTCGACCGCTTCGCGGAAGAAGGTCTCGGCTTCGCTGTAGCGGCCGAGATCCATCAGGGTGGCGCCGATATTGTTGAGTGCGTAGAGAAGCGCCGGATGGCCGTCGGGCAGTTTGGTGCGGGCGACGTCGAGCGCTTTTCGCCCGGCCTGCAACGACTCGTCGAGATCGCCGGCCAGGCGCAGGGCCGAGGCGTAGTTGGCCATCTGCATGGCGTAGACGCGGACTAGGTCGGGCTGGCCCGCCAACCTCGGCAGGGATTCGGCATAGGCATTGAGCGCGTCGTTGAGCTGGCCGCGCGCGAACAGCGAAAACGCGATCTGGGCCTCGACGGTAGCGGCCTTGGCGCTGTCGGCGCCCTGGAGCCGGATATACAGGGCTTGCGCCATGCGCTTGGTACTCAGCGCGGTTTCAGTGTCACCGCCGGCGTCCTCTATGCCGGCCTCGGCCAGCAGCAGATCGCCCATTTTTTCAGTCTCGTCCTTGCCGGCGGCGGCCAGGTCGCCGATGCCCGTCTTGATAATCTCGAGGCCCTTGGCCAATTGCCTGGCGCGGGCCAGGCTATAGGCATAGATGGTGGCCAGATCGGCGCGCAGATCAGCATCCAGGCCCTTGTCGCCGGCGGCTTCCGTCCACAGCGCGGACAGTTCATCGATGCCCGGCCGGGCGCCGCCGGACTGATAGCGGTCGATGGCCGACTGGATGCGCGTCGCCAAAGCGGGCGCCCGGGCAGTTTCGGTGACGGCTTTTGCCACAGTAACGGCGGGCAGCCCGCCAAGACAGCCCGCGACCGCAAGGGCCCAGGCAAGAGCGCCGATACGCATTCCGAATGGCCCTCCCGAAGCCGGTTTGGTCGAGATTACAATGTTCTTCAACAGAGTCAAAGCCGATGCCGCCTTTTGTCCCGCGGCAAAATAGAACCCCCCGGCGTTGGAACGTCCGGGGGGCCCGAGGCCACTGAAAATAGACCGCATAAAATTCGAAGACTATCCGGCGTAGGACACGCCCGAGACCATCAAGGCGATCCAGCGCGACGCCGTGTTCTGGATGGCAGCGGAATTGGCGCCCTTTTCCACGTCGACGTCGTATTCGAGATGAACCGTCGTGCCGCTGGCATAGGCGCGCGCGAAGCGGTTGTCCTTGTTCCAGCTGATCGCCTTGTCGGGCTTGCCATCGAAGGCGACGTGATATTGGATCGAGCCGCAACGGTCCTGTTTGCAGCCGTAGAAGAAGATGCGGTAATCGATGTCGGTTGTGCCCAGGGTGAAGGTGGCATCGATCACCGGGTCGCCGTCACTCCCCTTGCTGATCTTGGCCTTCTGACCGATCGCGACCAGTTCGGAGGCGAATTCAGCGGCGGTGACGCCGCCGTCGGGATAGTCCCGGGCCAAGGCGGGTGTGCATAAAAGCAGGCTGCCTATGGCGGCGGCAAGGAGCGGAGTCTTGAATGAAGAGAACATGAGGATCGCCTCCCGGATCATGTCACGCGACTGTGCGCCCATCCGTGGTCAATCGCTACTTACAAGTGCTGTAAGGATTCATCGACCCTGCTGAAAATACGTGAAATCAATAGCTTGATCGGCTACTTCGCCAACATCGTCTTGATCGTCAGGCCGCTTTTCAGCGTCTTGGTAACCGGCGTACGTTCACACACATCCATAAGACGGGCGATCTGCGCCTCGTCGAGCGCGCCGGTCAGTGTGATGGTGCGGTCGATGAATTCGGCGCCGTCGACGCGGTAGAAATGAAGAGCCGCATCGGCGGCTGTAAGATCCCAGCCCTTGCGTTCGGCGTACATGCGCAAGGTAATGGCCGTACACGCAGCCAGCGATGCCAGAAGCAGATCGTAGGGCGCGAGACCTGCGTCCTTGCCGCCGTTTTCGGGCGGTTCATCGGCGATCACGGTGCGGCCGGCGACCTCGATACGCGTGGCGAAATTGTCGGTGCCGATATGGGCAGTGGCGCGGGCCATGGAACCTCCGTTCATGCGGGAGAAATCTCTAGACCCGCGCGATAGCCGCGCCAAGCCTTAAGGATGCAGCTTCATCGCGACCTCGGCGACCTTGCGTCCTTGATAGCGCGCGCCGACCAGCTCGTTTTCCGTCGGCTGCCGCGACCCGTCGCCGCCGGCGATCGTTGTGGCGCCATAGGGTGAGCCGCCGGTGATTTCGTCGATCTTCATCTGGCCGGCATGGCCGTAGTCGAGGCCGACAATGACCATGCCGAAATGCAGCAGGTTGGTGATGATCGAAAACAGGGTGGTTTCCTGGCCGCCGTGCTGGGTGGCCGACGACGAGAAGGCGCCGCCGACCTTGCCGTTAAGCGCCCCGCGCGCCCACAGACCACCCGCCTGGTCGAGAAAGGCCGCCATCTGCGAGGTGATGCGGCCGAAACGTGTGCCCGTGCCGACGATAACGGCATCGTAATCGGCCAGCTCATTGATGGTGGCGACAGGCGCTTCCTGGTCGAGCTTGAAATGCGCGGCCCTGGCGACGTCTTCGGGCACGGTCTCCGGCACGCGTTTGATGACGGCTTCGGCGCCGGCCTCGCGAACGCCCTCGGCGACGGCTCTGGCCATGGTTTCGATGTGGCCGTAGGTGGAATAATAAAGAACGAGAACCTTGGTCATTGGGGGAGGACTCCTGAGTAAAACAGAAGCTGAAACTGATACAATTACAAATAAAAAGGCAAGACGGATTTGATAGCGATCACGCGCTTGTTAGAGCGTATCCCTGACGCGGCACTCACCTACCAAATCAAAAAAAAACGCCTCTCCGGGGACCATTCCCGAAGAGGCGCGAAGTCAGCTTGGAGGCTGCAGAAATTACTTACCCTTGACGTCGAGCGTCTGGGCGTCGAGGCGCACCGTCACCGCACTTGTGATGTCGGCGGCCGAGTTGCCGGTCATGACCTTGTAATCGCCGGCCTTGACCGTCCAGGTCTTGGACGCGGACTCAAACGTCGCCAGCAGGCGCGGATCGACGCTCAAGGTCAGCGTCTTGCTTTCGCCCGCCTTGAGGCCGGTCTTGGCAAAGGCACCGAGGCGCTTGGGGGCTTCCCAGGCCGCATCGGCCACGGGCGCGACGTAAATCTGCGCCACCGCCTTGCCGTCCACAGGGCCGACGTTCTTCAACGTAACGGTGACCTTCAGATCCTTGCCGGACGCCTCTGCCTTGAGACCCGACGCGGCAAAGCGCGTATAGCTGAGACCGTGGCCGAAAGCGAAGAGCGGCTTCAGGCCCTTCTTGTCGAACCACTTGTAGCCGACGGCCGCGCCTTCGATGTCGTAATCGGTGTGCGGGTGAGCGTTGGGATCGCCGTCCTGCGCCGCATCGCCGTCGAGTTTCGGACGCGGCAGCTGATCGACCGAGGCCGGGAAAGTGGCCGGCAGGTGGCCGGACGGATTGACTTCGCCGGTCAGGACGCGGGCAATGGCCTCGCCGCCCGATGAGCCGGGATACCAGGCCTCAAGAACCGCGCCGGCCTTGGCCAGCCACGGCATGACCACGGGTCCACCGGTTTCCAGCACCACCACGGTCTTCTTGTTGGCCTTGGCCACTGCCGAGATCAGGTCATCCTGCTTGTCGGGCAGGCTGAGGTCGGGCGCGTCGAAACTCTCGCCGGTCCATTGCGTGGCAAAGACGATGACGATATCGGAACTGGCTGCGAGCCTGGCGGCTGCGTTTACGTCCCTGCCGTCATTATAGGTGACCTTGGCCGCGGTGCGCGACTGGATCCCCTTCATCGGCGAAGAGGCGTAGTAGGTGAGGGGGCCGGGGAAACCGTCGGGGCCTTCGCCGTCGAAGCGTTTGCTGTCCTTGGCATAGACCTGGGACGAGCCGCCGCCGGAAAGGACACCGAAGTCGGCATGACTGCCGATAATGGCAATGGTCCTGGCCGACTTGGCGAGCGGCAGGATGCCGGTGTTTTTCAGCAGGACAATGCCTTCCTCGGCATCACTTTGCGTCGCCTGGCCGTGTGCCGCATAGTCGATCGTGGCGGCGACGTCACCCTTGACAGGGTCGTCGATCAGGCCATTGGCGAACATCGAACGCAGAATGCGGCGTGCCATATCGTCGAGACGGGCCTGGCTGACATAGCCGTTATTGACGGCTTCGCGCAATGCGCCCTCGAAATAGGCCGACGCGTCGAAGGCCCAGCCCGATTCCTGGTCGAGACCGGCATTGGCGGCCGGAATCGTCGAATGCGTCGCGCCCCAGTCGGACATGACGTAGCCCTTGAAGCCAAAATCGGTCTTCAGGACCTGGTTGAGCAACCAGTCGCTTTCGCACGCATAGGCGCCATTGACGCGGTTATAGGAGCACATGACCGAGCCAGGATCGCCGATCTCATAGGCGATCTGGAAGGCCAGGAGGTCGGACTGACGTCCCGCCTGGTCGCCGATCTTGTGGTCCATGGTAAAGCGGTTGGTTTCCTGGCCGTTGAAGGCATAGTGCTTCATGGTCGAGATGATGTGGTTCGACTGGATGCCCTTGATTTCGTTGCCGGTGATGACACCGGCCAGCAGGGGGTCTTCACCGCCATATTCGAAATTGCGGCCGTTGCGCGGTTCGCGCAGCAGGTCCATGCCGCCGGCCAGCTGGACGTTGAAGCCCGACAGGCGCGCTTCGTTGCCGATCATGGCGCCGCCGGCAAAGGCCGCGTCGGGGTTCCAGGTGGCGGCCGTGGCGATCCCCGACGGCAGCGCCGTGCGTTCGCGCGGCGTGGGCGAGCGTTGCGTCGCGACGCCAACGCCGGCGTCGGTCTGCCATTGCGCCGGGATGCCGAGGCGCTCGATGCCCGGCACGAAGCCGGCTGAGTCGGGCAGGCCGCCCTTGGGGAATTCGAATCGCTTGGTGCCGCCGGACTGCCACGGGGCGTTGGTCGAGAAATGGCCGAAGACGAGGGTTAGTTTTTCGGCCTGCGTCATCGCCTTGACGGCGGCGTCGGCGCGCGCATCGGGCGACAGGCTCGCGTCGGTCCACGCACCGGTTGCCTTGGGAGCGTCTTGCGGCGCTTGCTGAGCGTGGGCCAGCGGTGATGATAGCGCTATCAAGGCGGTGGCGCTCAAAAGGGCGAGTTTGGTTTTAATAGACATGCGGCGTTTCCGTCTTATGATGTTTGGAGGCTTATTCGGCAGCGGGTGCGCGCCCCGGTGGATCGGCAGGGCGGACGGTTTTGAGAAACTTTGACAGCGCTGGCAGGGTGTGCACAAAATTCCTTAACTGCGGTTTAACCCCATTGGGCGGATGTTGTAAATCCTTGCCGCCGGGACCGGTGGCCCGGGCGATCGGGTTATGCAGGTCGAGCGCTGTCAGGCGATCGTGTTCTTGTTGACGTTGACCACAGGTAATGGCGTGTCGCCTATACCGTGACAACGACAGCCTGGTCGTCCGCCGATGAGTACTATTTGCGACGATGTGGCGCGCTTGCATCACAGTGGCGGGAAGATTAAGCTCACAACTGCACAGATGGGACTTTTTATAGTACAAATGTCGACGATCTACGATGTGGCTGAACTGGCCGGCGTATCCGCAAAGACCGTATCGCGCGTTCTGAATGAGGACCGGGCCGTAAAAACCAACACGCGCGAACGCGTGCTCGAAGCCATGGCCAAGCTCGAATACCGTCCCAACAGCCAGGCGCGCCAATTGCGCCTCGGTCAAACCAAGACGTCGGTCGGCATGCTGCTGGAAGACCCCGCCGGCGGCTATCAGGGGCGCTTTCACCATGCCATGCTGATGGCCAGTATGGAGTCGGGCAACTATCTCGCCATTGAACTGTTCGAGGTCGACCAGACCGACTATATTGCCGATCTGGAGCGATTCATCACCGATGCGCAGATCAAGTCGATGCTGCTGTTACCGCCATTGTGCGACTTCGGTCCGATCAAGAGCCTCTTGAAAGCGCGCAATATTCATTGCGTGCTGATCTCGCCGACAACGCCGGACGACCACTATCCGTCCGTCGCCATGGACGATCGCCTGGCGGCGCGCAATGTCACCGACTATCTTCTGTCTCTGGGCCACAAGACAATCGCCCATATTGCCGGTCATCCAGACCACGCCGCCGCTTTTCTGCGCAAGCAGGGTTTTTACGAAGCTTTCGACGCCATCAGCAAGCCACGCCCGCACAAGGATTACATCGCCGAGGGCTATTTCACCTTCAAGACCGGCATCACTGCGGCGGAACAGCTCCTCAGCCTACCTGTCCGGCCGACGGCCATCTTCGCCTCGAACGACGAAATGGCGGCTGCAACCAGTTCGGTTGCGCACAAGATGGGCCTGCGCATCCCCGAGGACCTGTCGGTCATCGGCTTCGATGACGCGCCGATCGCTTCGGCGGTGTGGCCGGCCCTGACGACGGTGCGCCAGCCCTATCTCGAAATGGCGCGCCGCGCCCTGCATATCCTCAACGGCACCGGCGACAATCCGCAGTTGTCGGATATCCAGTCCCGCCATATCATTCCACACGAAATCATCGTCCGTGAGTCAACCGGACCCGTGGCGCCGTAACCCGCCGATCGTGACCGCCTTAATCGCTGCAAAAAAAGGACGCCGGCGCAAAACGCCGGCGTCCGTTCAATGGCCGCAGATGGGCATCGCGGCGAGTGCTTAACCTTCGATATTGGTCGTCAGGACCATGTGGGTTTCAATGGTCGCCTTGTCCGTCTTGACGACAGTGACCGGCTTGCTGTCGACAACCACCTTGTAGACGACGGTGCCGACCTTGACGTGTATCGGGCGGGCCAGGTTGCGAATCTCTATATTTGCGGTGGCGGCGGGGCGCACGATACGCAAGGCAACAGGCTCGCTTGGCGGTGTCGGCGCCGCTGCCGGTGATGGTGGCAAGGGCGGCGCCGGCATGGCCGCGGGTGCGGGCCGCGCGGCCGGAGCGGGAGTTACCGGCGAGGGTGGAGACGGCGGCATGGCCTCGGCGGGCGCGTCGGGTTCCGCCGGCGGTGCCGGCGGTGCGATCTGCCAGGTCCATTCTTCCGACTTGCGGGCCTTCGCATCAGCCTTGCGGGCGTCAGCTTCGGCGCGGCGCGCCTGACGATCCGCCTGACGTTCAGCCTCGCGTTCGGCATCGCGGCTCACAGCTTCGGTATTGCGAGCCTGCAGCTCGATGTCGGGTTCATTCATCTGGGCATCGGCCTCGGCGTTGGCGGCCAGCTGTTCGGCATTGCGCGCCATCTGGTCGGCCGCCCGGCGCAGCTCGTCGGCCTGCTTGGCGTTGGTTCCCTGCATCGCCTCAGCCTGGCGGCGCGTCTCGGCCTCCGCCTGGCGCAGCGCTTCGAGATTGGCGCGGCGCAGTCCGGCCTGGTCGACCGAAACCGTCACATGGCGCGCCCAGTCCTGTGCCTGGCGGACCCATGCCCAGTTCTGCGCCTTCCATTCCTTGTTGGCTTTGCCAGCCTTGTCTTTCCAAGCCTGGTCCTTCCAGTCCTTGTCTTTCGCGCCCTCATACTTCCACGCGACCATGCTCTCGTCCGAGTGCTTGGCCTTCGGCATCAGACCCGACCAGAAATCGTTGGGCGCGACGTCGGCGTCCGTCGCCTCCGCGGCCGGGCTCTCGTCAGCCCCGGCATCCTTGCCGACGTCCTGACCAGAGTCCTGTGGCGCGGCCTCGTCGGTGGAGGCTGTCGCCGGACGTCCACCCGCCTTGACGGTATCGTCGGACTTGATCTTGCATTGCTTGCCGGTGTCCTTGTCGGGACTGGCGGCGACCTGTGCGGCCGGGATGGCGAAGGCGGCAAGCGTCGCCAGCACCAGCGGCACCGCCAGAAGCATCGGGCGTGAGACGGCCTTGGCGGCGGCGGATTTCGAGGATTGGCCCATGGGGTTTTCTCCAAGGATACGGCCGATACGGGACAGAAGGGTGGGACCAGACTCATGGCCGTTCAGGGCCATGGCTAATTTGGGCGTGGCGCGGCGCTGTTCTTCGAGGCTGAGCAGGGCCGTAGCGTAGGTGAGGGGGTCTTCGCAGCTGCGCACGGCGGCATCGTCGCACGCCAGTTCGCGTTGCTCGCGCAGGGTCTTGCCCAGCCACCACACAGCCGGATGGTAGAAGAAGAGGGTCTCCAGTACGTTCTGGATCAGGTTCCAGGCAAAGTCGGCGCGGCGGATATGTTCGAGTTCGTGCGCCAGGACGGCGTCGAGCTGATCGGGGCTGAGAGACGCGACCGCCGATACAGGCAGATAGACGACCGAGCGCAGGATTCCGACCACGAACGGGCCTTCGATACCTGGGTGCATGCGGATGCGGACCGGACGTAGACCGAGGGCGCGCACGGCGCTGGCAAAACGCGACGCCAGATCGTCGGGCACCGGCAGAGCGCCTTTGGCGAGGCTGTGGATGGCCCACAGGCCGCTCAAGGTCCTGGCTGTAAGCAGCAGGACGCCGCCGGCCCACATGGCGTCGAGCCATGGCAAGAGGCTGCTGAAGGTGAAGCCATGCGCAGCCGCGGGCATTTCCGCCGGCGCGAAGAGAATGGTGTCAAACGCCCGGGCGTGGATGGCGGCAATTTGCGACAGGCGCATTTGCTCGAAGGCAAAGGTGCCGACGGCAGCGCAGGCCATGGCCAGCATGGCGGCAAGACTGATGGCATAGCGCGTGCGCGGTCTCAGGCCCGGCAAGCCGCTATCGACGCATTTCGCGGCGACCGCGATCATCGCGCCCTGCCAGCAGAAATGCACGAGTGTCAGCCCCAAGGCTTGAAACAGAAGCTGAATCTCCCCACCCATGGCCGGTCTCCTAGCTTTGCGTTTTGCGGGCAATCAGGGCCCGGATCTGTTGCAGTTCAACGTCGCTGGCCGGCTGCAGGGACAGGGCGTGCATGGCCAGCAGGGCGGGCGAACCCGCAAACAGCTTTTCACTCAACTCTTTCAACAGCTGGGTCTGCATATCGGCCTCACGCATGGCGGGGGAGTAGATATGCGCCTTGCCGGCTTCCTCGCGCAGGACCAGGCCCTTTTCGGTCATGATCTGCAGGGTCTTGAGCACTGTCGTGTAGCCCATGGCGCGGCTTGAACTGAGCACCTCGTGGATGTCGCGCACCGTGGCGGAGCCCTTGCTCCACAAGACGCGCAGGATGTCGAGTTCGGCCTCGGTGGGCTTCTTCAACGGCAGGTCGGAAATAAGATCTGATTGGGTCATGAACTCTATATACGAATGTCTTCGTAGTTGGTCAACGAAATTCTTCGTAGGTGAGCGCCGCAATTGCGGTAAGATTAAGGCAAAAGGCGGTGCGTGAAAGCCCAGGCAGCAGGCCCGCCGCAGCGGTTTTTTATGGCCGCCGCCTGCCTTCATTATCGCCTTTGCGCGAGGCCGAGTTCACATTTGCCGCATGAACGCCCTTACTTTCAATTTCCGCGACTACCGCGCAGAGGCCAGGTACAACGGACTGCGCTATGTCAGCGATCGCAAGCCCGGCTTTACCCGCCGGCGTTCCGGCAAGAGCTTCGTCTTTTTCGACACGACGGGCGAGCGCATCCGCGACGAAGCCGAAATCGCCCGTATCCGCAAGCTGGCCATTCCACCGGCCTACCGCGATGTCTGGATTTGCCCGCACGCCAAAGGCCATATCCAGGCGACGGGTATCGATGCCAAGGGCCGCAAGCAGTACCGCTATCACGCCGGCTGGCATGCCGTGCGCGATACGACCAAATTCACCCACATGCTGGCCTTCGGTGAAACCTTGCCTCTGATCCGCGCCACGGTCGCCGCGCACATGGCATCGCGCGGCTTAAGCCGCGACAAGGTGCTGGCCACCGTGGTCTCGCTGCTGGAAAAGACCCTGATCCGCGTCGGCAATGACGAGTATGCCCGCAAGAACAAGTCCTATGGCCTGACGACCCTGCGCGACGAACACGTCGAGGTGGCAGGCTCGACCATCCGCTTCCGCTTCAAGGGCAAGTCAGGCAAGGAATGGAACCTGAAGCTGACCGACCGGCGCATTGCCCGCGTCGTGCGCGCCTGCGCAGACCTCGAAGGCCCGGATCTGGCCAAACAGGAGCTGTTCAAATATATTGCCGACGACGGGCAGGTGAGGGACGTAACATCCGGCGACGTCAACGCCTACCTGCAGGACATTACCGGCGAAGCCTTTACAGCCAAGGACTTTCGCACCTGGACGGGCACGGTCCTGGCGGCCATGGCATTGCAGGACTATCGCGAATTCGATACCGAGGCGCAGGCCAGGAAGAACGTCCTGGCGGCCATTGAACGCGTCGCAAAAAAACTCGGCAATACGCCCAGCGTCTGCCGCAAGAGCTACGTCCATCCCGAGGTCATCAACGCCTATATGGACGGCGAGCTGATCCGCCAGATCGACGCCGAGATCGATTCCCTGCGCAACGAACAGAGCACGCTGACCGTCGAGGAGATCTGCGTGCTCAATGTCCTCAAAAAACGGCTCTCAGCCTGAATTCAGGCATCCATATAGATATAGTGCAGAATGTCCGGACTGTTGGCGGCAGCGGCCATCAGCACCTTGTTGAGATCGACCTGAACCGTGCGGGCGTCGATCTTGCCCTGGCGATAGAGCGTCGTCACCCGGATCAGGTAATCCTGCAGCGCGGCGCGGTCGTCGTCGCCGAATTTCAGCGAGGTCACCGCCTCGATCAAGGTCTGCATGCTGGCGTGGACGGCGCGGTCATCGCCGTTGGGCGTGGCCAGAATCCGCATCTGCTCGTCGATATATTCGCGGCGCGAATGCTCATTGAGCAGGTTGGTCGGCAGGGTATCGACAGTCATGGCGGGCCTCTCTTCGGGTTGGGAGTTCGCGTGTCAGGGGAGAGGGTCTCACTCCTGAGGCGAATGAGCAATAAAACTCCTTTCACAAGCCCGGCATTTGTTTTGGGCCAAATGTGATGACGAGTCCTGCAAAGCCCTTGATCCAGCCCTTACTATTCAAAGGGGCGCACCGCACAGTGCCTTTGCGGTCAAGCTGTTAGGGTGACGCGATCCTACAGGAGATATCCATGGCCACTACCAATTCCACCTCGTCGGGCGGCAATAATGCAGCCGTTGTTATTCTCGCCGTTATCGTCGTCGCCCTCCTGGTGGTCGGCGCCGTCTACATGATGCAGGACCATCGCACCGGCGGCGAACGCCTCGGCGACGCCGTCCAGACCCTGCCGAAGGGCCTCAACAAGGCCGCCAAGAAGCTCGACGATCAGGCCCCGGCTCAGAACGTCCAACGCAATCTCGACGACGCCGCGAAAAAGGTTCAGTAGGCGATATCACGGATTTGTGATCGTTGAAAAGTATTAATGCCGGGCATGTAAGCGGTTTTATTGTACCGCTTTACCCGGCATTTTAGCGCGCGGTCAGACCTGTTTGGCGGCCTTGTTCCGCCACGGTTTCATCGGATATATTGCCAAAACCTGTCAACATGTTTGCGTTCTTGACCTCGGGGATCTGGCTGCCGCTGGTC
>FSVW01004091.1_pt1 | contig 28810 bp, 24 predicted proteins | sample 1637551 | NCBI WGS metagenome assembly FSVW01 (sample SAMEA3914814, study PRJEB12502) | metagenome | biome: forest; material: soil | place: USA | collected 2011-09-16 | depth 0.1 m | reverse complement strand
GATGATCCGCACCTTCGAGCAGAGCAAGATCGAGGCGTTTGCGGCGCACTCGCGCGTGCCGGTCATCAACGGCCTCACGAACGAGTACCACCCCTGCCAGATCCTCGCCGACCTGTTCACCTTCATCGAGGTGCGCGGCATGAACCAGCGCGGCATCGTCGACGTGGACTGCCTCAAGGGCCGTGTCGTGGCCTGGGTGGGCGACGGCAACAACATGGCCAACACCTGGTTGCAGGCCGCCGAGATCCTTGGCTTCACCGTGCACGTCAGCACGCCCAGTGGCTACGAGATCGACCCGGCCGTGGCAGGCATCAAGGACGCCAGCTGCTACAAGGTCTTCAAGGACCCGATGGACGCGTGTCGAGGAGCGGACCTCGTCACCACCGACGTGTGGACCAGCATGGGCTACGAGGCCGAGAACGAGGCGCGACGAACCGCCTTTGCCGATTGGTGCGTGGACGCCGAGATGATGGCCGTGGCCAAGCCCGATGCGCTGTTCATGCATTGCCTGCCGGCGCATCGCGGTGAGGAGGTTGCGGCGGATGTGATCGACGGGCCGCAGTCGGTCGTCTGGGACGAGGCGGAAAACAGGATGCACGTGCAGAAGGCACTCATGGAATACCTTCTGCTGGGCCGCATCGGCTAAGGCACCGCCAGCGCCCTGACGCTGTCGTTCAAGCTCCCCGGCGGGAAGCGGCGCTGGAACGCCGTCCAGACGCGCCCCGAGCGAGACAGCGCCTCCAGCTGATCGACCAGGCCGTGCAGTTCCTGCTCGCTCAGCCCGGAGCGGCGCGAGACGTAAACGCCTGATTCGCTCCAGGGCAGCCCGGCCAGCGGCTCGTTGCGCAGGCGCGTGGCCAGCCCGCGAAATTTCGCCTCCGCGAGCACCGCGCCCAGCAGGCTGACGCTGCTCATGATCGTCGCGTCCGCGATGCCTTCGTCAAGCATGCGCACGACCGAGCCGACATCGGCAGCCAGCACCACGCGGCCCTGCGCCGACAGGCCATCGATGAGCTGGCGGTACTCGGGCCCGAAGTCGAAGCCGCGCACCACCGCCACGCGCAGGTCGCGGCGTTCGAGCAGTTCGCTGTCGCTGCGTACGGGCGGCCTGCCTGCTTGCGCCAGCGAAATCAGCACGGCCCGGTTCGCCACCATCGGCACAAAGACCGCGTATTCGTCGCGCGCCGGCGTGCGGCTGGCAGGCACCAGCAGATCGGCCTTGCCGCTGTCGAACAGCAACTGCTGGCGCGCGCGCGGCACCACGGAATACTCGACGCGGCAGCTGGCTTCGAGGTCGTGCAGCAGCTCGGGGTAGATGCCGCTGACGTTGCCGTTTTCCACGATCACTGAAAAGCCCAGCGGCGCGACCGGCGCCCGCAGGACACGGCTGCAGGAGCTCGACGCCGTCGCCGCGGCATGCAGCAGAAGCATCAGCAGCGCGCCAATGCCCAGCGCCCGCGGCCGCTGGCACTCCCGGGCCAAAACCAAGTTCATGGTGCAAGCTCCCCGCTCATGTTCTTGTTGCGCTCGCGTCTGAAGGCGAGATGCCGACCATTGTGGCTCCGCCGGTCGGTGCGACCATGAGGCTTACCCTGCCCGCCCGCTGCACAGCAGGCGTGGCATGCTTGCATCCATGAAAACCGCCTTGATCACCGACCTGCATGCCAACCGCCAGGCCTTGGAAGCCGTGTTGCGCCATGCCGAGGCCGCTGGGGCAGAGCGTTATGCCTTTCTGGGCGATCTGGTGGGCTATGGCGGCGATCCTGGCTGGGTGGTCGACTGCGTGAGCCGCTATGTGCGCGAAGCGAACGCCATCGTCGTGCGCGGCAACCACGATCAGTTCGTGTCCCAGCCCATTCCCAGCACCATGCACGGCGACGCGCGTGCCGCGCTGGAATGGACGCAGGCGCAGCTCTCGCCCGCGCAGCACGATTTCCTCGCCAGTCTGCCCCTGACGGAGCGCCGCGGTGATTGCCTCTATGTGCACGCCAATGCCTTCAACCCTGCCGGCTGGGCCTACATCGTCGGACGCAGCGAAGCCATGCAGAGCCTGCACGCCACTGACGCGCGCTACACCTTCTGCGGGCACATGCACGAGCCCATGCTCTACCACCTCTCGGGCACCGGCAAGGCCGGTGATTTCGTACCCGAACCCGGCATCGACATTCCGCTGCTGACGCACCGCCAATGGCTGGTGGTACCCGGCGCCTGTGGCCAGCCGCGCGATGGCAATCCGGCGGCCTGCTATGCGATGTTCGAGGAGGCCCGCTCGGTGCTGCGCTTCGAGCGCGTGCCCTACGACGTGGAAGCCGCCGCGGCGCGCATCCGCGCGGCGGGGCTGCCCGACCGGCTCGCTGAACGGCTAGGCGAGGGTCACTGATGACGACCGACAGCCTGCTGGGGCCGGCCGGCGTCCTCCTGGTCCCTGGCGTGGTGCTGGACGGCTTCCGGCTCGACGAGCGCCTGCATCAGGGCGGCATGGCCAACATCTGGTCGGTCACGCGCGTGGAGCCGCTGGCGGGCGAGGACTTCCCGCTCATCATGAAAGTGCCGCGCATCAAGGGCGGCGAGGACCCGGCCACCATCGTCGGCTTCGAGGTCGAGCAGATGCTGATGCCCGCGCTCAAGGGCCCGCATGTGCCGCGCTTCGTCGCGCGCGGCGACTGGACGCGCCAGGCCTACATCGTGATGGAGGCCATCCCGGGGACTTCCCTGCGCCCGCGCCTGGCTGCCGCGCCGCTGCCGCTCGACGAGGTGGTGGACATCGGCGTGCGCGTGGCCCTGGCGCTGCACGCGCTGCATCGCCAGCACGTGATCCATCTCGACGTGAAGCCGAGCAACATCATGTTCCGGCCCGACGGCACGGCTGTGCTGGTGGACTTCGGCCTCTCGCGCCACGAACACCTGCCCGATCTGCTCGAAGAAGAATTCACCCTGCCCATGGGCACCGGCCCCTACATGTCGCCCGAGCAGATCCAGTTCGTGCGCAACGATCCGCGCAGCGACCTGTTCGCCCTGGGCGTGATGCTCTATCACTTCGCCACCGGCCAGCGCCCGTTCGGCCAGCCCGACACCGTGCGCGGCCTGCGTCGGCGCCTGTACATCGAGCCTATCCCGCCCAGTGCGCACAACCCCGCCGTCCCACCCTGGTTGCAGGAGATCATCCTGCGCTGCCTGGAGGTGGACCCAGCCAAGCGCCATCCCAGCGCCGCACAGCTCGCGCTCGATCTGCGCCAGCCCATGGGCGTGCAGCTGACCGCGCGCGCCCACAAGCGCAAGGCCAGCGGTGGCTGGAACCAGTTGCGCCGCTGGGTGGCCGCCATCGGCGCCGAGCCTGTCACGGCGCCGGCCACCGAACAGCTGGCGCGCAGCCCCATCACGATGGTGGCCCTGGATGTGGACAACGCCAGCCCGGCCCTGCTCGACCAGATCCGCGACGCCGCGCGCCGCGCCGTGCGCACCTCGCCGGGTGCGCGCCTGGCCTGCGTGGACGTGCTCAAGACTTCGCGCATCGCCATGGACGAGCTGACGGACGCACAGGGCCAGAGCAAGCATGTCAAGCAGCTGATTGCCCTCAAGCACTGGGCACGGCCGCTGGCGCAGGAGCTGCAGCTTGACGACGGGCGCCTGACCTTCCACGTGCTGGAAGCGCCCGACGCGGGCGACGCGCTGATCGACTTTGCCGCCAAGTGCGGCGCCGATCACATCATCGTCGGCGCGCGGGGCAACTCGGGCTCGCCTCACCCGCTGGGAAGCGTGGCAACGCAGGTGCTGTCCGAGGCCGAGTGCTCGGTCACCGTGGTGCGGGTCAAGAAAATCTGACGGACTCGACCTGGGGCCAGCACCAAAATCGCCAACGGCGAGCTGCGCAAAATCAACCCAAGCTGCTGTTGCTGGCAACTTTCGCACTTTTGGGAAGGGGAAACGACAGGTTGCGTGATTTTTTCACGCCAATTAATCTGGCCATCCGATTGTCAATCCCTAGAGAAGCAATATGCGTAAAACCCATGCGACCCTGGCTCTGCTGACCACGCTGGCTGCTTTCACGTCGACGGCGCATGCGGCCTCGACCCCTCATGCCGCGACGAGCGTCTTGCAGAACGGCGGCGTGCTCACCACGACCACGACGGCTGACAGCGTCACCTACACCTTCAGCGGTCTCACCCTCGCGGGCTTCGAGTTCGCAACGGTGGGCGGCGGCGCGGACTCGCCGTTCTACGGCACGCTGACCAGCGTTTCGGTCAACGCCACGCTGGACGCGTCCGTCGCCTACACCTACGGCGATGACCTCACGATCTACGTGGCCCACCCGCCGCTCGGCCCTGATGGCCTGCTGCAGGTTGGTGGCTTCTCGGACACCGGCGCCCTTGAGCGCCACTCCTGGGGCAATGGCGGCAGCTCGGCACCAGGCACCACGGTGATCGACACGATCGCGCTGGACACGCCTCTCACCTTCGCCGGTGGCGCGGGCGATCCGACCATCTGGCTGGGCAACGGCTACGGCGCCTCGGACGCCGAAGGCACCTGGAGCGGCTCGATCACGCTGACCGGCATCTCCACCACCGCACCGGTTCCCGAACCCTCGTCGATGGCGCTGATGGCGCTGGGCGGACTGGGCCTGGTGGGTTGGGCGCGTCGCCGCCGAAGCAGCGCCAACTCCTGACGGATTCGCCGCGGCGCCTGATGGCGCTGCGCAGCCAGCGGCCGGGCTCCCTGCAAGGGCAGTCCGGCCCTTTTCTTTCTGCGTTTTTTTCCGCGTTTGCTTCGACGCCAGAATTGCGGAGTGTCCTTGCAGGATGAATTGACCTTGACCGAGCCCCACCCTTCCCCTTTGCAAGCCATCAACGCCGCCTATCGCCGCGGCGACGTGGAGCAGGCGCTGGCCCTGGCCGGCGAGCAGGTGGCACTGGCCGCACCGGGCGACTTTTCGGCCCATGCCGTGCTGTGCGAGGTGCTGAATCGCTCCGGCCGCATCGCCGAGCTCAGCGATTTCCTCGATCTGGCTGAAGACTTCGAGCAGGACCCGCGCGGCAAGCTGATGCGCGCCAAGGCGCGGCGCCGCTCGGGCGACCCTGGCGGCGCCGTCGAGATGCTCAAGGCTTCGCTGGCTCAGGGCGGCACACCGCCACAGCGTCGGATTGCCTTTTTTGAGATGGTCGCCGCACTGGAAAGCCTCGGACGCCATGCCGAGAGCTGGCAGGCTGCGGCGGGAGCGCATCAGGAGTCGGCACGCAAATTCCCCACCGATCAACTGGTCGCCGCCTTGAAGGTCACCGCCGAAGCTTCGTCCGCCGAGCTGGCCACCCTGCCCCGCGCCAAGGCCAGGGCATCGCGCAGCGCCTGCATCCTGGGCCTGCCCCGGAGCGGCACGACGCTGCTGGAGCAGATGCTGGACTGCCACTCGAAGGTCCGCGGCGTCGGCGAATTGCGCCTGCCCGGCCAGATGATCGATGCCATCGCCCGCGAAGGTGGCGGCTGGCCCTCGGGCGCGATGCGCGTCTCGCGCCACACGCTCAACGCGATGCAGCAAAGCTATCTTGAGGAGACGCGTGTCAGCAAGCATGTGCCTGCCGACGTGTGGACGCTGGACAAGACCGTGTTCCCGATGCTGCAGCCGCTGTTCATCGCCGCGGTGCTGCCCGGTGCCAAGGTGTTGCGCATCACCCGCGACGCACGCGACAACGCGGTCAGCCTGTTCCTGAACAACTTCGACCCGTCCTGGGGATGGACTGCATCGCTCGAAGACATCCGCCGGGTGATCGCCGCCGAGCGCCAATACCTGCCCATCATCCTTGACAAGCTGCAGCTGGACGCCATCCAGCTGCGCTTCGAGGATCTGGTCGACGAGCCCGAGGTGCAGCTGCGCCGGGCGCTTGACCATCTCGGCCTGGCCTGGGAGCCCGCCTGCCTGAGCCCACAGGACAACACGCGGCTGGTGTTCACGCTCAGCCACGAGCAGGTGCGACGGCCGGTGAACCGGCAAGGCATCGGGCGATGGATGCAGCATCGCGAGCATTTCGGCGTCGAATGGGACGCGCTGGGCTGATGTTGTCGTTCACAAGGCCTTGCCATGGCTGCTGATCCGCAACTGAGCGGCGACGCGCGCCTGCAGCCTGCCATGACGCTGCTGAAGCGGCGCAGCCATGCGGCGGCCGAGCAGGCCCTGAACGAGCTCCCCGCCGAGGTCCGTTCGACGCCCGCCTGGGTGCTGCTGCGCGGCGTGGCCCTGACCCGCCTGAGCCGTATCGACGAGGCGGCGCAAGCGCTGCGCCCGCTGATGCGCGGCCCCGAGCCCTGGGCGTCGGAAGGCGCTGCGGCACTGGCCGATCTCCTGCATTTGAGCCAGCGGCACGACGCGCTGGGCGAGCTGCTGGCTGAAGCGCCGGCCTGGGCGCAATCGCCGCGCGGCCGCTTGTTCGAAGCGCGCTTGCTGACGCGCAGCGACCCCGCCCAGTCGCTGGCGCTGCTGATGGACATCGTCGAGAGTCAGGCCGGTGCCGAGCTGCAACGTATTGCGGGCTTCGACGCCGTGAAGCTGCTGGACCGCGAGGGGCGCTACGGCGAAGCTCATTCGCTGGCCATGCGCCTGCATGCGCTGGCGCCGCCCTTCGAGCTGGAGGCATTCCTGGCACGCATGCGGCTGCAGCAGCGCCTGCTTGCCAAGGGCGCTGCCTGGTGCCCGCCGCGCGCTGAACCCGTCATCAGCGCGGCCTTCATCGTCGGCCTGCCACGCAGCGGCACCACGCTGCTCGAACAGATGCTGGACGCGCATCCCGAGGTGTCAGGCATCGGCGAACACGAGGGCATGTCGGAGATGGCCTCGTCGCTGGTCAGCGCGGGTGTCTGGCCGTACCGGATGGCCCATTTGCCTGCCGCAGCCGCAATCACGATGCAGCAGCACTATCTGGACACCGCGCGCCAGCGCATGGCCAAACCGGCGGCGCGCTGGAGTCTCGACAAATCGTTGCTGACCTGGCAGTGGCTGCCCGCATTGGCGGCGGTGCTACCCGGCGCGGTCGCCCTGCGCATGCTGCGCGACCCGCGCGACATGGCCATCAGCGCCTTCCTGTCGCCACTGGATGCGCAGGCCTTCGGCTGGGTCGCCCGGCTGGACACGCTGCGCCAGGTGATCGAGGCGGAACGCGCGCTGGTCCCCCTGGCACTGCAGGCGCTGGGCATCCCGCACGAGACCGTCGTCTACGAAGACCTGGTGGCTGATCCTGCGGGCCTGATCGCGCCGGTCCTGCGCCGGCTGCGCTTGACGATGGACGCGCGCGTGCTGGCACCCGAGAACAATGCGCGCACGGCCGTGACGCTGAGCCACGAGCAGGTGCGCCGGCCCATCAACGACAGCTCGATCGGCCGCTGGCAGCGCTATGAGTTCGCATTTGATCCAAGCTGGGACGCTCTGGCGGCAGCCCATGCGGCCACACGCCGGCAATAGAGCCGCCGATGTTTTTCAGTGCCCGGCACCCAGTGCCTGCACTTCGACCTTGGCCTCGATGGTTTGCCGCTTCTTGTCCTTGCCTTCGACGACCAGCGTCAGCGGCAGGCTCTCGCCGGCCTGCAGGGGGCGCTTGAGGTCCATCAGCATCAGGTGGTAGCCGCCGGGCTTGAGTTCCACCCACTGGCCTGCCGGCAGCTCGATGCTGCTCAGCTCGCGCATGCGCATGGTGTCGCCGGACATGGCCATCTCATGCATCTCGACCCGGCCCGCCGCGGGCGTGCGGACTTCGACAAGGCGAGCGGCCTGCGCGGACTTCACGCGCAGGAAGGCCCCGCCGACCTTCTGCTGCGCCACCGTGGCCCGGGCCCAGGCCTGGTCGACAGTCACCTGAGCCTGGGCGTTAGCGACGCACAAGGCTGCGACGGCAATGAATGCAAATTTCTTCATGCCGCGATCTTAGACTCAGGCCCATGAGCAATCCCTGTATCGAATGCGGCGCCTGCTGCGCAGCCTTTCGGGTGGACTTTGCACGCGAGGAACTGCAATCCTGCGGCGGCAGTGTGCCCGATGGCCTGGCCGTCGAACTCAACGACAGCCTCGCCCGCATGCGCGGCACCGATCACCTCAAGCCACGCTGCGCCGCGCTGGTGGGAACCGTGGGCGTGAAGGCCTCCTGCGGCATCTATGAGTGGCGGCCCTCGCCTTGCCGCGAATTCGGTTTGCGCGCGAATGTCGGCCTGGGCGACGAGGCCTGCGCAAGCGCCCGCGCGCGGCATGGTTTGCCGCCGCTGGCCCTGTAGAGATCTTCGTTCACCAACGCTGCCCGACGCTGGCCTTGTTGTTGGGCCGGTGAGCCTCCAGCCAGCTCAGCTTGGCGGAGTAGATGTTGTGGTCCTTGGTGGTCGTGCTGTTCTCCAGCGCGAGGGCGATCTGCTTGCGTGCGCCGCTGTAATCGCCCAGGCCATAGTTGGCCAGCGCGAGCCAGAAATGGAACTCGTGGTAGTAGGCCGCGCGATCCACTTCGCGCTGGAAATCGGCGCGCGCGGATTCGTACTCGCCGCGCTGCATGGCCACGATACCGCGGTCAAAAAAGTAGAAGGGCGGATAGGGCTGCATCTCGCGCACCTTGGCCAGCGTCACATCGGCCTCGGCCGTGCGGCCTTGGTCGCGCAAGACCAGCACCAGATTCGACATGGCCTGCAAATTGGCCGGTTCACGGATCAGCACCTGCCTCAGAGCCGTTTCCGCAGCCTGGATTTCGCCATGCCGGCGATAGATGACGGCCAGCGTGTTGTAGCTGGCGAAATAGCGAGGCTGCGCCTGCATGGCGGCGCGAGCCCACCAATATGCGTCGTTCACCTTGCCGTCGTTGATCAGTTCGGCCGCGCGGTTGTTCATGTACATGGCCGTGATCGTGGCTTCGTCGATCACGATGGAGCGCTGGCCCTTGAGTTCCTCCGGCGGCACGAAATCGACGGTCATCAAATCCGGCAGCAGACTGAAACTGCGCGTCGTGCTCATCAGGCTGCCTGTGCCTAGGCTCAGATTGACATGGCCGGAAACGAAAAACAGGCCGCCACTGCGGCTCCATGATTCATCCAGCAGCACGCTCTGGAAACGGACGGGCAGGTTCAATTCGCGCGCAAAAGCCGCCGTCATGATGACGAGCGACAGGCAATTTCCGCTGCGTGCATCGAAAGCCTGGGAGGCATTGCGCGTCATGCTGGCTTCGTATTCCAGCTTGAGGAACTTGCGCGAATACAGCGCCTCCAGCAGGGCCTCGCGCGGGCCGATCTGGCGATTCAGCTTCACGAAGTCATGGTCGGCACGCAGAAACGACTGCATCGCCGGGCTGATCGCAAACACCTCCTCGGCGGTTGCAACCGGGGTGCTCGGTGGCTCGAAGCGGTCATCGTGCAGCAGCAGTTGGGCCTGCGGCGGCGCCAAATCCGGAGTGACGGCGCAGCCCGCCAAACCCATCATCAGCCCCAGGCCCATCCATCCAGCAATTTTGAAGAATCTCATCATGGGGCACCTCCATTCGAACAACACCCCCGCCGCAGAATATTACGCCTGAACATCTCGCGTGCCGATGGTCACGCCCGGCAAAAATCGTCGCTGTGAGTGGAATTTGACTGCTAGGGAAATGGAGCATCAGCGCCGCTCCCGCCCTGCATAGCATGGGAGCAACTACACAGCAGGAGACAAGCATGGCCGAACCCCTTCCCGGTACGCAGGCTCGTGAGGCTGGCATGCAGGCGCTGGATGCGTCCGCCGCAGCGGCCCTGGCCGGCTCGCAAAGCCTGGCGGTGCTGACCCTGGACGTGGACCACTTCAAGGCCTACCAGGATGGCGCCGGGGCCGACGCGGGTTCTGCTGTGCTGCAGCAATTGGTGAGCCTCCTGAAGGCCGCGCTGCCGCCGGCCACGCCGCTGGTGCATCTGGGCGGCGACGAGTTCTTCGCCGTCCTGCCGGGTGCCGATATCGCGAGTGCGCAAGCGCAGGCCGAGTCCCTGCGCGAAGCCGTGGCCAACGGCCTGTCCAAGGTGGCCGCGCAACCGCCGCTGACCATCACGCTGGGCGTGGCCGCCAATCCGCCCGACCGCAACTGGAATGCGCGCGCCCTGCTCTCGCTGGCCGATGCGCGCATGACCTTCGCCAAGAAGCGGCTCACGCCGCATCACAACCTGTGCTGGGCGGGCACGCTGCCCTCGGATTGGTACACCCGCCTGGATATCGACCCGCAGCGCTGGCCTAGTCTTTAACGACGAACACCACCGCCGTGCGCGGCGGTACGCTGAACAATCCCGTTAGCGGATCGAAGTGCGCCGACCTGGCGCGCTTGTCCGCCGCGTCGCCTGAGGCCAGCACCGGGTGCAGCTTGTAGACCTGGCCTTTCTCTGCCGGCACCAGCAGGTATTGCGTCGCCGTGCCGGTGTTGATCAGGTAGGCCAGACGCTTGAAGTTGCCGCCCGCCAGGCCTTGACCATCGACCACCGCCGCCAGCACCAGCGGGTTCTGGTGCGGGCCCGTGTTGATGAAGTGCAGCCGCTTGCCGATCTCGGCCGCGCTCGGCAGATGCAGCAGCGGCGTGCTCGCGCGGATCTTCAGCAGGTCCCGGAATGCCGCCGCCGTCCAGCCGATCTCGGCCGCGCCGGGCTTGATGTTCGCGTCGGCCAGCAAGGGCTGCAGCAACGGCCAGTCCGCGCCGTTGTCCTGTTTCGGCGGCAGCCCGGCGCCGAAGCCGTTGTCCTGCCCGCTCCAGTCCAGGCGGTTGAACCAGTCGCCCGAGTCGTAGCTGTTGCGGTCCAGCGATTTGGAGCGCAGCAGGTCGATGCCGGCATGGAAGTAGGCCACGCCCTGGCTGAAGGCCGTCAGTGCCGCGCCGAGGATCTGCACGCGGGCGCGGTCCTCGCGCGTCGTCTCCTTCGGCAGGCGCATGACGTTGATGTCGAACAGCGTCTGGTTGTCGTGGTTCTCCACGTAATTGACGACCTCGCCCGGCTCGCTCGCATAACCCGCAGGCTGATTGCCATAGGGAATCTGCGCCAGCGGCACGGTCCTGCCCTGCCAGGTCTCCAGCGGGAAACCGCTCAGGGAACCGGCCAGGCCGGCGCGCAGCATGTCGGCCGAAGCCATCAGCTGATCGGGCTCGCTCAGGCCATTGAGCCAGCCCTTGTTGCGGCTCAGCGCTGCACCGCTGTCGCCCGCGCTGCCGCCGCGTGCGGCGTCGCGACCGCGGTCGCTGAAGGTGCCGATGCCGCTGCCATTGAGCGAGAGCTGCGAGGCCTGCACAAAGCGCGCGCCATCGGCGATCTCGCCGAAGTTCCAGCCCTCGCCGATCAGGTTGACGTGGCCGCCGCGAGCATGGTCCACGGCTGTTTGCAGCGCTTCCATCGCGGCGCGCGGCTGGTGGGCCATCAGGTCGAAGCGCAGCGAGTCGATGCCGAAATCGCGCACCCAGCGCACCGCCGTGTCTATCATCAGCTTGGCCATCATGGCGTGCTCGGTGGCCGTGTTGTCGCAGCAGGTGGAACGCTCCACCTGGCCCGTGGCGCTCAGGCGCTGGTAGTAGCCGGGCACGATGCGGTCGAGCACCGACTTGGACGACTGCCCCGCACCCGACGTGTGGTTGTAGACCACGTCCATGCCCACGCGCAGTCCGGCGGCATTGAGCGACTGCACCATGCGGCGGAACTCCAGCACACGGGTGCCGCCATCGTTGGCATCGCTGGCATAGCTGCCTTCCGGTGCGCCGTAGTGCCAGGGGTCGTAGCCCCAGTTGAAGCAGTCCTCGCTCGCGGCCGCCATGGCTGCCGCCTGCTGGTCCGGGCTGTCAGGCGCGGCCTTCGGGATCGTGGGCGTCTTGCAGCCCGACTCGGGCACGGTGGCGAAATCGAACACCGGCAGCAGATGCACATCGCTCACGCCGGCCTGGGCCAAGGCCTTCAGATGCCGCATGCCGGCCGAATCGCCGTCGGTGAAGGCCAGGTACTTGCCGCGATGCGCGGGCGGCACCGTGGCATCACTGGCCGAGAAATCGCGCACATGCAGCTCGTACACGACCATGTCCACTTGCGAGCGCGGCTGCGGCCGGGCGCGGCCCCAGCCCGCAGGCTTGAGCTTCGCATCGTTGGCGTCGCCCGCCCAGCTGCGTTGAGAGTCGGCATTCAGGCTGACCGAATAGGGATCGGTGACGAGGTTGCGCACCAGGCCCACGCCGGGTACGAAGACGTCGACGAGATAGCGGTAGTAGCTGCCGTCGAGACTCGCCGTTAGCGATTGGCGCCAGAGGCCGCTGCCCGCGCTTTGTTGCATGGCGTCCAGCGACTTCGCCGACCCGGTGGCACCGGCATAGCGGCACACCGCCACCTGCCGCGCGGTCGGCGCCCAGAGCGCGAAGCCTTGGGCCGTGGCGCCGAGTTCGGCCGCCTGATCGGCCGCATACCAGTCGTCGAGTGCGCCCGGGGCTTGCAGATAAGTCGCGGCCACAAGCCGGCCTTGCGCGTCTTCGGCAGCCAGCACCAACTGGCCCTTGAGCAGATCCGGCATGCGCGCCAGCTCTGCCGCCGGCACCTGCAGGCGAACACCTGCGGCCACGAACTTGAAGCGCTCGGCCACCGCACCCGGCAGCGCACCGCTGGCCTGCAAGCCGACTCGCGCATCCGCACCGCCCACCACCTGCCCCGGCTTCAGCAGCAGGCCACCGCTAACGGCGTGGTACAGCGCATAGCGCTCGCCCGCCGCACCAGGCCACTGCAGATGCGCGCGATCCAGCCAGTAGGCCGCAGCCGCGGGCACAGTGGCGTCCGCAGCCAGCGTCTGCACCAGCGGGCCGTCGCAATCCGCCAGCGTGGCGGGCGCAGCCTGGGTGCCCAGCGGCAGCAGCAAGGCCAGCAAGGTCAGTCGATTCAAGAGCATGCGAGTCCCCGCGTTTTATTTAGTAGCAAAACTACATTTTGCCGCTTTACCCAATTCATTTTCAGAGCAAACAACCCTATGCTTCTGAAAATTCTGTTGCGAGGATTGCGTAATTTGGCTACATCAACAAGAGCGATGACCCTGGCCGCAGCAGCCTTGATGGCCGCCTGCGGGGGCGGCGGAGGCGGCAGCAGCACACCAGCACCGCCGGTCGTCATCACGCCCACGCCCCTGCCCAGCGTGGATGTGAGCGCCGTGGCCGCCGCGGACCCCGGCAGTGCCTTGCCCGCCCACTGGCAGCAAGGCGCCTTCATGGAGATCTTCGTCCGCAGCTACCAGGACAGCAATGGCAACGGCAGCGGCGACATCGCGGGCCTGATCAGCCGACTCGACTACCTCAAGGATCTCGGCATCACCGGCATCTGGCTGATGCCCATCACGCAGAGCCAGGACGGCGACCACGGCTACGCGGTCAGCGACTACCGCAATGTGCAGAGCGACTACGGCACGCTCGCTGACTTTGACGAGCTGCTGCGCCAGGCCCATGCGCGCGGCATCGGCGTGATCATCGACTACGTGATCAACCACAGCGCCGCGCAGAACCCGCTGTTCGTCAACGCCAGCGCGAGTACCGCCAACGACTACAGCAACTGGTACATCTGGCAGGCCAGCGCGCCGAGCGGCTGGAGCATCTACGGCGGCAACCCCTGGCGTGCAGCCACCACCGGCTTCTACTACGCGCCCTTCGACACCAGCATGCCAGACTGGAACCTCGCCAATGCCGACGTGGTGGCCTACCACCAGAACAATCTGCGCTTCTGGCTCAACCGCGGCGTGGACGGTTTCAGATTCGATGCCGTGGGCAATCTGTTCGAGAACAGCGCGAGCCAATGGCTCGACCAGCCGCAGAACTACGCGCTGATGAAGCAGGTGCAGAACCTCGTGGCCGGCTACAGCAACCGCTACATGGTCTGCGAGGCGCCCGATGACCCGCAGGGCTTTGGCGCCACCACGGCCTGCGGTGGTGCGTTCGCCTTCGACCTCAAGGACAAGATCCTCAAGGCCGCGCGCGGCGACGCCGCATCTGTGCAGCAAGTGGCCGACTACTACAAGACCGCGCCGGCCGGCATGGCCAGCATGCTGGCCAACCACGACAGCTTTGCCGGCACGCGCGTGTGGACGCAGCTGGGAGGCAATGTGGCGCAGTACAAGCTGGCTGCGGCCACTTATCTGCTGCTGCCGGGCACGCCCTTCGTGCTGTACGGCGAGGAAGTCGGCATGGCCGCCGGCAGCAGCGCTAATGTGGACGTGGCCATCCGCGCGCCGATGAGCTGGAGCGCGAGCACCAGCAACGCCGGCTTCACGACCGGCACGCCCTACCGAGGTTTGTCAGCCAACGTCGCCACGCAGAACGCGGCAGCGGCGGCAGCCGATCCCGACTCGCTGCTCAATTTCTACAAGGCGCTGCTGCAGCTGCGCAAGACGACGCCCGCACTTTCGCAGGGCGACTACAGCCAGGTCGCCGTCAACGGCCCCGTGCTGCAGTTCCGCCGCGCCAGCGCAAGCGGCACGGCCGTGGTGGTGATCAACTACGCCACCAGCGCCGCGCCGGTGACGCTGAACCTCGGCGTTAGCCACGGCGTGCATCCGCTCTACCCCGGTGGCAGCAGCGACGCCATGGCCGACGCTAACGGCCAAGTCAATCTGACCCTTTCCGCGCAAACCGTGCGCGTCTATCAGCTCACCCCATGATGCTCAAGACTCTTGCGCTCTCAGCAGCGCTCATCGCAACCCTGCCCTGCGCTGCCGCGCCCGCTGCCGATCTCGGTCTCGCGCCCGTGCCCGCACGCCCCTCACCCAGCGTGCTCAAGCCCGGCTGGGAACACGGCGCCTTCATGGAAATCTTCGTCCGCGGCTACCAGGACAGCAACGGCGACGGCATCGGCGACCTGCGCGGGCTCACACGCAGGCTCGACTACCTGAAGGATCTCGGCATCAAGGGCATCTGGCTGATGCCCATCACCGCCAGCAGCGACCATGACCATGGCTACGCCACCACCGACTACCGCAGCATCGAGCGCGACTACGGCTCGCTGGAAGACTTCGACGCGCTGATCAAGGCCGCCCACGCACGCAGCATCGGCGTCATCATCGACTACGTGCTCAACCACGCCTCGCTGCAGTCGCCGCTGTTCCAGGATGCGGCCTACCGCGACTGGTTCGTCTGGCAGGACCAGATGCCGCTGGGCTGGGAGGTGCTCGACCACAACCCCTGGACCGCAACTCCCACCGGCAGCTACTACGGAACCTTCGGCGGGCACATGCCCGACTTCAACCTGCGCAACGCAGCGGCGCTCGAATATCACTTCTCGAGCCTGCGCTTCTGGCTCAACCGCGGGCTCGACGGCTTCCGGCTCGATGCCGTGCCGCACCTGATCGAGAACGACAAGGAGCACTGGAACGACCAGCCGGAAAGCCGCGCGCTGACGCACGACGTGCAGATGCTGATCAAGTCGTATCCGAAAGCCCACGTGGTCTGCGAGGCCACGGCCAACCCCGCTGCCTACGCGCAGCCCGAGGTCTGCGGCAGCGCCTTCGGCTTCGGCTTCCAGGAGGCCGCGATCCAGGCCGCGCAGGGCAAGCCCGAGGCCGTGCAGCATCTGGCCGCGTACTTCACGCAAGCGCCTCTGAGCATGGCCACCATGCTCTCCAACCATGACATCTTTGCCGGCCACCGCGTGTGGGACCAACTGAGCGGCGACGAGGCCCGCTACAAGCTCGCCGCGGCCAGCTACCTGCTGATGCCTGGCACGCCCTTCATCTACTACGGCGAGGAGATCGGCATGGCCGGGCTGAACGACCTGCCCGGCGACCAGCCGATCCGCGCGCCGATGAGCTGGAATGCGGACGGCAAGGGCTTCAGCGGCAGCAAACCCTATCGCGCCTTCTCGCCCAATGGCGCCACGCATAACCCCGATGTCGAGCGCAAGAATCCGGCCTCGCTGCTCAACTTCTACAAGGCCATGCTGGGCCTGCGCAACAGCCGCGCATCCATCGCCCAAGGCAGCTACGAAGCGGCCAGCGCCGACGGCCTGGCGCTGCGCTTCGAGCGCCGGCTGGGCAAGGAGCGCAGCATCGTGCTGATCAACTACGGCGATGCCGCCGCCGACGTGGCCGGCGTGCCCGCAGGCGCCAGGCTGCTCTACCCGCTCGCCAAGGCCCAGCCCGGCCACCTTCCGGCCCACTCGGTGCAAGTTCTGGCCGCTGACGAAAGCACCCCACGATGAATCGCTGCCTCGCTCTTCTGCTCCTCCTGATCGCTGCCCACGCGCAAGCCGCCGTCGACCATGTGGAGCCGCCCAGCTGGTGGGTCGGCATGCGCCAGCCGCGCCTTGAATTGATGCTGCACGGCACGGGCCTCGCGCGCCTGCAGGCCCGCGTCGATGCGCCTGGCGTCCGCGTGGCCGCCATCACGCCCGGCAGCGCCAACTATCTGTTCGTGGACCTCGACATCGGCCCCGATGCCAAGCCCGGCACGATCACGCTGGAGCTCTTCGACGCCAGCGGCGCCGTGCGCGAGCGCATCGCCTACTCGCTGGCCGCGCGCGCGCCGGGCTCGGCCGAACGCCGCGGTTTCGACAGCCGCGACGCCATCTACCTCGTCGTGCCCGACCGCTTCGCCAATGGCGACCCGCGCAACGACAACCAGCCCGGCCTTGGCGATGCGGCGAAGCGCAGCAACCAGGACGGCCGCCATGGTGGCGACCTGGCGGGCCTAACTTCGCATCTCGACTACATCGCTGGCCTCGGCTTCACCCAGCTCTGGCCCACGCCCCTGGTCGAGAACCGCCAGCCCGAATATTCGTACCACGGCTACTCCATCACCGACCTCTACCGCATCGATGCTCGCTTCGGCAGCAACGAGCAGTACCGCGATTTCGTGGCCGCCGCCAACCAGCGCGGCCTCGGCGTGATCCAGGACATCGTGCCCAACCACATCGGTTCCGGGCACTGGTGGATGAAGGATCTGCCCGAGCCTGACTGGATCAACCAGTTCAAGACCTACACCGAGACCAACCACCGCCACACCGCTCAGACCGACCCCTATGCCGCGCCCAGCGACATGGAGCGCCTGACCGACGGCTGGTTCGTGCCGACCATGCCCGACCTCAACGGACGCAATCCGCACATGGCGACCTATCTGGTGCAGAACGCCATCTGGTGGATCGAGTACGCCGGCCTCACCGGCCTGCGCGTGGACACCTATCCGTATTCGGACAAGACATTCCTCGCCCAGTGGTCCGCGGCCATCATGGCCGAATTCCCGAACTTCGCCATGGTCGGCGAGGAGATGAGCGACTCGCTGCTGCAGGTCTCCTACTGGCTGCGCGGCGCGCGCAACAGCGACGGCTACGCATCGAGCATGCCGTCGATGATGGACTTCCCGCTCTTCGGCGCGCTGCGCCAGGCCCTGGTCGAGCCCGAGGGCCAGGGCTTCGGCCGCGGCTGGGGCCGGCTCAACGAGGCGCTGATGAGCGACCGTCTCTATCCCGAGCCCGCGCGCATGGTGCTGTTCGACGGCAACCACGACACCAACCGCATCTACTCGGCCTTCCACGAAGACGCTGCGCTCGTGCGCATGGCCTTCATTTACCTGGCCACCATGCTGCGCACGCCGCAGCTGATGTACGGCAGCGAGATCCTGATGACCAGCCCGGTGGCGCGCGACGACGGCGCCGTGCGCGGCGACATGCCCGGCGGCTGGGCCGGCGACAAGGTCAATGCCTTCACCGGCCAGGGCTTGAACAAGGAGCAGGCCGCCATGCAGGACTTCGTGCGCCGCCTCTTCAACTGGCGCAAGACGGCCCGCGTGGTGCACGAGGGCAAGCTCATGCAATACAACCCCGAGGGCGGCGTGTTCGTGTACTTCCGCTACCTGGGCACCGGTGAAAAGCTGATGGTGGCGATGAACAAGAACCCGGGCGCGGTGACGCTGGACACGCGGCGGTTTGCGGAGATGCTCGATTCAGGAAGCGTGGGCGTCGACGTGCTGGATGGCTCGCGGCATGAGCTCGGCAAGCAGTTGCTGGTGCCGGGGCGCGGGGCGCGCGTCCTGCAGGTGACGACGCAGCGCTGATCCTTCGATGCCGCAGCTGCGGCTCACCGCTCGATCTTGGCGCCCGTCAGCTGAGCCACCAGCTCGCCGCAGTCGACAGGTTTCACGAAGTGCGCCTCGAAACCGGCCTCCAGAGACCGGAGGCGATCCGACGCTTGCCCATAGCCCGAGAGCGCAATCAGCCGCAACGTGGATGGATCGCTCTTCCCCTCTTTTTTCAAGGCCTTGGCCAATTCATGGCAGCTCATGCCCGGCAGTCCGATGTCCAGGATGGCGGCATCGGGCTTGAAGTCCTCCGCCAGCGCGAGCGCCTCGAACGGGTCGTGCGTGACGCGCACTTCAAAGTCTTCGTCCTGGAGCAGGGCCGACAGGACCTCGGCGGCATCGACGTTGTCGTCGACGATCATGATGCGGGTCTTCTGGGTCATTTTCGGGAGGCTTCCGCACGTCGGCGTATCGATGCCGCCAGTCTCTCAGAACGAGGCTGGCCAGGCCGCGTCGCGCTACCCGTAGCTTGTAGGACGGCACCTCATTCTGCTGTCCAAGGCGTCCTCGCTGCCGAGGAAGCGGCTACCGTCCGGAGCACCGATTCATCTGCCCGAACGATATGCAAGCCGAGACCCCGCAGCAGGCCCTCCAATTCTTGCAAGCCGGCGGGGAACTGGGGGCGCTGATCTCCCGCTTTGACTGGAGCCGGACCGCCATCGGCCCGCTGTCGCAATGGCCGGCCTACCTGCAAGCGGCGACCTCGCTGATGCTGCGGTCCAAGGTCCCGATCGTCATGCTGTGGGGTGAGCCCGGCGTCATGATCTACAACGACGCCTACGCCACCTTCGCCGGTGCGCGCCATCCGCAGTTGCTCGGCTCGAACGTGCGCGAAGGCTGGCCCGAGGTCGCGGCCTTCAACGACCACGTGATGGCCGTCGGCCTCGCCGGCGGGACCTTGAGCTATCAGGACCAGGAGCTCACCCTGCACCGCCTCGGCAGCCCCGAGCAGGTCTGGATGAATCTCGACTACTCGCCGCTGGCCGACGAGAGCGGCAAGCCGGTCGGCGTCATGGCCCTGGTGGTGGAGACCAGCGCCAAAGTGCAGGCCGAGCGCGAGCTGCGCAGCGAGCGCGAGAACTTCGCGCGGCTGTTCGAACAGGCCCCCAGCTTCATGGCACTGCTGACCGGCCCGCAGCACCGCATCCAGCTGGCGAACCCGAGCTATCTGAAACTCGTGGGGCACCGCAAGCTGATCGGCATGACCGTGGCCGAGGCCCTCCCCGACGCTGCAGCCCAGGGCTACGTCGAGCTGCTGGACGGCGTGTATGCCAGCGGCGTCGCCTACTCGGCCCATGGCGCGAAATATGCGCTCCAGCTCTCACCGGACGGACCGGTCACGGACCGCTATGTGGACTTTGTCTACCAGCCGGTGATCGGTGCCTCGGGCGAGGTGACCGGCATCTTTGTCGAAGGCGTGGACGTCTCGCCGCGCTTCGAGGCCGAGCGCCGCACGGCGGCGCTGGCCCGGCTGGCGGAAGAGTTCCTGAACTTGTCTGGCGCCGCAGCGCTGGGCTTCGCCGCCTCGCAGTTGCTCGGTGACATGCTGAACGTCAGCCGGGTCGGCTACGGAACCATCGATCCCGTGCAGGAGACGCTGCATGTCGTGCGCGACTGGACCGCTCAGGGCGTCGAGTCGCTCGCTGGCGTGGTCAAGCTGCGCGAGTACGGCTCCTTCATCGACAGCCTGAAGCGCGACGAGTTCATCAACATCGCCGACGTGCGCCTGGACCCTCGCACACGCGATGCCGCCAGCGCGCTGGAGGCCCGCAGCGCTCGCTCCTTCGTCAACGTGCCGGTGGTCGAGCGGGGCAGCCTCGTCGCGGTGCTGTACGTCAACCACTGCGAGGCAAGTCACTGGTCGGCCGAGGACCTGGACTTCATCCGCGAAGTGGCGCGGCGCACCCGCAGCGCCATCGAGAGAAGCCGCGTCGATGCCGCCCTGCGCCAGAGCGAGGCGGCGCTGCGCGAGGCCAACGAGACGCTCGAAGCCAAGGTGCAAAACCGGACCAAGGAGCTGCTCGACGTCGAGGCGAAGTTCCGGCAGTCGCAGAAGATGGAGGCCATCGGCCAGTTGACGGGCGGGATCGCGCACGACTTCAACAACCTGCTGGCCGGCATCAGCGGCAGCTTCCAGGTGCTGCAGAAGCGCCTGTCCATGGGCCGGCTCGACGACGTGGACCGCTACATCGGCATCGGGCGCGATTCGGTCCGGCGCGCGGCGGCGCTGACGCACCGGCTGCTGGCGTTCTCGCGGCGCCAGACGCTCGACGCCAAGCCCACGGACGTGAACCGCCTGATCGGCGGGCTGGAGGAAATGATCCGGCGCACGGTGGGTCCGTCGGTCAGCGTGGAGGTGGTGGGCGCCGGGGGCCTGTGGATGACGCAGGTGGACGGGCCGCAGCTTGAGAACGCCCTGCTGAACCTGTGCATCAACGGCCGCGACGCAATGATGCCGCACGGCGGCCGGCTGACCATCGAGACGGCCAACAAATGGCTGGACGAGCGCGCGGCCGCGGAGCGCGACCTGCCGGCCGGGCAGTACATCTCGGTATGCGTCACGGACACCGGCTCCGGCATGACGCCCGAGGTCATCTCGCGGGCCTTCGACCCCTTCTTCACCACCAAGCCGATGGGCCAGGGCACGGGCCTGGGCCTGTCGATGGTGTACGGCTTCGTCAGGCAGTCGGGCGGCCAGGTGCGGATCTATTCCGAGCTGGGAACCGGCACCACGATGTGCATGTACCTGCCGCGCCTGTTCGGCGATGCGAAGGACGCGGGCCAGATGGAAGAGCCCGGCGCGTGCGAGCCTGCGGACGGCGAATCGGTGCTGCTGATCGAGGACGAGGAAGCGATCCGCACGGTCGTGACCGAGGAGCTGCAGGAACTCGGATACCGCGTGCTGACGGCGGTCGACGGGCCGTCGGGCCTGAACATCCTGCGCTCGGACACGCGGATCGATCTCCTGCTGACCGACGTGGGCCTGCCGGGCGGGCTCAACGGCCGCCAGGTGGCGGACGCAGCGCGCGTGAACCGGCCCGACTTGCGGGTCCTTTTCATCACAGGCTATGCCGAGAACGCCGCGGTTGGCAACGGCCTGCTGGGCCCTGGCATGGAGCTCATCACCAAGCCCTTCGACCTGACGGTGCTGGCCAACCGGGTTCGCAGCATTCTCGATCGCTGACGGGCCGCCAGGCCCGCCGGATCGGCCTCAGCCGCGCAGCGCCGCCTCGATCCTGGCGATGTCGATCTTGCCCATCTGCATCATGGCGTCGAAGGCGCGCTTGGACGCCGCGCGGTCCGGGTTGGCCAGCGCGTCCGTCAGGATGCGCGGCGTGATCTGCCACGAGATACCCCATTTGTCCTTGCACCAGCCGCAGGCGCTTTCCTGTCCGCCGTTGCCGACGATGGCGTTCCACAGGCGATCGGTCTCGGCCTGATCGTCGGTGGCAATCTGGAAGGAGAAGGCTTCGGTGGGCTTGAAATGCGGGCCGCCGTTCAGCCCCATGCAGGGAATGCCCATCACGCTGAATTCCACGGTCAGCACATCGCCCTGCTTGCCCGAGGGGAAATCGCTGGGCGCCTGATGGACGGCGCCGACGGAGCTGTCCGGAAAGGTCTCTGCATAAAAGCGCGCAGCGTCCTCGGCGCCGCTGACGTACCACAGGCAAATCGTGTTCTTGGCCCTCATGGCTGTTCTCCTTGTCATGAAGAGGTGCGCGTTCATGGACGGCTCGACGGCCGGTTTGGCGCCACGCACAAAAGCGCTCGTCCCATGGTATCGAAGGCAGGCACGGCCCACGGCAATGCCCGGACTCGGGATGTGCGAATGACGATCAGCTGTTGAAGGAGCGCCAGAGTTCCGTCTCGATGAACCACCGAGGCAGCGTCGCCGCCTCGATTTCCATCTCATCGCCGTCCACCACCTGGACCAGCAGCTTGTGCTTGGAGCCCGAGTTGTCGAACACAAAGGCACGATGGGCAATGCTGCAGGCTTGCGTCATCAGCCCGATGGAGCGGACATAGCGTTCGCGAACCTTCCTCGCTGGCACCGGGTGCCCGCCCTGCTTGACGCGCCGGCGGACCCGGTCCACGTTGATCCCGGGGTCGTCAGTCGCCACAAAGTAAAGGTAGACGCGATAGCCCTGATCGCGTGCCTCTTGCATGAACTCCAGCTTGTCCCTGGAGGACATCACCGTCTCGAAGGTGAAGGTGCGCCCCTGGCCCAGCAGTTCGCGCCGGATGGCATCCGCAAGCACCGAGGCCAGATACGAGTTGTACGGGCCGGGCACGCTCAAGCGCAGCTCGGCATCGACGCTCATGCGGCCCAGCAGCGCCTCGTGCAGGCCGAGTGCTTGCGCAAAGCTCGAACCCCGGATGTGTTCGCTGATCCGGCCCAACACCTCCGAAGGCTCGCCGGCAATTCCGAGCTCCTTCAGATGCAGCGCACCGTGGCGTTCGCGCAGGCTGCGCTCAATCTCGTCGGCGTTCACGAAGATGCCGATCCACTCGGGTTTGAGGTCCAGCTTGATGGTGCTTTTGCCTGATCCATTCGGACCGGCCAGGATCCGCAGCCGTGGCTGCGCGGGCTTGCCTGGTTTCCTACTTGACACGCTTGAGCACGAGCCCGACCTTGACGCGCTTGCCTGGCGGCAGGGTCTTGATCACCGTGGTGCTCCCATCGGCCTTGCGCTCCACCACAACGCCCTTGCTCGTCTTGACGACCACGCCACCAGTCTTGGCCAGGGCCAGCTTGTAGGCTGCATGGCCCGATTTGGCCGCGAATTCCGGGATGCGGCGCTCGGCGGCCTGCATCGCGGCTTCGGTGAGTTGGGGGCTGCGGAGTGGCATGGGCCCAGTCTACCAGCGGGCCGTCTCAATCGCCCCGCACCACGCCTTCGCGCCGCGGATCCGCCGCGCCGAACCAGCCGCTCTTCGTGCGCTCAATCGCCTGGATGCCGCTGGGCAGTTCCACCTCCATCACGCGGTGGCCCAGCGCCTGCAAGCCCTGCACGACGATGGGCGTGAAGCCGCCCTCTTCAAGAATGGTCGGCCCGTTGATGCTGCCGAAATTGGGCAGGTCCACGGCGCGTTGCGCGTCCATGCCCCAGGCCAGGGTGCCGATCAGGGTCTTGGCGACGAAGTGGATGATGATCTGGCCGCCGGGCGCGCCCAGGCTCATCAGGAACTGCCCGCTGCTGGCGTCGAAGACGAGCGTGGGGCTCATGCTGGAGCGCGGACGCTTGCCCGGCTCCAGGCGATTGGCAATCGGCGAGCCGTCGCCCGCCGTGGGCGACATCGAGAAATCCGTCAGCTGGTTGTTGAGCATGAAGCCGCCCGCCAGATGCGTGCCGCCGTCGCTCATGATGCGCGAGCCGAAGCCTGATTCCACGCTCGTCGTCATCGCCAGCGCATGGCCTTGCGCATCCACGATGCTGATGTGGCTGGTGCCGTATTCGGCCTGCGCGGGCTGCGCCGCATAGGCCACGCGCACACCGCCCGGCTGGCCGGGCGAGGCGCTTTGCATGCTGCGCTCGCCGATCAGCGCGGCGCGTGACTTGAGGTAGTCGTCATCGAGCAGGCTGGCCCAGTTGCCGGCCGGCGGCGGCACGAAGGCCGGGTCGGCGATGTAGAGCGCGCGGTCGGCAAAGGCCAGGCGCGAGGCCTCGGTGTAGCGGTGCAGAAAGGCCAGCTCGGGCTTGCCGCTGGCGGGCGGCGCCAGAGCGCCGGGCTCGTCGTCGAGCATCTTCAGGATCTGCAGGATCGTCAGCTGGCCCGACGAAGGCGGTGGCATGCCGCAGATGCGATAACGCCGCCATTCAGCGCACAGCGGGTCGCGCTTGAGCGACTCGTAGCCGGCCAGGTCCGCCTCGCTCAGATGGCCGGGCCGCACATTGCCGCGCACGCGGCGGGCCATGTCGGCCGCGATGGGGCCTTTGTAGAAAGCCTCGGAGCCCTGCCGCGCGATCTGCTTCAGCACGGCGGCGAGCGCCGGATTCTTCAGCACATGGCCCACCGGCCAGGGCTTGCCCGCGGCGTCGAAGAAGTAGGCGCGCGCCTGCGCATCGTTCTGCAGCGCGCGCTCATCGCTCAGCAGGGTGTAGAGCCGCGGGCTGATGGCAAAGCCCCGCTCGGCCAGCTGGATGGCGGGCTCGAACAGCTTCGCCCAGGCCAGCTTGCCCTGCTCCTTGTGCGCCTGCGCCAGCATCGCCATCACGCCCGGCGTGCCCACCGAGAGGCCGCCCACGATGGCCTGGCCCACCGTCATCGGCTTGCCGTCGGGCCAGAGGAACTGCGTCGGCTTCGATTCGGCCGGCGCGGTCTCGCGGCCGTCCCAGGCCTCGGTCTTGCTGCCATCGAAGGTCAGCATGAAGGCACCGCCTCCGATACCGCTGGACTGCGGCTCCACCAGGCTCAGCACCATCTGCACGGCAATGGCCGCGTCCACGGCCGAGCCGCCGGCCTTGAGGATCTGGTAGCCCGCTTCGGCAGCCAGCGGGTTGGCGGCGGCGACCGCGTCATGCCGCGTCGCCCAGCCCGGCTTGGCCTGGCGGCTGGAGGCGATCTCCGGCTGCGTCAGCACTTGATCGGCCTGAACCGCCCCCGCGGCGCCAAACAGCAACACGCTCGCCAAACATGGGATTGCCAATCTGTGCATTTTTTCTTCCTGTCGCCATCCGCGATGAACTGAACCTGCAATCTACCCCTTTTGGTCGATTGCCTTTTTGAGGCCCGGCGCTGTAATGCAGGCGAGGGTTCGTGAACCGACGTGCCTCCGACGTGGCAACCATAAGCCGCGCGAGCAGTACCTCAGGGTGGTTGTTGTGCAGTTGTTCCGCCGTCATCCGCGGACGCCCGCCTGGATCGGCATCGCGCCGGCCGAAGGCTGGGCCCGCGTGGCTTGCGTCAGCGCCGGTGCGCGTCCCCATGTGCAATGGGTGGAGCGCGCGCCCTGGGAAGACCCGGTGGCCGGCATGAGCAGCCTGCGCCGGCATCACGAGCTGGGCCATTGCCGCCTCGTCTCCGTGCTCGAGCCCGGCCGCTACGACCTGCTGCGCCTGGATGCCCCCGAACTCCCACGTGCCGAATGGCGCGATGCCACGCGATGGCTGCTGGCCGAGCGCGTGGACTACGCGATGGACGACGCCGCGCTCGACGTGCTGGCCGTGCCCGGCGATGGCCAGGCGCTGCTGGCCGTGAGCGCGCCGCGCGCGAACGTGCAGAGCCTCGTGCGTGACACGCAGCGCGCCGGCATGCGGCTCGACGCCGTGGACGTGGGCGAGACCGCCCTGCGCAATATCGCCAGCCTCGTGGACGAGCGCCCGCAAGCGCTGCTGCATGTGAACGAGGCCGGCAGCCTGCTCGTCATCGTGGCCGAGGGCGAGCTGCTGCTGAGCCGCCAGCTGGGCCTGAGCCTGGCCCAGCTCGGCGACCTGTCGAACGCGGGCGCGCAGCTGCACCGCCAGGCCCTGGAGCAGATGGCGCTGGAGCTGCAGCGCACGCTCGACGGCTTCGAGCGCAACTTCACGCACATCCGGCTGGAGCGCCTGCTGGTGGCGCCCGGCGCCCAGCTGCGCCAACTCGTCCAGCTGGCCGGCCAGTTGCTGCACCTGCCGCTGCAGGTGCTCGACCTGACCGAGGTGCTGGACCTCTCGCAAACACCTGCACTGGCCGCCGATGCAGCCCTGCAGGCCGAGTACCTGATCGCGCTGGGCGCCGCATTGCGGGACTGAGCATGGCCACCCAACACCTGAACCTGCTGGACGAGCGCATCGCGCCCAGGCCGCCGCGCATCGGGCCGCCGCAGGCCCTGGCCTTGGCCGCTGCCTTGTTCGTGCTGGTCTTCCTGCTGGGTGCCACCATCGACGCCGCAGCAGCCCACCGCGAGCGGGAGACCGAGGCCCGCCGTGCCGAGCTGGTCCAGCTCGGCCAGCATGCACCCCAGCCCGCACCGCCCACCGACGAGCTGGATCAGCTCAAGCAGCGCCACCGCACCCTGCAGGCCGCGCTGCGGCAGTTCGAGCCCGATGCCGGCGCCAGCCCGCGCGGCCATGCCGATCTGCTGCTCGCGCTGAGCCGGCAGACGCCCAGTGGCCAGCAGCAGCCGCTGTGGCTCACCGGCCTGCGCCTGCGCGCGCAGGGCCGCGAGCTGACGCTGCAAGGCGAGGTGCTCGACGCGAGCGCCCTGCCCGCCTGGCTGCACGGCCTGGAACAGGAGCCGTTGCTGCAGGGCCGCGCTTTCGAGCAGCTGGAACTGGCTCGCACCGAGGACGGCCGCAGCAGCCGTTTCACCTTGGCCGCCAGCGCCGCTTCCAGCCCGTCATCGGGCCTGAGGGGCATGCCATGAACACCGCGCAGCTGCCGCAGCTCCTGGCGCTGCTGAGCGAGCGCATCAACGGCCGCCCGGGCCGCGAGCGTGCGCTGATGCTGGGCGCCTTGCTGGTGCTGGTCTTTGGCGTGGCCAACAGCCTTTTCCTCGGCCCCGCGCTGGCGCATTTCGCGCGAGCCGGCCAGGGTGAGCGCGACATGGCGCTGGCCCTGGATCAGGCCCGCCTGGCTCTGAACGAGCGCGAGCAGCAAGCCCGCGCCAGTGCCGGCAATCTCAAGGCGGAGCTGGCCTCCTGGCGCGAACGCGTGCAGCAGAGCGAGGCGCAGTTCAAGGCGCAGGGCAGCCATCTGATGCCGGCCAGCGCCATGCCCTCCATGCTCGATGCGCTGCTGCGCCGGCACCAGGCGCTCACCCTGCTGGGCCTGCGCAGCCTGAGCCCCACCGAACTGCCCGGCACGGCCGGCCCCGCGCCGATCTACCGCCAAGGCATGCAGCTGGTGCTGGCGGGCCGCTATGCCGATCTGCTCGGCTACTGCCGCGCGCTCGAAGCCCTGCCGCAAGGCCTGCTGTGGGGCGACCTGCAGTTGGCCGTCGAGAGCTATCCGCGCGTGGTGCTCACGCTCGATGTCTACACCCTGAGTCAGGACAAGCCATGGCTGAAACTCTGAAGGACTTCCTCCTCGCGCTGGCCCTGCTGGCGGTGATTGCGCTCAGCGCCATGGCCGAGGGCGTGCCGCCGCAGGATCCGACGCGGCCTCCCGATGCCCTGCAATCCGCATCGGCGGCCGAACCCGCGGCCAGCACTGCCAGCCTGCGGCTGCAAGGCTTGCGCCTGGGCCAGGCGCCCAGTGCCCTGGTGGGCGGCCGGCTGCTGCGCGTGGGCGACCGCCTGGGCAGCGGCACGGTGCAGGCCATCGACGCGCAAGGCCTGCTGCTCAAGCCCGCCGAGGGCCCGATCCTGCGTCTCAAGCTCGGTGCCGACATGCAGGAGCCTTCGCCATGAGGCCGCCCGGCATCGTGCCCTCGTTGCTGCTGCTGATGGCCAGTTCGCTCGCCCGCGCCGAGCCGCGCTTCGATCTCGTCATCAGCAGCGCCCCCGCGGCCCAGGTCTTCGTGCAGATCGCCAGCGGCAGCGACTACAACATGCTGCTGCCGCCCGAGCTCAGCGGCAAGGTCTCGCTGACCCTGCGCAACACCACGGTGCTGGAAGCGCTGGACACGCTGCGCGAGCTCTACGGCTACGACTACCGCGTGGCCGGCAACCGCATCTTCATCGCGCCCAACACGGTGCAGACGCGGCTGTTCCGCATCAACTACCTGAGCGGCCGGCGGCAAGGCGCCAGCGACATCCGTGTCACGTCGAGCGCCATCACCAACGGCTCGGGCGGCGTGAACAACACCGCCAATCCTGGCAGTTATGCGAACCCGCAAAACAGCGGCCCGAACGGCCAGCAGCGCAGCGAGGACAGTGCCAGTGTGCACACCAGCTCGGACGCCGACTTCTGGCGCGAGGTGAAGCAGTCGCTCGAAGCGCTGGTGGGCCACGAGGCCGGCCGCAGCGTGGTGCTCAACCCTGCGGCCGGCGTGATCGTCGTGCGCGCCACGCCGGCCGAGCTGCGCCAGGCCGCCGAGTATCTGCAGGCCGTGCAGATCAGCGTCGAGCGCCAGGTGATGCTGGAAGCCAAGATCGTGCAGGTCGAGCTCAACGACGACTCGCAGGCCGGCGTCAACTGGGCCGGCTTCACGCAGCATCTGTTCGGCCGCAACGTGAGCCTGACCATCGGCAACGCCGCGCCGGGCACCGCGCTCGGCACCAGCGGGTCTTTGAGCGACGGCACCGGCAACAGCGTCAATGCCGGCGCCTCGCTCGCCACCGCGGCCGCAGGCAAAGGCTTCTACGGCCTCGCCTTCCAGGCCGCCAACTTCGCCTCGATGATCAGCTTCCTGCAGTCGCAGGGTGATGCCAATGTGCTGTCCAGCCCGCGCATCGCGACGCTGAACAACCAGAAGGCCGTGCTCAAGGTCGGCACCGATGCGCTCTTCGTCACCGGCGTCACCACCAACCAGCAGACCACGGGCAGCACGACGACCACCTCGCCGTCCCTCACGCTAACGCCCTTCTTCAGCGGCATCGCGCTCGACGTGACGCCGCAGATCGACGCCGAGGGCAACGTCATCCTGCACATCCACCCTGCAGTCAGCGTGGTGCAGGAGCAGACCAAGAACATCAACCTCGGCTCGCTCGGCAACTTCCAGCTGCCGCTGGCCACCAGCACGGTCAACGAGACCGACTCGGTCGTTCGCGTGCGCGACGGCGAGATCGCCGCCATCGGCGGGCTGATGCAGGTCTCGGGCAGCAGCAGCCGCGACGGCGTGCCGGGCCTGCAGAACATGCCCGTGCTCGGCGGCCTGTTCCGCCAGACCAGCAAGACCAGCCACAAGCACGAGCTGG
>FSVW01001016.1_pt1 | contig 29357 bp, 28 predicted proteins | sample 1637551 | NCBI WGS metagenome assembly FSVW01 (sample SAMEA3914814, study PRJEB12502) | metagenome | biome: forest; material: soil | place: USA | collected 2011-09-16 | depth 0.1 m | reverse complement strand
GGCCCAGGTCGATCAGCGCCTGGCGGGTGTCGTTGAAGGCCTTGCCGCTGGCGATGATGCCGAAGCGGTCATGAGGGCCTTCGATCACGTTGTAGTTCAGCTTGTTTGCGCGGATGTACGCCAGCGCCGCGTACCACTTGTAGTCGAACAGGCGCGCTTCCTGTTCCAGCGGCGCATCGGGCCAGCGGATGTGCAGGCCGCCGTCGGGCATCTGGAAGTCTTCCGGCAAGATGATGTTGACGCGGTCCGGATCCACGCTGACCGAGGCGGACGATTCGACGATCTCCTGGATCGTCTTCATGCCGGACCACACGCCCGAGAAGCGCGAGAGCGCGAAGGCGTGCAGGCCCATGTCCAATATGTCTTGCACGCTGGTCGGAAAGAAGACCGGGAAGCCGACCGCCTTGAAGACGTGGTCGCTCTGGTGCGCGGCGGTCGAGCTCTTGGCGATGTGGTCGTCGCCGGCGATGGCGATCACGCCGCCGTGCTTGGCGGTGCCGGCCATGTTGGCGTGCTTGAACACGTCGATGCAGCGGTCAACACCCGGCCCCTTGCCGTACCACATGCCGAACACGCCGTCGTACTTGTTCTTCTCGGGGAACAGGTCGAGCTGCTGCGAACCCCAGACAGCGGTGGCTGCCAGTTCCTCGTTCACGCCCGGCTGGAACACGATGTTCTGCTTGGCCAGGTGCTTCTTGGCCTGCATCAGCATCTGGTCGTAGCCGCCCAGCGGCGAACCGCGATAGCCCGAAATGAAGCCGGCGGTGTTGAGCCCGGCCATCGCATCGCGCGTGCGCTGCAGCATCGGCAGGCGCACGAGAGCTTGGACGCCGCTCATGAAGGCACGGCCTTCGTCGAGCGAGTATTTGTCGTCCAGCGTAACTTTCTCGAGTGCGCGCAGGATGTGTTCGGGCAGGGGGGCGTTCATGGGGTTCTGGCTCCTGGTGGGGGTCGGGTCTTGCCTGGCTGCTTGTGGCTGCGAAGCCGGACGCGCTGTCTCTGCACGATGGGTGCGGAACAAGCAGTGTAGGGAAAGCAGCGCGATGGGTGCTTTCTTATTTGCCGGCATATGGGCGTCCAGCGCAAGGTTCTTGCCGATAATCGATGGTGAACTTCAGATTCACATCGAAAAATGAGAATTCAGGGCAAACCATGAGTAAATCAAGCACTCCCGTGCCGCCGCGCGGCCGCCCGGTCACGCCGCCGCCTGCCGAGGACGCCGCCGGCGACGGCCTGGACCGTTATCACATCGCCATCCTGGCCGAGCTGCAGCGCGAGGCGCGCCTGTCCAACGCCGAGCTGGCCGCACGCATCGGCCTGTCGGCCGCGCCGACGTGGCGTCGCGTCAAATGGCTGGAAGAGCAGGGCTACATCACCGGCTACCGCGCGGAAATAGACCGTCGAAAAGTAGGGTTAGGCGTGCTCGCCTTCGTGCGCCTGGATGCCGACCGCAACACCGGCGCGGCCACCAGGCAGCTCGAAGAAGCGATCCGCCAGCTGCCCGAGGTGATTGCCTGCCACTACATCTCCGGCGCCGGCACCTTCGAGCTGCAGGTGATGGCGACCGATCTCGATGCCTTCTCGCGCTTTTCAATCGACACGCTGCTGAACCTGCCCAACGTGAAAGACATTCACACAAGTTTTTCACTCGGCGAGGTAAAAGCTGGCGCCGCGCTACCCTTGTCGCACCTGCAGCCTGCGGTACGCTAAGCAGATGCCCCGTTCTCCGTTCCTGCGCGAGCTGCTGGATCTGCTGCTCGGTACCGAGCCCGCCCAGCGAGTGCGCACGACGCAGACCACGCTGGCCGTCCTGCTGATGACTCTCAGCGTGCTGGGCTTGCACTATGCGGTATGGGTCACGGGCGCAGCCATTGCGCAGGGCTGGCTGTGGAGCTGGTCGGCCGTCTCGATCGGCGGCTTGGCGCTGGCCTTTACGGCCATCCGCAGCGGGTTGTCGCTGCGCCTGGCAGACCCATCGCTGACGATGGCGCAGAGTCTTTTCTCGATCACCTCGGCGGCCTGCGGCTACGGCATGACCGACGGGTTGCGCGGCGCGACCTTCCCGATGCTGATGATCGTGCTGGTGTTCGGCATGTTCCATCTGCGCGGCAATCTCGTGCTGTGGGTCAGTGCCTATGCATTGCTGGCCTTCGGGCTCAGCATGGCCGTGATGGCCTCGCTCAAACCGCAGATCTACCCGCCGGCGATCGAACTCGGGCATTTCCTGATGCTGGCCTTCACTCTGCCCGCAGTGGCGGTTCTCGCCGGGCGCCTGGGCCGCATCCGGCAACGACTGGTCGACCAGAAGACCGACCTGACGCAAGCGCTGACCCTGATCCAGGCCATGGCCACGCGCGACGATCTGACCGGCCTGCTGAACCGGCGCCACATGCAGACCCTGCTGGAGCAGGAGACGCAACGCAGCCTGCGTTCGGGCCGCGGATACTGCGTCGCGCTGTTGGACATCGACCACTTCAAGCGCATCAATGACACCCATGGCCACGCTGCCGGGGACACCGCGCTGCGTAATTTCGCCGCCGCCGCGCAGGATGCGATCCGCACGGCCGACGTGCTGGCCCGCTGGGGCGGCGAGGAGTTCGTCGTCATGCTGGCCGAGACCCGCATGCCCGCGGCGCTGGCCGGCATGGAGCGCCTGCGCTCCCGCGTCGAGGCGCTGGAGATCTTGGTCGAGGGTCAGGTCTTGCGCCTCACCGTCTCGGCTGGCCTGACCGAGCACAAGATGGGCGACAGCCTGACGCACACCCTGGACCGGGCGGACAAGCTGCTCTACCAGGCCAAGGCGCAGGGACGCAACCGAGTGATTGGTGGATGACTTCAAACAGTACCTTGCCGCTGCGGCACTTCCTTCTCGCCCTGGCCGTCGTCGCCATCTGGGGCAGCAACTTTGTCGTCATCAAGGTGGCGCTGGCGCATCTGCCGCCCTTGTCATTCGCAACCCTGCGCTTTGCGCTGGTGGCGCTGCCCGGCGTCTTCTTCCTGCCGCGGCCGGCGGTGCCCTGGCGCAACCTGGTGCTTTATGGGCTCTTCATCGGCACCGGGCAATTCGGACTGCTGTATCTGGCGATGCGCAGCGAGATTTCGCCCGGCCTGGCCTCGCTGGTGATCCAGACGCAGGTCTTCTTCACGCTGCTGCTGGCGATGAAGCTGGCCAAGGAAAGGGTGCTGGGCTACCAGTGGCTGGCGCTCGCGTTGGCTGCGCTCGGTCTCGGCGTCATCGTCGCCCACACTGATGGCACGACCACGCCACTGGGCCTGGCGATGATCCTGGCCGCGGCCTTCTCCTGGGCCTGCGGCAATATCGTCGGCAAGCAGGCCGGCCGCGTGAACATGCTGGCTTATGTGATGTGGAGCAGCCTGTTCGCCACGCCGCCCTTGCTGCTCCTGTCCCTGGCCGTGGAAGGCCCCGAGCGCATTTGGGTCGGCCTGCAGAGCGCAGATGTCGCGACCTGGGCCGCGGTGCTCTGGCAGTCGGTCGGCAATGCGATGTTCGGCTACGGCGTCTGGGGCTGGCTGCTGTCGCGCTACCCGGCCGCCACCGTCGTGCCGATGGCCTTGCTGGTGCCGGTCTTCGGCATGAGCAGCGCGGCCTGGCTGCTGGGCGAGAGCTTGCCGGTGTGGAAGCTCGTGGCCGCGGGCCTGGTGCTGAGCGGGCTGGCGCTGAACCTGCTGTGGCCGCAGTGGCTGCAGGCCTTGAAGCGGCGGCAGCAAGGGATGGCCTGAGTGCGGCTGCCGATGAACCTGGCCGCTATTGCACGCCGCGCCGGCCTGCTGCTGGCGCTGATTGCCGGCCTCGCGGGAGCCCGCGAGACCCCGAAGCCGACCTCGCGCGAGGCCGAGATGGCGAGCTGCATGGTCGGCGAGATCCAGACCTGGAACGATGGCCGCGACCAGCCGGCGATCGCGGCGCGGCTGGTCTTCGTCTACGACCATGCCGGCGCGCCACCCTGGTTCACCACCGCGCAGGTGAGCACGGCCTTGCAGCGCGCCGCAACGGCCTGGTCGCAATGCGGCGTGCCGGCCGAAGTCGTGCAGAGCGAGCCGAAGGTGGCGCCGCCGGGCCTGGTCCGCGTCAGCTGGAGCGACATCGGCAGCCGCGGCAATTTCGGCCTCGCCGATTTCGGCCACCGCACGCTCTCGCTCGGCCCGGCGGCCTTTCGCCTCTTGAACACGCGCAACCCGAACTACCCGGCCGAGAAGACGCTGCAGATGGTGATCTCTCACGAGATGGGCCATCTGTTCGGCCTGATGGCCCACTCGCGCCGCTGCGTCGACGTGATGAGTTACTACAACGACGGCAAGGGCAACAACTGCCGGGCGCGGGACATGAGCCTGCTGCGGTCGGTGCCCGAGTACCGATCGGAATTGCCGACCGCCTGCGACATCGAGCGCTGCCAGTCCGTCAATTCAGCGCGTTAGGGCCGACGCATCGTGAATAGCGCGCCCAGTTCGAAATAGTCGGCCGGCCCGCCGCCGCGCAGGATCGGCTGCGCTGCGGCGGTGTCGTAGATGCCATTCACCAGCAAGCTCTCGTCGATGTGCACGCCGACCACTTCGCCCAAGGTCAGCCAGGTCGGCACCTTCTCGCCCGCCGCGCTCTGCAACTGGATGATCTGGCTGACGCGGCATTCGAAACTCACCGGGCTGGCCGCGACGCGCGGCACCTTGACGATCGTCGAAGGCGCGGTCGCTAGGCCGGCCAGCGCGAACTCGTCGACCTCGGGCGGCACCGCCGCGCAGGTCTGGTTCATCTGCACGGCGAGCGCATTCGTCGCCAGGTTCCAGACGAACTCACCGGTCGCGCGGATGTTGCGCAGGCTGTCCTTCGCGCCGATGCTGGCGAAGCCGATGATCGGCGGCGTGTAGTTGAAGGCGTTGAAGAAACTGTAGGGCGCGAGGTTCAGCACGCCAGCCTCGTCCTGGGAGGCGATCCAGCCGATCGGCCGCGGCCCGACGATCGCGTTCAACGGGTCGTGCGGCAGGCCGTGGCCCAGGCGCGGTTCGTAGAAGTGGATCCCGCTCGGGTGGTTTTTCTCGCTCATGGCAAAGAGCCTAACCGCTATGCTGAACGGCATGAAGACTGTGCGCTGGATCCTGGCGTTAGCGGGCCTGCTCGTGGCCGGTGGTGGTGCGCTTGCCGCCGGGCCGGCGCGCAATCTCGAGATCGAACTGCGCTGGTCCGAATCCAGCGTCAGCGGCTCGGCGCTGGCGGGTGTGCGCGATGGGTCGACGGTGATCGGCACCGCCGGTTCGGTGTCGCCGAAGCCGCTGATCAGTCTGAGCACCCGGCCGGCCGACGACGAAGCCGGCGGCCCCGCGCAACGCATCATCGTGCTGAACGGCAAGTCCGCCAGCATCAGCATGAGCGAGCAGATGCCGGTGCAATGGTTGGACTACGGCGTGCAGTTCGGCGCCGGCAAGGCGAGCGGGAACAGCGGCAGCGGCACCGGCAGCAACAGCGCCGCGAACGCCCGCATCACGGCCGTGCCGCGCACCAGCTATGTCGAACGCACGCGCGGCTTCGTCGTCACGCCGAACTGGCCGGGTGGCAGGCAGCCGGTGCAGGTCGAGCTGAAGGCCACGCGGCCTCAGGCCGGGCAAGGCGGGCAGGTCGAAGGCCAGACCCAGGTTTTCAGCACCGTGCAGGTGGCGCTGGGCGACTGGATCACCGTGGCGCGCAGCGGATCGCTCCATCCGCCCGAACCCGGCGTGACCAGCAGCCGCGACGCCGAGGCGCAGGTCAGTCGGGAATTGCAGTTACGGGTGAATCTGGCGCCATAGCGCAGCTGTGGCGGTATTCGTACCTCCGAGGTAACTTTGGGATGATAGGCTCGCGCCGCGTCCACCCCGAACACCGCTCAATATCAACGTTATGCATCGTCGACCTGTCGCCTGCCTGGCTGCCGTCCTCGCCCTCGCTTCCCTGGCCCATGCGGCGCCGCCGGAGTTGTTCACCGGCAAGCCGCTGGCCTTCGTCCGCCAGCCGGATGCCAAGGTCGTCGGCGCCTACGTGCCGAACTGGGAGCCGGTAGCTCTGGTCGACCAGATCAAGCCCGGCAGCCTGAGTCACATCCTCTATGCCTTCGTGCGCGTCTGCGGCCCCGGGCAGGTCGCGATGGACGCGGCGCAATGCAAGGGCAAGCCTGATTTCGAACTCGCCAGCGGGCCGAAGGAGGCGGAGTTCGATGCCGCCTTTCAGCGGCTGAAGAAGCGCCTGCCGCAGGTTCAGGTCGTCGCCTCCGTCGGCGGCTGGGGCGGCTCGGACCCTTTCTTCCACATCGCCAATGATCCCGCCCATCGCGCTGCCTTCGCCGCCTCGGTCGCGCGCTTCCTGCGCGCGCACCCGGGCTTCGACGGCGTGGACATCGACTGGGAACACCCCGGCGACAACGGCGCAGCCAATGGCGTGCAGCTGGGCAGTGCCGCTGACGGACAGGGTTATGCCGATCTGATGGACAGCCTGCGCCATGCGGTCGACACGCTCGGCAAGGAGTCGGGTCGGCGCTACCTGGTGACCACGGCGGTGAACCCGGGCCGCAAGGTCGTCAGCCGCATCAACTTCCAGCAGGCCGGCCGCGCGCTTGACCTGGTGTTCATGATGACCTACGACTTCTACGGTCCCTGGACCAAGGAGGCCGGCAACCACACGGCGCTGCTGCCGAGCAGCCCGCAGGCCGACGACAGCCTCGACAGCTCGGTCCGCAACCTGGTTGAAGCCGGTGTGCCGCGCGCCAAGCTGGTGGCCGGCGTGGCCATGTACAGCCGCGGCTTCTCGGGCGTGAGCAAGCCGGCCGCTGGCGTTGCGAAGGGCGGCGACTTCCCGCCCGGCGGCGATGGATCGATCGTCTACCGCGAACTCGCCAGCCAGTCGCTCGGCGCTGAGGGCAAGGGCATTGCCGGTTATCGCAGCGTGTTCGACCCGACGACCGAGTCCTACAGCCTCTGGAACCCGCAGGCCCAGGTCTTCATCGGCTACGACGACCCGCGCGCCGTGCAGGCCAAGGGTCGATACGCGCTGAAGCACGGCCTCGCCGGCGTTTTCGCCTGGGAACTGAGCCAGGACAACGGCGACCTGCTGAACGCGATGAACGCAGGCGTCGGCAACAAGCCGCTGCCTTGATGACAATGACGATGTCGACGACGACGGTCGGCATCGACATCGGCGGCACCAAGCTGCTGATCCTCGCCGGCGAGCGCAGCGCGCGGCTGCCGACCGGGCCGGATGCGACGGCGGCGCAGATCGAGGCGGCGATCCGCGAGCAACTGCTGTCCTGGGAAATCACGCGGCCGGCTGCGATAGGCATCGCCATTCCGGGCCTGGTCGACCGCAACGGCCGGGTGCAGATCTCCGGCGTGTTGCCTGCGCTCAAAGGCTGGCACCCGGGCGAGGCGCTTGCTGCCAATTTCGGCTGCCCGGTGCTCGCGCTCAACGATGCCGAAGCGGCGCTGGTCGAGGAAGCGCAAGACCTGACCCCGGATGCGACCGTCGCGCTGGTGATGGCCGGCACCGCGATCGGCGCGGCTTTCCGGGTCGACGGCCGGCCGCTGCGCGGCGCCAGCGGCTGGGCGGGCGAGCTTGGCTTCTTCCCGCAGCGCGTGGGCACGGGTTTCCGCGAGTTCAAGCGGCTCGACGAACTGGCCGGTGGCCGGCACATCGCAGCTGCGCTCGGTGTCGATGGCGCCCGTCTTGCCGCTCTGGCGCAGGCTGGTGACCCGCAGGCGCTGGCCGCCATCGCGGCCGGCGGCGACGCCCTGGGCCTGGCGCTTGCCGGCGTCGTCAATCTGTTCAACCCGCACCGACTGGTGCTCGGCGGTGGCGCGCTGGAGCTGCCCGGCTATGAAGCCGCAGCGCTGGCCGCGATGCGGCAGATGGCGCTGCCGCCGATGCTCGCGGCCTGCGAGTTGCGGCGCTCGGAAGCCGGGCCCGAGGTCGTGGCGCGAGGAGCAATCAGGGCCGCGCAGGCAATAGGCAAGACCTGACCCCCCAAAGTCGACGCAATTGACGATTCAAGCTAGGGATAAGTTCTAAGTCACTGATTTAAAACGAGAAAAATTTTGGCATGCCTTCTGCTTTTGTACGTCGAGCGCACGTCGCGCCCAGCAACGTACAGAGGCAGTACCGATGAAAAAGTCCTTAGCAATCTTGGCCGCCAGCATGGCCCTGGTAGTCGGCGCCCAAGCCGGCACCGTCACCTACAGTTTTGACTATCCGATGGAGGTCACCGAGATCAAGCAGACCGGCTCTCTGGGCATGTTCGATCCTTCGATGGGGACCCTGACCGGCGTAGCGCTGACCTTCAAAGGCAGCAACTCCATCGACCTTTCCCTCACGAATAGGACCGTTCAACCGCAGCTCGTCGATGCAACGACCGGAACCAAGTTTTTCTTCGGCAGCACGCTGGGCAGCCTGGAAGACCTCATCCACTCCGCGAATCCGGTGCTGGTCCTGACGGCAGACACCGGACTGGTATCTCTGGAAGCTGGGCAAACTTCCATGTTTCCGGGGCTGGCGGACAACGACAGCATCACCTGGACCTCGAGCCTGGATTCGATCCTGAACGATTTCGTCATGGCTGGCGGCGGAGCTTTCGACCTGGGCTGCCAGTCATTGAGCAACCTGACCGTGGGCGGCGGCGGCAACGTCTCATCGACCCAGAACACCAAGGCCCAGTGCGGAGTTTCGATCACTTACACCTTTGACGATGCACCGCCGTCGACCAACGTGCCGGAACCCACGGCACCGGCACTCGTCGGCATCGCGATACTGGGCCTGTGGGCCACGCGCCGCCGCAAGAGCTGATCAACCGGCAGTTCTCGAACGAATCAATCGGGCCTCTTCGGAGGCCCGATCCTTTTGGCACGTCCGGCGGCTCGCCGGTTCGATCCTTGCTAGCTGACACAATGCCGCCGAGCGACGATCCCGGAGCCCTTGACGATGACCAGCCGCAGCCTGACCTTCCTTTTTCAACGCCGCACCCTTCTGCTCACTTCGCTGGCAGGCCTCGTTTCACAGGTCCGCGCCGCCACGCCCAAGGACACGCTGGTCCAGGCGATGGCCATCGACGACATCATCAACCTCGATCCGGCCGAGTCCTTCGAGATCTCCAGCGGCGAGGTGCTCGGCAACACCTACGAGCGTCTGGTGAAGTTCGACGTGGCCGACCCGTCCAAGCTCAGCGGCTCGCTGGCCAAGGGCTGGACGGTGTCAGCCGACGCTAAGAGTTATGTCTTCGAGCTGCTGCCCGGCCTGAAGTTCGCTTCGGGCAATCCGCTGACGGCCGAAGACGCAGCCTGGTCCCTGCAGCGCGCGGTGCTGCTGGACAAGACGCCGGCCTTCATCCTCACCCAGTTCGGCTGGAGCAAGGCGAACGTGGCCGAGATGGTCAAGCAGACCGGCCCGCTGAGCCTGACCTTGACGGTCGACAAACCCTATGCGCCGAGCTTCGTGCTGAACTGCCTGACGGCGGTCGTCGCCTCGGTCGTCGACAAGAAGCTGCTGCTGGGCAAGGCGCAGAACAATGACTTCGGCAACGGCTGGCTCAGGCTCAACCACGCCGGCTCCGGCCCTTTCAAGCTGCGCGACTGGCGTGCCAACGAGATCCTGGTTCTGGACCGCAACGATCAATATCACGGAGCGAAGCCGGCGATGGCTCGCGCGATCTACCGCCACGTGAAGGAATCGGCCACCCAGCGCCTGCTGCTGGAGAAGGGCGACATCGACATCGCCCGCAACCTCTCGCCGCAGGACATCGCGGCGGTCGGCAACAACAAGGACGTGAAGCTGACGAACGTGCTCAAGGGCACCGTCTACTACATCAGCCTGAACCAGAAGAACCCGACGCTGGCCAGGCCGGAGGTGCGCGAGGCCTTCAAATGGCTGGTCGATTACGACGCGATCGGCGCCACGCTGATCAAGGACATCGGCGTCGTCAACCAGAACTTCCTGCCGCAGGGCCTGCTCGGCGCGAGCAAGGAGAAGCCGTACAAGCTCGACGTTGGCAAGGCCAAAGCGCTGCTGGCCAAGGCCGGCCTGCCCGACGGCTTCAAGGTGACGATGGACGTGCGCACGGTCCAGCCCGTGCAGGGCATTGCCGAGGCCTTCCAGCAGACGGCCAAGCGCGCCGGCATCGATATCGAGATCCTGCCGGGCGATGGCAAGCAGGTGCTGACCCGCTACCGCGCCCGCAAGCACGACATCTTCATCGGCGAGTGGGGCGCCGACTACTGGGATCCGCACACCAATGCGGACACCTTCGCCCGCAACCCCGACAACGGCGACGGCGCGCAGCTCAAGCCGCTGAGCTGGCGCAATGCCTGGGCGATCCCCGAGCTGACGAAGAAGTCGGAGGCGGCGCTGCTCGAACGCGACACCGCCAAGCGGGCCAAGCTGTACGAGGATATCCAGGCCGAGTTCCGCAAGACCAGCCCCTTCGTGATGCTCTACCAGCAGCAACAGGTGGCCGCCGTGCGCGCGAATGTCGACGGTTTCCGCCTCGGCCCGACCAGCGATTCCAGCTACGTGTCGCCGGTCGCGAAGCGATGACGCAGCTGCCGCGCTCTTGATGAAAACCTTGGGCAAGTTCGTCCTCTCGCTCGCGCTGACCTACTTCGGCCTGCTGGCCGTCACCTTCTTCATCGGCCGCGTGATTCCGGTCGACCCGGTGCTGGCCATCGTCGGCGACAAGGCGAGCCAGCAGCAGATGGACCGCGTGCGCGAGGAACTGGGCCTGAACAAACCCTTGCTGACTCAGTTCGGCGTCTACCTGAATAAGGTGGCCCATGGAGATTTCGGCACGTCGGTGCTGACCTCTAATCCGGTGCTGCAGGATATTGGCCGCGTGTTCCCGGCCACGCTCGAACTGGCGACCGCCGGCATCGTGCTCGGCGTCGTGCTCGGCGTGCCGCTGGGCGTCTGGGCCGGCGTGCGGCGCGGCAAGCTGGCCGACCAACTGGTCCGGGTGATGGGCCTGGTTGGCTACTCGGTGCCGATCTTCTGGCTGGGCCTGATGGGCCTGGTGCTGTTCTACGCGAAGCTCGGCTGGGTGGCGGGGCCGGGGAGGATCGACGTGGCCTTCGAATACAACCCGGCGGTCTCCGAGCCGGTCACGGGCCTGCTGCTGATCGATGCCGCGTTGGCGCGCGACTGGGATGCCTTCAATAGCGCGCTGAGCCACATCGCCTTGCCCGCCGTGCTGCTGGGCTACTTCTCGTTGGCCTACATCAGCCGGATGACACGCAGCTTCATGCTGAAGGAGCTGGGCCAGGAATACATCGTCGCGGCGCGGGCCAAGGGCATCTCGGAGGCGCGCATCATCTGGCGCCATGCCTTGCGCAACGCGGCAGTGCCGCTCGTCACCGTCGTGGCTCTCAGTTATGCCGGTCTGCTCGAAGGCTCGGTGCTGACCGAGACCGTTTTCTCCTGGCCCGGACTCGGCCAGTACATCACCAACTCGCTGCAGAACGCGGACATGAACGCCGTGCTCGGCGGCACGCTGGTCGTCGGCTCGATCTTCATTGCCTTGAACCTGCTGTCGGACCTGGCCTATCGCCTTTTGGATCCTCGTACCCGATGAGCGCTTCAGAACCATCCCTTCACGATTGGCTGATGAGCGAGCGCCCGGCCTCGCGGCGCCAGGCCGCGCTGGGCCGTGCCTATGCGGGCTGGCTCACCTTTGCGCGCAACCGGCTAGCCCTGGTGGGCCTGCTGATCGTGCTCGCGCTGGTGCTGATTGCCGCGCTGGCGCCGTGGATCGCGCCCTATCCGCCGAACATCGGCGACCTGATGACCACGCGCCTGCTGCCGCCTTCGTCCGCCCACTGGATGGGCACCGACGACCAAGGCCGCGACATCCTTTCGCGCATCATCTTCGGCTCGCGCATAACGCTGTTCGTCGTCGTGCTGGTGGCCGTGCTGGCCGCGCCGGTCGGCCTGCTGGTCGGCACCTTGTCAGGCTACCTGGGCGGTTATGTCGACGCCATCCTGATGCGGATCACCGACATCTTCCTGGCCTTCCCGCGCCTGATCCTGGCGCTGGCCTTCGTCGCCGCCCTGGGCCCAGGCATCGAGAACGCAGTGCTCGCCATCGCCATCACCTCCTGGCCGCCGTATGCGCGGATTGCCCGCGCCGAGACGTTGACCCTGCGCAACGCGGACTTCATCTCCGCCGTCAAGCTGATCGGCGCGTCGCCCTGGCGCATCGTGCTGCGCCACATCATGCCGCTGTGCCTGCCCTCGGTGATCGTGCGCGTGACCTTGGACATGGCCGGCATCATCCTCACTGCCGCCGGCCTCGGCTTCCTCGGCCTCGGCGCGCAGCCGCCGCTCCCCGAGTGGGGCGCGATGATCGCCGCCGGCCGCGCCTATGTGCTGGACCAATGGTGGGTCGCCGCGGGGCCAGGTCTTGCCATCTTCATCGTCAGCCTTGCCTTCAATCTGCTCGGCGACGGCTTGCGGGATGCGCTGGATCCTAAGGGCGGCAACCCATGAGCGCCGATTCGCCGCTGCTGCAGGTCGAGAACCTCAGGATCAGCTTTCCCGCCCGCGATGGCGGCTTGATCGAGGCCGTGCGCAGCGTGAGCTTCGCGCTGGGCCGCGAGCGCCTCGGCATCGTCGGCGAGTCCGGCTCCGGCAAGTCGCAGACCGGCCGCGCGATCCTCGGCCTCTCCGCGCCGGAGGCTGTCATCACGGCCGACACCTTGCGCTTCGGCGCGACTGACTTGCTGCGCTGCACGCCCGCCGAGCGCCGCTCACTGCGCGGCCGCAAGATCGCGATGGTGCTGCAGGACCCGAAGTTCTCGCTGAACCCGGTGATGCGCATCGGCGAGCAGATTACCGAGACCTTGCGTGCGCACCAGCGGGTGAGTAACGCTGAAGCTCGACGGCGCGTGCTGCAGGCCTTGCAGGACGTGGCCATCCACGAACCCGAGCGGGTGGCGCGCCTCTATCCGCACGAAGTGTCGGGCGGCATGGGCCAGCGCGTGATGATGGCGATGATGCTGATCGCGGAGCCGGAGCTGCTGATCGCCGACGAGCCGACCTCGGCGCTCGACGTCACCGTGCAGCTGCAGGTGCTCGGCATCCTCGACGAACTCGTCAAACGCCGCGGCATGGGGCTGATCTTCATCTCGCACGACCTGCGCCTGGTCTCCAGCTTCTGCGACCGGATCCTGGTCATGTACGCCGGCAAGGTCGTCGAAGAGATCGCCGCGGCCAGGCTCCACGAGGCCAGGCATCCGTACACGCAGGGCCTGCTGAACTGCCTGCCCAAACTGGGCCAGCCGCGCCATCCGCTGCCGACGCTGCAGCGCCAGGAGGCATGGAAATGACGATCGGCCTGAACGTCCGCGATTTGCAAGTCCGCTTCGGCGATTTCACCGCGGTTCATGAGCTCAGCTTCAACGTCGCGCCCGCCGAAAGCTTCGGCCTGGTCGGTGAATCGGGCTCCGGCAAGTCCACCGTGCTGCGCGCGATCTGCGGTGTCAATCCCATCGCTAACGGCGAAATCAAGCTGACCGCGGAAGGCCCGGTCGTCGGCGAGTTACCCGCGCCGGGCAGCAAGCCGTTCCGTCGCCGCGTCCAGATGGTCTTCCAGGATCCCTATGGTTCACTGCATCCGCGCCAGACGGTCGACCGCATGCTGGCCGAGCCCTTGGCGATCCACGGCCTGCGTGATGGCGCCGAAGCCCGCATCGCCGCGATCCTCGATGCCGTCGGCCTCAGCGCGGGCTTCCGCTTCCGGTATCCGCACCAGCTCTCCGGCGGCCAGCGCCAGCGCGTCGCCATCGCCCGCGCGCTGATCCTGGAGCCGGAGATCCTGCTGCTGGACGAGCCGACCTCGGCGCTCGATGCCTCGGTGCAGGCCGAGGTGCTGAACCTGCTCGAAGCACTGCGCCGCGAGCGAGGCTTGAGCTTCGTGATGGTCAGCCACGACCTGGCCGTCGTCACGCACCTTTGCGAACGCCTGATGGTGATGCAGCAGGGCCGCGAGGTGGAGACCCTGGCCGCGCACGACCTGGCCGAGGGCCGCGTGACCCAGGACTACACGCGCACGCTGATGGCCGCTTCGGCGGGCTTTCGCCGCGGCGCCTGATTGATTGAAGCAAGCCCTGCCGGAGGCAGCGGCTGAGCACGAGTTCACCGCCTTGCGGAACTGATCCAGGGTGTCCTTGATCACGACTTCTTCGTTGCTGACCACGTTGTCGCGGCCCTGGCCGCCGCTGTTGCCGGGCTGTATCTCGGCGGACACCTGCAGTTGCTTGTCGTCGTCGCGCAGGCCGGTGGTGGCGGAGAGCAGGCCGCGGGTCATGCGGGCGTTGTTGCCGAGCATCCGGCTCAAGGGATAGCCGATGGTGAATACGTCCTCGTCCATCGCCGCGGGCTTGGCGGCAGCGCGGAAACCCAGCGCTGCGGTGCCCGCCGGCGGCGGATCGCGCAGTTTCAACAGCGCCAGGTCGGCCTCAGCGTTTTCCCGAGTGGATGCCTCGGAAAGTGCCTATGCTTGCGCGACCGCCGCCAGCCAGATGCCACGATCATGAAGTACATCGATGCCCCAGCCGCCTGCCGAGCCCTCGCCTTCAAGCCGCTGATCGCGGCGTTGGAGACCATGTTCGTCACCGGCTGCGAAGTGCCTGCCAGGCATGTGCACAGCGTCGGTAAAGACCTGACCCTCCTGATCATGCCGGCCTGGCAACCCGGCCGCTATCTGGGCATCAAGACGGTCAATATCGCCGCCGCCAACGCCGCGCGCGGCATGCCCGGCCTGTTTTCCACCTACACGCTGTTCGATTCGCAGACCGGCGTGCCGCTGGCCAGCATCGACGGCAACGAGATCACTTCGCGGCGCACGGTGGCCGCCTCGGCGCTGGCGGCGTCGCGGCTGGCACGGCCGGATTCGCGCAAACTGCTGGTGGTCGGCACCGGCCGCGTCGGCCGGCTGTTGCCGCCGGCCTACCAGAGCTGCTTTCCCAAGCTGGACGAGATCCTTGTCTGGGCCCGCCGCCCCGAACAGGCGCTCACGCTGGCCGAGCATCTGATCGACGATGGCTTCAACGCCCACGCGGTGCCGACCCTGGCGAGCGCCGCCGCCGAGGCGGACATCATCAGCTGCGCGACCCTGGCCACCGAGCCGCTGATCCATGGCGCCTGGCTGCGGCCGGGCAATCACCTGGACCTGATCGGCAGCTTCGCGCCGGGCATGCGCGAGGCCGACGATGCCTGCTTCGCGGGCGCCTCGATCTGGGTGGACACCGAGGAAGCCCTGAGCAAGAGCGGCGACCTGATGCATCCGCTGAAAACCGGCGTTATCACCGCCGCCGATTTGCGCGGCACGCTGGTCGATCTGTGCCGCGACGGCCCGGGCCGCAAGACCGCGGCGGAGCGCACCGTGTTCAAGTCGGTCGGCACCGCGCTGGAAGACCTGGCTGCGGCGATCCTGGTGTACGAGTCGAGTTGATCGATCAAAGCTTCAAGGGCACGCCGTACAGCACGAAAGCCGCCCAGATGCGCGGGTCGCGCAGCGCCTCGCCGAACTTGCCGGCGGCGAACTCACGCTTGGTTGCGTTCAGCGCGCTCACCACATCGAGGCCCGAGCGGGCCTTGGCCATGAAGGCGGGAATGAAGGTCGCGGTGCCCTGGTCGTCCACCGACCACAGCGACATCAAGGTGTCCGTGTTACCGGCCAGCATGAAGGCATAGGGCAGGCCCATCACGCCTTCGCCGGATTGATGGCGGCCGAGGCCGGTGTCGCAGGCGGAGAGCAGCACGAGCTCGGAGTTCAGGTTCAGTTGCGCGATGTCGCCGTCCTGCAGATAAGCCTGCTGCGGACCATCGACCATCGCCAGCACCAGGGCACTGCGTTCGTCGTCCACATAGCCGTGTGTGGCGAAGTGCAGCACGCGGTAGCCAGCCAGTTCGCCGGTTTTCTGCATCTGCAAGACGGTGGCACGCGCCGCAGCTGGCCCGACGATCTGGCGGTGCTGGCTGAACAGTGGCAGCAGCGCGTCGGATTCGCGGCGCGTGCCTTCCAGGCGCGGCCATTCGAGATCGGCCATCCATTCGGGCAGCGCTGCAGTCGCATCGGGCGACATGGCCGGCGCCTCGTAGCGCGGATCGGCCATCGTCAGCATCGCTTGCTGCGCCTTCGCTTTCGTCGGCGCAGCGACGCGCCGCTTCAGCTCCGCATGCACGGCCAGCGACTGCACATAACTGACATCCACAGCGTCAAGCAGCTGACGGTGGTCGTCCACCCACAGCGATTCGAACGGCAGCTGCGCCAGCGGGCCATCGGGGCTGATGACCAGGCGCCGCGCCAGCGGCCATTGGGCCTGCAGCGGCGCGATCAGCAGCTCGTGCAGCTCGCGGCCCATCGCCTGGATGCTCGGCACGGCCTGTGCGCCGGCGGGCGCCGCATCCTCCGCCGAGTAGCGGCCGGCCGCACTGCGCCAGACCGGCACGCCGCGCAGCTGCAGCGTGCTGCCGGCTTCGGTCGAGGGCAGGGCGCTGCCGGTGCGCAGCAGGTCGCGGTAGAGCTTGATCGCATCGGCCTGCGCGGGCGAGACCGGAATCCAGACATTGCGAAGCTGCGGCGAGCCGTCGGCGTCCGCGCAGGCGATCACGGTGGCCACGTAGCCGCCCGGCACCTGCAGCCAGCTCAGGTAGGCCTCGTCGCGGGCGAGGCTGTCCGCCTCGCTGGCGGCCGCCTGCCGGCTTTTCGAGTCGAGCCGCTCGATGGCGCTGAGGCCGACCGAACGGTCCAGCCAACTCGTCCGTTCACCCTGCTGGCCGAGCCGCTTGAAAGCCAGCACCTCATAACGCTGAAGCTCAGCGGCGGCGAGTTCATCGTCGGCCATGCGCATCACCCAGTCCTTGGCGCCGTTGTCGGGCTGGCTGGCGATCTGTGCCTTCATCTGCGCCACCTGGCTCGCTGTTTGCCGATAGCGTGCATCGGCCCCGGCGTCGTGCACGCCGGCCAATTGCGTCTTCAACTGCTGCATGCGCAGGCGCCGCAGCAGAGTCTGGCCACGCAAGGATTCGATATTCGACGCCGCCAGGGTCAGGCCTTGCTGCACGGCAGCGAGCGCAATGGTGCGATGCAGACCGTCGAAGCGGGAACGTTCCTTCTGGTCTTCGAAGGACACGCTGCGATCCACTTCCCCGCTCAGCAGCACGGCGTGTTGCGTGGCGAGCAGCAGGTCCAGTGCGACCCTCCGGTACATCGGCAGGCGCAGCAGGCTGGCGCCGATGGCCCAATCCACGCGCAGCTCGGATTCGGGCAGCGTGCCAAGCTGGCCGAGGCCGTCCAGCCGTCGGGCCAGCAGCTGCGAGGTGTCAGCCGCCGGCGAGCCCATCTCTTTCATCACCGTCAGCAAGGCCTCCAGCTGCGGGCGCCGGTAGCTCGAACAGGATTGCGCCGTGCAGTGCTCAAGCGCCAGGGCCAGCGCGCTGCTGGCCTCGAAGCGTTGCAGGTCGGTCAGCGCATCGCCCAGCAGCAGGGCATCGCTGCCAAACTCGACGGCGGCTTGCGTATAGCCGCAGCCCTCCTTGATGAGGGCTTGCAGCTTCTCCAAAGGGCCCGGCGGGAACTGGGCCGAAGCGGCAGCGCGCGCGAGGTCAACACGCCAGGCTTCGACGACCTCCGCGCATTGGGCCGTCGGCTTGTCCAGCGTTGCAGGCCCGCCATATTGCGCCCGGTGCAGCGCCTCGAACTCGCGCGCCACCGCGGCATCGCCGAGGCGCCAGGACAGGCGAGCCGTGTGCTGCAGCGCCAGCGGCGCGAGCAGGCTGCCCGGGGCCTGCAGGCCCAGCGTGTAGGCGCGGGTCCAGTCGCTGCGGGCGGCACCCGGGCGGCCCTGGATTTCGAGGCCGGGCGCGGCATACCAGGGCGGCATCTCGGGCAAGGCGGCCAAGGTGGAGGGGCCGGGCGCCTGGCCTTCGGCCTTCAGCCATTCGAGGTACTGGCCGCGCTGCGCGTAGTAACGATTCAGATACTCGGCGAACAGCAGCTCGTTGCCTTCCTGCAGCCAACGCAATGCCGCCTCGTGCAGCCGCTGGTTCAGGCCGCAGATGCCTTCGGGCTGGAAGCCGCTGGCGCAGAGGTCCGCGATCACGCTGAGCGCGACGGCCGACATCGCGCCGCGCTCGGCTTCCGGCGTGTCGCGCAGGCTGCGGTCCAGCAGCTTCATCTCGCCAGCCACCAGCGGCTTGCAGGCGTCGTCCAGCGCCTGGCAGGCGGCCCGGAACCGCCCGGTCGCTTCATTCCAGTGGCGCTCAGCGCTCTGGCTGTCCTTCACTTCCAGCCATTGCAGCTTGCGGATGACGGGCAGCCGCTGTTCGTACTCGCGCAGCGCTTCGCGCAGCAGGCGCGGCAACTCGCCCTGACCCTGAGCTTCAGCTGACAGCGGCAGCGTGACCGGCTCGGCGGCCGTTGCAGTGCCGCGGCCGAGCAGGGACAGCGCGAGCAGAACGGCTCCGGCAGCGCAACGCACCGGGCTCATGGCGCGGCGCCGCTGCGCGAGCGAGCGGCCGCGCAACGCATGATCTAACCCCATGGAGTTCCCGTTGGACGATGGATTGATGGCCGAACGCGGCACAACGCCACACGGCCTGCCCGCGTTGCCGTGGACAATGGCCGTTAGCATATTTGCCACAAGACACCAACGGTGCACACAAAGGGACGGCTTCAGCGATGAGCGACGACTTATTGACGGTTCGCGGACGCCGCGTGCGGGGCCAGGTCTTGTCTGCCGGCCTGTTGCTGCTGCTCGCGGCCAGCATGACCGCGCAGGCCGTGGAACTGATCACCGCCGAAGAGGCCGCACGGCCGGACATGCCGGCGGCCACGCGCGGCGTGACCCGCGGCCCGGCCATCGCTCAGGAGTCGCCTGCCGCTGATGGCGGCGCCGTGCATTCGCCGATCCGCTTGAAGGTGGCGCTGAAGGCGCGAGGCGGCGCGCGCATCGACCCGGCCAGCGTGCGCCTTACCTACCTGAAGAAACCGATGCTGGACCTGACCGCGCGGGTGAAGCCCGGCATCAGCGAGACCGGCATCGCGCTTGACGATGTGACCTTGCCGCCGGGCCTGCACCGCGTGCTCGTCCATGTGGCGGACAGCGAAGGTCATGAAACCGAGGCCGAGCTGAAGCTGGACGTGGCCCGGTGACGTCGGTGGCCACGACGATGAACTGCCCGTACTGCGTCAGCGTGATCGATGCCGCCGCGCTGGCCTGCCCGCATTGCACGCGCGATCTCTACCTGTTCAAGCCGCTGCTCGCGCGCATCGATGCGCTGGAGGCGGCGCTGGGCGAGGCCACTGCGCGGATCGACGCGTTGGAAAGCTGTAGCAGCCCGGCCCAGCCCGCGGCAGCCGCCGATGCGGCACCGGCCTCGCCGCAGGAAAGCAGCGCTCACGTCATCTGGCCTGCCTGGGTACTGCTGCCCTGTGCCGTCGTGCTGCTGCTGGCGGCTCATTGGCTGATCGTCATCCAGCTGGACCTGCACACGGTCTGGCTGCGCTTGGCCTCGCTGTTGATTCCCTTGCCCTTCGGCTTCTTGCTGATTCGAGGCAGTGGCGGCTTGTTGAAGACGCTTGCTCTGGCCGCGCTCGCGGCGGTCATCGCCGTGGTCGGCATGAGCGCCGCGGTGGCCGTGGTCGACGGCACGCCCGTGCTGCCAGCCAATGCGCGCGAGTGGCGCGAGTTCGGTCTCTACGCGGCCAGCATCTTCCTGAGCTTCATCACCGGCATGATCGTCAGCAGCAGCCGGGGCCGGCGGACCGTGGTGCAGCTCTCGCGGCACACGCTGGTGCTGCGTATGGCTGGGATCGTCTGGGGTGCGGCGCGCGATCCGGCCAAGGTGCAGAAACAGCTGGAAGCGATGCGCAACCTGATCGGCACGCTGGCCGCCACGAGCACGGCGGTGGCGTCGATCACCAGCGGGCTCAACGGCGTGATCGGCAACTAGATCGTCCAGTCGATCCGCACCAGCACTGACTGAAGACGCAACGCCTTCGCCGGATTCAGCTGTGCCGCCCAGGCGACGCGGCCTGTCAGATGCGCGCGCCAATCCGTATGGCCCTCGCGATTTTGCGAGGCCGGGCCGTGCTGCAGGCAGTTGTGCAGAATCGCCTTCAGCCGGTCGAACTCATCGCGCGGCAGGTTCGGCTTCTCGTTGACGACGATGCCGCAGACCGATTGCCGGTGGCCGGCGCCGAGGCTGCGCGTCTTGCGATGGTTCAACGCGAAGCCCTCCTCGATCGCGATGCGGCCGACCCAGGCCTCGATGCGCAACGCGGCTTGGCGCAATGAGGCTGGGCCGGAGAAGACGAGGTCGTCGGCATAACGCGTATACCGAGCGCCAAGTGTTTCGGCCAGGCCCTGCAGGCGCAGGTCGAGGCGGAAGGCGGCGAGGTTGGCCAGCGCAGCCGATGTTGGCGCGCCCTGCGGCAGGTGCGGATCGCGCAGGCGCTGGATCTGCGCGAAGCTCAAACCGCCTTCCTGATGCAGGCGCTGCAGCACCGGTTCGGGCGTGGCCACGGTCGTCAGGGCCGTCAGCTCGCGGGCCACTTGCTCGGAGTAGCCGAGCGTCGCGAACAAGGCATGGATGCGCGAAGCGCGCACGGTGGCGAAGAAGTCCTGGAGGTCGAAGCGCAGCACCACCGGCTGGCCAACATGCGCGCGCGCATGGTCGAGCACCGACTGGCCGCGTCGGTAGCCGCAGGCGGCTTCGTGCGCAGGCACGGGTGCGAGCAGGCCATCAAGCAGGCGGCGCTGAAGCCCCATCAGGTAAGGGTGCGGCACTTCGAGCAGTCGCCAGCCGCCGCTTCGCTTGGCCAGCAGATGGTTGCGGTAGTGCTGGTCGCCGAGGCTGGCGCGGCGTTGCATGGCCGCGGGAAGCGTCAGACGCCACAGGCCGCCTTGCGGGATCTTCAGCCATTCGGCCAGCGCGCCGCCATGGGGCAATGGCGGCAAAGGGCAGTGTTCGAGACCCAACGGCGGCGCCTGTATGCCGTTGGCCTCGCGCAGGATGTAGCGGCGGGGATAGGGCCGCAGGGCGGGATCCTCGGCGGCCCAGGCTTGCCGATACGCCTCGTCCGCCTCGAGCAGCCGCGCCAGCGAGCGCACCGAGAGGCGCCGCCATTGTTCGCCGGGCAACCGCGCATAACGCTGTGCCGCGACGGTGCACCAGGCGGCTTGCGAGTCGAGGCAGGCGCGCATCCGCGCGGCCAGGCCCGCGGCCGTCGGCGACCCGGCGAGCATGGCGCGGGCGAGGGCAAGGGCGGTCAAGCGGGCGAGGCGTGTCGTCATCGATCCCCGTGGCGTTCTTGATTCGTCTTCGTTGTCGTCAAACCAGGGTGCGGCACGCCACCCAACCTGCAGGTGATGCATGAAGTGTGTGGCGAGCATCGCCAAAGCTTTCATGCGCCGGAAGCGCCAGACAACAACTCGACCACGGGGTGACCCCGTGGCGCGAAAGCCGGGACCTCGCAAGGAGGGACCTCGCCATTCGCCGAATCTTGGGCAGCGGCCGCCGGGCGATTATGGGCGGTCGACTAACCCTAAGATGGCGCGATGAAGCTCGCCCTGATCGCCCACGACCACAAGAAGGACGACATGGTCGCCCTCGCCGCCGAGTTCCAGGACTTCCTCAAGACCTGCCAGTTGCTCGGCACCGGCACGACCGGGGGCCGCTTGAACTCGGAGTTAGGCCTGGACGTCGAATGCCTGCTCAGCGGCCCGCTCGGCGGCGATCTGCAGATCGGCGCGCGTTTGGCTGTCGGCGAGGTCGACGCGGTGATCTTCCTGCGCGACCCGATGACGCCGCAGCCGCACGAGCCGGACATCAACGCGCTGGTGCGCGCCTGCGACGTGCATGACGTGCCGTGCGCGACGAATGTGGCGGGGGCGAGGGTGATGTTGAGGGCTTGGAGTGCGGCGGTTTAGGACTTTTCCTCATAACACAGTAAAATCCCAGGTCCACTCCACCACCGCTGCTGCTTTTGGCTGTTCATTTCGAATGGGCAGCAAGCCAGATCGAAGGATCAAGGCAGAACGTCAACGCAGAACGGCGGCAGCGGTTTGGCTCGCATTTCATCGCTAACTCAATACCTGTACGGAGCCATTCATGGGCAACAAACTGATCACCGAAGCGGTCCGCCGCGCTACTCCCCGCCCCGCAGCTCCTGTTGGCGTGACCTTCACCGCTGGCAAGGGCCAAAAGATCAGCCTGGAGCGGGGTTCGCACACCCGTTCCAAGAAGAACCCCGGCAAGCGCCCCAGCAAGGGCGGCTGATCTGGCAGGCACCCCGCAAGGCGTGCCACCTGATCCCGATACAGGCCCCGAGCAGTTGGCGGGGCCTGTTCCTTTTTTCGTCATGCATTGATCGATAACCATGATCCGCATCACTGAACTCCGTTTGCCGCTGAACCATGCGGAAGCCGAACTGCGCCCCGCCGTCCTCGCCCGCCTGGGGCTGAAGGACAAGCAGCTGAAGGCCTTCACCGTCTTCAAGCGCAGCTATGACGCGCGCAAGAAGGCGGCCATTCAGCTGATCTACACGGTCGACTGCGAGCTGGCCGAAGGGATGGCCGATGCCGCTGTGTTGCACCGTTATGAGGGCGACCCGCATGTGCGCGCCACGCCCGACACTGGCTACAAGTTCGTCGGCCATGCGTCGGCCGATTTCCCGACCGATCTGCCTTCCAGCAAGCGCCCGGTGGTCATCGGCTTCGGCCCCTGCGGCATCTTCGCCGCGCTAATCCTGGCGCAGATGGGCTTGCGGCCGATCGTGCTGGAGCGCGGCAAGCCCGTGCGCGAGCGCACGAAGGACACCTGGGGCCTGTGGCGCCAGAGCGAGCTGAACCCGGAGTCGAACGTGCAGTTCGGCGAGGGCGGCGCCGGCACCTTCTCGGATGGCAAGCTGTGGAGCCAGATCTCCGACCCGCGCCACCTGACGCGAAAGGTGCTGACCGAGTTCGTCAAGGCCGGCGCGCCGGAGGAGATCCTCTTCGTCAGCAAGCCGCACATCGGCACCTTCCGGCTGGTCTCGATGGTCATCAAGATGCGGGCTGAGATCGAGGCGCTGGGGGGCGAGATCCGCTTCGAGCAGAAGGTCAGCGATGTGCTGATCGAGAAGGATCACATTCGAGGCGTCACCCTCGAATCTGGCGAGCAGATCGCCACCGATCACGTCGTGCTGGCGCTGGGTCACAGCGCGCGCGACACCTTCACGATGCTGCACCACCGCGGCGTCTTCATGGAGGCCAAGCCCTTCTCGATCGGCTACCGGATCGAGCATCCGCAAAGCCTGGTCGACAAGGCCCGCTTCGGCCCGAACGCCGGCAACGAGATCCTCGGCGCGGCCGACTACAAGCTGGTCCATCACGCGTCCAACGGCCGCTCGGTCTACAGCTTCTGCATGTGCCCCGGCGGCACCGTGGTGGCGGCGACGTCCGAGCCGATGCGGGTCGTCACCAATGGCATGAGCCAGTACTCGCGCAACGAACGCAATGCCAATGCCGGCATCGTCGTCGGCATCAGTCCGCAGGACTATCGTCAAGACGGCAAGGCTGACAACAGCTCGGTGAACCCGCTTGACGGCATGGCCTTCCAGCGCATCTGGGAGAGCCGCGCCTATGAGCTGGGCGAGGGCGGCTACAAGGCGCCGGGCTCATTGGTAGGAGACTTCATCAAGCGCCAGCGCAGCAGCGCCTTCGGCAGCGTCGAGCCTTCGTACAAGCCCGGCGTCACCTTGACCGACCTGGCGCAGAAGGGCAATGGCAGCCTGCCGGTCTACGCGCTCGACGCGATCCGCGAAGCGCTGCCCGCTTTCGAGCGCCAGATCAAGGGCTTCTCGATGCCCGACGCGGTGCTCACCGGCGTCGAGACCCGCACCTCCTCGCCGCTGCGCATCACGCGCGGCAAGGACTATCAAAGCCTGAACATCAAGGGCCTCTATCCCGCCGGTGAAGGTGCGGGCTATGCCGGCGGCATCATGTCGGCTGGCGTCGACGGCATCGAGGTCGCCGAGGCGCTCGGCGCGGCGATGCTGGCGAAACCCTGACCGCTTGCTTCAGCGGATCACCGAAGGCTTCGCCCGCTCCCGGTAGAAAGCATCGAACTGCGCCGCGTAGTGCTGGCGCGCTTCGGGCGTCAGCCAGTACAGCGCCTGTTCCTTCAGCATCGCTGCGCCGGCGGGCGTGCCGAGTGCGCGGTCGATGCTGCGGATCGCGGCCAGGCCCCAGGGCGTGCGGGGGCAGGCGACGCCAGCGCGCACCATCTCCGTGGCGCCGGCGATCGGATGGCTGGTCAGTTGCCGCAGTTGTGGATCTTCTCGCTGGCTCTCGCTCAGGCTGGTGTCGTAGCCGATCGACCAGTCGGCGCGGCTGAGGGCGAGCATCGCCAGGATCTGGCTGCCGAAGTCGCTGGAAGCGTAGCGCGTGATGCCCTGTGCCGAGGGGTTCTGCGCGAGGATCTGATCGACGACCCGACCGTAGCTGCGGCCATCGACCAGCGCGCCCCGCGTGCGCTGGTCGGCGAGCAGGGCCGCCAGGTCGATCTCGCCAGCGGCGTTGTGCGGCAGTTCGGCGAGCTTGTCGCGCCGGGCGATCAACTGCAGCGGCGGGCCGAGCAGCGTGTCCGTGAAGTAGGCGATCTTCTCGCGCTCCGGTGTCCGCACGGACGAAGGCTGGCACACGTGCGCGCCGTCGGCGATCTGCTGCCAGGCGCGCCGGGCGTTCGAATGGTCCGGATTGAACTGAACTTGCGGCAGCGCCTTGGCCATGAATTGCAGCAACTGCGTGGCCATCTGCAATTCAGCCGTGTTGACGTCGTGCGCCGAGCGGTAGCCGGAGAGCCAGGTGATCTGCTGCACGCTTTCAGCACCGCCCGCGGGCTGCGAGCCGGCAGCCCAGCCGAGGGCCAGCACCAGCGCCTGGGCCGTCGATCGGGCCAGGCGCGGCGGCTTCTTCAGGTCGCGTGGATGCGTCATGGCTTGCGGCTGGCCGGCTCAGGCCTGCTGCATCATGTCGATGAGGTCGCGCGTGAAGTCGAGCGCTTCTTCATGCGTGGCGAAGTAGAACTCGCCGCCGAGGTCGGCCACGTCGCCTTCGGGCCCGATGTGGACAACGGCCCAGCCCTCAGCGCCACCACCGATCGCACAGACGCCGAACACGCCGGGTGCCAGCTCCTTCGCGCTGCCTGCGGTCACGAAGATGTCCTTGCCGCCGTGTTCGTAATATCTTTTCACCGACGCATTGTCGGGCCTGGCGCCTATAGTTCCTGCGCATTCAAGACAAGGAGCCTGCGCAAATGAAAGCAATCTGGAACGGCGTGGTCGTGGCCGAAAGCGACGACACCGTGGTGCTCGAAGGCAACCACTATTTCCCGGCCGACGCGCTCAAGCGCGAATTCACCAGCTTCAGCAACCACCGCACCAGCTGCGCCTGGAAGGGTCAGGCCCAGTACCTGAGCCTGTTCGTCAACGGCGAGATGAATTCGGATGCGGTCTGGTACTACGCCGAGCCGACCGAAGCGGCCGCGGAGATCAAGGGCCGCTATGCCTTCTGGAAGGGCGTGCAGGTGGTGGACTGATCCCGGTTCAGCGGGGGAGCAATACCCATAACTTCAAGGCTTGACGGGTGCGCGAGGCCGCCGCCTCGGCCTCCGCGCCCCAGCCCCAGAAGTAGTCTGCCCGTGCCGCGCCTGTGATGGCGCTGCCGGTGTCCTGCGCCATCGCGAGCCGGCGCAGCGGGGCGTTGTTCAGCGGGTCGCTGCTGTCGAGCCAGACCGGCGTGCCGAAGGGGATCGAGTCCTTGTCGACGGCGATCGAGCGGCCCGGGGTCAACGGCACGCCCTGGCCGCCGCGCGGGCCGACGGACGTATCGGGCAGTAGCTCTTCGCGGAAGAAGACATAGCGCGGGTTGCGCCACAGCAGCTCGTTCAGGCGCTGCGGATTGCGCTGCGCCCACTCGCGCACGAAGGCGCGCGGTGCGGCCGCTGTGTCACCATGCCATTCGCCCATTTCGGCCAGCGCCAGGCCCAGGGGCCGCAGAGGCTGGTCGTTATGCCCCGCGAAGGCCAGGCGCCGCCATTCGCCATCGGCCAGGCGCACGCGGCCGGTGCCCTGCAACTGCAGGACCTGCAGGTCGATCGGGTCCTCGATGTAGACGATCGGCTTCATGCGGCTTTTCAGCGGTTCCGTTTCGATCTGCTGGCGCGTGAAATAGGGCGGCGGCTGCTGCTTCAGGTCTGCCGGCGCGGCGAGCACCGGGATGCGGAAATTGCCCTCCGGCTTGCGCCGTGCTTCGAGTGCGGGCTCGAAGTAGCCGGTCATCAGGCCCTGGGCTTCGCCCTCGCGCGTCTGTACCGACCAGGGCTGCAGATGCTGCATCAGCCAGAGCGCAGCCTCGGCATCGTCGGCGGGCGGGCTCAGGCTGGCGCGGGCGCACAGCTCCGCCCAGCCCGGCGCCGGGCGGTTGCAACCGCGCAGCAAGGCCGGCCACAGTTCGCTCGCCGCGTCCTGGCCCCAGCCGGGCAACTCGCTCCAGTCGGCCGCAACCCAGCGCGCATGGTCTCGCTGCTGCACAGCGCGCGTGCCTTGAGACGGGGCAGGCGCGGCCGACGTGGTTGCGGGGACTTTCGGCGTTACGTTTGGGGTTGCGTTTGGCGTCGCGTTCGGCTTTTGGGGCTGCGCCGAAGGCCCGAGTGATACCGAGGAGCAGGCGGCGAGCGCGCCCACTAGAATCGCCGCCGCCCCCCATCTGAAACCTTTTGAGAAGAAGAACGCCGCGCCCATGGATGTGATCCTGCTCGAAGCCCTGGCCGCGATGGTGCTGCTGCTGTTCATCGTCTGGTGGACGATGTTCTCCGGGCGCAAGCGCGGCGAGCGCCACGATGAAGCGGATGAAGAGAAGAACGACAAGGGCGGGGACAAGGAAGAACGGCCCTGATCGATCAGTTCGAACGCGGCGGCAGGAAGAAGCTGCGTGGCTGCGCCCTGAAGCGCCGCCAGATCGCCGCGCGCACCCGCGCCCGGTCGGCGAGCTGGATTCCGCGCGAACGCAGCGCCACCTTGAAGGCCAGGTAGAAGCTGACGCCGAGATTGATCGGCCCGGTCAGCAGCACGGCCGCCACGCACCACCAGAATTCCGCCCGCTCCAGCACCGGCCAGCCGAGCGCACCGGCCGCGGCGGACAGCTGGCCGGTCGACAGCGTCACGTGCCGCACGTCGAGCGGCAGGCCGATGAAGCCCAGCAACGCCGGCACCAGTCCTAACATCAAGCCCAGACTGACGTTGGCGGCCAGGCCCGAGATGTTGCCGCGCCACCAGTGCGCCCAGCGCTGCGCGCGCGCATGGCCCAGTCGTGCGACGAAGACCGGGTTCCAGGCTATCGCCGCGTCGAGCCGGTAGAACACGAACCAGTTCTCGACCCAGCCGGCGATCAGGCTGCTGGTGAAGAGCAACACACCGGTGAAGGCGGCGAACAGCAGCGAAGGGCCCCAGAACGTCAGCGCATGAAGCACGTGCTCCGCGTCCTTGGTGCCGACCAGCGGCGCGCCGAAGACTTCGCGGCACAGGATCTGCACGCCCAGTACCAGCGGCGCGGCCGCCATCAGGTTGCCGGCGATGCCGGCGATCTGCGAGCGCAGCAGGTTGGCGACTTCGTCGACAAAGCTTTCCAGCCCTTCGGGCTCGCCGATGTCCTGCAGCTTGTGCGCCATCGCCGGCGCGGTCATCGCCGGCTGCTTGGTCGCCACCGTCCAGTGCAGCAGGTGGATAACGACGAAGCTCAGCGCATAGTTGACGCCGGCCCAGGCGCCCGACCAGAAGGCGCTCAGCGCGATTGCGAGCACGGCGAACTTGACGAAGGTGGTGACGGCCAGCACCGCTCCGCCGCCCGCCGCGCGGCGGAGCATGTCGCGGTACTCGGCCTTGTCACGGGTGATGTAGTGCTCGCCGGTCTCGGCGCTGCGCTCGGCCACCTTGCGGGCCAGCAGCGAATAGTGGCGGGCGAAGAGGGTGCGCACACTGCGACGGGCATGGGTCGAGCGCGCGAGGCTGGTGGTCAGGCGCAGCAGTTCGCGCTTGGGCCGGTCCGAGATCAGGCAGTTCATCAGCGCCTCGATGCGCTGGGTGCGCGCGCGCAGCTGCTCGACCTCGAACATGATGTCCACCGAGACGCCGTAGGCCTCCAGGTGCTCGGGCACGCTCAGGGCCGCCTGCCGGCAGGTCTCCAGCAATGCGCGCATGAATTGCGAGGCGCGCAGCAGCGCGGCATGGTCGCCGTCGTGCAGCGCCTGCGCGAGGCCATCGCTCGCGCGAGCCAGTTGCTCGAACGGCTGATTCGCCAGCAGCTCCGGGCTCATGCGCCGTCGCAGCGGGCCCGAGAGGCCGGCCGCTTGCACTGCGCTGACCAGCACCGTCATCGCGCGGACCATCGTGTCGCGCCAGCGGGTTTCGCCGGCGCGTTCGAGCACGGCCGCCAGCCGGTCGAGCAGCGAATCGTCGATCGCCTGCAGCCACAGCACGTCGCCTTCGTCGGGGAACAGCTGGCTGAACAGCTCGCCCATGTCCTGCGTGTCGACCGTGCCGGGCAGCAGCTTCAGGCGGATGCGCAGGAAGAACTCGCTCCACAAGGCCATGCGCGCGGCGAAGCCGACATCGGCGAACAGGCCGGTGGCGTCCAGGTCGCGCCAGATGCTGGCCCACATGGCGGCAAAGCTGGCGGCGTGGTCGGGGTTGCGTTCCAGCACATTGAGCAGGTGCTTGAGACGCAGCACCGGGAGTGGCGTGCCGTCCGATTTGTCCTCGACCGAAGACGCGTGTCGCAGCCATCCGAGCAGGCGCGCGAGCCACAGGTTGCGCGCCGGCAGTTCGGCCTTGGCATCGGCCGCGTTGAGCAGGGCCGTCAGGTCCCAGGTCTTGTCGGGGCGACCGGCCATCAATGCAGGCTGGCGCTGTCGGCGAGCATGAACTCGGGGACCTCGGCGTAGAAGATCTCGGCGGCTTCCGTCACGCAGAGGAAGCGGCCTTTCATGCTGCCCTGCGGCGTGTTGATCTGCGCCCACGAGCTGTACTGGAATTTCTGGCCCGGCGCCAGCAGCGGCTGGTGGCCGACGACCGCGAGGCCATCGACCATCTGGCCATTGCCCTGCGCGTCGGTGATGACCCAGTGGCGTCCGATCAACTGGGACGTTATGTCGCCGGTGTTCTCGATCGTGATCGTGTAGCTGAAGGCGAACTGGCCTTGTTCGGCATCGGTCTGCTCAGGCAGCACCTGAACGACGACGCTGCATGTGAATTGAGGGTTTGCCATGGGCTTGATTCTAGGCGCCGGGCTATGCT
>FSVW01000713.1_pt1 | contig 29796 bp, 25 predicted proteins | sample 1637551 | NCBI WGS metagenome assembly FSVW01 (sample SAMEA3914814, study PRJEB12502) | metagenome | biome: forest; material: soil | place: USA | collected 2011-09-16 | depth 0.1 m | reverse complement strand
GTCAGGCCACCCACTGCGATCATCACGTCCAGCAGCGTCATCTTCTGCTTGTAGGGAAGGAATTGCGGCTTCGTGGCTTCGCCAACCACCCGAATCTGCTCGCTGTAGGGACCCACAAAGCTGGTGACGATCACGGTGACGACTGGGTCACGGACATACTTGCCCAACTGCTTCTCGATGTCACGCGCGATCTCGACCGAATTCTTGCCCTGTGCCATCAGATCGTCGATCAGCGGCGTCGAGATCTTTCCATCGGGCCGCACCGGCACCACCATGGACAACTCGGGGTTGCGCCAGACAATGACATTGAGGCTGTCGCCTGCACCCACGATATAGCTGTAGTCCGTCCCACCGCTCAGGACCGGCGCGGGTGGCACCTGCGTACTTGCGCAGCCTCCGGCGACAACAGTCGCCAACACCACGCTTACAAGTGCCGCCCAACGCCACACCATCTGATTCTTTAGATTCATCGAGAAGCTCCCCAAGCTTGGATGAGCGCCTGCAATCCGCCAGCCAGCCGAAGTCACAGGAGATTCATCACACGAACAATTGATCTGTCGATTCCCGGCATCGAATTCGATAGGGCCATGCACACCGATAGATGTAGGCGTCTCAGACAACGGGCCATGATGCCATAGCACGCTTAGGCGACTGGCTGCGCTGCGGCCGAGAGTAGCGATCGTAACCACACATTAGGTCACACAAACTGCAAGTAGGCATCCATCTGAGGGACGCCAGTGGTGGAGCAACTGAGCCCCCTCAAGGTGAAAAGAACCCGAATCAGCTAGCGCCGCTGGCCGGAATTCAGTCCTTCCTGCCGCGCGGCGCGGCAGCCCCCCTCAGAACCGGCCGGATAAACATCAGCATCAGCTGCTGCAAGGGATTGGCATTGCCAAACGGACGCCATGTGTAGCGCAGCCGCTGATGGTAGGCATCGAACTGCATGGCCCATGGTGCTGCCCGCAGCGTTCCACGGTCGAGCAGCACCTTCAATACCGCCGTGCCCATCACGCCTGCACACAAATCGCAGGCCATCATCGTGGAGGGCCCCCGCTTCTCCTGGAAGTTGACGCCCGAGGGCTCGACCAGATAGTTTCGCTGCAGCATGGCGGGCGACAAACCGGCAATGAATCTCGCGTACTGCTCGTTCTCCTCATGCCCTTCAACCCGGAAATAGTCTTCAAAACTCATTCCGCCGGGCTTGAAATACAGGAGGGCCACGCCCATGCCGAGCGGAGCAGCCGTCAATGCCGGGATTCCTCGCTCATAGCAGGCTTTGAACAGCATGCGGCGCGCCGGCAGCGCAAAAAAATCGATGCTGTCTACATAAACATCGACATCGCGCAGGAATTCATCAACATTCTCAGGCGTCACTCCTGTGTCGAAGACCTTGATGTCTGCATCCGGGCTGATATCCGAAGCCATTTCGGACAACACATCCACCTTGGGTCGTCCCACCGTAGACATGAAGGCGCCCACTTGCCGATTGAAGTTGTGAACATCGAATTCGTCGAAGTCCGCAATATGGAAAGCGCCGATGCCGAGCCGGGCCAGGGTCAACGTATGCGCACCCCCGACTCCGCCGCCGCCTGCGATTGCTACGCGCGCACCTCGAAGCTTCTCTTGCTCAGCATGGGTGACCCACCCGATATTTCTGGAGTAGGCTCGTTGGTAGTCATATGGGCGCTCCAAGATCCCCCCTTTGTTCAATCAAGCTGGCGCGATCAGATTGGACGCGCAAGGTAGCACGCATTGTGCTTTGCCAGCAATGCGTGCTGCCGGATAAGCCAGGGCAACCGCACGCGCTGGCCAGCGTCGATTTTTTTTACAGCCGTCCGCCCGCAGCGCCACATCGATCACGTGTCTCAAAAAAATTCCTGCAATTTCAATAGCTTGCGGAACATCAAACTTGTTGGCACGGTCCCTGCTTATTAGGAGTCGCAACGACATGATTGTTAGGTAGCCAAGCCTTGCAACGGGATGTCGATTCATCAGCCATTAGGAGAGAGCACCATGAGAAAGACCCTTTTGTCCCTGGCAGCTGCAGCGCTGGCACTGGCAAGTGCGTCTGCTTCGGCAGATTTCATCCCGTTCACGGTCAATGAAGGCGTTGTTGGAACCGGTTCAGCCAACCCGGCTACCCCGACCAACAGCTTCGGCGCCAACAACATGACGGGCAAGTACCAAGAAGTACTGGGCCTGACCAGCGCAACGAGCTTCTCGGCATCCGCCGTCGGTTCGATCGCCAGTTACGCTGTGGATGGCAGCATTGCATCCAGCTTCCTGAACATTCCGGAAGCATTCGGCGGCTACAAGCTGTACGCACTGTTCACGGCCACCGGCAATGTGACCGGCCCGAACCAATTCGAAGGCACGGGCGGCCAACTGCAGGTGTGGATTGACCGTAATTCGGACACGACCACCAGCATCACCAGCTTCACCTCGTTGGCTACCCGCGGCAATGACAGCGACGACATCATGGTCGGCAGCAGCACGGTCAGCTTCGGCACGGGCAACCTCAGCGGCCCTCCCGGCGCGTTCAACATCTATTTCAAGCAGTTCACGCTGACCGCTTTCGGCGCAACGTACTGGACGGGTATCGACACGCTGCAGTTCCTGCTGCAGACCAACGGTGACATCGATGGTGTGTCGCCCAATCCGGCGCTGAACCCGCCCCCGTACAACCTGACTGGTGACTTCAGCGCGAACTTCGCACTGCCGGAACCTGGCAGCATCCTGCTGGTCGGCACCAGCTTGCTGGGCCTGGGCTTCGCCAGCCGCCGCCGTCAAGCCAAGTAATTAATTCGAGTTTCTCGAATTTGAAAAGCCCACTTCGGTGGGCTTTTCTGCTTTTGGCAGTTTGTATATCCGTCCCCTGTCAAGCACGCGAACGGCCTTAGCGCTGGTTCAGCAACTGCGCCGCGAAGTACGCCGGGATCGCATAGCTGATACCGCTCGGCTGGCTCAGGGCCGTCTCCTTGCTGCCCTTGATCAACACCATGTTGATGATGCCGACGACTTCACCGCTTGCCACGTCAAATACGGGCCCGCCGCTGTTGCCGGGGTACGCAGTTGCATCAAGCTGGTAGATGTCAAACGCCCCTTCCCTCAATTGCCGGATCGCCCGCTCATTCAGGCCGCCCGCATTGGGAGGCGGCAGCGCAATGCCGGTGATAGCGGCCAGCACGCCGTGGTGAGTCACTGTCGAGAACCCCAGCGCGCCGCCCAGCGGAAAGCCCATGAAGGCAATCTCGGCACCTTCCCGCGCCCGCTCCCGGGGCGCCAATGCAAGGGGTACGACCGAAGGCCCTTCGAATTTCAGCAATGCGAGATCGTGTGCGCGATCACGAGCGATCACCGTTGCGGCGCGGCGGTTCCACTGACCTCCCGCCTCCCGCGCTTGCACCACAAGTTCCCGCGCAGCGTCCCCCGCCAAGGTCTCGGGGTCGGGCAGCACATGCATATTGGTGATCGCCAGGTTCCCATCACCGACCACAAAACCGGTGCCACGAAAGGTGAAGCGAGGGCTGTCGGTCGAGGCATAGGTGCCGACAAGCAAGACAGCGGGTTTGGCACGGGCAACCAGGCCAGGAAGGCCGTCATTGGCCAAAACGCTGCCGCCATTCAGCACGCCAGCAGTCAACAAGGCTATCTGGCTCAGCCGAATCAGGCAGCGCCGACGGGCAGGTTTCACTGCAGAAGATCTCCCGATGTCTGGCCGGATTCGAGAGCCGCTACGCAGCGCCGCCACACACCATCGGGCTCTTCGAGTTTGAAACCGTAGAAAGCCCCGAACTCGGTGTCTTTGCGCCGCATCACGCGGATGCTGACATGCGACTGCTCACCTTTGCCCAGTTCGATATTGGCCGTGCCGCTGCTGCCGGTGGGCAGGTCGAGCTTGCATTCGGCCTGGAAGCCGGAGAAGGAAAGCTCGATGACGTTCAGCACGAAGCTGCGCTGGCCATCCGCCATTTCGATCAACACCTCGCCCGGGCATCGGATCGAATACCGCTGGTGTTGTCGTAGAGGATGGCTGGCCATCGGCGCCGTCGCCCCCATCATGGGCAGCACCGACCGGTATTCAACATCGTTATAGATGGACCAGAGCAAAGACTTTTTACGATCATCCATGCCCTCGAAAACCTGGCTCTTCTTGTTGAAGAAGTGGTCAAGCAGTGCCGGCGTCATGACCGGATCATTGGTCGTGAAGTAGCGGCGCTGTGGCAGCTTGATGTTCGGCAACTGCAGATCGAAGAAGTACTTGTGCAGATTCTTCCGTGCCGGACGGCCGCGATAGCCGCTGCGGAACAATTCGGACGCGAACTTGAGGTCCAAGGCAGCGCCCACCGCCGGGGCTCCATTGGCAAAGTCGTAGCTGTCCACGACCTTCTCCTGCAGACGCTCGAAGTACAGCAGGGCTTCGTAGAGTTCGATCTTGTCCGGGTTCACGGCGATGACCAGGTGCCGGGTGTCGAAATACTCCGTGCAGTACTGGTGCATGAACTTCATCAAGGGAAACAGGATTGCGCCACCGGTCCTGCGAAAATCCGGATGCACGGCGAGAGCCGAAATCTCGGCCACCTGCCCGCCCTTGGCCCTTACATGCTCAAGCTCGAACACGGACTGAAGCGGGAAACCAAACACGCCCTCGCGGATCATGGAGATCGTCCCCACGACGCGGCCGTCATATTTGGCACAGAGTGTGGTGGTGGTGGGCAGCGCGTGATACGGCGTGATGCGCATGCCCGAAGGATCGGGCTTCATGAAGCCGCTGCCGACGTAGGCGTCATGAAGAATGCGAAAGCATTCTTCCAACTCTTCCTGCGTCTCCGCGATCTTGAGCACCAGCTGTTCGGACGGTGCAGGGTCGCAGTCCACCATCAAACGATAGATCGCGAAACGCAATGACGGAGGAAGAACACCGAAAAAGCGCCTGAGCGCCTGATGAATCTTCTTGCGCAGGCTGGATCTTCGAATCTCTGGCATCTTGGATCCCCGCTGAAGCTTCAGCTCAGAGCGTGGCCAGCAACTTCTTGGCCTCTTGCTGTTGTGGTAGTTTGTCGCTCAATCCTGCCAGCCGTGTCAACTCCTGTTTGGCTGATTCTTTCTGGCCCTGGGCGATGTAATAGCGCGCCAGAGTCAGTCGATACGCGGCGTTATCCGGCAGTCGGGCCACGACCTTTTTTTCGGTCTCGACCGCCATGTCGAGTTGCCCGGCCTTCGCGTAGGCTTCTGCCAGCGTGTCCATGAGGGCTGGCTGGTCGGGCGCAAGCTTGTTGGCCTTGATGGCATAGTCCAAGGCACCTGGCTTCTTGCCCTGCATCAGCAGCCAGGCCACGTTGTTCAGCGCCAGCACATTCTCCGGCTGCATTTTCAGCACAGACGAGTAGCGCTGTTCGGCGAGCGCGTAGTCACGCTGCTCAAGCGCGCGATCACCAAGATAGAAGAGAAATGCTGTGTCGCCGGCGTGCGCGGACAGCCATTCAGACTCAAACGCTTTCGTTCCCGCCACATTGCCTGACTGCAGAAGCGCCTGGTGCAGCTTCAGCGCCAACTCCGTGGACGCGCCGAAACCCAACGCGGTCCGATAGCCGCTCGCGGCGGCGCTCCAATGCTTCTGGGCGAATTCCACGTCACCGGCCATGACGAAGCCCACCGCTTCCTTCGGGCGCTGCTGCTTGATCGCTTGCGCAATCTTCCCTGCCTCACCGAAATCATTGGCACTCAGCGCAATGGCCAGCAGAGCCGCTTGGGCCGGAAGGTAGTCTGCCTTCACCGCCAGTGCACGGTTGAGCGTCTTGGCTGCCATCCCCATGTCCTTGCGGCTCGCGTACAGCTCCGCCAGCGTCATGTATGACTGCGGCGAATTGGGGTTGGCCGTGATTTGCTTGTTGAACGCGGAGATCGCCTGGTCGAAATCGCCGACCGAGGCCTGCGCGCGACCCAGGGCGGCCTGGACTTCCGCGTTGTCCGGCAAGGCGGCGGCGGCGCCCTGTGCTGCTGACAAGGCGAGCTTGTTTTCCTTGCGCTGCAGTTGCAGGTTGACCAGCGCCAAGCGTGGGCCTGCTTCACCCGGCAACAGCTCAACCACCTTGCTCAGCATATCGGCCAACTCGGCCTTGCTGGCACCCGCTTGTTCACGCACGCCGATCAGGCCCATATTCGCCTGCAGACTCTTCGGCTGGCTGGCCAGTACTTTCTGGAAGCGCGCCGCGGCCGCGTTGTAGTCCTTGCTCTCGACATCCAGCTTTGCCAGCGCCGCAACGGACGGGTAGTAGGCTGGGTCCACCTTCAAGGCCTCTTCGAAGGCTTCGCGTGCCTTCGCGGGGTCGTTGCGCACCAGGGCAACCCGCCCACGCAGGTGGATCGGGAAAGGATTGCCCGGAGCCTTGCGCTGCAAGTCGTCGAGGTCGGCCAGGGCCTGCGCATAGTCCTTCTTTTCCATGTGCAGGTTGATGAGGCCGAAATTGGCCATCATCCCGGGATCCGAAGCTGCCAAAGCCCTCAGGGCGGTCACGCCTTGGTCAAACCGCCCTTGTCGTGCCTCGGAAACAGCCAGCGCAACGCGGCTGCGCACGTCATCGGGGTTCGCCTTGGCGACCATCGCAAAGTAGGCCTCGGCCTGCTTGTTGTCGCCTGCCTGCATATAGGCTTCTGCTGCCACCTCCAGAGCCGCCAGATGCTGGCCGTCGTCAACGAGCGCGGGCTGGAGGGTGGCGAGGGCCTTGTTGAAATCGCCCTCACGCAGTTGCGTCTGCGCGAGCAGCGCGCGCGCGGGAAGGTTGTCGGGACTCGCCGCGAGGAGCTTGTTCAGATAGGCCTCGGCCTCCAGCAACGCGCCGCGGCGGTACTCGATACGGCCGGCCAGCAGAAGCAGCCGCGGGTCGTTGGGTGAGGTCTTCAGCACGCCCTGGATGGCGTCTCGCGCCTCCTTCAGCTGATTGCGCTCATAGGCCAGAAAGGCTGTGTAGAACTGGGTCAGCGGATGCTTGCGCGCCACCTCGCGCAGGCCGTCGAGCTCGGTGGAGGCGCCGGCCAGATCTCGCTTCTGCATGAGCAGCAGGAAAGCACCGGCCCGCGAGGCGATATTGCGCTTGTTCAACTTGGACGACTGACGGTAAGCGGCAATTGCGTCGTCGGGCTTGCCCAGGCTGACCAGCAGATCGCCACGCGTGCGCCAAGCCTCCGAGTTCTTCTCGTCCTTGGCGATCAAGGCATCGATCACCGCCGAGGCCTCATCCGTCCGCTTGGACGCGACCAGGAGCCGCACCTTCAGCATCAGAGCCCTTGCACTGTTGGGCTCCTGCGTGAGTGCAGCGTCGACCAGGGCCAGTGCTTCAGGCAGCTTCCCCGCCTGCACGCTGGCGTCGGCCAGGCTCGTCTGCAAATCCGACATTTCATGAGCCGAGGCCAGCTTGGTTTGCCCGAATTCGCCCAGCACCTTGTCCTTCTGCCCCCGCGCCAGCATCAGCCTGGCCTTCAAGGCTGCGACCTTGTCAGGCACATAACCAGCGTCCGTTGCCTTGCCCAGCTCGATCTCCGCGCTGGACAGATCACCCCCTTCGTAGAGCGTCTGCGCCAGCAAAAAGCGCGCCTCTCCCATCTGAGGATTTTTCTGAAGCGCGTTCTTCAAGTCAATGATCGCGGCGTTGCGATCGCCTTTGCCGAGAGCCTTGCGAGCCGTCTCGACATATTGCTCGGGCGAGTTGCCGAAGCAGCCGGCCAGCAGGGCCGTGGTCAGCGCGACAGTCAGCGCCACGCGGGTCTTGAAGAGGTTCACAGGTACTCCCAGCTCATTTGACTTGCAGTCTGTTCATCAGGTCATAAAGGGTCGGTCGACTCACGCCCAGCAGTTCGGCTGCCTTGACGATGCTGCCATCGGCCCGCGCCAGCGCAGCCACCACGGCCTGCCGTTCGGCCCGCTCCCGCACCGTGCGCAGGTCCAGGGAGGCGTCGATCGCGTCGTCACCCGTGGACACGGCGCGCAGCCCCAGGTCTTCAGCCGTCACACGATCACCGTCCGCCATGATGGACGCGCGCTTGATGAGGTTCTGCATTTCGCGCACATTGCCCGGCCAATTGTGGGCTTCGATGGCGCGGATCGCGTCCTCAGACAAGGCCAATGACCGGCGCCGTTGTTCAGTCGCAAAGCGGCGCAGAAAAGCGTGAGCCAGCAGCACTGCGTCACCGGCCCGCTCGCGCAGCGGCGGAATGTCCACGACGATCTCGGCCAGGCGGTAGTACAAGTCCTCGCGGAAGCGCCCCTCGGCAATGTGCCTCTTCAAATCCTGATGAGTCGCGCCCACGATGCGCACGTCGATGGGAATTTCCTGCCGCCCGCCCACGCGCTCGACCACGCGTTCCTGCAGGAAGCGCAGCAGCTTGGCTTGCAGGGACATGGGCAGATCGCCGATCTCGTCCAGCATCAAGGTGCCGCCATTCGCGGTCTCGATCTTGCCGATGGTGGTCTTGCTGGCGCCGGTAAACGCGCCCTTCTCGTGGCCGAAGAGTTCAGTCTCGAGCAGATTCTCCGGAATGGCCGCGCAGTTGATGGCCACGAACCGTCCCTTGCGCTTGGAGGCGTCGTGCAGGCCCTGGGCCAGCAACTCCTTGCCCGTGCCGCTCTCGCCCAGCAGCAGCACGGTGGCATCGGTACTGGCCACCTTCTCGATGGTCCGGCAGATGCGCTGCATGCCAGCGTCGCGGGTCACCATGCCGCCCAGCGCATCGGTCTGCTGCAGCGTCTGCAGACGAAGGTTTTCCCGCTGCAGTTCGTAGAGGCGGTAGGCACGCTCTACGGTCAGGGAAAGCACATCTGGATCAACCGGCTTGGCCAGAAAATCGTAGGCTCCCATGCGGATCGCGCGCAGCGCATTCGCCTGGTCGTTCTGCCCGGTCAACACGATCACCTTCACCGCCGGATCCAGCTCCATCAATTTTTCCAGGCACTTGAAGCCTTCCGATACGGAGTCCTGATCTGGGGGCAGGCCCAGATCCATTGTCACCACCGCGGGCCCATGGCGGCGGAACTGAAGGACGGCGCTTGCGACGTCATCGGCCACCACCGATTCGAAGCGGTCGAGCGACCATTTCAGTTGCTTCTGCAGCGCCAGGTCATCTTCGACGATGAGCAGCGGCGGGAGTTTTTCAGCACTCATCGGGCACCTGCCGTCAGGCGCTCTGCTGCCGGCATCGCATGAAACAGCGGCAGCAGAATGGTGACGGTCGTGCCCTCGTTGAGCTTGCTTTCCACGGTGATTTTGCCCCCCAGTTCGTGCAGATATTGGTAGCTCTCGAAAGCGCCAATACCCATGCCGTTCGTCTTTGTCGTCTGGAACGGTTTGAAGAGCTGATTCTGTATGAATTCCTCAGACATGCCGCAGCCTTCATCCGTGACTTGCACACGCGCTTGGCTGCCTGATTGATCCAAACGCAGCGATACACGCCGATCCGGCGGCGTGGCGTCGAAGGCGTTCTGCACGACGTGGCCGATCACTCGTTCCACGCGTTCGTCCTGCCCGCGAGTGCTCACGCCTGCCTGCAACGCCAGTTCGAGCGTTCTGCCTTTGCCCGCGGCCGCGCGGGCAAGGCGTTGTGCGATGGCTTCAAGATCCACTCCGCTGCTCACGCCGTGCGGCTTCTCGCCCTCGCGCAATTGCAGCATCAGCTTTCGCATCTTCTCCAGCGAACTCTCGACGGTATCCAGCATGTCCTGCTGGAATTCCGGGTTATCGCGCAAGCGCTGAGCGTTCTTCATCATCAGCGACAGCTGCGTGACGATGTTCTTAAGATCGTGCACGACAAACGCGGACATCTTGTTGAAGGCCTCGAACTTGCGCGCCTCCAGCAAGGCATCTGCCGCCTGCATCTGCGCCAGGTAGCCCGAGGCCTGCTTGGCCGCAGTCTTGAGCAGATCGCGCACCTCCCAGTTGACCTCCATTTCGGCCCTCGGACGGCCCAGCAGCACGAAGCCAGTCAACTCCTGCTCGACCAGCAAAGGTACGACCAGACGGTAGCTCTGCTCCTCGCTCAGCCAGGCCGGCACCTGGGCTTGCACCATGTCTGCCGCGCCCTTGCGCACCATGTTCAGATCAATCACCCAGGCGCTGCGCTGCAGGAACTCGCTGAATGCAGAGGCCGCACTCTCACGCACGGTGGTCGTGGGGAGGTTCCATCTCGCCGTCTGCACCAGCTCGCCGCCGCGCTTGAGCCACAGCGCACCCGCGGAACATTCCAGCAGATTGGCCATGGCACGGATCACGGTCTCGCCCACTTCCTGAGGCGCACCACCACCCGACGAAAGCACGGTCGTGAAGCGCAGCCACTCCTCTCGATAGTCGTAGCGGTAGTTGAAGAAATTCTTGCTGATGTAGATGCGCAGTCGCGAGCGCATCGCACCCGACAGCACCAGCAAGGCCAGCGCCAGCAGCGCCAGCGACATCAGCGCCAGTTGTAGCGCCCTGCCCCATTCGCCGCCGCTGTAGCGCACGTAGTAGCCGATTCCAGAGACCAGCAGCAGATATCCGCCCACCAGGAGCAGCGTGGCCGACTGAAAGACTGCTGCGCGGGAGACATGCAGCCTGCCCAGCCAATCGGCCTGCCGGCGCGCCGACAGGAACAGCAAGGGCACGGCAATGCTGTGAACCGCTCCGCGAACGATCACTGCATCACTGTCAAAGCTGCGGAACAACGCGGCCTGCGAAAAGAGGAAGAGGTCAAAAACGAAAACCGCTCCCAAGCCGAGACAGACGGGCTTGGCATTCCAGCGACTGTCGGTCGGCAGATTCCGCAGCAACTGTTCGACCAGAGACAAGCCGATGATCGCCTCCGCAAGCGCGCCCAAAGCTGCCGACCGGCTGTAGAGATCAAAGCCGCGCACACCGGCGAACGCGCAAGCCACAATGATCAGCGATCCACCTACCGACACGGAGGCCAGCGTGGCAAAGATCCGGAACTCGACCCGGCCCGGGGCGTCAAGGCTGGGACGAAGCAGGCCCAGCAAGAATGCGAACAGGAGCGCGTAGCGCAAATGATTGGCCACCGGCGCCCAGAACAGCTCAAAGCTGTTCGAGCTGGGCAGCGACGCACCACGCCACGTCAGCAGAGCCCAGACTGCCGTGGTCAGTAGCGCTGCCAGATAGGCAAAGGAAGTTGGCTGCGCCTGCACGCGGCCTTTGAAAAGGCTCAGGCTGAAATGCACGGCCAGCCAGCCATAGGCCAGCATGGCAAGCAGATCACCGATCGCTCCAAGATTGGGAATGCCGTTGAACATGCAGTATTCAAGCACGGCCGCCGACACGGCGGAATCGCTGAGACTCCGGAGAGTCCCAGTCCGGCATCGGCCTTATCTCACGGGCTCGGGAAGCCCGTGGGCACGCGCTCAGCGAGCGCCCTTGCCGGTCAGCACCACCGCCACCGTTTCCAACATGATCAGCAGATCCAGGAACAGGGTGTGGTTCTTTACGTAGTACAGGTCGTACTGAAGCTTCTCGACCGAGTCCTCGATCGTGGAGCCGTACTCGTAGCGCACCTGCGCCCAGCCCGTCACGCCAGGCTTGACGCTGTGACGCACAGCGTAATAAGGAATCTGGCCGATCAGTTCGTCGACGAAGTATTGGCGCTCCGGGCGCGGGCCCACGAGGCTCATGTCGCCACGCAGCACGTTGAACAGCTGCGGCAGCTCGTCGATACGCACCTTGCGGATGAAGCGGCCCACGCGAGTCACGCGGCTGTCGTTCTGCGATGCCCAGCGCGGCTTGCCATCCTTCTCGGCGTCCATGCACATGCTGCGGAACTTGATGACACTGAACTGCTCACCGTTCTGGCCCACGCGCTCCTGGCGATACAGCACCTTGCCCGGCGACTCCAGCTTGATCAGCAGCGCAGTTACCAACATCACGGGCCAGGTCAGCGCGAGGATCAGCAGAGAAAACGCGATGTCGAAAACCCGCTTCACCATCGAGCGCAGAGCGCCCTGGTTGAAGCCGTCACCGAAGATCAGCCAGCCGGCATTCACATGGCCGATCTTGATCTGCGCAAGCGTCTTCTCGAAGTAGGTGGCGATGTCCACCACACGGATGCCGTGCAGCTTGCAATCGAGCAGTTGACGCAGAGGCATGCTGCCGCCGCGGCGCTCGGTCAGGGCGATCACGATCTCGTCCACACCCAGAGCCTGCGCCGTATCGGTCAGCGTGCCGCGCGGATGGATCAGTTGATCGCGGGAAACCTCGGGTTGGTCTTCATTGGGGCCGGCAAAGTAACCCACGATCTGAGCATGTGGGTCAGCCGCGCTCAACGTGGCGCCGACGGTCTTCGCTGCAGCACCCGAACCGAAGATCAGGATGCGTGTGCGCAGCCGTGACTGCACGCCAGCATGTGCGGCATAAACGCGATGCACCATCACGGCGGCAACCGCAGCCATCGCGGCTTGCGTCAGCAGGTCGCGATGCACGGCTTCCGTCGGCAGAAAACTGAAGATGGCGTAGGCCAGTGGCAGACCGAACATCATGCCCAGAAGAGCGCGGGCGCAGGACTCGGTCACCGAGCGGTTGTGCACGTGTTGGTAGAAGCCGGTGGCCGAATTGATCACGAACATGCAGCCCGCCAGAGAGAGGCCATGGGAGGCCGCAAACGGGATCACATGTTCCACCTGCTCGCCCTGACTCATGACGACCGCCATGACGGCAAACAGGATCAGCCCAAGGTCAAAGAAGACCTGGTACAGCGTCTGCCGATGCAGATAGTGATTGAAAATCCGAATCATCCTCTTCCCCGATGCACACGCGGTGTGCCAGCATTTCCTGGTTCATCAGGGAGCGGGTTGCCCCGCTTCTCCGACAGCCGAGCCCCGTGAACCATGTACCTCTTTGGAATCCAGAAATATGGGTTCCTACTTAGAGGTTTTGAATGCGAGCGATGATGCCTTTCACGATTCGTCTTGAAAGCCCCCCGTTTGGAGGGGCAGCATCCCTTGAATCGCGAGGCTTGCCTGCTTCGCGACGCGAGTAGAACCCGGGCGGTATGCCGCGGACTCCCTCAACTGAGGGAGGTCGTGTCTGATTCCACGCGCTTCCTCCCGGGCGTCAGCCGTCGCGGACGAATTACAACAAGCCCAAAAAGAGAACCGCCCGTGATGCGTGAAGCATGCACGGGCGGCGATGACATGCCGATGAACATCGGCGATAGGTAAAAATCACGGCATATCGTTCAATGAACGACGGCAATCTGCTCCTTCTGACCTGCGCGATAGGTATAGAGCGTCAAAGCACCATTCTTGATATCGCCATATTCGTCGAAGGCAATAGTTCCGGTTACCCCTTTATAACCTTCGGTTTTCGCCAGTACCGGCAAATACTTGGCCGGCTCGGCGGAACCAGCCTTGACCATGGCCGCCACCATCACGTTCACGGCGTCGTAGACATAGGGCGCGTAAATCTGCACTTCGACGCCGTACTTCTTCTTGAAGTCGGCCTTGAACTTGTCCATGCCAGCCTTGGCCGCACCTTCCACGCCACCGGCTTCAGCGCAGATGATCTGCCCGTCGGCCGCCGTGCCCGACGCCAGCGAAGGCAGCGCCGTGGTGCAGATGCCATCACCACCCATGAACTTGGAACTCAGCCCCAGTGACTTCATCTGGCGCAGCATCGGGCCACCCACGGCGTCCATGCCGCCGAAGAACACCACATCGGGTTTCTTGCCCTTGATATTGGTGAGGATGGCCGAGAAGTCCGTCGCCTTGTCGTTGGTGAATTCATGGCCCACGACGCGCGCGCCGGCGCCCTTGGCCGCCTTCTCGAATTGCTCGGCCACGCCCATGCCATAGGCCGTGCGGTCATCGATCACGGCGATAGACATGCCCTTGAGATCCTTGACCGCATACTTGCCCAGCGTGCTGCCCAGGTGGATATCGTTCGCCACCACGCGGAAAGCCGTCTTGTAGCCTTGGTGCGTGTAAATGGGATTGGTGGACGAAGGCGAAATCTGCGGAATGCCTGCGTCGGAGTAGATCTTGGAAGCCGGAATGGTCGTACCTGAGTTGAGGTGGCCGATCACACCGTTGACCTTCTGGTCCACCAGCTTCTGCGCCGCAGCCGTGCCCTGCTTCGGGTCGCCCGCATCATCCTCGGCCAGCAGCACGAACTTGGCCGTCTTGCCGCCGATCTTGACGCCCTTGGCGTTCAATTCCTCGATGGCCATCTTGGCGCCGAGTTCATTGTCCTTGCCCAGGTGGGCCTGGTTGCCACTGGTCGGCCCCACGTGGCCGATCTTGACGATCAGTTCCTGGGCCAGGGCCACATTGCCCACCAAAACCGCGGCGGCGGCGACGACCAACTTCAGCTTGACTTGCATGCAGATCCTCCGAGTGAGATGAGAGGCTCGCTGAGAGCCCCGACCCCGAGGACCATACCCGAAATCGGGGGGAGGCTCTAGCGGGAAAGCCTTGAATCGCGCGGCGTCATTCGCTAACCAGGTGGTGCTTCAGCTCGTGCCCCAACTGCTCGTAACGCTTGAAGCGCTGCCGGCCTGCCTGCACCTGCTCGGGGTCCTTGGACACCACCTCCAGCACTCGCTTGAAAGCTTCGAAGCCCTCGGGCAAGTCCGCGCCGATATTGAGCAACACCTCCCGGTGCGGCAGCGCCTGCGCATCTTCTGTCAGCTGAATTGGCGTGTTAGCCAGCCGGGGCGCCACATCGCGCCCCGGGCGCAAGCGCACGTGTGGCACAAATTCCAGCGCTGCAAACACCCAAAGCTCCCGGTCGAGACGGTCCAGCAGATGCGCCGGGCCAACCACGCCTATGCGCGAGCCCGACTGCTGCGCCTTGCGCAGCAGTCGGCAAAGATAGGACAGCCGCTCCGGTACGCCGGTATAGAAGCTGACCTCAGCCATCGTCAACGAATCAATCAGCGCTTGCCGACCTGCGCCAGCACGAAGTGCGTCAACAAGCCGACCGGACGCCCGGTCGCGCCCTTGGCGCCGCCGCCCTTCCAGGCCGTGCCGGCGATGTCCAGATGACCCCAGCGGTACTTGGAGGCAAAGCGCTGCAGGAACTTGGCCGCGGTGACCGAGCCGCCTTCGCGGCCGGCCACATTGGCAACGTCGGCGAAGTTGCTCTTGAGGCCTTCCTCGTACTCCTCGTCCAGCGGCATGCGCCAGCAGGGATCGAGAGCACGTTCGCCGGCCGAGTTGAGATCGGCCGCCAGTTCATCGTCGCTGGCGTACATGCCGCTGCGCACGCCACCCAGCGCGATCACGCAGGCGCCGGTCAGTGTGGCCACGTCCACCACCACCGAGGGCTTGAAGCGCTCAGCGTAGGTCAGGGCGTCGCAGAGGATCAGGCGGCCCTCGGCGTCGGTGTTGAGGTTCTCGATGGTCTGGCCTGACATGGAGGTGACCACATCGCCCGGCTTGACCGCGTGGCCGCTGGGCATGTTCTCGCACGCAGGCACCAGCACCACCAGGTTCAGCTTGGGCTTGAGTTCGCCGACTGCGCGCAGTGTGCCAATCACGCTGGCTGCGCCGCCCATGTCGAACTTCATCTCGTCCATCTGCGCGCCCGGCTTGAGCGAGATGCCGCCCGAGTCGAAGGTGATGCCCTTGCCCACCAGCACCACGGGCGCCTGCGTCTTGGCAGCGCCGTCATAGCGGGCCACGATGAAGCGCAGCGGCTCGTCCGAGCCCTGGGCCACCGACATGAAGGAGCCCATGCCGAGTTTCTCGACGGCCTTCTTGTCCAGCACCTCGACCTTGAAGCCGTACTCGCGGCCGAGCTGCTTGACCTGCTCGCCGAGATAAGTCGGCGTGGCGTGGTTGCCTGGCCGATTGGCGAGCTCGCGGGCCAGCTCGATGCCCGAACCGATAGCCTCTCCGCGCGCGATGCCGGCCTTGGCGGCCTTGCCGGCCAATGCGTCGGACTTGTCCGTTAGCAGAGTCAGCTTGCCAAGCTTGCCCGCGGCCGGGGCGCTGGGCTTGGTGTGACGATAAACATAGAGCGCATCGCTGGCGCCGAGCACGAAATGCTCAGCCAGTGCTTCGTCCATCGGCCCGAAGCCGACGAAGGCCACGGCCGCATGCGCCGCGCCGCGGCCCTTGAGCTGCGCCAGAGCAGCCACCAGGCCGGCACGTGCCGCCTTGACGCTGGTGCCGCCGCTGGCGGCCAGTACGACGCGCGGCGCCTTGACGCCCGCGGCTCGCTGCAGGCTCAGCACCTTGCCGGCCTTGAACTCGAAGTCGCCGAGCTTGACTGCGTCCTGCACCAACGCCGCCAGCTTGGCGTCGAAACCCTTGGGCAAGGCGGTGCCGCCGACAACCAACAAAAGCGCATCGGCAGAAGTGCCGGCGAGTGCGTCTTGCGACGCTGATTGAGTACGGAAGTCCATAATGTGCAGGAATAAATAAAGTGCCCGGATGTTATTCGATTCCACAGTAAGAAAAGAGCTGGCCCGCAGCTTCGGCGTGACCCTCGTGGTGATCCTCACCATCGTGCTGACCTCCATGCTGATCAGCACCCTGCGCCAGGCCGCCGGGGGCAATGTGGCGCCGCAAGACGTGCTGCTGCTGATGGGCTATGCCTCGCTGGCGTATCTGCCGACGATGCTGGCGCTCTCGCTCTTCATCGCCATCGTGGCCTCGCTCGGCCGCATGTACCGCGAGTCGGAGATGACCATCTGGCTGGCCAGCGGCATTCCGCTAGCGCGCTTCGTCAAGCCGGTGATGAGCATGTGCTGGCCGGTGCTGCTGGCCGTGCTGGTGCTGGAGTTGCTCATCTGGCCCTGGAGCAACCAGAACAGCGCCCAGCTGAAAGAACGCTATGAAAAGCGCGGCGACCTCTCTCGCGTGGCGCCGGGCCAGTTCCAGACCTCGCGCGATGGCAGCCGGGTCTTCTTCATCGAGCGCGACAGCGCCGACGGCGCCACCGGGCGCAACGTCTTCATCCTCTCGCGCACCAACAAGACCGAGGCGGTGACCACCTCGGCCCAGGGCCACATCGAGATCCGCGGCGACGACCGTTTTCTCGTGCTCAACCACGGCCAGCGCAATGAAGAGAACGCCCAGGACGGCACCAAGACACTCTCGCGTTTCGACCGCTACGAGGTGATGGCCGACAGCCAGGTGCTGCGCGCCGCCGGCAAGTTGCCGCCCAAGGCGCTCTCCACCATGGAACTGCTGCAGGCGCCCACCCCATTGAACCAGGGCGAGCTGGCCTGGCGCCTGGGCATGGTGCTGAGCGCTGTCAACATGGTGTTGCTGGGCGTGGGCCTGGCGCAGAGCAACCCGCGCCGGCCCAGCAACTGGAACCTGCTGTTCGCGCTGCTGAGCTTCGTCATCTACTTCAACATGATCAGCATCTCGCAATCCTGGGTCTCGCACGGCCGGCTGAGCCTGGGGCAGGCGCTGGCCCTCATTCATGGCAGCGCACTGCTGTTCTCGCTGGCACTGCTCTGGTGGCGCGACAACCGCATCGTTCTCGGTGCGCCCAAACACGGGGCAGCCCAAGCCACATGAGAACCGTCCGACGCCTGCTGTATCGCGACATCGTCAGTTCGGTGCTCTTCGTCACCCTGGCCTTTCTGTCGCTGTTCTATTTCTTCGATTTCGTGGATGAGATCGACCGCATGGGCCGCGCCGGCGTTGGCGCCGCACCGGCGGCATTGATGGCGCTGATGGAGGTGCCCGAGCACTTCTACGAGCTCTTCCCCAGCGCCGTGCTGATCGGCTCGATCTTCTCGCTGGCGCGCATGGCGCAGTCCAGCGAATACACCATCCTGCGCACCGGCGGCCTGGGCCCCGGCCGCGCGCTGAGCCTGCTCGCCAGCCTGGCTGCGGTGTTCGCGGTACTGACCTTCACCGTCGGCGATTTCGTTTCGCCCTGGTTCGAGCGCCAGAGCGACAGCGTGCGCGCCGGCTTCATCGGCGACAAGGCCTCGGCACGCAAGGGCGCGTGGCTCAAGGACCACCGCATGGTCGATGGACAGGAACTGAGCTTCTCGGTCAACGTGGGCCGCGCCACGACCTCGGGCCATCTGCAGGACGTACTGATCTTCGAGTTCGATCCACGTGGCGTGCTGCTCGCGCGCATCCAGGCCAAGCAGGCTAGCGTCGATGCGGCGGGCCTCTGGAAGTTGGAAGACGTGCGCAAGACCGACTGGCTGCCCTTGCCGGCCAGCGGCGGCCTGGCCAAGGAGGTGCTGGTACGCGATCAGGACCTGCCCGCCATGGACTGGCAAAGCACGCTGCACGCTGGCGTGGTGGCCGCGGCGGTGCTGCCGCCCTGGTCCATGTCCACGTTGGAGCTGTACCGCTACACGCAACATCTGTCTTCGCAGGAGCAATCGGCGCAGGCCTACAGCATCCAGTTCTGGCGCAAGGCCATCTATCCGTTTGCCTGCTTCGTGATGATCGCCCTGGCCCTGCCCTTCGCGTACCTGCATGCGCGCGCCGGGGGACTGAGCCTCAAGGTGTTCGGCGGCATCATGCTCGGGTCGAGCTTCGTGCTGCTCAACAACGTGGCCGGGCACCTGGGCCTGCTCAAGGGCTGGACGCCCTGGGCGGTGGCGGCCACGCCAAGCCTTGTGTACATGGCGCTGTCACTTGCTGCCTTCGGCTGGCTCGTGAGGTTCCGCTGAATGGAGGGCTTGCTTCTCTTTGCCCACGGAGCGCGCGACCCGGCCTGGGCGCGGTCTTTTGAAGCCGTGGCCCAGCGCATTGCCGCACGCAAGCCGAACACGCCGCTGCAACTCGCCTATCTGGAATTCATGTCGCCCACGATGGCCGAGGCGGCGCAAGCCCTGGCCGCAGCAGGTTGCCGCGTCGTGCACATCGTGCCGCTTTTTCTGGGCAGCGGCGGCCATGTGCGCAAGGACGTGCCCGCCCTGATCGAAAGCCTGCAGGCGCAGCACGGCGAGCGCGTCGAATGGCGTCTGCACAGTACCATCGGCGACCATGCTCTCGTCACCGAAGCCATGGCCGAGGCCGCCCTGCTAACCCTGGATTTCCCTGCATGAATCTGCATCAGTTCCGCTTCGTGCAAGAGGCGGCCCGCCGCAATCTGAACCTGACCGAGACGGCCAAGGCGCTGTTCACCTCGCAGCCGGGCGTATCCAAGGCGATCCTTGAGCTTGAGGAAGAGCTGGGTATCGACATCTTCAGCCGCCACGGCAAGCGCCTGCGCCGCATCACCGAGCCGGGCCAGCAGGTGCTGGCCAGCGTCGAGATCATCATGCGCGAGGTGGCCAACCTCAAGCGCATCGGCGAGGAATATTCCAAGCAGGACAACGGCACGCTCTCCATTGCCACCACCCACACCCAGGCGCGCTATGTGCTGCCCGGGCCGGTGGCGCAGTTGCGCAAGCAACTGCCGCAGGTGCGCGTGAGCCTGCACCAAGGCAACCCCGACCAGGTGGTGCGCATGCTGCTGGACGACAGCGCCGACCTGGGCCTGGCCACCGAGTCGCTGGCGCAGGTGGACGAGCTCGTCAGCCTGCCCTGCTACGAATGGCAGCACGTGCTGGTGGTGCCGAGCAGCCATCCGCTGGCCCAGGCCGAGCGCATCAGCCTGGAGCAATTGGCGGCTGAGCCCATCGTCACCTACCACCCGAGCTTCACCGGCCGCACGCGCATCGACCGCGCCTTTGCTGCGCGCCATCTGCAGCCCAATATCGTGCTCGAAGCCATCGACTCGGACGTGATCAAGACCTACGTCAAGCTCGGCATGGGCCTGGGGATCGTCGCCGAGATGGCCATGCGCGAGGAAGGCAGCAATGCCGATCTCGTCTCCAAGCCGCTGGGCCATCTGTTCGGCCAGAACGTCACACGCATCGCCTTCAAGCGCGGCGCCTACCTTCGAAACTACGTCTACAGCTTTGCGGAGCTGCTTTCGGATCGCCTCAATCGCAAGCTGCTTGAGCGCGCCATGAGCGGCGAAGCCACAGACTTCGGCCTATGACTCCTCCTTTGAAACATCGCCTGCAAAGCCGCCTGCCGCAGGTCGGCACGACCATCTTCAGCACCATGTCGGCGCTGGCCGATCAGCATGGCGCGGTCAACCTCGGCCAGGGCTTCCCTGACTTCGCCTGCGACCCCGCCTTGCGCGACGCCGTGGGCCACGCCATGCGCGCTGGCCACAACCAGTACGCGCCGATGGCCGGTGCCAAGCCGCTGCGCGATGCCATCGCCGCCAAGATGGCGATGCTCTACGGCCATCGCTACGACGCCGACAGCGAGATCACCGTCACCGCCGGCGCCACGCAGGCCATCTTCACCGCACTGCTCGCCGTCGTGCACGCAGGCGACGAGGTGATCGTGCTGGAACCCTGCTACGACAGCTACGCGCCCAATATCGAAATGGCTGGCGGCACCGTCGTGCGCGTACCGCTGACGCCCGGCAGCTTCCGCCCTGATTTCGCGGCGATCCAGCGGGCAATGACGCCCAGGACGCGCGCCATCGTCATCAACGTCCCGCACAACCCGACCGGCACCGTCTGGACGCCGGCCGAGATGCGCCAGCTGGCCAACCTGCTCAACGGCACCGAGGTGCTGGTGATCAGCGACGAGGTCTACGAGCACATGGTCTTCGACGGCGCCGGCCATCCCAGCGTGGCGCGGCATAACGAGCTGGCTGAGCGCAGTTTCGTTGTCTCCAGTTTCGGCAAGACCTATCACGTGACGGGCTGGAAGGTTGGCTATGTGGCCGCGCCCGCCGCGCTGATGGCCGAGTTCCGCAAGATCCACCAATACAACGTGTTCTCGGTTAACACACCCACGCAACATGGCCTGGCCACCTACATGGCTGATTTCCGGCCGGCGATGGAACTCGCAGCCTTCTACCAAAAAAAGCGCGACCTCTTCCGCTACGGCCTGGCCGCCAGCAAGCTCAAGCTGCTGCCCTGCGAAGGCAGCTATTTCCAGTGCGTGGACTACAGCGCGGTGAGCCAGCTGCGCGATCTCGAGTTCTGCCAGTGGCTGACCATCGAACACGGCGTGGCTGCCATTCCGCTCTCCGCCTTCTACGCCGACGGCGGCCAGCAGAGCATCGTGCGTTTTTGCTTTGCCAAGAAGGACAGCACGCTCAAGCAGGCGCTGTCACATCTGAAGAAGCTTTGAGCTGCTAGCCGACCAACCGGAAGCCCTCAGGGGCTGCCGTCGTCAAAGCCCTTGGGCCGGGTTTCGAGGTCCAGCGAGGCGGGCTCGGTGTCCTGCAGCGAGATGTCCAGGTCCACCGCCACGTGGGTCGGCGCCGGCAGGTCTTCGTTCTGCCAGGCCATGGTCGCCATCATGTCGGTGGCGGATTCCTTGCCGCTGGAATCCAGGGGCAGGAACAGGTCGATCTGATCGCCCCGCACATCGTGCTCGGACAGGTCTCGCGCCACGCTGTACAGCATCAGCAGGTCGCGATAGGCCGGCAGGTCGAAGCCGCGCAGCTCATCGCCATCCGGTCCGAAGGTCAGCAGGTTCTGCAGCAAAGCCATGCTGACCGCGGCATCCGGCCACACGTTCTGGATGCTGGCCAGCACGGATTCATAGGCTTCCAGCAGTCGGCCTTCGTTCATGTCGCCGCCCCAGGCCGGCGGCACGGCATTGAAGCGCGTGGAGAAGGCCTGCGCCATGTCGGCAAAGGCCTGCGAATCGCCCTGGGCCTGATAGATCTCCATCAGCTTCAGATAGGGCAAGGCGCTCGACGCGCCAGTGCTGATCCGCGCCTGCAGCAGGTCGATCGCCGCGTCGGCCTGGCCCAGCACCAGGAAGAAGTCGACCTGCTGCTGCATGTCGATCAGCTCTTCCACCGTCACCGGCGCGGTGGGGTCGTGCGCAGCCGTTGGTGCGCGCTCCAGCGTGAGTGCGGCCGGCATGGTGGCCGCATCGCCAGAGTTGTCGAGCAGCCCGCCCAGCCTGGAGACCGGATCGGCCAGCAAGGGCACCGGCTCGGTCATGTCGTCGCCACCGATGGGCATGGGCTGCGTGCTGCCCGCGCTCATGAAATCGCCCAGGCCGCTGGCACCGCGACGGTCAAATTCAGAGTCGGGCGGCGCGACAGGTTTCTGGACCGGCGCCGCAACGCTCGGAGCCGCCGACGCATCTGCTGCGTTCCGGCCCGACTCCCACCAATCGTCGTTCACGTTCCTGCGGTTGCGCCAGAGGAAGGCGCTCAGGCCGCCCAGCGCCAGGGCCAGCAGGCCCAGGAACCACACGAGCGGATTCTGATAACGCTGTGCCTGAGCGGCATTGAGCTCCGCCTGCAACTGCAGCAGGCGAGTCTGCTGCTCCTGGTTCTGGCGCTGCACCTGGTTGATGCGGGCCTCCATTGCGGCCAGCCGGTCCTGGGTTGCATCCGAGGCCGGCGCGCTGGCGCTGGCCACCGCTTCGACGGCGGCCGAGGCTGGCACGGAAGCCGCAGTTGCCGAGGCCGAAGCCGCCACGGCAACCTTCGGTGCCGGCACCTCCACCGGCTCCGGAGCGTCCAACTTCAGGCGCGAGACCTCCGGCTTCTTGACCGGCTTTCCCGCCTGGGCATCTGCCAGCACGGTCGACTTTGATTCCTGCGGCGCGGCGGGACGCTTGCGCGGCTTGCGCGGTGCGGAAGCAGCGGGTTCCGGCGCAGCCGCAGTCGATGTGACATGCGGGGCACCTTGCCGCGGCCTGCTGCCCGCAATCGCGGGCTTGGGCGCAGCCGAGGCAGCACTTGCCGGCACTTGCGCCAGCAGCATCTCGGGCTTGCTTTCCGATGCAGCCAGGGCCGCCTTCAAGGCAGGCGAATAGCTCTGCGAGCGGACATCCTCGCTGGGCGGCAGGTCAACCGGCGGCAGCACACTGACGGCGGCCACCGAACTCGGCGGATCGATCAAGGCAACGTACTGGCGTGTCACCCGCGCCGGGCAACCCAGCGCCACCGTGACGGTGACGATCGGTTCGTTGACCTGCGTGAGGCTTTGCAGGCGCACGGCGTGCACGGTGGATTCGGTGCCGCCTTCGAGCCGCAGAGTGACCAGCGAAGGCGGGATCCGCGCATCGCCGGCCATGACCTCTGCGTGCACGCATTCGGCGGCCAGCGATTCATTGGGACCCAGGCTGACAGGGAACAGCAGCTCCAGCGGCTGGCCCAGTGCAGAGCGCGTTTGCGGGGCGCTCACGCCCAGCGCCTGTACTGCGCCTGGCAATGTCGCCAGCAGTCCCACAACGCCAAGCAGCACGGCGTTGTAGCGAAGGTGACTCGGGCTGTTGTTCAGATCGCGTGAGTCTCGGTCCATGCCGTGAGGGCGTGTAAGTATTCTGTTACTGACTCTAGCACGCCGCTTCGTCGTCGCTGCCCAGAGTAAGCGCCTATCTCAGCGCATAGTCCGAGCCTTGTTGCATCCATGCCAGCGGCGTGCAAGCCGGGGGAGTCATGGACAATGCGAGCCTCCATGACCATGCCGGATGCGCCCCTGCCGCGCGGCCCCTAACTGAATGCCCGAACTGACGCTCACGGCGGCCGAACGCAAGCACATCGAAGCGGGCTCGTGGTTCGCCAAACTGTCCGAGAGCTTGCGCACAGACATCCTCGAACGCGCCCTCGTACGCCGGGTGGCGGACGGCACGTCGCTGGTCCATCGCGGCGAGCCCGCCGCCGAGTGGTGCGGCGTGGCCCGCGGTGCGGTGCGGGTGAGTTCGGTCTCGCTCTCCGGCAAGCAGGTCGCACTGACCTATGTAGAGCCCGGTATCTGGTTCGGCGACATCTCGCTCTTCGACGGACTGCCACGTACGCATGACGCACACGCGCATGGCGACACCACGCTGCTGGTCGTGCGCAAGCCCGATTTCCGCGAGCTGCTGGCGCGCCACACTGAGCTCTACGAAGCCCTGCTGCGCCTGAACTGCCGCCGCCTGCGCCTGATGTTCGACACGATCGAAGACCTCAACACGCGGCCGCTGGCCTCGCGCCTGGCCAAGCAGATCCTCGTGCTGGCGCGTGCCTATGGCGTGCCCGAAGGCAACGAGATCCGCATCGGCCTGCAGCTCGCGCAGGAGGACATTGCACAGTTGCTCGGCGCCTCGCGCCAGCGCGTGAACCAGGAGCTCAAGAGCCTGGAGCGCAAGGGCGCGGTGCGCGTGGAGCCGACGCGGCTCGTCGTGTTGAACCGCGAGCTGCTGATGCAGGCCGCAGAAAAATAGGGCAGGAGTAGAGCAGGACATGGACGACGCATTCACCGGCACCCGGGCCGCCAGCGGCAATCTCGACACCGAGGCGCTGTCCGCCTGGCTGTCTGCCCATGTGGAAGGCTATGCCGGGCCGCTTTCCATCGAGCAGTTCAAGGGCGGCCAGTCCAACCCGACCTACAAGCTGATCACACCGCAGGCGGAATACGTGATGCGAGCCAAGCCTGCGCCGGTGGCCCAGCTGCTGCCCTCGGCCCATGCCATCGAGCGCGAGTTCACCGTGATGCGCGCGCTGGCCGGCAGCGAGGTGCCGGTGCCGCGCATGCTGGCGCTGTGCGAGGACGAATCCGTCATCGGCCGCGCCTTCTACGTCATGGAGTTCATGCAGGGCCGCGTGCTGTGGGACCAGACCCTGCCCGGCATGTCCGTTGAAGAGCGCGGCGCCATCTATCGCGAGATGAGCCGCGTCATCGCCGCCCTGCACCGCGTGGACATCCATGCCGCTGGCTTGGACAGTTATGGCAAGCCCGGCAATTACTTCGAGCGCCAGATCGGCCGCTGGAGCAAGCAGTACCTGGCCTCGATCACCGAACCCATCGAGGCCATGGACCGCTTGATGGCCTGGCTACCCGCGCACATGCCAGCCTCCGCCTCGGATCCCTCGCAGGTTTCCGTCGTGCATGGCGACTACCGGATGGACAACCTCGTGTTCCATCCGACCGAGCCGCGCGTGATCGCGGTGCTCGATTGGGAGCTTTCGACGCTGGGCCACCCGCTCGCGGACTTCAGCTACCACTGCATGTCCTGGCACATCCGCAAATCCGGCGCGGCGCGCGGCCTGGCCGGTGCCGATCTGGCGGCACTGGGCATTCCGAGCGAAAGCGAACATCTGCGCCGCTATTGCGAACTCAGCGGCCGCAATGATCTTGCAGCCATCGAGGCCGACTGGAATTTCTATCTCGCCTACAACCTGTTCCGCATCGCCGCCATCCTGCAAGGCATTGCCAAGCGGGTGGAGGCAGGAACAGCCTCAAGCGAGCGGGCACGCGAGACGGCGGCCGGCGCGCGGCCCATGGCCGAGCTGGGCTGGGCTTTCGCCCAGAAGAGTCAGCGCAGCTGACGCGTTATTTCACCGGCCCCGGCTGCTCTTCGTCGGGCCGCGAGCTCTGCCAGGCCACCGAGGTGGTGGTCGGCCAGGGGCTGCCACCTTCGGCCACGCGCGCATTGACGCGTTGCGCCTCGCGGCAGGCCGATTCCAGCACCTTGACAAGGCCCTGGATCTTGTCGAGATCGGCCTCGGGCATGGCGGTGCGCAGATAGACGTTGCCGCGCAGGGTCATCACGACGATGGGCTGGCCCTCGGGCAGCAGGTCCTGGCTGGCCTGGGCCAGGTATTCGGAGAGCTCGCCTTCGAGCCAGGCACCCGTCAGATCCTTGTTGACGCCCAGAGCGCCGAAGCGCTCGCGCACGAGCTTGGACTGGAAGCCGCCGTACTTGGGGAACATCACCAGCCAGCGCATCTCCTCGGGCGTGTCGGTGTCCACACGTGTCTTGAGCGTGTCGGTGTAGGCCTCGAAGACGGTCTTTTCCAGCTGTTCCATCAGCTCGCGGCACAGCACCATCATCTGCAGGTCGCTGTGCAGCTTGAGCTCGCAGCGCATGCGCAACTCGTTGCCCGGAATGTAGGCGCGCTGCGAAGGGCCCCACTCGATGCGCAAGGGGCCGGGCAAGGCCTTGGGCTGTCCGACGGTGAAGCCGGAGCCGTCGCGAGCAAGCTTGAAAGCCGCCTTGCGCGAATCAGCCCAATCGTGGATTGCGCGCCAGCGCGCCGCGTTGGCGCGCGCAATGAACCAGTGCTTGACTTGCTTTAAAACCATGAGTCGGGAGAATGGTTCCTCGGAGTTGCGAGGAGCTGGAAATGATTGAAGTGTATTCATGGCCCACTGCCAACGGCCACAAGGTTCACATCATGTTGGAAGAATGTGGCCTGCCCTATCGGGTGATCCCCGTGGACATCGGCACCGGTGCGCAGTTTCAAGCCAGCTTCCTGGCCATCAGCCCCAACAACAAGATTCCGGCCATCGTCGACCCTGCCGGCCCCGAGGGCAGGCCGATCTCGCTGTTCGAATCCGGCGCCATCCTGCTCTATCTGGCCGGCAAGACCGGCCGCTTCCTGCCTGCGGACGTCACCGGCAAGTACCAGGCCCTGCAATGGCTGATGTTCCAGATGGGCAGCGTGGGGCCGATGCTGGGCCAGGCTCATCACTTCCGCCTTTACGCGCCCGAGAAGATTGCCTATGCCGTCGAGCGCTATACCAACGAGGCCCAGCGCATCTACGGCGTCATCGACAAGCGCCTGGCCGCCTCCACCTACATGGCCGGCCAGGACTACAGCATTGCCGACATCGCCATCTTCCCCTGGTTGCGCTCGTGGAAGAACCAGGGCGTGGAGATGAACGACTACCGGCACTTGCGCGGCTGGTTCGAGGAGATCGCCAGCCGCCCGGCCGTGCAGCGCGGCGTGGCGGTGCTGGCCGATGCGCGCAGGCCGCTGACCGACGACAAGGCCCGCGAGGCGCTGTTCGGCGAGCGGCAGCGCACGCAGAGTTGAATCACGGACGCACGGCGGGCGCGTCCATGGCCATGCCGGCAGCACGGCGCATCAGATAGAGCTCCAGGTCGGTCAACTCGTCCTGCGTCAACGGCGCGGCGCGCACGCCGGTCACGCAGTTGCGCAAGCGTCGCTCCAGCGAGCCCAGCGTCTGCCATTCGAGCCGATACAGCGGATAGCCGGTCGGATGGCCCTGCGGGATCACGCTGCCGCCCAGCGACTGGCCCGCGCGTTCGTCGTGGCACTGCGCGCAAGACAGATTGAGCTGGCCCATGCGGCGCTCGAACAGCTGGCGGCCTTGCTGGGCAAAGGCATCGAGGCGCCGGTCCCCCGATGGCGCAATGGCCAAGCCACGCGATTGCAGGCCGATGTAGGCGGTGACGGAAAGCAGGTCCTCTTCGGACAAGCGCACATGGGCCTGGATGCGCTGCGGCAGCGTGATCGGCCTGGCGGACGAAGCATCCCAGGCCGGATAGCGCGCAGCCAGTCCGCTCAGCATCTTCTTCTGCGCATGGCATGACGCGCAACGCGCCGCCCAGAGCTCGCGCCCGGCCTCCACCCACAGCATGGCCGGGCTGCTCGCATCGTCGCGTTGCATGGCCTGCAGGGCCGGGCTCATGGTGTCGAAGCCCGAGCGCCGCTCTTCGGCCTTGCACAGCGCCGCGCAACAGCACAGCCACAAGAGCAGCAGGCGCCTCATGCCACGACGAGCTGGCGCTCTTCCACCTGGCTGAAGCCCTGGTCGCCGCTCCACTCGAAACGCAGCGCGCCCGACGCTTCAGCCCGCAGCCAGAAGCTCACCAGCGGATTGGCGGCCACGGCCGGGTGGAACTCGGCCTCGAACACCGTGCGGCCCAGATAGTCCACCTTGAGCTTGTGCAGGATGTTGCGCGGCAGCGGCTTGCCCTCATCGCTGACGCGGTAGCCCGTCTCCATCGGGTGGGCGATCATGCAGCGCAGCTCGACCACCTCGCCGGCATGGGCGGTATCGGGCAGGTGGATGAGCACGCGCGCCATGTGCTATTCCACGCAGGCGGCCAGCGTCACCACCACGTCCACCGACTGCATCCAGCAGCTGCCGTCGCTCATGCGCGCCACGGCCATGAGCTGCTGGCTGGTGGCCAGGCGGATGCGCGTGCCGATCTCGGCGCGGCCGTTGGCCGGGGTGAGCTTGAAGCGCGCCACGTCGCGCTGCGGGTTGAGTTCGTTGAAGATCGCGATCTCGCTCACATGGTCAGCCTCGCTCATTGCGCTCTCGACCTTGACGGCCACCGGCACGGCGTTGCCGTTCTCCACCAGCGGCGCGATCTCGATGTGCACGCGGCCCGGCTTGGGCAGCGTACCGCCCGCAAAGGCCATCACGACAGCGTCCAGTTCGGCACGGCTGGCCTGCGCCTGCGTGGCGAGCAGGCTCAGCAGAAGAAAGCCACGTCGCTTCATTTGAGCGTCTGCAGATAAGCCACGACGTCGTCGATCTGCTGGGGCTCCAGCAGCGGCTTGCCGCGCCAGGCCTCGCCCACGTTCACGAGGCCTTCGACCCGGCCATAGGCAGGCATCAAGCTGTCGGGCCGGCCCATCGCGATGCGCTGACGTAACTCGTTACTTGTCCAGCGTGCACCCGCGCCGGCAAGGCTGGTGGCCAGATTCCCTTGCAGGCGCTGATCGTCGATGGGCGCGCTGTGGCACAGCAGGCATTGGCCTTGCTGGCGGCTGGCGACGATCGCACGCCCTCGCGCGGCATCGCCCTCGGCCCACGCCGCTGCGCTGAACATCAGCGTTAGCAACAGGAGCCACCGCATACGCCACCTCGCCTCAGGCCCGGCCCTTGAGCTTGGTCTTGGCCAGCGGCAGCTCGCGCACGCGCTGCCCCGTCGCCGCGAAAATGGCGTTGAGCACCGCCGGCGCCGCCACCGAAATCGTCGGCTCGCCCACGCCGCCCCAGAAGCCGCCCGAGGGCATCACGATGGCCTCCACCGCCGGCATCTGCTCCATGTGCATGACCGGGTAGTCGTTGAAGTTGCTCTGCTCGATGCGGCCGTTCTTGAGCGTGCATTCGCCGTACAGCGCGGCCGAGAGGCCATAGACGAAGCTGCCCTCGACCTGCGCCTGGATCTGCTGCGGGTTGACCGCATGGCCGGGATCGGTGGCCGCCACGATGCGGTGGATCTTCAGGTCGCCCTTGGCACTCACCGACACCTCGGCACACGCCGCTACATAGCTGCCAAAGCCCATGATGCAGGCCAGCCCGCGGTAGCGGCCCTTGGGCGCCGGCTTGCCCCAGCCCGAGCGCTCGGCCACGGCATTCAGCACGGCAAGCTGCTTGGGCGCGCCGGCCAGCAGCTCGCGACGGAACTCCAGCGGATCGCGCTTGGCGGCATGGGCCAGTTCGTCGATGAAGCATTCCTGGTAGATCGCGTTCTGGTTCAGGTTCACGCCACGCCAGAAGCCCGGTGGCACGGGCGGGTTGCGCATGGCGTGGTCGATCAGCAGGTTCTCCACGCCGTAGCCGAAAGTGCCCTCGGCTCCGCTCGGGTTGAGCCCCTGGAACACGGCCGCATCAAGCCCGTTCTTGATCGCCTGCGGGAAGATGTCCGCAATGATGGACTGGCCCGAGATGCGCATGTGCAGGCCCGTGAGCCGACCCTTGGCATCGAAGCCGCCCTTGAGCTTGCACTGCGTGATCGGGTGGTAGCGGCCATGCCGCATGTCTTCTTCGCGGGTCCACAAGAGCTTGACCGGCACGCCCGGCATGGCCTTGGCGATCTTCACCACCTGGTGCACCCAGTCGTGCACCGCGCCGCGCCGGCCGAAGCCGCCGCCCAGGTGCAGCTTGTAGACCTCGCACTGCTCGGCCGGCAGCCCAGAGGCTTCGGCAGCCGCAGCCAGCGCGCCCTCCCCGTTCTGCGTCGGCGTCCAGACCTCGCAGCGCGTGGGCGTCCACACGCAGGTCGCGTTCATCACCTCCATGCAGGCGTGGTTCTGGTAGGGGTAGGAGTAGACCGCCTCGACGGTGCGCGCGGCGTTGGCGATCGCGGCCTTCACATCGCCGTTCTGG
>FSVW01001088.1_pt1 | contig 30346 bp, 19 predicted proteins | sample 1637551 | NCBI WGS metagenome assembly FSVW01 (sample SAMEA3914814, study PRJEB12502) | metagenome | biome: forest; material: soil | place: USA | collected 2011-09-16 | depth 0.1 m | reverse complement strand
TGATCGGCGCCTGGGTGATGGCGCTCAGCGACCGCGCCGAGGAAGCGCGGCCGATTGCGCAGGCCGTGCTGGACGCGCCTTCCACGCCCGCGCCGCTGGCCTTCATGGCGGCCCTGGTCGTGTGCTGCGCCGATGCCTGCCTGGACCGCATCGGCCTGATTCCTGCCGTCATGGCACCCTGGCCCGAGCTGCCGGCCGAGGTGCTGGACCCGACGCATCGGCAGGCCTTCTTCAACACGCGCGCCGTCGTCGCCATCGCCCGCGGCGACCTGGCACCGGTGCTGGCGATGGACACCGGCGCCAACGCCACCGGCAACCGCACGCTGGCCCTGGTGTTCGCGATCTCGCGCTTGTTCGTCTCGCTGGCCTGGCTGCGCAGCGGCGATCCGCAGAGCGCCGAGACGCTGCTGGAGCCCATGCTTGCCCACGCGGACCGCACGCAGGGCCGGCGCAGCACCGTGGCTTGCCTGCACGCGGTCGGCCTGGCTGCCGCGCTGCTGGAGCGCAACGAGCTCGCGCGTGCCGAGGCCGTGCTGGCCCATCGCGTGGACGTGATCGAGCGCTTCGTGCTGCCCGACGCCATCGTGCTGGCCTACGAGACCCTGGCCCGCCTGGCCAGCGCACAGGGCGACGAGCGGCGCGCTCTGTCGGTCCTCGACAGCATGGAGGCCTTCGGCCGCGCGCGCGCCATGCCGCGCTTCCTGCTGATGAGCTTGGCCATGCGCATCGACCTGCATGCGCGCAAGGGCCAGCCGGAATCGGCCTCGGCGCTGCTGCCGGCGCTCGATGCGCTGGAAGCGAACTTCGATCCGCCGGAATTTCAACCGCTGCTGCGCGAATTCCGCCTCCGCCGCGCGATGGCGCATGCGATGGTGGCGCTGGCGAACTTCAATGCCGAAGCCGCCGAAGTGGAACTTGCCGTGGCGGCCGAACTGGCGCAGGCCGCCAACTTCCGGCGCGAGGCGCTGACGGTGCAGATCCTGCGCGCCGTGGCGGCCGATCTGCGTGGCTCGGAGCGGGCGCTGCCGCTGCTCGCCGAGGCGCTGAGCCTGGCCACGATGCGCGGTTGCCTGCGCATCGTGGCGGAGACGCATCCGCGTGCGCGTTCGATGGCCGAAAAACTTTCATCGTCGCAAGACGCCACGCCTGCATCCACGACGCCTGTTGCGCGGCCCGCGTCGCAGCCTCCTTTGGCCATCCACAACCCGGGCGGCCTGCTCACACCGAAGGAGGCCGACGTGCTGCGCCTGCTCGCTGCCGGCCATGCCAACAAGCTGATCGCCAAGACGCTGGACGTCAGCGATCAGACCGTGAAGTGGCACCTCAAAAATCTCTTCGCCAAGCTCGGCGCCGGCACGCGCAAGCATGCCGTCGATCGTGCGCGAATGATGGGACTCGTCTCCGACGAGTCCTGAGCCTTCTTACTGCGCCGGCTTGTACGGATCGGGCGTGCCGGGCCGCACGGGCGGCTCCTGCTTCAGCGACTTCAGGTGCTCGGTCAGCACCTGGAACGCAGGGAAGCGCACCCAGAGGTTTTCAAGCAGGCGCGGGTCGGCGGCGTGCTCTTCCTTCGGGTCGGTCAGCAGGTTGTAGAACAGCGGCACGCCGTAGCTGCGCACGGGTTCGCCGTAGCCGGTGCCGACCTCCTTGCTCATGACCTTCCAGTTGCGCCACTTGACGCCGTAGATGTCGTTGCCGACGTAGACGACAAAGCCTTCGCGTGCGGATTTCTGCGCCTTGCCGAGCAGGAAGTCGCCCTGGTCCACGCCGTCGACGATGCGGTCCTTCGGCAGCTCGGCGCCGGCCAGGCGGGCCAGGGTCGGGAACACATCCATCTCGTGCACGATCTCGTTGCTGACCGCAGCGGCCGGCACCTTGCCCGGCCAGCGCACGATGAAGGGCACGCGCAGCGAGCCCTCGAGCCCGGTGAAATAGCTGCCGCGCCACGGGCCGCTCGAGCCGACGTAGGGCAGGAACATCTCCGGCCCATTGTCCGAGGTGAAGATGAAGATCGTGTTGTCGCGCTGGCCGAGCTGGTCCACGGCGTCGAGCAGGCGGCCGATGTAGGCATCGGTCTGCGCCAGCACGTCGGCGAAATCGCCATTGCCGGTCCGGCCCTTGAACTCGGGGCTGGGCCGTGTCGGGTAGTGCGGCTGGGTCAGCGGCAGGTAGAGGAAAAAGGGCTTGCCGGCCTTGCTCTGGCGCTGCATGAAGTCGATGCCGCGGCGCGTCAGTTCACCGTCGATCAGCGTGCGCTGCTCGAGGTCGTAGACCTTGATCGCCTTCGGCTCCGCGCCCTTCTTCGCTTCCATCAGGTACTCGGGCCGCGCGTAGGGATGGACTGTCTTGCCGTCGACCAGCGGGTTGTCGGCCCAGGCGCTTTCATCGGAGGAATTCGGGATGCCGTACCACTCGTCGAAGCCCTGGTCGGTCGGGAAGCGGCCGGCCGTGTGGCCGAGGTGCCACTTGCCGAAGGCGGCCGTGGCGTAGCCCTTGGCCGACAGGCTTTTGGCGATGGTGACTTCCCATTGCGTGAGGCCGTACAGCGGCGTGTCCAGCGGCACCGAGCCATTGCCGGTGCGCACGGCATAACGGCCCGTCAGCAGCGCGGCGCGGCTCGGCGTGCACTGCGCCTCGACGTTGAAATTGGTCAGGCGCATGCCCTGCTGCGCCAGCGCGTCGATGCGCGGCGTGGCCGCTCCGCGGGTGATGCCGCCGCCGTAGACGCCGGGCTCGCCATAGCCCATGTTGTCCATCAGCACGAGGACGATGTTGGGCGGGCTGTTCGCGTCCTTCGCTGCGTGCGCCGTTCCCATCAGGGCAAGCAGCACAAGGGCCAGCGGCTTGATGAACAGCCTTCTCACGGCTTTTCCTGCACGACGATGGCGTGGCCCTGCTTGAAGCGCCGCACGAGCACGCCCGGCGTCGTCAGGCCGCCGCCCTCGCCCATCAGATAGCCCAGCGGATTGCCCGCGTAGACCAGGAAGCTCGCCTCGTAGCCCTCGCGCAGCAGACCGATCTTGCGCTTGGGGAAGATGTACTGCGGCGTGGCTTCCGTCAGCATCTGCAGCACCTCGGCCGGGCTGTAGACGCCAAGGCTGGCCACATAGCTCGCTTCGTCCAGCAGCGGCCGGCCCTTGTTCGGGCCGTCGAGCAGCGGCACGTCGTCCGTGCCGATCAGCACGGGCACGTTGTACTTGCGCAGCATGCGCAGGTTCGGGATGACGACTTCCTTCTCCACCTGCGCCACGTCTTCGGGGTTCGACGCGCGCAGGCCGCCCAGGCGCCAGAGGGTGGTGGTGACCGGGATGCGGTGCTCGCCGGCATAGCGGGCGTCGTCCTCGGCGATCACGTAGCGGTAGTTCTGGCTGGTGGCAAACTTGCGCGCCGGCTGGCCGGTCTTGGGATCGGTCACGAAGCTGAACTCGCCGACCGGCATGTGGGCGATCGCGTCCACGCCGGCCATCAGCGCGTTGTGGAAATCAGGCGCGTTCTGGATGTGCACGGTGGTGCGCAGGCCGGCCGCGTGGGCCTTCTTCACGATGGCGGCGGCCAGCTTCGGATTGATGCCGCGCATGCCGTAGAAGGCCGGGTTGTCGGCGCGCTTGTCGTACTCCTCGCTGGAGACGAAATCGATCTTGACGATGGCGGGCTTGCTGGCCATGAAGAGCGGCCAGTCGCGCGCGATGTCGGCCTCGCTCTGGACCAGGAAGTAGGCCGCGTTCTCCAGGTGGTCGGCATGCATGCCGATGCCGCCGCGCTTGGCCAGCGTGGTGTAGAGCACCGGCGCATGGCCACCTGCAGCCGTCCAGCGTTGCTGCGCGCTGATGAAGTCGACGGTGTCCGGCCGATTGATCAGCGGATCGAGGCGCGGAGAGAACTCGGGAATGCCGCCGAGGTCGAGCGCATAGAACTGGCCGACGCGCAGCGACGCGGCCACCACATCCGCGAAGTAGGCCGGCGTGCCCGGGCCGGCAAGCCAGTGCAGGTGGGCATCGCCCAGCGGCGGCACGACGAACTGGCCGGCGAGGTCGATGGTCTCGTCGATCTTGGCCGGTTCCTTGTCGCGGAAGACGCCGCCCTCCGTGTACATCGTGGTGGCCACGAAGGCCGTGCCGTTGAACCACTGGCCGTTGATCAGCTTGAGGCTTGGCGGGCGAGCGATGGCAGCGGGCTTGTCTGCAGCCTGCGCCGGCAAGCCGCCCAGCGTGGCGGACAGCAGCGCGACCGTGCCGATCGCTCCAAGAATCCTGCGGCGGAAATGGTTCATGGCGGGCTCCGGAAAATTGAAAGACTAGCGCTTGGAGGAAGCCAGCCGCTCGGCAAACGCGCGATCGGCAATCCGCACGGTCACGATCACGCAGACCAGGCAGACGCTCCAGAGCACGCCCTTGGTGATGACGGCGCCAATGTCCTCGTGCGGATGATCGGGCCGGTAGGTCACGCCGCGCAGCCAGGCTTCCAGATGGGCGAAGAAGGGCACCATCAGGCCCCCCAGCGAATAGGACCAGGCGACGATCATCATCTTGGGCGCCAGCTGGTGCCGCTTGTGCCACAGCAGCGCGGCCGCGATCAGGATGGCGCCGCCGAGGTAGTCCTCGAACATCGTCGTGGCATTGACCGCGAATTCGCCGAGGCCGCGCTTGAGCGTCTCGCCGATGATGAAGGTCAGGCCGACGATGTACGACAGGTGGTAGATCACGTTCATTTGTTGAAGCTCCTATGGGTCGAATGCATCCTAGTGAGATACCGCGGAACCACCCCCCCCAGCGAGAGTGGGGCTCTCAACCGGCCCGGCAAGGCGTCTTGTCCTTCTGCTCCCGGCGCCCCTGGCGGCACATTTCCAGCCAGTAGGTCGCAATGAATCCGGGGTATTGCGCGGCAAACGCCTTGCTGCCGACGGAATAGACCGAGAGCATCATCACCGGCGGCGAAAGCGCACGCACCCTTCTGGCCTTCACCTCGGCCTGGTTGTTCACCAGGAGGTCCGGCAGCAAGGCGGCGGAGCTGCGTCCGGAGAGCAGTTTCTCGAAGGAGTTCTGCGCATGCAGCCCCAGCTCCACCTTCCAGCCACGAGCCTTGGCCAGGTCGCGCAGCGCGGGCACGGGGGCGATGCCCACGGTGAGGTTGCCGGGGCCACTCAGCGTGCGGCCGTCCCACTGCACCGTGCTGGCCGCCGGCACATAGAAGGAATAGGCGCCCGAGTAGAAGCCGAGCTGCGGATCGATCTCGCTGCCGCGCATGGGCAGCGCGCCGATCTGCAACATCTCCGGCCCGGGGATGGAGATGGCCCAGATGTCCAGCTCGCCATGCGCCAGCAGGTCGCGCCCCCGGTTGATCGGGTAGCGTCCGACGATGAGTTGCGGCTTGCAGCCGGTGCTGGCCACAGCGGCCCGCGTCCAGTCGAGCGCCAGGCCCTTGAGCTCGGCGCTCGGCCGGTCGTCGCCGACGATCAAGGGCGGCAGCGCCCAGTTGATGAAGCCCACGCGCAGCTGCGTGGGGCAGGCCTCGTCCTTGTTGGCCGCCATGGCGCCGTGGCTGGCCAGCAGCAGCAGCAACAACATCAGCAGACGGCTGACTCGCAGGGGCGGGCAATGCAACTTCAAGATGAGCACTTCCGACGCGTTGACGAGCGTTCGGGTCCGGGGAGGTGACTCCGGCCCGCTCGCGGTGGCCAGAGGCCCTGCACCCGGACTGCGGTGCATGGTGCATGCAAACAAACCCCGCAGGCATTCGGGGCATCCCAACTGTAGGGCAAGCGGCCGGCCATGCCGCCGCGGCTCAGCCCGCCGCCAGGTGGTCCTGGAACTGCTCGCGCAGCTTGTTCTTCTGCATCTTGCCGGTGGCGCCCAGCGGGATCGCCTCAACGAAGACCACGTCGTCCGGTGTCCACCACTTGGCGATCTTGCCCTCGTAGAAGGCGAGCAGCTCGTCGCGCGTCAGCTCAAGCCCGGGCTTCTTCACCACCACCAGCAGCGGGCGCTCGTCCCACTTGGCGTGGCGCGCCGCGATGCAGGCGGCCATGGCCACGCCGGGGTGTGCCATGGCGATGTTCTCGAGGTCGATGGAGCCGATCCATTCGCCGCCGCTCTTGATCACGTCCTTGGCGCGGTCGGTGATGTGCATGTAGCCGTCGGCGTCGATGGTGGACACATCGCCGGTGGGGAACCAGCCGTCCACCAGCGGGTCACCGCCTTCGCTGCCGAAATACTGCGCCGCGATCCACGGTCCGCGCACCAGCAGCTCGCCGCTGGTCTGGCCGTCCCAGGGCAGCTCCTGGCCGTCCTCGCCGAGGATCTTCATGTCCACGCCGAAGACCGCGCGGCCCTGCTTGGCCTGCACGGCGGCGCGCTGCTCGGGCGTCTGCTGCGCATGCTTGTTCGTCAGCGTGCAGACCGTGCCCAGCGGGCTCATCTCGGTCATGCCCCAGGCGTGCGTCACCTGCACACCATGCTGCTCCTGGAAGCTGCGGATCATGGTCGGCGGGCAGGCCGAGCCGCCGATGATGGTGCGGCGCATGGTGCTGAACTTCAGGCCCTGCGATTCGACGTGGGCCAGCAGGCCCTGCCAGACGGTGGGCACGCCGGCTGAGAGCGTCACGCCCTCGCTCTCGAACAGCTCGTACAGGCTTTTGCCGTCCAGGCCGGGGCCTGGGAATACCAGCTTGGCACCGACCATGCAGGCGATGTAGGGCAGGCTCCACGCGTTGACGTGGAACATCGGCACCACCGGCAGGATCACGTCGCGCGCCGAGCAGTTCAGCGCATCGGGCAGCGCGCCGGCGTAGCTGTGCAGCAGGGTCGAGCGGTGGCTGTAGAGCACGCCCTTGGGGTTGCCCGTCGTGCCCGAGGTGTAGCAGAGGCTCGACGCGCTGTTCTCGTCCAGCTCGGGCCAGTCATAACGGTCATCCTGAGCGTCAACGAGATCCTCGTAGCAGAGCAGGTTCGCGATCTTGCTGCTGGCCGGCATGTGCGCGCGGCCCGTCATGGCCACGAAGGCCTTGACCGTGGGCAGCCGGTCGGCCACGGCCTCGACCAGAGGCAGGTAGCTCAGGTCGAAGCACAGCACCTGGTCTTCGGCGTGGTTGACGATGTAGGCCAGTTGATCGGGATGCAGGCGCGGGTTCAGCGTGTGCAGCACGGCGCCAATGCCCGAGACCGCGTAGTACAGCTCCATGTGGCGGTAGCCGTTCCACGCCAGCGTGGCCACGCGCTGGCCGGGCTGCACGCCCAGGGCGAGTTGCGCCTTGGCCATGCGGCGAGCACGCGCCGCCAGCTCTCGGTAGCTCGTGCGGTGGATGTCGCCCTCGACGCGGCGGGAGACGATCTCCTGCGCGCCGTTGTGGCGCTCCGCGTGCACCAGCAGGGAGGAGATCAGCAGCGAGCGCTGCATCATGAGTCCGTTCATTTCTTCGTCTCGATATGTTTATCGTTCAGCAGGAAGTGCGACAGCGCCGGGATCAGCACCAGCGCGCCGACCATGTTCCAGACGAACATGAAGGTCAGGAGGATGCCCATGTCGGCCTGGAACTTGATGGGAGAAAAAGCCCAGGTGATGACGCCCGCGGCGAGCGTGACGCCGACGAGCGCGACGACGCGGCCGGTGAAGAGCACGGCCCGGCCGTAGGCCTTCGCCAGCGGCATGCCGCTGCGCTGACCCGTCAGTTGCACGGACAGCAAATAGAGCGCGTAGTCCACGCCGATGCCCACCCCCAGCGCGATCACCGGCAGCGTGGCCACCTTCACGCCCATGCCCAGGCCCACCATCAGCGCCTCGCACAGGATGGACGTCAGCACCAGCGGCAGCACGGCCACCAGCACTGCGCGCCAGCTTCTGAAGGTCACAAAGCACAGCGCGATCACCGCGGCGTAGACGTACAGCAGCATCTCGCTGTTGGCTTTTCTGACGACGATGTTCGTCGCCGCCTCGATGCCCGCCGAACCAGCCGCCGGCAGCAGCTGCAACTTGGCCGGGTCGGTCGGCTTGTTCTTGATGTGCTTCTCGACCACGCCGAGCACTTCGTCCAGCGTCTTCGCCTTGTGGTCGGTGAGGAAAGCCATCAGCGGCATCACCGAGCACTCGGTGTTGAACATGTCGGGGTTGTTCACGCTGGCCTGCTGCGCGCCGTAGTTCAGCACCTCCTGGTTGCGGCTGATCGACAGCCACTTGGGGTTGCCCTCGAAGCTGCCGGCCGTGATCTGGCGCACCACGTCAGCCAGGGACTGGGTCGTGCGCACCTGCGGCAGCTGCTGCAGCTCCCAGGCCAGGGCGTCCATCTCCATCAGGGTCTCGTACTTGAGGCAGCCTTCCTTGGGTGTCTTGACGATGACCGCGAACATGTCGCTGGAGAGCGCGTAGTTCTGCGTGATGAAGGCGTTGTCGCGGTTGTAGCGCGACTCGGGGCGCAGCTCGGGCGCGCCGGGGTCGAGGTCGCCGACCTGCAGGCGGGTGGAGATGGCGAAGCCCCCGAGGCCCAGCGCCACCGAGACGACGATCGCGCCAGCTGCCCAGCGCCGGTCGCTCGCAAAGCGCTCCAGCCCGCGCCAGAGCGCGCCGGGCCTTTGCTGCTCCTGCGCCAGCGCGCGCGCAGCGGCCTTCTCTCCAACCCCGACATAGCTCAGCAGCACCGGCAGCAGCATCAGGTTGGTGACGATCAGCACTGCCACGCCGATGCTGGCCGTCATCGCCAGCTCGCGGATCACGGGGATGGGCACCAGCACCAGCACGGCGAAGCCGACCGCGTCGGCCAGCAAGGCGGTGAGGCCCGCGAGGAACAGGCGGCGGAAGGTGTAGCGCGCGGCCACGAGCCGGTGCGTGCCGCGCCCGATGTCCTGCATGATGCCGTTCATCTTCTGGGCGCCGTGGCTCACGCCGATGGCAAACACAAGGAACGGCACGAGCATCGAATACGGGTCCAGCTCCAGTCCCACGAGCGTGACCAGGCCGACCTGCCAGACCACCGCGATCAGCGAGCAGGCCAGCACCAGGGCCGTGCTCTTGACGCAGCGCGTGTAGCCGTACAGCAGCACGCCGGCGATCACCGTCGCCACCGCGAAGAACAGCGCCACCTGCAGCAACCCGTCGAGCAGGTCGCCGACGATCTTGGCGAAGCCGATCACGTGGATCTTGACGGTACCTTCGGCTTCGTACTTGGCCCGCAGCGCTTCGATGTCGCGCGACAGGGCCCAGTAGTCCAGGCGCTTGCCGTCAGCGGTCTTCTCCAGCAGCGGCAGCACGATGGCCGAGGAGTGGAAATCGTTCGCCACCAGCGAGCCGACGAGGCCGGCGCGCGCCACGTTCTGGCGCAGCTTGTCCAGGCTGGCCTGGCTGCCGTCGAAGTTGTCGGGCATGACCGCCCCGCCCTGGAAGCCTTCCTCGGTCACCTCGGTCCAGCGCACCGAGGGCATCCAGATCGACTTGACCCAGGCGCGGTCCACGCCGGGGGTCAGGAAGAGTTCGTCGTTCAGGCGCTTGAGTGCATCGAGGTACTTCGCATCGAACATCTCGCCCGAAATGTCGCCAGAACGGTTCTCGACCACGATGCGCAGCGAGTTGCCCATGCCGCGCAGCTCGGAGCGGTACTTCAGATAGTTCTGCACATAGGGATGACCGACGGGGATCATCTTCTCGAAGCTGGCGTTCAGCGGCACGCGCAGCGCGAAGAACGCCAGAACCGCAGTCAGCAGCGCGCAGGCCAGCATCAGCAGGGCGCGGTGGTTGAAGACCGCGCGTTCGAGCAGCTTGCCGGAGCTGGCGGGGAAATCCGCAAGATCGCGGACAACCGGCATCGCGTCGAGATCGGATGAAGTGCCAATGGCCATATGAATAACCCGTTATGTCTATGACGTCACGCGGAAGCCATGCACGGCCTCCGTCAGCGCCTGGGCCTGGCTCTGCAGGCTGGCCGCTGCGGCGGCGCTCTGCTCGACGAGGGCCGCGTTCTGCTGCGTCATGCCGTCGAGTTCGCGCACGGCGGCGTTGACCTCGGCCAGGCCCGCGCTCTGCTCGGCCGCGGCGGCGGTGATGGCGCCGATCATGTCGGCCACGCGGTGCACGCTGTCGACGATCTCGCCCATGGTGCGGCCGGCATCACCGACCAGCTTGGCGCCCTGCCCGGCCTGGCTGACGCTGGTGTCGATCAGGCCCTTGATCTCCTTGGCCGCGGCGGCGGAGCGCTGGGCCAGGGCGCGCACCTCGCCGGCCACGACCGCAAAGCCGCGGCCTTGTTCGCCCGCTCTTGCGGCTTCGACCGCGGCATTGAGCGCCAGGATGTTCGTCTGGAACGCGATGCCGTCGATGACGCCGATGATGTCGCCAATCCGCTTGGAGCCGGTGTTGATCTCGCCCATGGTGTGGACCACGGCGCCGACCACCTTGCCACCGGCGGCGGCCGTGTCGCTGGCGCTGTCGGCCAGGCTCTTGGCACTTTGCGAAGAAGCGGCTGTTTGTTGCACGGCGGCGGTGAGCTGCTGCAAGGATGAAGCCGTCTGTTCAAGCCGACCCGCGGTCATCTCCGTACGCTGCGACAGGTCGAGGTTGCCCTGCGCGATCTCGCGGCTGGCTTCGCCCATGCCGTCGGCACAGGTGTTGATGAGGCTGACCATCGCATGCAGGCGCTGCTGCATCTGGGCGAGAGCCGCGAGCAGCTCGCCCATCTCGTCGGTACCGGTGGCGACGAGCGTCTGGCTCAGGTCGCCGGTGGCGATGCGCTGCGCATGGTCCACGGCCACGCGCAGCGGCCGGGTCACGCTCTTCAGGATCAGCCAGGCCGCCACGGCGCCCACCGCGCAGGCCAGCACGGCGAACAGGCCCAAGCCGATCAGCGCGCGTCGGTAGCTGGCCTTGGCGGCGTCGTAACTCGCATCGCCTGCAGCGCGCTGGATCTCCACCAGCGCCTCGATCTCGTGCCGCCAGTCGCCCAGCACCTGGCGCGGGTCCATGGAGCGGAAGGCCGCGCCGAGGTCGCCGCCCGAGGCGCCCACGCGGGCGATGTTGCGGGCGAAGCTCTGCGCCGCGGCGCCCGCGTCGTCGATCTTCTTGAGCTGGGCCGCCGTCGCCTCGTCGGGTTCGGGCAGCAGGGCCAGCAAGGCCTTGTCGGCTTCGGCATAACGCTTTGCCGCAGCGTCATGCAGGTCCTGCTGGGTCTTGATGTCCACCTCGTCGCTGGCCAGCATGAAGCCGAACAGGGCGATGGCCGCGTCGTTGCTGGCGTTCATCATGGCCTGCGTGTGCAAGAGGCGCTGCTGGCCCACTTCCACGATCTCGCGGGTGTGCGCCTGCATGGCCTGCATGCGCTCCAGCGCCAGGCCGGTGATGGCCAGCAAGAGCGCCAGCACGAGGCCGAAGCCCAGGGCCAATCGGGCAGACAAGCGCAGGGAAAGGCGCAGGCGCAATGAGGGCAGGCGCAGCTTCATAGTTCAGACGTCCTCAGGCCACGCGGGCCGGCCACAACAATGAGGCGCTCGCCGCCCAGCAGCACGGCAGCGGCCGGTGGCTGGCTGGCGCGGGGGCGCAAGGGATTGAAGCGCTGGCCGCCGTCGCGGCTCATCGACAGGCGCCCGCTCTGGTCGATCAGCAGCACGCGGTTTCCTGGCCCGATGTCGCCCGCGGTGATGCTGGCGGACAGGCCCGTCTCCAGCGTCTGCCAAGTCTTGCCCTGGTCGACGCTGAGGAAAGCATTGCCGCGCATGCCATAGGCCAGGATGCCTTGCGAGGTGGGCAGCAGGCCGAAGAAGCTGCCCTTGTAGGGCGAGTTCAGCGCCTCGAAGCGCTGGCCGTTCGGGGCCAGTCGCAAGAGCAGTCCGGCCTCGCCGGCGATGTAGAAAGCCTCGCCCTGCTTGCGGATCGAATAGAGGTTCAGCAGACGCGGGTTGTCCGTGCGGTCGAACCAGGACTGCCAGGTCTTGCCGCCGTCGCTCGTGTGCAGGATCAGGTTGTAGGCACCGACGATGAAACCTTCGTCCGCGCTGGTGAAGCACAGGTCGAGCAGCGGCTTGTCAGGGCCGGCCTCGACATTGCGCTTGGCCTCTGCCAGCAGTTCCGCGCTGCCGCCGGCGGCTTCCAGCTCGCGCAGCACCAGCCCGTTGATCGCACGTCCGTCGAGCAGCTTGCGCCAGCTCTTGCCGCCATCGCGGCTGCCGAGCACGACGCCGTCATGGCCGACCGCATAGCCGGCCTGCGCGTTGACGAACTGCACGGCGGTCAGGTCCGAGCTGACGGGCACCTCGGCCTGGCTCCACTTCATGCCGCCGTCGTCGGAGTAGAGGACGTGGCCGCGCTGGCCGGCCGCGACCAGGCGAGTGCCACCGGCACGCGCGAGGCCGTTGATCAACCCCCGCTCGGCCAGGTGGCTGGCCTGCGCAGGCAGCAGCAGCGGGTCGGCCACGGCAACGGTTTGCGTCATGGTGAGCAGCGCGGTGCTGGCCAAGGTGATGAAGAAGGCGTGTTTCATGAAAGAGAGTCCCGAAAAAATGGGGCGCAACCAAAAGCTTGCTTGCGTACGAGGACTGTTGTTGTTGCGCCCCAGGGGGAACCTCAGCGCACGCCGGCGCCTGCCAGCGCTTCGCTGGACCACTGGCTGACCGGCAGCGGGTCGATGAACTTCAGGCCCACGTTGTAGGCACCCAGCAGGCCCGTCACGTTGTAGCCACCGCCCACGAAGTCGTGGAAGGACTGGCCCGTGGCGGCCGGCGAGGGCTGCTCGTACGAGGGGTTGGAGTGCAGGAAGCCCGAGCGGAACAGCTGGCCGCGTGCGTCGTACTGGTCCGATGCCACGGCCATCCAGCTGTCCTCGTCGATGTAGAAGGTGCGCTTGGCGTAGATGTGGCGCTTGCCTTCCTTGAGCGTGGCTTCCACCACCCAGACGCGGTGCAGTTCCCAGCGCACGTAGTCGGGGTTCAGGTGGTTGGCCGTCGTCACCGCCATCGGCTCCTTGGCATACACCAGCTTGAAGCTGTTGTAGGGCACGATCATTTCCTGCTTGCCGATCAGCTTGAAGTCGTAGCGGTCCATCGCGCCGTTGTAGACCCAGGCTTCGTCGTAGGTGGACGAGCCGGCCGCGCCGGGGTTGGGCGTGTCGTAGGCGATGTCCGGTGCGAGCTTGACGCGGCGCTGGCCGGGCAGGTACTGCCAGGCCTTGCGGCCGTTCTTCAGCGGGTTGATGTAGTCCTGCAGCAGCAGCGCTTCACCGGCGCGGCGGGCCGGCGCGGTGTAGGCGATCTTGGTGCGGAAGTACACATCGTTCTCGCCCGAGACGCCGACTCTCTTGGGGTCGTAGTACGGATAGTCCACGTAGATCTGGCCGGTGGTGGCCAGCACGGCCTTGCCGGCCGAGTCCACGTTGACCGAGTCGTACTGCGTGTAATAGCTCTGGCCGTTGTAGCGCAGCAGGTGGTTCCACATCACCTCGTAGCCGGTCTTGGGGATCGGGAAGGGGATGCCGGCGTAGGTGCCTTCAACACCCAGGCCGCCGTCGGTGGTCTTCACCGACGTGGCGTTCTTGACGGTGTTGTCCACCACGTACTTCGGGAAGGCCATCGAGCGGTGCGTCGGGTACACGTCCACGCGCATCGTGGCCGGGTACTTCTTGAGCAGCTCGCGGGTACCCGCGGTCAGCTTGCCTTCGTACTTGGACACGTCCGCGGCCTTGATGGTGTACAGCGGCTTGTCGCCGGCAAAGGGATCGGGGCGGATGCCCGAGCCCCTGACGTAGCCGGCGGGCGGGGTGGTGAGGCCACCGGTGTAGTCGGGGATGGACTTGTCGGCATTGCCGGCACGCTCGGCGCCGGTGAGCGTCAGGGTGGTGCCGAGCTTCTTGGCTTCGTCGGCCGAAACCGCGGCGAGGGCGGACTGGGCCGTGAGGCTCAGCAGCGCGAGGCTGATCAGGGTCCTGTTCTTCATGATGGCTTGTCTCTTTTAGAAGGTGGTCTTGAAGGTGAACATCAGGTGGCCGCGGTCGGACAGCGAGGCGGACACGCTCTCGGACACGGCGAGTGCGCCGGCCGCATTGGTGCTGTAGCCGCCGTAGAAGCCGATGTAGCGCAACGCAAAGTTGTAGCGGGAGTTGACGTCCGCGGCAACGCCGAGCGAGAAGTTGCCGTTGTTCCTGGCGCCGCCCGAGGTCACGGCCGAGATGCCGCTGATGCCGCCGGACCAGTTCATCGGCATGGACAGGTCAACGCTGGGGAAGACCTGGAACCAGGTCGGCGTGAAGTTGATGCCCAGGCCCACGTAGTTCTTCGTCACCGCGTCCACATTGGCCGCACCGCCGGCCGCAAACGGCGTGAGGCCGCCGTTCATGCCGTGGATGTAGGCCTCGCTGCCCTTGAAGGAATTGGCGTTGCCGGTGACGTTGATCCAGCGGTTGAAGACCATCTCGGCGCCGTAGCTGGCGGTGTCGAACAGCGCCGTCTTGGGAATCACGCCCAGCGCATTGACGACGGCATGCATCGTGTTGCCGCGCGCACCGGGGATGTCGGTGGCGGCGAGCTGCGCCAGGCTCAGCTGGCCCGCAGCCGGGTTGGCCAGGGCCGTGGGCAGCACGTTCACGGCGATGCTGTTCAGTGGCATGTTGTGGCGCCAGCTCAACTCGCTGCCCACGCTCACACCGCCAATGCTCTTGGAAAGCGAGAGGCCCAGGATGTCGATGTCGCGGCCGTAGAAGGCGCGGTACTGGCCGACGAAGCCGCCGAGGATCTGCGGCACCGTGGCCGCGGCCGGGTTGATGTAGCAGGTGGTGGCGTTCAGCGGTGTGAAGCCTGCGGCTGAGCAAGCCGCGGCCGGCACGCCCGCGGCAGCCGGCAAGGCGGCCAGCTGCGGCTGGATGTCGGCCGTGCGGCGTGCGTAGAAGCCCAGCGTGCCTTCCAGCCACTCGGGGCTCCAGCGGGCCGAGAGGCCCCAGTCGCCGCTCTTCTTGGGCTTGCCTACCTCGCCTTGCAGCAGGCGCTGGTTGACGCCGGCCACCAGGCTCTGGCCGCCTTCCAGCAGCGCGTCATTGACGGTCAGATAGCTGCCCGCTTCGGGGTAGCGCGCCGATTCCCAGGCCAGGAAATACTGGGCCGACAGGGTCAGCGTCGAGCTCGGCTGGATCTGCGCCGTTACCGAATTGCGCGGACGGAACAGCTCCTTGGCTTCGACGCCCGGCGTGGCGTAGCCCTTCCAGAGGTCCAGGCTGTACTGGCCGTAGGAGATGCCGTGCAGCGCGGACGCGCCGTACAGGCCCTCGCCCCAGAACACCGTGTGGCGGCCGGCGCGGACGTTGGCCGGCATGTCGCCGAGTTCGCCGTTGAGGAACACGAAGGCGTCCAGCAGCTCGCCCGACGGGCCCTTGGCAAAACGCTTGGTGTGGCTCGACAGCGCGCCCGGCGTCGGCACGCCGTTGACCAGCGTGTTGGCCGTGGCCGCCGAGGTGTTGTCCAGGCTGTTGTAGGCCGCATCGCCCCAGGCCGCGCCGCTGACGCGAAAGCCGTACTTCTTGTCGACCACCAGGTCCATCTCGCTCAGCAGGTCCAGGCGATTGGCGACGAGCGAACTCTTGTTGAAGTTGCGGTCGCCATCATCGAGATTCGGATTGCCCAGGATCGCCTTGTCCTGCGACTGCGTGCGCATGCCGAGGTTGTAGCGGATGGTGTTGTCCCAGCGCAGCACGGCATCGGGGTTGCCGGTGTCGATCTCCGCGGCCCGGGCCGTCCCGGTCATCGAGAGCGCGGCGCACACTGCGGCTGAAACCGCCGTCAGCTTTGCGAGCGACTTGCCGCTTGCATAACGAGTTACTTGCATGGCAGATGATCTCCTCAAGGTGGTCTTCTTCGGTTTTTGAATGCGCGGTGGGCGTCAAGCCCCGGGGCCGTGCGGTTTTGCGGAACTCAATTGAATGCGGTCAGGTCTCTCGGGGTCACCAGGGCGGCCTCGCAATAGGCCAGGTAGCGGGCCATTGCCGTGCGCCAGTTCTCGGTCGCCACGACCTGGCCCTCGCCATCCAGGAAGACCTGGTCGCCGGCGACGATGTGCAGGGTCAGCACCTCGCCGGCGCTGGCGAGCGCCTTGGGCGTGTGGCTGGTCGCGGCGGTCTCGAAGACGATGCTGCCGGGGCCGGCGATCCAGTCCTGTTCCTTGCACTTCCAGCGGCCGGTGATCGTGTAGACGATCAGCGAGCCCGAATGCCGGTGCCTGGGCAGCTCCGCACCGGCCTGCATCTTCATCAGCAGGATCACTTCGCCGCGGATCGGGTCGAGCTTGAAATACTTGACGAACACCCCGTCGGCATGGGGTGTGAACGGCACCCAGGGAAGGGCTTCGTCATCGATCACGGTGGTGCTGATCTGCTCGAAAAGCATGGGTTGCTCCGGTGTCGGCGGCGGGCGGGGCGATGTAGCATCAAAGAAAGAGAACCTGCCGCATTTCAGAGGTGATGATGGGGAAGTCGAGCGGATCGCGCGCTGTCAATTGCCGCCATGTGACAGTCAATTTCCACACCATGCGTGACTACCCCGAGCCTCCCTTGCCCTCGTCCTTGTCCTTGCTGTCGCATCCCCAACACGGGCCGAGGTCGGCCGCATGAGCACCGCGGCTTCGGTACCGGCGCGCTACTTCGTGCTGCTGCGCGACGCGCTGGCCGCCCAAGGCGCCGACACGGCCGAGATGCTGCGCATGGCACGCATCGACGCCGAGCTCTTCGAGCATTCCGAAACCCGGCTGCTGCCCGCGCAGGTGAACGACCTCATCGTCGCCATGCGCCGCATGACCGGCCGTACCGACCTCGGCTTCGAACTCGGCCGGCTCATCAAGCTCAACTCGCATGACCTGCTGGGCTACGGCATGATCAGTTGCCGCAGCCTCGAGCATGTGCTGCAGCTGGCCAGCCGCTACTACCACCTGATGAACGGCTTGTTCACGATGAGCTACCGGCGCCGGGGCCAGGTCGGCGAGGTGGTGTTCAGCCCTGCCACGGTCCTGCCGCTGGAGACGCTGCGCTTCTTCCTCGAACTGCTGGCGGTGTCGCTGCAGAACCAGGTGCAATTGCTGCAAGGGGCCGCGCCGCTCGCCTACGACATCCGCCTGTCGATGCCGCCGCCACCGCATCACCAGCGCTATTTCTCCCTGGCGCCCACGCGTTTCGAGTTCGACGACAGGGCGGTGACGGGCGTCGTCGTGCTGCTCGACAGCGAAGCGCTGGACCGGCCCTTGCCCATGTCGGCGCCGCAGGTCGTGCGCCAGGTCGAGGAGCGCTGCGGCCCGCGCATCCGCCCGCCAGGCCCCGGCGAGCAATGGGGTGACTTCGTCGTGATGATGCTGCGCGACGCACAGGGCGAGCTGCTCACGCTCGAAGCCCTGGCCCGGCGCGTGAACGTGTCGCCGCGCACCATCGACCGCTGCCTGAAGCGCGAGAACCTGCAGTTCCGGGAGCTGACGCAGAAGGTGCGCATCGAGACCGCCTGCCGCATGCTGATCAGCGGCGACGCCACCGTCAGCGAAGTGGGCCAGCGGCTCGGCTTCAACGATTCGGCGAACTTCTCGCGCGCGTTCCGTCGCTTGACGGGGCTCACGCCGAGCGCCTATCGGGAAGAGGCGCTGGCGAGGCAGGCGACGACAGACGACGAAGCGGGTCCTTGATCCGACGCAGTAGCTCGTGCGCGACTGGGCGCTCTCGTGCAGGAAGAAAAAAATGGGCCGCACGACCATATCGGTCGTGCGGCCCACTTCAGCGGGCAGTTGTCAGCGCGCGTGACGGCGCCGACGGCCCAACCAGGCCAGCAGCGAACCACCGGCCAGGAACATCGCATAGCCCGAGGGTTCGGGCACCGCGCTGATGTGCACGGCCAGGTCGTTGCCGTCGCCGATGCGGCCCAGCGAGTCGGTGCCGTTGAAGGCGTAGTCCACCGACACCGAGTAGCCCGCGGGCATGCCGCTGATGCTGCTGAAGGCACCGCTGATGGCGCCCGCGCCGCCCTGGCTCAGCAGCAGGTAGGTGCCGCTGAAGTCAGCACTCGGCAGGCCGCTCAGGCCCAGCTGCAGCGAGGAGCTGCCGTCCAGGGCCACGCCCGAGCCGATGTTCAGCCAGTCGGCCGCGTTGCCGCCCAGGTCCAGCTCGGCCAGCATGCTGCCGGTCAGCGTCAGCTTGTCGGCCGACAGCGCGCCGATGCCACCGGCGCCGGCCGAGACCGTGCCGCCCGCGTTCACGAGGATCTCGCCGCTGATGCTGCCCGTGCCGCCGAGCAGGCCGCCCGTGTTCACGGCCACGCCGAGGCCGCCGAGCTTGCCGTTGACCAGCAGCGTGCCGCCGTTGACCTGCGTGGAGCCCACGCTGTTGGCGGCATTGGTCAGCACCAGCGTGCCCGCGCCCTGCTTCATCAGGTAGCTGTCCGTGCCGGACGTGACCGCACCCGTGACGGTGGCGGTGATGCCGGCGCCGGTCTGGATCTTGATGTCCGCGGCGCTGCCGACGATGTCATTGCCGATGGTGGAGGTGGCGAGCGGGATGAGGGTCGGCGCGATGTTGCCGTAGCCGTTCTTCACCGTCAGCGTGCCCGTGGGCAGGGAGCCGGCGGCGAAGCTCAGGCTCGTGTTGTTGCCGCCCATCAGCGTGATCGGCGCCTTGCCGCTGGTGGTGCCCGAGAAGGTCACCTGCGCGGTGAAGCCGCTTTCGCCGATGCGGAAGCCGCCTGCATTGCTGACGTTGCCGCTGAAGTTGGCGCGGCCGTTGGTGACGTAGAACATCGCCGGGCCGGAGATGTTGCCGGTGAAGTTGGTGGAGCCGGTGCTGGTGGCCGAAGCGCCGCCGCCCTGCAGGCGCAGCGGGCTGTTCAGCACGACGTTGCCGCTGACCGTCTGCGAGCCGCTGGCGTTGCTGATCGGGCTGATCGACGGCAGGGCCGAATACCAGAATTGCATGCCCGCTGCGTCCTGGCCGCCGTTGTCGACGATCAGGTCGCGGCCCATCACGAGGCCGGCGTTGGAGAGGATCAGCTGCGGCGTGTTGGCCAGCAGATTGGCATCGTTCTCGTGCACGCCGAGGATGATGGCGCCCTGCCCGGCCAGGGTCTGGTTGGTCGTGATGGTCAGGCCGCCGTTGCGGACTTCGATGGCACCGGCGAAGGTGTTGGTCGCCATCGTCGTGAAGCCGTTGTTGGTGATGTGGCCCGACAGGCCCGAAAGATTGCCGGCCAGCGTCAGCGTGGCGTTCGGGTTGATCAGCCCCTGCGTGCCGGTGATGGCGCTGTTGATCGTGTGCGTGCCGCCGAAGAACACGCCGGGCGCATCACCGAAGGCGACCGTGCCGCCGTTCATGGTGTTGGTGCCCGAGGTGTTCAGGATCATGCCGGAGCTGATGCCCAGCGTCTGGCCGTCGCTGATCGTCGTGACGAAGCTGCCGGTGCGCTTGAGCGCATTGATGGTGACCGAGCTGCCGATGGTGGCCGCGGCCGTCTGCGCGACGTTGGTGCCGGCGGCGAAGCTGCTGCTGTACGACGCGGCGGCCAGCGGTGTCAGTCCGGTCGTGGCGTTATAGGTCAGGAAGTCGCTGCTGCCGACCACGCGCGTCACGATGCCGGTGGAATCAGTCGCGGGCAGGCTACCGTTCACCATCACCTTGTGCGCGGCGCCGAGCTTGGTCGACGTGATCTGCATCGTGGCGCGCGGGTCCAGCGTCAGGTCGCCGTTAACAGTCAGCGTGATCGTGCCGGTGGTGCCAGCCTGCGTCATGCTCAGCACGTTGAAGCCGCCCATCGCCGCGAGGCTGCCGAAGCTCTCGCTCGAGGCCAGGTTCTTGGCGCCGTTGTAGCCGAAGTTGCCGTCGCGCAGCTCGACGCGCGCGGTATCGCCGATGCGGTTGCCATTGTTGCCAGCGGGGATGATCGGCGCGTCGACGCCGTCGGGCATCGAGAAATCGTTGTCGATGTAGAGCTGCGCGCCGGCAAAGGCCTGCACCTGGGTGGCGGCGAGGTAAGAACCGTTGGCGCCGGCCAGGTAGAGCTGGTTCGTGCCGTTCAGGCTCTGGTTGCCCGAGACGCGCACCAGCGTGGAGGCATTGGTGCCGGTCACCAGATTGAAGCCGCCGTTCAGGATGGTGGAGCCCGTGTAGGTGTTGTTGCCGAACAGCGAGAGGCCGTCGGGCTTGCCCGGCGCGCCGTTCTCCATCATGCCGGTGGTCTTCAGCAGATTGCCGCTGCCGGAGATGCTGCCGGTGATCTGCAGCGCGCGGTACAGGCTGAAAGTGCCGTTGGCCGAGCTGCGGATGATCTGCGTACCGCTGCCGATATCGAGGTTCGTGCCGATGGTGTTGGCGCCATCGTTGCCCACACTGGTGCCGCACACGGCAATCTCGCCGGTCACGCGCAGCGTGCCGGTGCCGGTGATGCCGGTGGTGGCGATGTTGGTGGCCGCGTTGAAGCTGCCGCTGTCGGCCTGGTTGATGAAGTTCAGCGCGCCGAGGGTGACGTTGTTGATGCCGATGTCGAGCACGCCGTTGCCGATGCCCACGCGGGTGTTGGTCGGCAGCACGCTGCTGTTCATCAGCTTGACGGTGCCGCCGAGCTCGACCTGGCTGTAGCCGGAGATGTAGAGGTCGTTGACGAAGTAGCGGTCGGTGCCGTTGGTGATGAAGGCCACGCCCTGGCCGTTGAAGCTCAGCGGACCAGCCAGTTCCAGCGTGCCGCCGCCGGCCTTGACCAGCGCCGTGCCGGCGTTGATGGCCGTGTTGATGCGGGCCGTGACGCCGGGGTCGGTGGTGATGCGGCCGGCGCCGGAGCTGTACCAGTTGGGATCAACGCTGCCGGTGCCGAGGTTCAGCGGCACAGGGCCGTTGACGGTGTAGCCGTTGGCCTTGAAGTACAGGTTGTCGGCGCGGATCGGATCGGTCAGAGAGATCGCACCGGCGCCGACGGCCGTGAAGATCGCGCCGCTGCCAGGCGTCCAGGCGCTGCCGCCCCAGTTCGGGTTGCTGGCGCCCCAGGCAAAGCTGCCGTCGGTGTTGCTCCAGGTGACGTTGGCGGCCTGGAGCTGGCTGGTGCCGGCCAGGGACAGGACCGCGAGGAGCGCGGCACGGGACAGCTTGGTTCGGGACAGCTTGTTGGGGCGGTTGCGCATGGAATCTCCGGGTGAGTAACTGGTTATCTGGACGGAACTTGGCTTGGCTTACTGGCGGGCCGGGACGAGGCCCTTGGCCGAGACGATGGCCGGCTCATCGAGCAGCGGCAGGCCGCCATTGGTCTCGACGCGCACGCCGGTGGTGGCTTGCGCCGTACCGCTGCTGTCCTTGAACTGCACGGCGCCGATGAAGCGGCCGCCCGCGGGCAGGCCCGACCAGGACAGGCCCACAGTGCCGCTGCCGCCGGCATAGACCTGGCCCGGCAGCAGGGCGTTGAAGTTGCCACCCTTGTCGTTCGGGCCGACGATCCAGGTGGACAGCTGGTGCACCATCGGCACCTTGCCGGCATAGGCCGCCACGCAGACGCGATAGCTGCCGGCCAGCGGGTTGAGCAGTTGCACCGATTCGTTCGATCCGTCATTGCCCGAGACATAGGGCTTGCCGCTCGGGTCGAGCACGAGGATGTCGTTGTCGTCGGTGGCGCCGCTGACGTCCTGCTGGCGCAGCGCGAAGCGCGCCGCCAGCGTGCCCGCGGGGATCTCCGTGTCATACACGGCGATGTAGTAGCCGCCGCCCTGCGAGCAGGTGGTGGCCATGCCGTTGAAGCTGTAGCGGAACGGCGAGAGCGTCGCGGCGGGCATCATCGTCGCGTCCTTCAGCCCGGCCTTGACCGCGCTCATGCGGCCCGAGAAGCCGGTCTTGAGCGTCAGCAGGCGCGAGCCCGAGGCCGTGTTGCCGTTGACCTGCTCGGGCGCCGTGATGGACTTGCCCATCTTGGCCGTCAGCGGACTGGCAACCACGTGCGTGCCGTCGCGCCAGACCAGCGAGCCGTACTTCCACACGCCGTCGGCGGCGTCGACATTGCTCAGCTGCACGCTGAAGCTCCTGGTCTCGCCGGGGGCCAACGTCAGCGTGTTCGGTGTCACTGCGACGTTGAAGTCAGGCAGCGTGGCCGTGGCTGTGTAGGTGGCCGTGCTCGCGCCCACATTGGTGACCTTGCGCGTGACCGTGACGTTGCCCGGCACCATGGCCACGGTGATCGAGGGCAGGTTCAGGTTGTAGGTCTCGTCCAGTGTGCCGTAGGTCGCGCAGTCGGATGCGGGCGTCACGGCGGCCGGGGCCACCTTGCACTGGTAGCGGATCCAGTCGACGCGGCCGGCGTCATAGACCAGTCCCGGGTCGGTGGCCTTGTTCGGGTCCACATGGCCCGCGCCCTGCGACCAGGGCAGCTTGCCGTTCTGCAGGCCGGCGAGGCCGTCGTCCAGCGTCGGGTAGGTGGTCGTCGCCAGCGCGGAGCGGATGGCCGCGGGCGACCAGTTGCGGTGGGCCTGCATCAGCAGCGCGGCCAGGCCCGAGACGTGCGGCGTGGCCATCGAGGTGCCTTGCATCGAGGTCCAGTCGGCCTGCGGCACCAGCGTGCCCGCGATGATGGCGTCATGCTGCGCCTGCGTCAGGCCGGGCGCGACGCCGGCAATGATGTCCACGCCGGGCGCGGTCATGTCGGGCTTGAGGACGTTGGGGTCGGCCAGGTTCGGGCCACGCGAGGAGAAGCCGGCCATGAAGGGCGCGGGCTGCGTGCCGGCATAGAAGGCGCCGAGCGAGGCCGTGCCCGCGGCGTTCGCGGCATAGGCCTTGATCGCATTGCCGTCGGCCTGCGAGACATGGACCGTGGGCACCGAATGCGCTTCGGCCACCAGCGTGCCCGTGCCATCGTCCGCCAGGACCATGCCCACGCCGCCGGCCGCGGCCACGGCCAGGCTTTTCTCGATGCGCGGGTTGGTGCCGCGCGTGCAGACGACGATCTTGCCCTGCACCTTGTTGACGTCGAGCACCGGCCCGCCGCCGGTGCCGGTGGCGTAGCAGAGGTCGACCTCGGTGGGGTTGGCGCCGGCCAGGCCGGCGTCGCTGGCGCGGATCAGCGCGGTCTGCGGCAGCGCGTTCAGGTTCAGAGAGGCGCCGCTGAACCTGGCGCCGCTGCCCAGCACGAGGTCGGCCGCGTTGAGTCGGTCGTGCGTGGAAGCGGCGACCGTGGTCAGCCAGGGACCGGGGTGGTTGACCTGGTTGCCCGGGCCGCTGTTGCCGGCCGCCGCGGCCACGAAGATGCCGGCATTGGAAGCCTTCAGAAAGGCCTGCTCGACCGGGTCGTCGACGGTGGTCTGCGAGCCGCTGATCGAGTAGCTGATGATGTTGACACCGTCCTTGATGGCCTCCTCGATGGCGGACACGTTGTCGGAGGTGAAGCAGCCATTGGCGCCGCCCGTGCCATCGGCCGCGGTGTCGTCCGCGTAGGTGTTGCAGATCTTGTAGATGGCGATGCGCGCGCGCGGCGCCATGCCCGAGGCATTGCCCATCGGCACGCCGGCCACGACCGCGGGCACGCCGCTGTTGCCGCCGGCCGTGGACGAGGTGTGCGTGCCGTGGCCGCCGTGGCCGACCGGGCTGCCCAGCGAATCGCGCGGCGAGTTGAACTCGGTCCAGTGCAGGCTGAGGCCCTCGGACAGCATGCCGGCATTGAAGACCTTGGCGCCGATCAGCTTGTTGTTGCAGTGTTTGGCGGGGTCGAAGCCCTCGCCGGCCACGCAGGAGCCGGTGAAGCTGGCCGGTGGCGGGCCGTAGGCCAGCGTGCCGCCGTCGAAGGTGGGTGCGCCGTTGGCGTCCACATGATCGGCAAAGGCGGGGTTCTCGGGCCACAGGCCGGTGTCGAGCATGCCGATGACGATGTCCTCGCCCTTGTCCAGGCCGCCGGCCACGTTCTGCGACCACAGGCCACCGGGCGCCGTCAGGCCCAGGAAGCGCGGCGTGGTGCTGGTCTCGACATGGCGGACCGTGTCCACGTAAACGTTCTTGACCAGCGGGTTGCTCTTGAGCGCCAGCACTTCGGCATCGGTCAGGCGCGCGGCAAAGCCGTTCAGCACCGTGTTGTACGAAGCGAAGACCGGCGCGGTGCCGACCATCTTCTTCACCGACATCTGGCGATCGGCCAGGTAGCCGACATAGGCCTGCACCTCGGCGGCCTGGAAGACGAAGCGGCGGCCTTCCACCGGCTGCGTGGCGGCATAGCCGGCCACCGTGCCGGTGTAGGAAAGCGCGGGCTCGTCGGTCAGCCGAACGATGTAGTTATGGCGAACCTCGTCGGCCAGGACAGCCTGGGCCAGGCTGGAGATCAGGGCCAGCGCGGCGAAGGAAATGGGGCGGAGCTTCATCGGGAATCCTGCTTGTTGTTCTTCTGGGTCGGATCAGCGTTTGCGGCCGCGCGTGCAGGCTGCGATACCGAACAGGCCGAGGCACATCAGCAGCAGGCTGCCGGGCTCGGGCACGGGGCTGGCGGCGGCCACGTTGATGTTGTCGAGCGCGAACTGGCCGAGGTTGGAGTTGAAGCCGGTGCAGTTGCCGCCGGTGTCGCAGGGCAGGCCGTAGAAGAAGATTTCCTTGAAGGCGATGGCCTGGAAGGCCGCGCTCAGTGAAGCCGACTGAAACTGGAAGCTGCCGCCCGCCGGGCCGGCCAGCACCACGGTGGCCACCAGGGTGCTGTTGTCGGCACGCGTGCCCTGCACCTTCATCACCAGCGGCGTGTTGCTCGGGAAGTCAGCGCCGGTCATCGCGCCGACAAAGCCGACGTCGAAGCCCGCAAGCGTGAACAGCTGGCCGTCCGAGCGACCCATGGCGAGCACACCGTCGTTCACGCCCGCGTAGAAGGTGCTGGTGTTGCCGACCGGGCAGGCCACGCCCATGCAGGTGTCGGCCAGGTGGGCGCCATCGACCAGCGCACCAACCAGGTCGACGCCCTGCAGCGCGCCGTCCTGGTTCGAGAAGGGGTCGAATACATAGCCCGCCTGGGTGAATTCGTCACCGTGCGTGAAGAGAGGCGCAAAGGGCGCAAAGCTCGTGTCGATGGGCGCGTCGAAGCCCAGGACATCGGCGCGCGCACCCAGGCCGCCGAGCATCGCCGGGACCGTCAGGAGAATGCGGGAAGTGTGCTTCCAGAGGCTGTACATGGGAGATAAACCTTTTCTTGGGGATCGGGCGCTCTGACGCTCGGGTTCAGAGAGATGCGGCGATTCTGTTGAGCCCTCGCCCTGCGGTCAGCGGCGCTATCCCGGCTCTCCCCCGCGGCTGGGCGGCACGGATTTCCGTGGCCATTTACCGCTAAGGGATAACGTTAGGACCTCGGGTCTTGGAGCCCACAAGCCGCCTGGCCGGGGTGCCAAAATCGGTTCGTGGTTCGATACTGCGAATCCCGTTCCGGCCTCTCTCGAACCCGCCCATGTCCTCGTTCTCGTCGTCCCCATCCGGCCAGGGCCCGCGTCCATTGCCGCTGAAGCTGTGCCCGCCGCGGCCCACGCCTCGCGAAGTCGAGCGCAGTTCGATCAGCGTCTTGCTCAGGCAGACGAGTGCCAACCTGGTGCTCATCAGCGCACCCGCCGGCTATGGCAAGTCCACCGTAATGGGCCAATGGCTGCGCCCCCTGCGCGCACGCGGCACGCCGGTAGGCTGGCTCACGGTGGACCCGACGGACAACGACCCCGGCCGCTTTGCCTTCCATCTGCAGGCGGCGCTGGCGGCCTTGCTCGGCACGCCGCGCGACGAGCATCCGCAAGCCGGCTATGCGGAGCCCAGCGGGGGCAGGCAGGCCCATCGCCTGCTGGATGCGCTGGCCACGGTCGAGACGCCGTTTGTGCTCTTCATCGACGAAGCCGAGCACATCGACAGCGCCGAAGTCATCGCTACGCTGGGCCACGTGATCGACATGCTGGGCCCCGGGCAATGCGTGGTAATCGGCACTCGCACGCAGCCGGCTCTGGCCCTGGGCCGCCTGCGTGCACAAGGCAGGCTGCTCGAGATCGACCGCGAGCGGCTGCGCTTCACGCTCGACGAGACCCGACACTACTTCGAGACACGGCTGGCCTCGGCCCTGGCCGATGCGGACCTCGCCTCCCTGCAACAGCGCACCGACGGCTGGCCGGCAGCCCTGCAACTGGCGAGTGCTGCGTTGAACGGCGCCATCGGCATCGACGCGCTGTTACGCGAGCGGGGCGCGTTCACCCGCGACATGACCCAGTATCTGGTCGAGGACGTGCTCTCGCGCTTGCCGGCCACGCAACGCAGCTTCCTGCTGCAGACCTGCCTGTTCGATGGCTTCTGCGTGCCCATGTGCAACGCCGTGCTGGGCCGCGAGAACAGCGCCGCGCTACTGCACAAGATCTCTCGTGACAACCTCTTCCTGCTGACCCTGGAGGCGGAGGTCGACTGGTATCGATATCACCCGATCTTCCGGGACTTTCTGCGTGCCCAGCCCGGCGTGCCGCAAGGCGATGAAGCCCAGGCCCTGCACTTGCGCGCGGCGCACTGGCTGGCCGGTGAGGGACGCGTGATGCCCGCCATCGAGCACGCGCTGGCCAGCGGCGACCAGGCTTTGGCCGCCGAACTGATGGCCGAGCGCGCGGTGGAGATGGTCGACACGGGACAGAGCGCCACGCTGTGCCGCTGGTTCGACGCCCTGCCTGACGAGTTGTTGACGGCCCACCCGGAGCTCGCCATCTCCTGCACCTACGTTCTCGGCCTCGAACGTCGGCATGAGGATGTGGCTCGCCTCTTCGGGCTCCTGGCAGGCATTGCCGAGCCCGGCTCGGAACTGTCCTATGAACTGACGGGCGCGCAACTGATCGACCTGGCCTGGTCGGATCAATGGCCTCAGGCGGCCACACTGGCACTGGGCTGTCTGGAAAGCTGTGCGGCGGCGCCCGACCGGCCGCGCGGCACCATGCTCAATGTCGCCGCCTTCGAGCTGAGCAGCCGCGGCGACTACGCGCAAGCCCTTGCTTATCTCGCCATTGCCAAACACGCGCACCGCGACATGATCAACGGGCTCAACTACAGCCTCAGCATCGAGGGCTCGATCGATCTGTTGCAGGGCAATGTGCGCGAGGCGCGGCAGCGCTTCGAATCCACGCTCTCAATGATCGTGCAGACCGGCCTCCCGTTCAGCAATGCCTCAGGCGTGGCGGCCAGCCACCTGGCGGAGGCGCTGTACGAGCAGAACGATCTGCAGGCGGTTGAGCTCTTGCTGGAAGAGTACCTGCCGGTGATCCGCGCCGCCTGCGTGCCCGACCACCTGATCGCCGCCTACCGCATGGCCGCGCGCACCCATGCGCTGCGCGGGCGCGCGGCGCAGGCTCAGCAGACCTTGACCGAACTGCTGGACCTGGGCGACGCCCGTCGGGTGCCGCGCCTGGCCGAAGCGGCGCGCCAGGAGCGCCTGAGGCTGGCCTTGCTGGCCGGTGACCTGGCGCAGGCCGAGCAGTTGCTGAAGCTGATCCAGGCAGGCTCCGGCGCCTGGCAGCCGAAGCCCGGGCAGTTCCCCTACTCGGCAGACCTGGACGACGCTTTCATCTGCGAGGCGCGGCTCGCGCTGTGCAGGCCCGGCAGCCCAGGCACCGCCCTGTCCAAGCGCCTGCAGGCCGCGGTGGATCAAGCGGAAGATGCGCAACACCTCCGCCGTGCGCTGCGCATACGCTGCCTGCTAGCTCAAGCCCTGGATGCAGATCGCCGACGCTCACAGGCCGTGGTCGTGATGGAGCAGGTGCTGCACCTGGCCAGCACCAAGGGCCTGATCCGCGTGCTGGCCGACGAACCCTGGCAACTGCCAGCCTTGCTTGAGGCCATGCAAACGCGCGCGGGCATCAATCCGGTTCATTTGGCGGCGCTCTCTGCTGCCATGCAACCCGCGCCGACACAACTGCGCCCAAGCCGAGCCGAGGAAAGCTTTGCGGACACCTTGCTCAGCCAGCGCGAGCGGCAGATCCTGAGTCTGCTGTCCGATGGCCACTCCAACAAGGAGCTGAGCCGTCAGCTCTACATCTCCGAGAACACCGTGGAGAGCCACTTGCGCCGCATCAACAGCAAGCTGGGCGTGCGCAATCGCATGCAGGCCGTGTTGAAGGCACGGGAGTTGGGGCTGGCCTGACACTGCGGTCGCAATGGCTTCACGCTCCGAAATCCAACTCACAGATCAGACACTGCATTCGCCGAGGCACGGCAACCTCAGCGACCGCAATTTGGCCAACAACGTTCATTCATCGCCCCGCCCTGACCTGCCGCAAGCGTTGCGAAGCGGCCTATTAGCAGGCATCACGCTCACACTCTTCTGGGAATCGATTCACGCCTTTTTCATCGCTAGCAGATTTGATCCTGGATTTCATCCAAAGACTGCCGCCAGCCCACACGTGACAGTGGCAATCGCAAACGCGATGGCCAGCGTCGGAAGAATGAACAGTGCGATGCCGAAATCTGCGTGATGCGCTTCGACGTATTTCCAGATCTTCATGGGAGGTTCTCCTTGATTGAGCGACGACGCAAGGCTGCGGTCCGGCTCAGGGAATCAGCAGTAGCGATCCCGTCTTGCGGCGCTCGGCGATGTCGAGGTGGGCTTGTGCCGCATCCTTGAGCGCGTAACGGGTGACGGGGACAGGGCCCAGCAGGCCGCAGCGGTAGGCATCGAACACTGCCGCTGTCGCCTCGGCTACACGGCCTTGCAAATGGTTGGCCATCGGGCCGCCGACCATGCGGATTTGGCGACGCGCCAGTTCACTCTTGTCGAACTCCGGAGTGCCCGAGGCGGCACCGATTGAGGCAATCGTTCCGCCATCGCGCACCGCCGCGACGCTGGCTGCAAAGGTGGCCTTGCCGACAAACTCATAGACCACATCGACGCCCTGCGGCGCAAAGCGCCTCACATGGGTTGCCAGGTCGGGCGCGTCAGGCGGCAGCACATGGTCGATCGCCGAAGCCAGCCCCGCGCGCTTCTTCGTCGAGCCGGCTGTGCCGATCACGATCGCGCCGTGGGCCTTGGCCCAGCGCGCCAGCAGGCTGCCGACGGCGCTCGATGCACCCTGGATCAGCACGGTCTCGCCCGCCTTGATCTGGTGATAGCCGTTCAGCGCAGCCCAGGCTGTCAAGCCCTTGGTGAGCACCGCAGCGACCTGCTCGGCCGACAGGTCATCAGGCACGGGCACCAGATGCTCGACCCCGATCACACGCTGCTGGGTGTAACTGCCCGGCGCCAGGTAGTAGGCCATGCGCTGGCCGATCTTGATGCCGGCAACGCCGCTGCCCAGTGCCTCGACGATGCCAACACCTTCGACGCCCGGCACCGAAGGCAGCGGCACGGGAAACGCCCCTTGGCGGAACAGCGTGTCGATGAAGTTCACGCCGATGGCTTCGTGGCGCGGGCGCACCTGGCCGGCACTCGGGATAGGCGTGGCGTCGTCTTCGACTTCGAGGACTTCGGGGCCGCCGTATTGATGGAAACGGATGGTGGTGTTCATGACGATGTTCCTTGATGAATGAAGTGAGGTTCAGATGACGGACAGCAGCCCGCCATCGACCAGCAAGGCGATGCCGGTCACGTAGCTGGAAAGGTCGGAGCCGAGCCAGGCTACGGCGTCGCCGATCTCTTCGGGACGGCCCAGGCGGCGCAGCGGCGTGCGCTGGCGGAAGCCCTCGGCCGCTTCGGCAATGCCGGGGCTGGTGCGCAGCAAGTGGATGTCGATGGTTCCCGGCGCCACGGCGTTGACGCGGATGCCGTCCGGGCCGAGTGCATCGGCCAAAGCCTTGGCCATCAGCACCACGCCGCCCTTGCTGGTGGAATAGGCGACCGTGATGCCGGCGCCGGAGAGGCCGCCCATGCTGGCCATCAGTACGATGCTGCCGGCCCTCTTGCCCAGCGCCTTCATCTGGCGCGCGGCGGCTTGTGCGCTGAAGAGGGTGCCGTCGAGGTTGACGGCCATCAGTCGGTGGAAGTCCGCTTCGCTGACGTCGGGGCCGTCGCCGCGCAAGGTGATGCCGGCGTTCGCGACCATCACATCGACGCCGCCGAACTCGGCCGCGGCTTCGACCAGCGCATCCACTTCCTCGCGCTGGCTGACATCGGCCTTGTGAAAGCGCACGGGCACGCCGAGCGCCTTAATCGCCTCGGTGGTCGGCGTGCCGCCCTCGCGTGGCGTCTCACTGATATCGGAGACGATGACGGCCTTGGCGCCATGCTGCGCGGCGTTGATCGCGATGGCCCGGCCGATGCCGCTGGCCGCGCCGGTGACGACAACGACCTTGCCCTGAAGGATGTTGGTGTTCATGGTGACCTCCTTATTGCGGCAGCGCGTTCAGTTGCTGCAGCACCGAGTACAGATTGGCCACACCCCAGTGCTCGGTGATCTGGCCGTTCTGCACGCGCATCGCATCCACGGTCTCGAAGTGGATCGCCTGGCC